>Ga0335069_10008057_pt1 | contig 15120 bp, 15 predicted proteins | sample Lox_Sample_11_FD_206714 | JGI IMG/M metagenome (GOLD analysis project Ga0335069, IMG submission 206714) | Soil microbial communities from Loxahatchee National Wildlife Refuge, Florida, United States - Lox_Sample_1.1 | ecosystem: Environmental > Terrestrial > Soil > Wetlands | place: USA... | reverse complement strand
CGATCGCCGTGAATCCGCGCGTGGCCGCGAGCCACCACCTGCTCGGCGTCGCATACCTGGCGCGCGGTGAGATCGAGCGCGCGGCGCCGCCGCTCCAGGCCGCGGCGCGCCTCGATCCGCGACTCGGGCCGGCCGCGCGGCGCGCCTTCGCGGTCGCGAGCGCGAGCCGAGGTCTCTCGCGCCTCGCGCAGGGCGACGGCGCGGGCGCCCTGCTCGACCTGCGCGCCGCGCTCGCCGCCGATCCCGACGACGCGATCGCCGCGAACGGCCTCGCGTGGATCCTCGCGACGAGCTCCGAGCCGACCTTGCGGAACCCCGAGGAGGCCGTGCGTGCCGCGGAGCGCGCCGTGCGCACGCGCCCCGAGGACCCGGGACTCCTCGACACGCTGGGCGCGGCCTACGCCTCGGACGGCCGCTTCGCCGAGGCGATCGAGACGTCGCAGCGGGCGGAGAACCTCGCGAGCGCGCAGGGCGACGACGCGCTGCGCGACCGCATCCGTGAGCGGGTCGCGCGCTATCGCGCGGGCGAGGCGTGGGTTGCGAGCCCGTAGCCCGATCCGACACTCGCCAGCGCGTTGTTAGGTGAGCGACAGGCTCTTCGACGACGCATCCTGTAACGCGAGTGCTACGAGCACGGCGACCGATGCTTCGAAGAACATGGCGCGCGGAGCGCCGCCAAGCGCCGAAGGCGCGCGCAGCGAGGCGCAGCCGAGCGGAGACAATCAGAAGGGAGTGTCGCCGACGATGGTGACGCGCTCCATCTTGCGGTGCGCGTCGATACGGTCGCGGATCACGCGGTGCTGCGTGCACCGGTTGTCCCACATCGCGATCGAGTCGGTCTCCCAGTGGAAGCGCACGCTGAAGTCGGGCTGGCTCACGTGCTCGTACAGGAACGAGAGCAGCGCGCGGCTCTCCGCCGGCTTCATGCCCTCGATCGACTTCGTGAAGACGGAGTTCACGAAGATCGCCTTGCGACCCGTCACGGGATGCGTGCGGATCACCGGGTGGACGGCGCCGTTGTCTTTGGCGAGGTCGCCGCGCTGCGCGTCGTCCTTCGCCAGGTAGTTGAAGAAGTCGCCGCCGTGCCGCGCGCGCAGGCCCGAGAGCAGCCGCTGCATCGAGTCGGAGAGCGCCTCGTGGGCCGCGTACATGCTGGCCCACATCGTGTCGCCTCCGAAGTCCGGCGCGACGGCGCAGCGGAGCACCGAGCCCATCGGCGGCTTGCGCTCGAAGGTAACGTCGCTGTGCCAGGCGTCCGCGACGAACGGGATCTTCTCGTTGCTCTCGAGCACGACGATCTCGGGATGCCCTTCGCTCTCGAGCGGTTTCAGCACCGCGTGCACGTGCAGGTCGCCGAAGCGACGCGCGAACTCCTTGTGCTGATCGCGCGTGATCCGCTGATCGCGCAGGAAGAGCACCTGGTGCTCCATCCATGCGTCCTGGATCTCCTTCACCGTCGGGTCGTCGAGCGGCTGCGCGAGGTCTATGCCCTCGATCTCGGCGCCGAGCGCGCCGGCGAGGCGCTGCACCTGGATTCCCATCGCGATCTCCTCTCGCGAAGCCGGAATCGCCTCGCGGCCCCGCAGCATGCCACAGGCGGGGCAGGTCAGGCGGCTCGCGCCGCGCGCAAGGAGACCCCCGTCCGTCGCGCGACGACGGCGCAGACCGTGTTGCCGGCGCGCATGCAGGGCTTCTCGATGGCCCGGTAGCCGATCGGCGCGACCGCGCAGGTCGCGACCGCGACGACGACCGCGAAGGCGGCGCCGCCCGCGAGCCCGACCGGGCGGTCGAGGAGCGGCGTCAGCAGCACGAGCACGGTGAAGTGCAGCAGGTAGATGCTGTACGAGACGCGGCCGAGCGCGGCGACGGGCCACCGCGAGAGGAAGCGCCGCAGCCCCGGGCCGTTCGCCGCGGCGATCAACAGCAAGGTCGCGCCGACCGCGGAGACGACCGTCGAGATCCTAGGGCTCGTCGCCTCGAGGAGCGCGTACATCGGAAGCCAGAGCAGCCACACGCCCGCGACGCCGGAGATCGCCGTCGCGAAGCGAGCCCGCGCGAGCGCCGCCGCGAGGCGATCGCGCTCGAGGAAGAGCGCGATCCCGAGCGAGAAGTCGAGCGCGAAGCGGGACGAGGAGAACGATTCGGAGATGCCGAGCGCCGCGAGCGAGACGAGCACCAGCACCGACCAGTGCGTGCGCGCGGCCAGCGCCACCAGGAACGGCAGCAGCAGCGAGAAGATCATCTCCACGCGCAAGGTCCAGCCCTGGGGCAGCAGGCCGCCGACCATGCCCGGGAAGAGCAGCGCGCGCGCGAACTCGGACGGGGAGAGGCGCCTGGCGAGCAGATCGCGCATCCAGTCCGAGACCCCGGCGTGCGGCGCCGGGTAGAGCCAGGCGCTCGCCATCCACGCGATCGCCGCGGCGGCGACGTAGGGGCCGTGGATGCGCGCGACTCGGCGCAGATAGAACTGCGCGATCTCGGCGGGCGACGTGCCGCGGAGCGCGGACGCCGTGAGGCAGTAGCCGGACAGCACGAAGAAGACGTGGATCGCGCCGCTCGCGTTCACGAAGAGTCCGAGCGGGCTGTGGAAGAGCGTCAGCGCCTGCAGCTTCGACTTCGCGATCGCATAGCTCGCGTGTGCGAACACGACGATCAGGGCGGCCAGGGCGCGAAGCCCGTCGAGCGCGACCAGCCGGCTCGGGGCTCGCAGCTCAGTCGACACGCTGCGCCTCCTCGCGAGACCGCGACGCATCGACGCGCCGCGCCGGCGTCAGCGCGAGCAGCATCCACATGCCGGCGAGCCGATGCAGCGACAGCGGGAAGAGATCGAAGGTCGGCATGCCGAAGACGAGAAAGAGTCCGAGCGCGACGAGCCCCGGCCGCTCGGAGCCCCGCAGCGCGGCGGCCACGAGCGCGAGCGGCAGCGCGAGCACGTAGTGGTGCTCCCAGACCGACGGCGAGACGAGCAGCGAGAAGGCAAGCGCGTCGGCCGCGTGCGTAGCGAAGGCGCGCGCCTCGACGCCCTCGCCCGCGCCGCGCAGGGTCGCCTCGCGCAGCGCGCGCTCGCGCCGCCACGCGCGCGCTGCGTACCACGCGGCGAAGCCCGCCGCCGCGATCTTCGCCAGCGCGCCGACGGCGCGCGGCGCCCCGGTCAGGAAGCGCGTCGCGTTCCAGGCGATCGCGTGCGGGCTGGTGTTGCGCAGCGCGATCTCGCCCGGGAAGTCGCGGCGCGCGAAGTCGGCGAACTCGCGCCAGAGCGTGAGGTCGCGCCCCCAGTCGGCGAGCGCGAGCGCGATCAGCGCGAGGAATCCCGCGCTCCACGCGAGCGCGCGCCAGCGCCGGCGGATCGCCATCGGCAGCGCCAGCAGCAGCGGGTAGAGCTTCACGTGACCGGCCAGCGCGAGCGCGGCGCCCGAGAGCGCGGGGATGCGCTTCGCGGCCAGCACGCTCGCGAGCGAGAGATCGAGGATCCAGAGATTCACCTGGCCGTGTCGCAAGGTGCGAAAGAGCGGGTTGTCGAACACGAGCAGCGCGCCGACGAGGACGGGCGCCCACACCGCGTCGAGATTCACGGCGCGCGCGAAGCGCCGCAGCAGGAGGTACGCGCCGATCGCGAGCGCGAGCTGCGCGCACTGGTAGAGGTAGAAGACGCGGTCCCAGACGTCGTCGCGCGCGGCACTCCAGCCGAGTGACGTCGAGACCGCATTCGTCGCCTCGAAGGCCGCCGCCATCGCCTTCGCGGTGAGTGGCGGGTACAGGTAGATGAGACCGACCTTGTACGGATTCTGTCCCGCCAGCAGCGCGCGGCCCGCGTACTCGTAGCAGTCGTAGTCGAAGCGGTGTTCGGCGTACTCGCTCGTCAGCACCAGGAAGTGGAGCGCGACGAGCAGCGGCGCCGCGGCCTCGAGCAGCGGCGCGACGCCGGTGCGCGCGCGGGGCCAGGCTCGCCATGCCGCGAAGAGCCAGAGCGCGCCGCCCGAGAGGCCCAGCAGCTCGAAGGGCAGGCTGCGCTGGCTGTACGAGATGCCGACGAAGGGCGGCGCCCACTCCGCGAGCGCGAGCGGCGCGAGAGCGGCCAGCAGCCCGAGCGCCGCGTAGAGGATCGGGGTCACGCGGGGCTCTGGTATACCTGATCCGCCGGACAACCGGTGCCTCGGAGGCGCGACATGGGATTGCGACGCACGACGGTGATGCTGTGGACCTCGCTCGCGCTCGCTGCCCCGGTCGCGCTCGCGGCGCAGCCGGCGGCCGACGCCTGCGCGGAACAGCTCTCGCAGCTGCAGAAGCGGCTCGCCTTCCTCCAGCAGCGTCTCGCGAATCTCGAGCACGAGCTCGCCAGCCGGCCATCGCCACAGGCCGCCGCCGACGCGTGGCGCGACCCGGCGACCTGGCGCGCGCTGCGAAACGGAATGTCGCAGGCCGACGTGCTGCGCGTGCTCGGTCCGCCGGGGCGCGTCACCGTCTACTACGGCTTCCTGCGCTGGGAGTACCCGGACGCCCTCGGCGCGCGCGTCGACTTCGACGAGCGCGGGCGGCTGATCGCATGGGGAGCGCTGGCGCGATAGCAAGCCGCCGAAGGCGGCGCGCAGCGAGCCGCAGGCGAGCGAAGTTCAGAGGAGCGACCCGGCGCGTATCGGCTGCTCCGTGCGCTGGCGCGATAGCAAGCCGCCGAAGGCGGCGCGCAGCGAGCCGCAGGGTTTCAGGAGCTGGAGCGGGGGAGCGCTTCGCTAGGCGATGCAGCGAGCCGGACGGCGCAGCGAGCCGCCGACCACGAGCGTCCCGACGCCGAAGAGCAGCGCGGCCGTCGGCTCGGGCACGGAAGCCGAGCCCGGGGCGCCCACGGAGATGATGTTGCCGCTCGCGGCTCCGAGTCCGTCCGTCCACTGACCGCTGAAGTGCCAGTCGCTCGTCGGGAGCTCGGTGCCACCGACGACCCGGAACTTCCACACGAAGACGCCGCCGCCGGACATGTCGAGGAAGTTGCTCTTCGCGGTGCTGCACACCTTGTCGGAATTTCCGTTGCTCGCCGTGCAGAGCGCGTTGCTGTGGATCACCGCCTCGATCGGGTCCGTCCAGTTGCCGACACCGTTCGGCGCCGAGATCAGGCTGACGCTCGTCCAGTCCTTGACAGAACCATGACCGAGATCGAGAGACCGAGTTTCAAGACCCTGGACATGACTCGAACAACTCCTCGACGCGTGGGTCGTCGTCGGGCGCGAAGTGGTGACGGACGCTTCGCATTCTATTCGAACGCCGCCGCGGATTGAACTGAAAACCGAGACGCCGTTTCTCCGCGCGCAGATGTCGCGCAGGGCGACGCCCGAAGCGGCCTCGCGGCCATCGCTTTCCGACTACTCCCGGCGGATCGCGTCGGGACTCCAGAAGGCGCGCATCGAGGTGATGAGCCCGTCCTCGCCGAAGGTCATCACGTCGATGATGTCGATGTACGCGCGGCGCCCGTCGTCCCCCTGCAAGGTCGCGATCATCGGGGCGGCGGCCTCGCGGCCGCATACGCGCACCGGACCCGAGAGCGCGAGCTTCACGGCGCCCGAGGAAGCTTTGTAGAAACTGCGGATCGCGTCGCGCCCGCGCTGGAGCGGCGCGCCGATCGGATCTTCCAGGGTCGCGTCCTTCGCGTACAGCGCCGCGACGGCATCGGCGTCGCCCGCGCTGACGAGGTCGACGTAGCGGGAGTAGACGGAGCGGATGTGATCGGAGGTCTGCATCGGGTCTCTCTTCTCGGTGGGTGGGATGCTCACTCGACCTGCACCGACGGGAGGTGGCCGAGCGAGTCGCCGCTGCCGACACCGTGCTTCGCGTACCAGCCGAGGTTCACTTCGAGCGCGTAGCGCGCGGGCGCGCCGCTCGAGACGAGCGCCTCGGAGCGCGGCTCCATGTCGGCGATCCGCACGATGCGCCCGGAGGCGTCGGCGAAGGCGATCGACAGCGGGATGTCCGTGTTGCGCATCCAGAACTCGAGGACCTTCTCCTCAGGGAAGACGAAGAGCATGCCTCCGTCCTCCGCAAGCTTGCTGCGGAACATCAGCCCGCGGCCGCGCGACGCGGGCGTCGCGGCGACCTCGACCGTCATCTGCTGGTTGCCGACGTGGATCGAGGCGGTCGGGAGATCCGACGCGACTCCGTCGCCGCGCGCCCCACAGGCGAGCGCAAGGAGGGCGACGCAAGTCGCCCGACGCGCAGCGAGGCGAAGCCGAGCGAAGGCCGGTAGCCCGAGCGCGAGCGATGAGCTCGCGCGAAGGCCCGGCAAAGCTAGGCCGGATCGAGGAGCGCGAGTCCGCAATCGGGACACTCCGTGGCGTCGGGCGCGGCGGTGGCGCCGCAGGCCGGGCAGGCGTCACCGACCGACGCGCCCTGGGGCACGTCGGGCATGTCCGGGAACTGCGAGCGCATGTGGATCGCGTCGATCTCGCGGGCGCGACCGGCGTCGTGCTCGCGCACGTAGACGCCGTACGGCATCGAGTCCGGGCGGCGGGCGTTGGCCTCGCCCTCGAGAGAGTCGGGCTCCAACTCGAGGCGGTGCGTGATGCCGGCCCGCGAGAGGCGCTCGGAGAGACCCTGCGCGAAGGAGAGCGACCCCGTGCGCACGCACACGAGCTGCGCGACGGGCGGCAGCTCGTGCGGCCTCCGCACCGGCGCCAAGCCGTCCGACGCCTGGAGCGCGACGCCGCAGTCGGGACACGCGAGCACCGTGCTCACGTACTCCTCACCGCAGTCGGGACACACGCGCGTCGGCACCTGGCTTGACCCCTCCGGAACGGTTCTCCAGCATAACGCGACGTGAAGCTCCTCTGGTTCCACCTGATGCCGTACACGCGTCTTCCGGAGGACTTCGCGCAGCGCCATGCCTCCGTCTGGGTCGACATCGACTCGCGCCTGTTCGATCCGGCGCAGGCCCACGGCATGTACAACGAGTTCATGGACGAGCTCGAGTACGCGGCCGAGCAGGGCTTCGACGGCGTGTGCGTGAACGAGCACCACCAGAACGGCTACGGGCTGATGCCGTCGCCGAACCTGATCGCCGCGAGCCTCGCGCGCCGCACGCGTGACGCGGCCATCGTCGTGATGGGCAACTCGCTCGCGCTCTACAATCCGCCGACGCGCGTCGCCGAGGAGATGGCGATGCTCGACTGCATCTCCGGCGGCCGGCTCGTCGCCGGCTTCCCCGTCGGCACACCGATGGACACGTGCTTCGCCTACGGCCAGAACCCGAGCCAGCTCCGACAGCGCTACCACGAGGCGCACGACCTGATCGTGAAGGCGTGGACGACACCGGAGCCGTTCGTGTGGAACGGGCGCTTCCACAAGCTCCGCTACGTGAACGTGTGGCCGCGCCCGGTGCAGAAGCCGCATCCGCCGATCTGGATCCCGGGCGGAGGCTCGATCGAGACCTGGCGCTGGTGCGCGGAGCAGGACTACGTCTACTCCTACCTCTCCTATTTCGGCTACAAGCTCGGCCGGGCCACGATGCGCGGATTCTGGAAGGAGATGGAGCGCCTCGGAAAGGAGCCGAACCCGTATCGCGCGGGCTTCCTCCAGTTCGTCGGCGTCGCCGAGTCGCGCGCGGAGGCGATGGAGCTCTACCGCGAGCCCGCGGAGTACTTCTACGGGCGCTGCCTCCACGTCGATGCTCGCTATGCGGCACCGCCCGGCTATTCGAGCGAGGCAACGGTGCGCGCGCGCGTGCAATCGCAGGTCGTGCAGGCCGCGCAGCGCGCGTCGAGCGGCCAGCAGACGACCGCCGGCCAGCGCTTCGAGGACATCGTCGAGCAGGGCTACGTGATCATCGGGAGCCCCGACGAGGTCGCGGAGCAGCTGCGCGCGGTCGCGACCGAGCTGCGTGTCGGCCAGCTCATGTTGCTGCTCCAGTTCGGCAACATGGATCGGCAGCTCACGCTGCACAACACGGAGCTCTTCGCGAAGCAGGTCGCGCCGCAGCTGCGCGACCTGTGGGACGACCGCTGGGAGAACCGCTGGTGGCCGCGCCCGCTGCCCGCGTCGGAGCGCAGCCGCCCAGCGGAGGTCGCGCGCGCGTGAGCGAGCCGTCGGAGCGGCGCGTCCGCGTGCCGCGCTGCGGCGAGGCGCGCGTGTGGGAGAAGGGCGTCGGGCCGCCGCTCTGCTTCCTCGGCGGTCTGCGCGGGCTCCCGCGCTGGCCCGCCTTCCTCGACCGTCTCGCGGAGCGGCGACGCGTGATCGCGCCGTCGCTGCCGGGCTTCCCGGGCGCCGCGGGCCACGACGTGCTCGACGACGTCGCCGACTGGGTCGTCGCGGCGCAGGACCTCTGCGAGGCGGCCGGAGCCGCGGGCGCGGACTTCGTCGGAGCCTCCGCCGGCGCGACGCTCGCGGCCGAGATCGCCGCCTTCTCCCGCGAGAGCGTGCGGCGACTCGCGCTGATCGCGCCCTATGGGCTCTTCGACGAGCGCGAGCCGGTCGCCGACGTCTTCGCCCTGCGAAAGGACGAGGTCGCGCGGACGCTGTGCGCCGAGCCCGCGACCTACGAGTCCTTCCTCGCAAAACCAGATGGTGTCGACGAGATCGAGTGGCAGGTGACCTTGCTCCGCGCCGAGGAGGCGGCCGCGCGGCTCCTCTGGCCGACCGGCGATCTCGGGCTCGCGCGAAGGCTGCACCGGATCGTCGCGCCGACCCTGCTCGTGTGGGGCTCGCAGGACCGCGTGCTGCCCGCGAGCTACGCGAAGCGCTTCGCCTCCGGTCTCGGCGGGCTCGTGCAGGTCCGCTCCGTCGAAGGCGCGGGTCACATGGCCGAGCTCGACGCGCCGGAAGCGGTCGCGGACGCCGTGCTCGAATTCCTCCGCTAGGCGGCGCGGATGCGGGCGCTGCGAAGGGACGAGCAGGGCGCGCGGGTCGTGGAGATCGAGCCGCCGGGTCTCCGGCCCGGCACCGCTCTCGTGCAAGTCGCGCTCGCGGGCGTGTGCAACACCGACCTGGAGCTGGTGCGCGGCTACATGGACTTTCGCGGCGTGCTCGGCCACGAGTTCGTCGGCGTGGTCGAGGACGGCCCCTCCGAGTGGATCGGGCGGCGCGTGGTCGGCGAGATCAACTTCGCGTGCGGGCGCTGCGAGACCTGCGCCGCGGGGCTCGGGCGCCACTGTCCGGCGCGCGCCGTGATGGGCATCGCGGGCGCCGACGGCGCCTTCGCGGAGATCGTGCGCGTTCCGCTCGCGAACCTCCACGCGGTGCCGGACCGCGTGCCCGACGCGCGCGCCGTCTTCACGGAGCCGCTCGCCGCCGCCTTCGAGATCCTCGAGCAGGTGGAGATCGCGAAGCGCACTCGCTGCGCGGTACTCGGCGACGGGAAGCTCGGGCTGCTCTGCGCGCAGGTGCTGGCCGGCGCGGGCGCGCGCGTGCTGGTCGTCGGGCGACACCCGGAGAAGCTCGCGCTCCTCGCGCAGCGCGGCATCGAGACGGTGCTCGCCCCGGACTGGCGCCCCGAGCCACACGACGTCGTCGTCGAGGCGACCGGCCGCGCGGACGGATTTCGCGCCGCGGTCGCGGCGACGCGCCCGCGTGGCATGCTGGTGCTGAAGAGCACGCTCGCCGAGATCCCGCGCATCGACCTCGCGCCGATCGTGATCCACGAGATCTCGGTGGTCGGATCGCGCTGCGGTCCCTTCGAGCCGGCGCTGCGCGCGCTCGCCGAGGAGCGCGTCGAGGTCGACTCGCTCGTCTCGCGGCGCGTGCCGCTCGCGCGCGCCGACGAGGCGCTCGCGAGCGCCGCGGAGCCCGGCGTGATCAAGGTGCTGATCGAAGCCTCGTAGGCGAGGCGGGCAGAGGTCGCCGAGGAGGAACAGATGGCCGCCGCAGGCGACCTCTGCCCGCCTTGCCCGACCCTAGTCGTCGATCTTCGACGCGAGGATCCGTTCGAGGCGCTTCGGATCGCGGCGCAGGTTCACGCTGCGGCCGCCGTGCACCGAGACGAGCCCCGGCTTCGCCCCTTTCGGCTTGCGCACGTTCTTCGCCGGCACGACGTGCACGGGCGCCGAGCCCGCGCGCTTCTGCTTCGAGAAGTGGACCGCGAGCTCACAGGCGTCGAGCACGGCCTCGGACGGCGGATCGCTGCGCCCCTCGGTGCGCAGGATGACGTGGCTGCCGGGGGCGCCGTCGAGGTGGAAAAAGAGATCGTTGCCGCGCGCGAGCCGGGTCGAGAGGAGATCGTTCGCCTCGTCGCTGCGGCCGACCCAGATCTCGAGCCCGCTCTCGGTGCGGTAGCGGCGCGGCGCGAGCCGCATCGGCACGACCATCTTACCGACGCGGAACTCGCGCGCCTCGCGCTCGCGCTTCTCCGCCGGCGACGGCGCGTGGCGTCCGAGCAGGCGCACGAGCTCGGGATGCGCGGCAAGCGCCGCGAGCGCGTCGGCGTCTTCGCCCGCCGCCTCGAGCCGCGCCTCGAGCTCCGCGACAGCACCCCGTGTCGCGCGCACGGCCTCGCGCTGCGCGCCCCCGCGCGTCAGCGCGCGCACGCCCTTGCGGTAGCGGCGGAAGAGCTTCTCGAGGTTCTCGGCCGGCGAGAGCAGCGGATCGAGCGGGATGCGGAGCTCCTCGCCCGTCTCGAAGTCGCGCACGCGCGCCTCGTCGTCACCGCGGCGCACGTTCGCGAGCGCGGACTTCAGCAGCTCACCGCTGCGCTCGAGCTTCGAGTCGGCCTCCGCCTCCGCGAGCTCCGCGTCGATGCGCTCGAGCTTGCGATCGAGGCTCTTCGCCTCGCGCCGCAGCGCCTGTCCGATCCGGCGCGCGAGCGAGTCGCGCGAGCTCGCGCTCTCGCGCTCCGCGTACTCCTGCTCGATCGCGGCGAGCAGCGCCGCGTCCGCGATCGCCGCGAAGCGGTCCTCGCCGCGGCGCGGCGGCGGCAGCTCCGGCGAGCGATAGGGCTCGCCGAGCGAGAGCTCGGAGCGCGTCTCCGCGAGCGGGCGCAGCGCGGCGCGCAGCACGCCCGCCGCGTCGAGGACGTAGAGGTTGCTGCGGCGTCCGAAGAGCGAGAGCAACAGGTCGTATTCGCCGTCGGCGCCGTGCACGCGCAGCGCGAGCTGGCGGTCGCCGTCGACGAGACGCGCGCCGGCGATCCGGCCGCCCAACCCGTGCGCGCGCACGTACTGCGCGAGAGCCGGCTGCGGATCGACTCCCTGCGGCGCGCGCGAGAGCTCCGAGACCCGCGCGGTCTCGGGATCGCAGGAGAGAAGGAGGTGCAGCCGCTGGCCGTGCTCCTCGTCCTCGCCGCGGCCGTAGAGCGTCAGCGCGAGCGCGGGGCGTTCCGTCGCGACGGCGGCCTGCACGCGCTGCCCGCGCAGCGCGCGGTCGAGCAGCGCGGCGACTCGTTCGAGTTCTGCGAGAGACAGCATGCTAGGTCTGACATCTCGGGCAGTAGTGCGTGCCGCGCTGGCCGACGACCTTACGCCGGATCGGCGACGCGCACACGCCGCAGGGCTCGCCGTCGCGCGCGTAGACACGGCGCTCCGTCTGGTATGCGCCGTCCGCCCCGTCCGGCGCGACGTAGTCGCTGATGCTCGATCCGCCGGTCTCGATCGAGCGCCGCAGCACGCGCTGCAGCGCCTCGGCGAGCGCGTCGCACTCGCGGCGCGTCACGCGGCCGGCGCGGCGCGACGGCCGCACCCCGGCGAGAAAGAGCGCCTCGTCGGCGTAGATGTTGCCGACGCCGGCGATCGACGACTGGTCGAGCAGCGCGCTCTTGACCGCGGCCGTGCGCCCACGCGTCGCCTCGAAGAGGAGCTCGCCCGTCACGGCGAGCGCATCGACGCCGAGTCGATCGAGCCGCTCGTGGCGCGCGCCCGGCGGCAGCCACAGCACCTTCCCGAACTTCCGCACGTCGCGGAGGAACAGGTCGGGACCGCCGTCCTCGAAGCGGATCCGCAGGTGCGTATGGCGGTCCGGGCGAAAGCGCGTCTGCGCCTCCGGCGAGAGCGACGCGCGCTTCGCGGCGGAGAGAAGACGCGGGCTCGTCGCGCTCGACGCGAAGAGCTGACCCGTCATGCCGAGGTGGACGACGAAGCGCGCGCCGTCGTCGAGCTCGGCGGCCAGGTACTTCCCGCGCCGCGCGAGCGCCACGACGGTGCGGCCGCGCAGCGCGCGGCGCAGCCGCGCGGGCGGCGTCAGAAAGAGGTAGCTGGCGCGCGTGGTGCGGACGTCGCGGATCTTCCGGCCGACGAGCATCGGCTCGATCCGGCGTCGCGTGACCTCGACCTCGGGAAGCTCCGGCACGCGCCCCTGATAGCGCCGCGCGTTCGAGCGCGCCGGGTGGCGGCGACGAGAAGCGGTCGAGAGGAAGGAAGATGGGAGTCCGGTCACGTCCCCACGGGGCGATCACACAGGTCTCCAGCCCGTCTCGCGTCGGACCGACACGAACCCCGTCGATGCATGCGCAGCACCGGGCGGCCGAGAGGGCCGCTCCCGTGCGGCGCGCGAGGATGGGGATGCAGCGAAGACCCGGCCGACTCTCGGATCGGCTCGACCGCGTCGCCTACTCGACCTTCTTCCTCGGGGCCGTCGTCCCGCTGCTCGCGCTCGCGGTGACGCTCCAGCGTTTCGTGCTGCCCGGTCTCGACGACCGCGCGGACGAGATGGCCTGGATCGGGGCGGGCGTGTCGATCGGCGTGCTGTCGCTCGGATCCTTCTTCGCGCTGCGCCACCTGACGCGCAGCGTGCTCGCGCACATGGATCGCGACAACCGGCGCCTCGCGTCGCTCCTGCGTGTCTCCGGCGAGCTCGGCAGCGCCGCGCACGTCGGCGAGGCGACCGCGATGATCGCGCGCTGCGCCGCGGAGCTGTCGGCGGCGGAGTCGGCGCTCGTGCTCGTGCCGAGTGACTCCGGCTCCGCGCCCGGCCTCGCCGCAGCGAGCAGCGACGCCGCGGCGAAGCTCTACGCGTCGCACCGCGAGACCCTGGACGAGATCGCGAGGCTCGTGCTCGATTCCGGCATGCCCCTCTTCCGGAGCGGCGCGGAGAATCCCGACGCCGGCCTCGCCGTGCTCGCCGTCCCGGTCGCCGGACCGGCGCATCCCGTGGCCGCGCTGATCGCCGCGAGCACGAGCATCGAGCTCCACCTCGAGGACAACGACGCGCTGTCGACGCTCGCCGGGCTCGCCTCGGTCGCGCTCCACAACGCGGATCTGCGCGACGCGCAGCGAAACTTCTTCTCGCACGTGACCGACATCCTGGTGCAGGCGCTCGACGCGCACCTCGACTTCCACGTCGGGCACGCCCACCGCGTCGCGCAGCTCGCCAACCGCATGGGCCGCGCGCTGAACCTCGGCGACGCCGAGCTCCAGCGCCTGCACTTTTCGGCCCTGCTCCACGACATCGGCATGCTGAAGCTCGATCGCTCGCAACAGATGAATCTCCGCAGCTGCGACAAGCACACCTCGCTCGGCGCCCGCATGCTGGCGCGCATCCGCCTGTGGAAGGATCTCGCGCCGATCGTGCAGCACCACCACGAGTGGTGGGACGGTCACGGCTACCCGGACGGACTCGCCCGCGACGCGATCCCGCTCGAGTCGCGCATCATCGCGATCTGCGACGCGTACGACACGATGACGAGCGAGGAGAGCTACAAGCAGGGCGTCTCCGCGAGCGAGGCGCTCGCCGAGCTCGACGCGTGCGCCGGCACGCAATTCGACCCGAGCCTCGTGCGCGCCTTCCACGGCGTCGCGGAGCCCGAGCTCCTCACGCCGCCGGCCGAGCGGATCGAGACCGCAGCGAGCTGAGGGGCTCGGGCGGGCCTCGCATTGACGAACGTTCGTTCACAGTGCTAACGAATGTTCGTTCATCGAGGAGGAGCCGCCATGCCCGGACCGGTCCCCGCGCCGTCCCCGTCCCCGCAGACGCGCGAGCGCATCCTCGACGTCGCGGAGGCGCTCTTCGCGGCCCACGGCTTCGCGGGCACGTCGATGCGCGACATCGCGGGCGCGGCGGATCTGACCGCGGCGAGCCTCTACAACCACTTCGACGGCAAGGAGGCGCTCTATACCGCGGTGCTCGAGCGCGGCATACGGCCGCTGGTGCGGCTGATGCAGGGCCACGCGACCGACGAGCCCGGTGCCGACGCCGCCGCGACGCTCGTCGGCGAGGTGATGGAACACCTGCGCACGCGCCCGCACCTCCCGCGGCTGATCCAGCTCGAGGTGCTGACCGGCGGCGAACTGCTGGCGAGGCTCGCGCGCGACTGGGTGCGCCCGCTGCTCGAGTACGGCGTCGCGGAGATGAAGCGCGAGGCGGCGCCCTGGGATCCGGACGAGTACCCGCTCGTGATCGCCGCCTGGATCCATCTCGTGATCGGCCACTTCACGATGGCCCCGATCTTCCGCGAGGCCCTCGACGAGGATCCCCTCGCGCCGCGCCTGCTCGAGAAGCAGACCCGCTTCCTCCAGAAGCTCGCGCGCCTGCTCGCCTCCAGCCCGAAGCGGCGCGCGAAGTAGACACGATCCCAGACACGGAGACCCCCCATGCGACCTTCCGACGTGAACCTGAACGACCTCGACGTCTTCGAGCGCGGCGTCCCCCACGACTGGTTCCGCCTGCTGCGGCGCGAGGCGCCGGTCCACTGGCACGACGAGCCGGGCGGGCCCGGCTACTGGTGCATCACGCGCTACCACGACCTGAAAGCGATCTCGCGCAACCCGGGCGTCTTCTCGAACGAACGCATGGGCACCCTGATCCGCGAGACGGATCCGGCCGGCCTGCCGATCATGCGCAAGATCATGCTGAACATGGATCCCCCGCATCACCGCCAGCACCGCGCGCTGATCAACAAGGCCTTCACGCCGCGCATGATCGACGCGCTGCGCCCGCGCATCGTCGACCTCGTCGCGCAGATCATCGACGCCGTGATCGAGAAGGGCGAGTGCGACTTCGTCGAGGAGCTCGCCGCGCCGCTCCCGATGCTCGTGATCTGCGAGATGATGGGCGTGCCGGACGAGGACCGCCGACGCGTCTACGAGATCGGCAATTCGATGGTCGGCTTCGACGATCCGGAGCTCCAGCAGGACGGCAAGCCGCGCACGGGCGGCGACGACGCGTTCGCCGAGATGTTCATGTACGCGGCGAAGCTCCGCGAGAAGGCACTCACGCATCCGG
>Ga0335069_10008056_pt1 | contig 15121 bp, 12 predicted proteins | sample Lox_Sample_11_FD_206714 | JGI IMG/M metagenome (GOLD analysis project Ga0335069, IMG submission 206714) | Soil microbial communities from Loxahatchee National Wildlife Refuge, Florida, United States - Lox_Sample_1.1 | ecosystem: Environmental > Terrestrial > Soil > Wetlands | place: USA... | reverse complement strand
CGCGACTGTTGCGTCACCCGCGCTCGCCCAGTCCTTCAATCCGCGCGACGGCACCGGCAATGTGATGCCGCTGCAATACCAGAACGACGGCGGCCGCACCGCCTGGACCGCCGAGCCCGGAAAGCAGCAGACCAATACGCAGCTTGCCGTGCGCAAGAGCAATGCGTCACAAGTCGCGGTGCGTCAGGGCCATTCGCTTGAACGCATCGCCGGCCACCGGGCCGCCCATCACGGCGCCGCGTAAGCTTCGGCGAAACTGAGAAAAGAACCCGGCCGTCACGGCCGGGTTCTGATTTTGTTGGCACTGTGGCCTAGCCGCCGCCCAACAGCTTCTTCACCACCGCGCCGGCCTTGCCGAAATCCATCTGGCCGGAGAAGCGCTGCTTCAGCGCCGCCATGGTGCGGCCCATGTCTTTGAGCGTCGCGGCTTCGAGTTCCTTGATCAGCGCCGAGATGGCGCTGGCGGCTTCGATGTCCGACATCTGCCTGGGCAGATAGGCTTTGATGATCTCGATCTCCTCGCGCTCCTTTTGCGCGAGCTCGGCCCGGCCGGCCTTCTCGTAGATCTCGAGCGATTCCTGGCGCTGCTTCACCATCTTCTGCATCACGTCGACGATCTCGGCTTCGCCGAGCTTTTGCCGCTCCGCGCCGCTGGTCTCGCGCGCCAAGATGGCGGCATTGATCAGCCGCAGCGTCGAGACGCGGAGCGGCTGCTGGGCTTTCATCGCCGTCTTCATGTCGTCGTTGATCGTTTCCCGGAGCACGTCAGACCTCGTTTTCAAATCTTGGATGGCGCCACGGCCCCTTTGGGCAACAGCCACCAGCGCCGCAGCGCGACAATCGACCAGATGCCCTCGACCAATCCAAACGGCCAGGCACCCTGCAGGAATCCATAGACCGATCCAAGCGCGCATGCACCCGCAAAGGCCAGGACGTAGAGGCGATGGCGGTCCTCAAGAGCATAACAGACCAGCATCGCCGAAACGGCAAAGAGCCCAAAAACTGTCAGCAAATCCAACTTATTCACCCCCGTCGTTCACCGTCGGCCCGGCGGCTTTGACGCGGCGGTAGCTCAGGGCTATCTAGGCCGCTCATGACACACGAACAAGATGATTCCGGCTGGTCGGAACCCAATCCGACGGCGCTGTTGGTCCTCGCCGACGGCACCGTGCTCGAAGGTTTTGGGCTTGGCGCCACCGGTCATGCCGTGGGCGAAGTCTGCTTCAATACCGCCATGACCGGCTATCAGGAGGTGCTGACCGACCCGTCCTATGCCGGGCAGATCATCACCTTCACCTTCCCCCATATCGGCAATGTCGGCACCAACGAGGACGACATCGAAACCGTCAACCTCGCCGCGACCCCGGGGGCGCGCGGTGTGGTGCTGCATTCCGCCATCACCGAGCCGTCGAACTATCGCGCCACGCGCGATCTCGATGTCTGGCTTAAAAGCCGCGGCATTGTCGGACTCGCCGGCATCGACACCCGCGCGCTGACCGCGCTCATCCGTGAGAAGGGCATGCCCAATGCCGTGATTGCGCACGAGCCGTCCGGCCGTTTCGATCTCGACATGCTCAAGCGCGAGGCGAAAGCCTGGCCCGGTCTCGTCGGCATGGATCTGGTACCGATGGTGACGACGGGCCAGCGTTTCAGTTGGGACGAGACGCCGTGGCTGTGGGGCCAGGGCTATGGCCGTCAGACCGAGACCGAATTCCACGTCGTCGCCATCGACTACGGCATCAAGCGCAACATCCTGCGCCAACTCGCGGGCCACAAATGCAAGGTGACGGTGGTGCCGGCGACGACCTCGGCCGAGGACATTCTCGCGCTCAAGCCCGACGGCATCTTCCTCTCCAACGGGCCGGGAGATCCGGCAGCGACCGGCGAATATGCTGTGCCGGTGATCCGCGCGCTGATCGACAAGAAGCCGACCTTCGGCATCTGTCTCGGCCATCAGATGCTGGCGCTCGCGGTCGGCGCCAAGACCATGAAAATGCATCAGGGCCACCACGGCGCCAATCATCCGGTGAAGGATCTCACCACCGGCAAGGTCGAGATCACCTCGATGAACCACGGTTTCACAGTCGACCGCGCGACGCTTCCGGCCAACGCGGTCGAAACCCATGTCTCGCTGTTCGACGGCTCCAATTGCGGCATCGCGCTCAAGGACAGACCGGTCTTCTCGGTGCAATACCATCCAGAAGCTTCACCAGGTCCGCGCGATAGTCACATTTTATTTGACCGTTTCTTAGGCTTGATGCGCAAAGCCAAGTAAGAAAGCCGGTAAGACGGCGGCAATGCGCGCCAAAAGGCCGCTACGCACGCGTCAAATGCCCGAAAATGCGGTGCAAGCACCGGATGACGGCCGCGGACCGGCCGGCACCGCGTTAGGAATTCTCAACTCAATGCCGGGTAGAACCGCAGATATCGCCGGTGCGTCAGGAGCCGCGCCCCGCGTCAGTACTGTCATGGCAATGAACCCGTCCGAACTCGTCACCCACAAATTTGCCGATGACGGCCGGATTCCGAACAATCCGGTCTTGCCGCTGGTGATCTATCGTAGTGGCATCCATCTCGCTGGCACGCCGTATCCAGAAGACCTGGTGGAGAAAAAATTCGCCGCCAACGGCTGGGTCGACATCTGGCGCAATGACAGCGTGTACGCCTATCCGCATTATCACTCGACCATCCACGAAGTGATGGCGGTGGCGCGCGGCCGCACCGTCGTGCGCTTTGGCGGCGCGACCGGCTGCGAAATCGATATCGGGCCGGGCGACGTCGTCATCCTGCCGGCCGGGACCGGGCATCAAGGCATGTTCGCAAGTCCAGGCCTCGTTGTGGTCGGCGCCTATCCGCCGGACGGCACCTATAATCTCCGCCGCGCCAGCAAGGCCGAACGCGCCAAGGCGATGGAGGAAATTCTCAATGTGCCGCCGCCCGCCATCGATCCGGTGTTCGGTGCCAATGGGCCACTGCTGACGCTGTGGCGTTCCGCCGAGACCGATCGGGTCCTCACGGCTTGATCTGCAGATGAAACTCGTTGACGACGTCGGTATAGCGCTTGAGGTCGTCCTGCATGAATTTGGCGTAGGCCGCGGTGCCGTTTTCCGCCATGTGGATGCCGAGCGTCTTCATCCGCTCCGCCATGTCCGGCGCGCGTAAGGCTTTGGCGACTGCGCTCTGCAGCTTGGCGACGATGGCCGGAGAAACGCCGGCCGACGATTGCAGGCCGAGCATGGTCGCGACGTTGAAATCCTTGTAGCCGAGTTCGGCGCAAGTGGGCACGTCGGGCAGCGACACGTCGCGCTCGAGCACGCTCAGACACAGCGCGCGCAATTTGCCGGTCTGGATCAGCGACAGCACGTTGGAGATTCCCGACCAGCCGGCATCGACCTCGCCGGTGAGCAGCGCATTCACGAGCCCGGTGCCGCCGCGATAAGGCACGTGCAGCAATTGGATGCCGGCTTGCTTCTCGAAAATGATCATCGTGAGCTGATGAATCGAACCGGTGCCGGCGGACCCGAAGGTCAGCCCATTCGGCTTGGACTTGGCCAGCGCCACGAATTCGGCCAGCGTTTTAGCCGGCACATCCGGCTTGATCACCAGAACCGTGGGCAAGGCCGCCAGCGCCGTGATCGGCGTGAAATCCTTCAGCGTGTATTTGACGTCGGGATTCATCGCGACATTGATGGCGAGCGCACCGGTGTCGTTGAGCGAGAGCGTATAGCCGTCCGGCGGCGCGGCAACCGTCTGGTTGGCATCGAGCACGCCGCCGACGCCCGGCACGTCCTCGACGACGAAGGGATTGTTGAACGCTTCGCTGAGCTTCGCCAAAAGCAGCCGTGCGATCACGTCAGGATTGCCGCCGGCGGCGGAAGCCGCGAGCAGGCGCACCGGCCGGTTCGGATAATTGGTGGCATCGTCGGCGGCCGACACAGACGGAGACGCCGCAAGGGAATAGGCCATCAGGACTGCCGCGACACCTGCGATCCGCACAACACTCTTTACCGGCATCTTCTCCCCCACGATTTGTTTTGCAGTCTTTCGGATATTGTCTCGCGCCTGGCTTAGGTGTCGCCCCAGATCTCGCGCGCCAGACCGCAAATGAGTTCAAGCTTGCGACGCTGCGCCTCCGGCGTCACCGGATTGCCGGTATCGACACTGGCGAAGCCGCATTGCGGGCTGATCGCGAGCCGGTCCACCGCGACGAATTTTGTCGCGTCGTCGAGCCGCCGGCGCAACGCGGCCTTGTCCTCGAGCTCCGGCACCTTGGTCGAGACCAGCCCGAGCACCACCATCTTGTGACTCGGTACGAAGCGAAGCGGCGTAAAATTGCCCGCTCTCGGGCTGTCATATTCGAGGAAATAGAACGGAATCTCGAGCGCGTTGAACAGCCGCTCGGCAACGTCCTCGTAACTGCCTTCGGAATGCCAATGGCCGCCGCGATTGCCGCGGCACAGATGCATGCCGATATGCATTTCGGCGGGCGCAGCGCGCAACACGCGATTGGTCACCGCGATATAAGTGTCGATCAGCGAGCTCCAATCGTCGCCGCGCGCGGCAAGCGCCGCCTGCACGTCCGGATCGCCGAACTTGGCGAAAGCCGTCTCGTCGATCTGCACATAGCGGCAGCCGGCTTCCGCAAGCGCGCGCAGTTCCTTGGTGAAGGCGTCAACCGTATCGGACCAGAACTGCTCCATGTCCTTATAGGCGCTGGCGAGCACCGCGGCATTGCCGCCGCGGAAATGCAACGCGCAGGGACCGGGAATGGTGATCTTGGGCATGCGGCTGGAATTCGCCTTCAGGAACGCCGCATCGCCGCCATTGATTGGATGCGTCCAGTGCACGCAGCTCTTGATCATGGCCTGCGGCTGCGCGCCGCGGCTGCCTTTGCCGCCTTCGGCGCCTTTGGCTTCGGCGCCGCCGATCGTGTCGATCGAAAGATCGCCGAGCCCGCGATAGAAGAAGCTGTGATAGGAGCGGCGGCGGAATTCGCCGTCGGTGACGAATTTGAAGCCGAGTTCCTCCTGCAACCGGATCGCGCCGCTGATCGCCTTGTCCTCGGCAGCGGTCAGCGCCGCCTGATCGATCTCGCCGCGGGCGAAGCGGGCGCGTTCCGCCATCAGGCCCGCCGGCCGCAGCAGGCTGCCGATATGTTCGGCTCGGAACGGCGGCTTGGCGAGAGGCTTCGACGACGCCACATTGGCGTGGACATTCATGGCGCAGGTCTCCCTGTTTGTTGCTCTTATTGCGGTCAGTCTCGACGCTCTATGCATCGCAAGTCAACGGCTGCGGCAACATCGCAGAAATGCTGGTCAGCGCGGCTGTTTACGGACGGGGCAGCCGCCCTTCCCTCCCCGCCGAATCTGGTCTAAGACCCCCTTCGCGCGGGCTGAGGCTCAGCGCCAGCGCGCCTTCTGAGGCGCTATTTTTGTATCTAACACCCAGAGTGCAATGCCGAAGCGGACCGACATTTCCTCGATCCTGATCATTGGCGCGGGGCCGATCGTGATCGGCCAGGCCTGCGAGTTCGACTATTCCGGGACACAGGCCTGCAAGGCGCTGAAGGAAGAGGGCTATCGCGTCGTCCTGGTCAATTCCAATCCGGCCACGATCATGACCGATCCGGAAGTGGCGGATGCGACCTATATCGAGCCGATCACGCCGGAGATCGTCGCCAAGATCATCGCCAAGGAACGCAATGTCGCGCCCGGCGGCTTCGCGCTGCTGCCGACCATGGGCGGGCAGACCGCGCTGAACACCGCGCTGTCGCTGCGCAAGATGGGCGTGCTCGACAAATACGACGTCACCATGATCGGCGCCACCGCCGACGCCATCGACAAGGCGGAAGACCGCCAGCTGTTCCGCGAGGCGATGACCAAGATCGGCCTATCGACGCCGCGCTCGCATCAGGTCAAGACACTCATCCAGGCGCTGCAGGCGCTCGACGATATCGGCCTGCCGGCGATCATCCGGCCGTCGTTCACGCTCGGCGGCACCGGCGGCGGCATCGCCTACAACAAGGCCGAGTTCATCGAGATCGTCGAGCGCGGCATCGACGCTTCCCCAACCTCCGAGGTGCTGATCGAAGAATCCGTGCTCGGCTGGAAAGAGTACGAGATGGAGGTGGTGCGCGATAAGAACGACAATTGCATCATCGTCTGCTCGATCGAGAATATCGATCCGATGGGCGTACATACCGGCGACTCGATCACGGTGGCGCCGGCCCTGACCCTGACCGACAAAGAATATCAGATCATGCGCGACGCCTCGATCGCGGTGCTGCGCGAGATCGGGGTGGAGACTGGCGGCTCCAATGTGCAATTCGCCGTCAATCCGGCCGACGGGCGCCTGGTCATCATCGAAATGAATCCACGGGTGTCGCGCTCCTCGGCGCTGGCGTCGAAGGCGACCGGCTTTCCGATCGCCAAGATCGCCGCCAAGCTCGCGGTCGGCTACACGCTCGACGAAATCGCCAACGACATTACCGGTGGCGCCACGCCGGCCTCGTTCGAGCCGACCATCGATTACGTCGTCACTAAAATTCCGCGCTTTGCCTTCGAGAAATTCCCCGGCGCCGAACAGGTGCTGACCACCTCGATGAAATCGGTCGGCGAGGCCATGGCGATCGGCCGCACCTTCCAGGAAAGCCTGCAGAAGGCGCTGCGCTCGCTCGAGACCGGCCTCACCGGTTTGGACGAGATCGTCATCCCGGGCCTCGATCAGGGCGACGACAAGAACGCGATCCGCGCCGCGCTCGGCACCCCCTCACCTGAGCGGCTGCTGAATGTCGCCCAAGCAATGCGGCTCGGCATGAGCGATGCCGACATCCACAACGCCTGCAGGATCGATCCGTGGTTCCTCGAGCAGATTCGCGGCATCATCGATATGGAGGCGGCGATCCGCAAAAAGGGCCTGCCGATGACGGCAAGCGCCTTGCGGCGGCTCAAGGCGATGGGCTTTTCCGATGCCCGCCTCGGCCGGCTCACCGGGCTCTCGACGGAAGACGTGTCGCGGCGGCGGCGCGAACTCGACGTGCGGCCGATCTTCAAGCGCATCGACACCTGCGCCGCCGAATTCGCTTCCCCCACCGCTTACATGTATTCGACCTACGAAAAACCGTTCGCCGGCCGCGCCGCCGATGAGGCCGCGCCCTCGGACAAGAAGAAGGTCATTATTCTCGGCGGCGGGCCGAACCGCATCGGCCAGGGCATCGAGTTCGATTACTGCTGCTGCCACGCCTGTTTCGCGCTGAAAGACGTCGGCTACGAAACCATCATGGTGAACTGCAATCCGGAGACGGTGTCGACGGATTACGACACGTCGGACCGGCTCTATTTCGAGCCGCTCACCGCCGAAGACGTCATCGAGATCATCGACACCGAGCGCAGCAAAGGCACGTTGCACGGCGTCATCGTGCAGTTCGGCGGCCAGACCCCGCTCAAGCTCGCCGAAGCGCTGGAAAGAGCGCATGTGCCGATCCTCGGCACCTCGCCGGACGCTATCGATCTCGCCGAGGACCGCGACCGCTTCAAGCAACTGCTCGAGCAACTCAAGCTGCGCCAGCCCAAGAGCGGCATCGCCACCAGTCCGGAACGGGCGCGCGCCATCGCCGAGTCGATCGGCTATCCAATCGTGATCCGCCCGTCCTACGTGCTCGGCGGCCGCGCCATGGAGATCGTCCATGACGGCCATCAGCTCGATCGTTACGTGGCGCGGCTAGCCTCGACGCTCGAAGGGCCGACAGAGATCGCCGTCTCCGACAAGCGGCCGCTCCTGATCGATCGCTATCTCACCGACGCGGTCGAAGTCGATGTCGACTGCCTCGCCGACGGCAAGGACAGCTATATCGCCGGCATCATGGAGCATATCGAGGAGGCCGGCATTCACTCCGGCGACTCCGCCTGCTCGCTGCCGCCGCACTCGCTCGACAAGAAGACCATCGCCGAACTCGAACGGCAGACTCGCGAGCTCGCTCTGGCACTCAAGGTCGGCGGCCTGATGAACGTGCAATACGCCATCAAGGACGGCGACATCTATGTGCTCGAGGTCAATCCGCGCGCTTCGCGCACCGTGCCTTTCGTCGCCAAGGTGATCGGCATTCCGGCGGCCAAGATCGCCGCCCGCATCATGGCCGGCGAGGCGCTGTCGAGCTTCAGGCTCGAGCCGCAGGATTTTGCGCCCGGCACCGCCAAACATATCGGCGTCAAGGAATCGGTGTTCCCGTTCGCACGTTTTGGCGCCGGGGTCGACACCGTGCTCGGTCCGGAGATGAAATCGACCGGCGAAGTGATGGGCATCGACCGCGACTACAATGTCGCCTTCGTCAAAAGCCAGCTCGGCGGCGGCTCGCGGCTGCCGAAGACCGGCACCGTCTTCGTCTCGGTCAAGGACGCCGACAAGGCGCGCATCCTGGAAGCGACGCGGCTGCTCACGGAGCTCGGCTTCAAGGTGCTGGCGACCTCGGGCACGCAGCGCTACCTCGCCGAAAACGGGGTTGCCGCGGTGCGGATCAACAAAGTCGCCGAGGGCCGGCCGCACATCGTCGATTCGATCAAAAACGGCGAAGTTCAGCTCGTTTTCAACACCACAGAGGGGGCGACGGCCCTCAACGACAGCCGTTCGCTGCGCCGCGCAGCCCTCTTGCATAAAGTGCCGTACTACACCACTCTCTCCGGGGCCGTCGCCGCAGCGCAGGGCATCAGGGCCTATCTTGGGGGAGACCTCGAGGTGTGTGCGCTGCAGAGCTATTTCGGGGCCGGGTCTGATCCAGCATCGAAGCGGCCGCAGCGACGGTCGGTGTAGAGACAGAGTTCGCGATCGCGCGGCCGAAAAAGGCGTCGGCCCGCGGTTGGTTTTTTGTCTCTGGCGCGTGGATTTGCGGTTTCCAAAGCTCGGTTGTGCGGCAGGCCTTGGGCGCAGCAAATTCAGGTACCGCGCGAATAGTGTGGAGATGTGTCCGTTCGATTTCCGACACTGATCGCGGATTTTAGGTGCCGCGAACTGCCGAAATCCGGACCGGCGTGGCATTGGAGGTTGAAGGCCGATGGACAAAATTCCGATGACAGCGGCGGGCTATTCGGCGCTCGAAGCCGAATTGAAGCACTGCCAGCAGATCGAGCGGCCGCGCATCATTCAGCAGATTGCCGACGCGCGCACCCATGGCGACCTCTCGGAGAATGCCGAATATCACGCCGCCAAAGAATCGCAGTCCCTCAATGAGGGCCGCATCGCCGAGCTTGAGGACAAGCTTGCGCGCGCCGAAGTGATTGATGTGTCGAAGCTTTCCGGGGACACGATCACGTTTGGCGCGACCGTCACTCTGGTCGACGAAGATACCGAGAAAAAAGCCGTCTGGCAGATCGTCGGCGAGCCGGAAGCCGACGCCAAGAAGGGCAAGATTTCCATCACCTCCCCGCTCGCCCGCGCGCTGGTCGGCAAGAAGAAGGGCGCCCAGGTCGAGGTCGTCACGCCGGGCGGCGCCAAGGCCTATGAGGTGATGAAGGTCGAGTGGAAGTGACGCCCGAACGGTGGCGTCCGGCCGGCAAGTTCGCGCTCAAAGCAAATGGCCCGGTTCGCCCCGGGCCGTTTTGCTGAAGGCGCCACAACCCGGCTGGCTAGCGCAGGGGTTGCAACAGTTCCCAATCCACCCTTGTGGGTATGGCGGGTTGCGTAACTTGCATAGCTCGCAAGAATCCTTACATAGAAGGCCTGCGCTCGCGGGGGATTCCAGGCGGGCTTTGCACCCCTGGATCGGGTGCTTGGCCTGCCGCAAGGATTGGGAATTGGCCGGTGTCCAACGTCATCCACGCCAAAGTCGTGATTATTGGGTCCGGCCCGGCCGGCTACACCGCGGCCATTTATGCGGCTCGCGCTATGCTCGATCCGATCCTGATCCAGGGCCTCGCCGCCGGCGGCCAGCTCACGACCACGACCGACGTCGAGAACTATCCCGGCTTTGCCGATGTCATCCAGGGCCCATGGCTCATGGAACAGATGCAGAAGCAGGCCGAACATGTCGGCACCAAGCTCGTCGCCGATCACGTCAATAAGCTCGATCTCAAGCAGCGCCCATTCCGCCTCGAATGCGATTCCGGCGACGTCTATCTCGCCGAGACCGTGATCCTCGCCACCGGCGCCCAGGCGCGCTGGCTCGATCTGGCCTGCGAGCAGAAATTCCGCGGCTACGGCGTCTCCGCCTGCGCCACCTGCGACGGCTTCTTCTATCGCAACAAAGAAGTGCTGGTGATCGGCGGCGGCAATACCGCGGTCGAGGAGGCTTTGTTCCTGACCAATTTCGCCTCGAAGGTGACGCTGGTGCACCGTCGCGACGCGCTGCGGGCCGAGAAGATCCTGCAGGAGCGCCTGTTCAAGCATCCCAAGATCGAGGTGGTCTGGGACAGCGAGTTGCACGATATCAGCGGCCAGAACGACCCGCTCAAAGTCACCCACGCGCATCTGAAGAACGTCAAGACCGGCGCGATCACCGAGCGCGCGGTCGACGGCATTTTCATCGCCATCGGACATTCGCCGTCGACCGAACTGGTCGCGGGCCAGGTCGAGACCAAGCCGTCGGGCTATATCAAGACCGCTCCGCATTCGACGGCGACCTCGGTGCCGGGCCTGTTTGCCGCCGGCGACGTCGCCGACGATGTCTACCGGCAGGCCGTTACCGCGGCCGGACTCGGATGCATGGCCGCCTTGGAGGTCGAACGGTACCTCGCCGCAAAAGCTTCGCACCGGGCGGCGGCGGAATGAATTTGAGTCCCCTCGCGCCGTAGGTCAGGGCTTGGGCGGAGGGAGAAAGTCGGACGATGGATTGGGATAAGCTGAAAGTCTTTCACGCCGCGGCCGAGGCGGGCAGTTTCACGCATGCCGGCGAGCAGCTCGGACTGTCGCAATCGGCGGTGTCGCGCCAGGTCAGCGCCCTCGAGCAGGAACTGACGGTTTCCCTGTTTCACCGCCATGCCCGCGGGCTGATCCTCACCGAACAGGGCGAGATGCTCTATCGCACCGCCCACGACGTCTTCATGAAGCTCGAGGCCGCGCGCGCCAAGCTCACCGACAGCCGCGAACGGCCGAACGGCGATCTGCGCGTGACCACGACGCCAGGCATCGGCGTGCATTGGCTGACGCCGCGGCTCGGCGAATTCGTCGAGCTGTTTCCGGAAGTCCACATCACGCTTCTCACCACCGACGAAGAGCTCGATCTCGCCATGCGCGAGGCCGACGTCGCCATCCGGCTGCGCCAGCCGACCCAGCCCGACCTGATCCAGCGCAAACTGTTCTCGGTGCATTTCCACGTCTATGCCTCGCCCGAATATCTCAAGCGCTTCGGCACGCCGCGCACTTTCGAGGATCTCGACGCCCACCGCGTGCTGGTGCTCGGCGGCGGCAATGTGCCGGCCTATCTGCAGCGTTCGCGCTGGCTGATCGAGGTGGCGCGCGATGGCAAGGGCCCGCGCGTACCGCATCTCATCATCAATAATATTCTTGGAATCTTGCGCGCCTGTCAGCGCGGCCTGGGCATCGCCATGCTGCCGGATTATCTGGTCGAGGAGAACGGCGGCCTGGTGCCGCTGTTCGGCGAGGCCGATGCGATCGCGCTCGACGCCTATTTCGTTTATCCGGAAGAGCTCAAATCGGTCGCGCGCGTACAGGCGTTCCGCGACTTTTTGGTCGCCAACGCACAGCGCTGGAATTATTAGCGCAAGTCTTGAGCGCGCGTCTTGAGCGCAAGACTTCAGCGCAGGTCTGGTGCATGTCCGGCAAAGCCGTGTCCTTGGCTTTTGATCCGAGGGTGGGCTCCAGCCCTTCGATAGGGGGCAGCAGTTCGCCGCTTAAGGCATGCGCAAGATCAAATAATCCGCCCACACTAGGCGCGGCAATCTGTCCACGCGCCGCTTCCTGCATGTGACATGCAGATAAAAATACTGCGCTACCCGCGCCGCCGCGCGCGAAAACCGTGTGGCATCACATCGCCCTGGGAGATTTTTCCATCGTCAGACCGCACGTCGAATTGTTGCACTCAGCATGCATATTGTCAGCACTTTGCGATGATCGCATGGCTGACATGCCCCCCTTCGCATTGTGCCTGCGGACTGAGAATCGCATACTGTTAATTGTTGTGCTGTCATGCGTCGATTGCTGCCATCCTCCCAGATAGGCGATCGAAAAAGCAGACAGTTGTTCCCCTCTGGAAGGTGTCGCTGGCGCCCCCACGCCGGCGTACTGAACCGGGCCCGCAAGGGCCCGGTTTTCTTTTGTTCACGATCTGCAGGGCATTTTTGGCGCACAACGCCGCGCGTTTCTCGATCGCGAACAACGATCGGTCGAGTCTCGGGCGCTCGGCGTGTGCGTTTCTGGTTTGCGCTGGCGCCTGCCTTCGGTCCCGGCGTAGAAGTAGCGCCGCTTTCACCACCGACCGGACGAAATTCAGTGAAAATCTCCATCCTCGACGACTATCACGACACCATCCGCACGCTGCCCTGCTTTGCCAAACTCCAAGGCCATGACGTCACGATCTGGAACGATCATGTGCAGGACGTCGACAAGCTCGCAGAGCGCCTCGCCGACACCGAAGCCCTGGTCCTGATCCGCGAGCGTACCCAGATTCGCGCGCCGCTTCTCGAGCGGCTCAAGAAGCTCAGGCTCATCAGCCAGCGCAGCGTCTATCCGCATATCGACGTCGACGCCTGCACCCGGCTCGGCATCATCCTGTCGTCGAGCCAGCATCCGGGCACGCCGTCGCGCGCCACATCCGAATTTACCTGGGCTCTCATCCTCGCCGCGGTGCGCCAGATTCCGCAACAAGCGGCGGCGCTCAAGGCCGGCACTTGGCAGATCGGCGTCGGCACTACGCTCGAGGGCAAGACGCTCGGCATCTACGGCTATGGCCGCATCGGCTCGGTCGTCGCTTCCTACGGCCGCGCCTTCGGCATGAACGTCATCGTCTGGGCGCGGCCGGCAACGCTGGAGAAAGCGCGCGCCGACGGCTACGCGACGGCGCCAAGCAAGGAGGCGTTCTTTGCGCAAAGCGACGTGATCACCCTGCATATGCGGCTGGTCGACGCCACCCGCCACATCGTCACCGCCGACGATCTCGCCCGCATGAAACCGACTGCACTGCTGGTCAATACCAGCCGCGCGCCGCTGATCGCGCCCGGCGCGCTCGTCGAGGCGCTGCGCAAGGGCCGACCCGGCTTCGCCGCCATCGACGTCTACGAGCAGGAGCCGGTGCGCGATCCGGATTATCCGCTGCTGAAAATGCCGAACGTGATCTGCACGCCGCATCTCGGCTATGTGACGCGCGAGGAATATGAGACGCAGTTCACCGACATTTTCGATCAGATTACGGCCTATGCCGGCGGCACCCCGATCAATGTGATCAATACCGAGGCGCTGAACAGCAAATCGCTGAGGGCGTGACGCATTGCGCAAGAAGACCGTCATCGTCAACGACCGAATGCAGCGCGGCTATCGTTACGAGCTGACCGCACCGGCGGGGCGCAGCTTCGATCCGGAATTTCAGCCCGAGCTCACGCCGGCGGACATGCTGCGGCTCGGCGTGTTCGCCGGCAAATACATGACCGATTGCCGCAAGGAGTTTCCCAAGAGTTGGTTTGTCCGCGCCAAGCTCGCCGCCAAGTATCGCGATCCTGCCTTGAACTATTTTGGCGTCGATGCGAGCCAGCCGCTTTCGGTGTGGCGCAAGAACGGCTGGATCTATCGCGACGATCCGCGCGGCTGGTTTCAGTGGTACTGCCGCTACTATATGGGCCGGCGCATCCCGGCCGAGGACGCGCGGCAGATCAAGCGCTGGAAAGCCATCCGCCGTCATATTCGGCAGATCCAGCGCCATTGCGAACCGGGCGATGCAACCTGCCGGCCGCGGCAGCGCCAGGCGCTCCTGCATTGGGCCTATGACAGCAGGAAGATCTAAGCCGGTTCCAATCCCTTCGCCGCGATCACGCGCTTGACGTCGGGCGTCGTCAGGAATTGCAGCAGCGCGCGGCCGGCTTCGACATGCGTGGCCTTTGCCGGAATGCCGCCGGCGAAAATGGTCACGCCTTGCAGTTCGGCGGGCAGCGGCCCGACCACGTCGATGCCGGCGACCGCCATCAGTTCCGACATCTGCTGAATGCCGATCTCGGCCTCGCCGCGCAGCACGACAAGGCCGGCAAGCCCCGCTGCGCCGCCCGCGCCGTAATGCGATTTGGCGGCCATGGGCTCGGTGATGCCGAGTTGCGCAAACACCTTGGCCATGTGAACGCCACTGGCGCCGCCACCGACCGGCTTGCTCAGCGCCACCGCTTTGGCCGCGAGCATCGCGCGCTTGAACGCCTCGGCTGAAGAAATATCCGGCCGGGGCGCCCCCTTGGCGACACAGATGCCGATCGACGAGCGCGCCACGTCGGTGAGGCTGCCTGGGGTGAGCTTGCCGCTTGCCGTCAGGGCCTCGCCGCCGCCTCGGGTGACGATGGCGACATCGGCCGCTTCGCCCTCGCCGAGGCGCTTTTCCTGGCGCAATGACGGGCCCAGCTCGACGGCCAGCCGATGGCCGGTTGCGCGCGCGAATAAGGGCGCAATCTCCTCGAACACCATTTTCATGGCGGTCGTGCTCAGAACTTTGATCTCGACCTGCGGCGCCACGCGGCCTCCCCTGTATTCACCGGCTTTCCCCGGGGCGAGTCCGCCCCTATCAACTCTGTGTGAGTTTTCGTTGTGCCGCAATCAAATAGCGCGCGCATACATCCTTTGCGCAAGGATTTGCGCTACAAGAAGTGCGAGGATTGTTTTACGGCTCAGCCGGTTTTGGAGGACGCCCGAATGTTCACACGCCGACATATGGCTCTCGCCGGTGGCGCGGGATTGGCACTCGCCTTTGTCCGCCTGACCCGTCCGCACGCCGCGACCCCCGCGCCGCACGCTTACGAAGTCACCCATACCGACGAGGAGTGGCATAAGCTGCTCACGCCGGCGCAATTCGACGTGCTGCGCCGTGAGGGCACCGAGCGGCCATTCACCAGCCCGCTCCTTGACGAACATCGCAACGGCACCTTCGCCTGCGCCGGCTGTGACCTGCCGCTCTATTCCTCGAAGACCAAATTCGAAAGCGGCA
>Ga0335069_10008055_pt1 | contig 15121 bp, 28 predicted proteins | sample Lox_Sample_11_FD_206714 | JGI IMG/M metagenome (GOLD analysis project Ga0335069, IMG submission 206714) | Soil microbial communities from Loxahatchee National Wildlife Refuge, Florida, United States - Lox_Sample_1.1 | ecosystem: Environmental > Terrestrial > Soil > Wetlands | place: USA... | reverse complement strand
CATTTTCATGTGCGCGGGGATACCCGATTCCGCGTCGGAGACAAAACCAAAAAGGGGAAATATGGCCCGCTTATCCACGGCGAGTTCGCCCCATGAAAATGGCCCGAGTCAGCGGCCAATCGCCGTTCTCCGGCCATTCCTTGCGGAACCGATTCAATATCCGATCCAATTGCGAGATCGAAAGGGTGAGAGGCGCGCCCTTCTTCAGCCGGGAGAAGAAGTTGCCCTTGCCGTAGAATTTCCGGCTCACTTCGGAGAGGCTTTCGCCGGTCGCCTTGCGATAGGCGGCGACGATGGCGAGCAGGTTTTGTTTGGCGAGATCGCCGACGGAATGTGACATGGGGCCGATTTCTACCATGAAGTCCGCATTGTGCACAATCCTGAGCATGGGGATTATCTTCCCCTAAATCCGCTGGACATGCGCCGGGAATCGGCCTAGATTTATTCCCGCGTCAGACCCGCCATAGGGATGCACGAAAATGTTCAGAGAACCTCTCGCCGTCGAAGGCTTTTACACCACCAAGCGCGCCGTCCGATTCGCTGCGCGCGCCGCCGCCGTGACCCTCCTGGTCGCGCTATCGCTCGCGTTCGCGCTCGGCTTCGTCGCCGTCGTGGCGTTCGATCTCCTGCTCGTCTCGTGGGGCATTCTTTAAGTCACCGCGCCGAGCGGCTCTCGGCAACAAAGGAGACTGCCAATGCACCTCTCTAAGCGCTTTCTGTACTTTGCAATCATCGGCTACGCCGCAGCGTTGCTGATTTTTCAGGACTGGCCGACCATGGTCGCCACGACGGGCACTGTGTCGGCTATGTGGCTTGGCAAGATGTTCCTCGACATTCTTTTTGCCGGGATGGCCTTCGTTCGGCTCGCTGGACCGGCACTGTTTGCCGACGACGAAGCGGATGACGAAATCGCAATCCACGAAGAGGATTTGCACTTTTCCGATACGGCACTGTTCGGCCTCTTCATGCTGAACATCGCCGGCAATATCGCATGGCACGCCTATTTGACCGTTACTTTGGTCGATGCAGCGTCATTCTATTACAGCCTTTGGACCATCGGCGAGGCGATTTTGCTGTTCTTCGCTGGCATCCTGTTTTCGCACGCCCGCAAGGCGCAGCGAAAGCTCGCCCGCAAAGCCCGTGAAGCCGCCCAAGCTGCTGGTCCGAAGCCAGTTCGCCGAGACGTAGCATAACTTCCCCACCGTGTGGTCCCGAGCGGAATCAATCGGGACAACAAATTAGGAGCGCGACAATGAACCTGCATCCTTTTCACCGCTACCCGTCCACATATCTCGCCTTGGTGACGTGGGGTGCCGCCGGTTTCATGGCGCAGCCGACAATCGCAAGCTTCGCTGTTCACTTCATCGTCGTCCCGCTGGCGCTCGCCGCGATGCTTTGGATGGCGCATTGGGAAGGCAGTAAGAAGTGACGCAACCCGATCTCGACAAGGACGTCTTCATCATCTGCTCCTGCGAGAAGAAGTGTAGGAAGGACGGGCACGCGCTCTCGACCAAGCTTTACACGGAGGGCGCGCGCTGTTCGGTCTGGATCACGGAAACCCACGTCGCCGTCATCGCCGCCGGGATCATTCGGCGGCGGGCGCGCGATGCGACGCCGAGACGCCAGAAAGCGCGGCGATGAGATGGATTCGCGAAATAATCGAAGCATGGCGCACGTTCCGCAAATTGTGGGCGCAGCCGTAAAGGAGACTAGAAATTGAGCATGACTGAGAATCCGCGCGCGGTCGTAGGCGATAATCAGGCGCCCGATTACGCCCGCCGCGTTACCGATCAGATGGAGCGCGATTACGCCGCTTTCTGCGAATCGGTCACCGCGCTGCTTGACCGGGCGCGCGAAGCCCCCCACGACGTCACCACAGACGAAGAGGCGGTCGCGCTCGGCGGCATCGTCAAGGAACTGCGCGACGCCTTCCGCCGCGGCGACGCTTACCGCACGGCGGAGAAGGAACCGTTCCTGCGCAGCGAGCAGGCCGTGGACGCCTTCTTCTTCGCGCAGATGGAGAAGTTGGCCCGACGCAACCCGCGCGACCGCTCGCAAAAGCCCGGAGCCGCCGACATCCTGCAGGCCAGGATCGATTCCTACCTAGAGGCCAAACGCGCGGCCGAGGAGGAGCGCCGGCGCCGAGAGGCCGCCGAGGCCGCTAGGATAGCCCGGGAAACCCAGGAAAAGGCCGCGCGCGAGGCGCGGGAAGCCGAGGAAGCCCGCCTCGCCGCGGAACGCGCCCGGAAACCGGAGAACGTCGCCGCCCGCACGGAGGAGGCCCGGCGGGCCGAAGAACGGGCATCCCAAGCGACCGTCGAGGCGGCCGTGGCCGCCGAAGCCGCTTCGGGCGCCCACATCGCCACGCTCGCCAAGCCGGCCGAAATGGCGCGCACTCGGGGCGACGGCGTGCTGCTGACCCAGGCACGACAGCCGTTCGCCATCGTCACCGACCGCTCCAAGCTGGATAAGGAGAAACTCTGGCCGTTCCTCACGGATGCCGAGATCGAGAAGGCGCTTCGCGGTTGGGCCAAGACGACGGGCCACAATCAGCAGATGGACGGTGCCGAGATCGGGCATCAGCGCAAAGGCGTCACCCGATGAAGACGCTTGTCGCCCTCGTCGGCATGAAGCATCGCGGCACGGAGGCATTCGTCGCATCTCTGCCGCAGGGCGAAACGCTCACGCTGGTCCGGGAGCCGGATAACAAGTTCGATCCGTTCGCTGTCCAGGTTTGGGCGCGGGACCGCCACGTCGGCTACATCAAAGCGACTCAAGTAAAGCCAATCGCGATGGCTTTGGACGGCATCATGTCGACGAATCGTGCGGTGCTTCATCAAGGCAAGCCCGCGATGCTTGCCAATCTCGCCATCGACGGTGGCAAATGGCCGATGGTCGAGATCGATGAATGATTCGTAGAGGAGAAACTCGTGACCAAACCGAAAGTTAAAGAACAGACTGATTTGCTTTCTGACGTTGAACCTCACGTCGAAATCCGCGAGGGCAACATCAAGAAAAATACGAATCCGCCGCCTACCACCAAGCGACCGCCCCCGCCGAAATCGCAGAGCGTGGCGAGGGTCGAGAAGCTTCCGCCTCCGGCGCCTCAAAACATGCTCGCGATCATCGCAGCTGCGGCCGCCGATCCGAAAGTCGACACAGACAAGATGCGCGCGTTGCTTGAGATGCAGAAGGAGATCAGGGCCGAGGAGGCCCGCATGTCTTTCACGCGAGCATTTATTGCCCTCCAAAATGATCTACCAGTGATCAACGCGACGGGCCGGATTGAGATCGAAGGCAAGAGCGGCAAAAAGGGGCAGAAAACACCGTACGCCACGTTCCAGGAGATCCATCGCGTCACGAAGCCGATCCTGCGCGAGCATGGCTTCGCGCTTTGGTTCGCCCCCGACGTCGGACCGGAAGGCAGGATCGTGATGCGCGGCTATCTGGACCACGTCGAAGGCCACGGCAAGACTTGCGCCATCCCTCTGCCGCTGGAGACCTCCGGCTCCAAGAACAACGTGCAGGGCGTCGGGTCTTCGATCTCTTACGGCAAACGCTACGCTACCATCTCGCTCTTGAACATCGTCAGCCACGCGCCGGAGGACAGCGACCGCGACGGTGCCGATGCGCCGAAGAACAAGCGCGGGGGCGAGCCCGCGCAAGATGACGGCGACGGTGCCGGCAAGATCAGCATGGAGCAAGCGCAGAGGCTCCGGGAGAAGATCGATTTGGTCGGCCTGACGTCGGAGCGGTTCTGCGCCAAATACAAGATTGAAGGCATCGCCGACCTGGACGCCGCGATGTTCCAAGAAGCGTTGAACGCCTGCGACAACTTCCGGAAGGCGGCAGCGCGTGGCTAAGACTGCCTCGAAAAAGAAGCCGGAAGACATCGTCGAGGTCTTCGGCGAAGAAGACGTTCCGCAGCGGAGCGAGGCGTGGTTCGAGTTGCGCCGCGGTATCCCAACGGCGTCGAAGTTCGCGGCAATCCTGGCCGAAGGGAAGGACGGCGGACCGAGCCTCACCCGCGCGGCCTACATGGACAAACTGGCCGGGGAAATCCTCACCGGCCAGATCGACGAGGAGTTCAAGACCGAGGCGATGCGGCGCGGCATCGAGATGGAGGCCGAGGCGCTCGAATGGTACGAGCGCACGCACTTCGTCGACATGGAGCGCGTCGGGTTCGTTCGCCGCACCGTGCATCCGCCGCTCGGCCAACCGTTCGTCGTCGGCTGCTCTCCGGACGCCCGCGTGCCAAAGCTGCGCAGGCTTGTCCAGATCAAGACCGAGCGCCCGGACTTGCTGATCCAGCGGGTCCGCCGCGGCGCCGCCGGATTCCCGACGCAGCACCGAGCGCAATGCCAAGGCGAGATGTGGGTAGAGGGTGCCGAGACGTGCGATCTCGTGATCTTCTATCGCGGCTGGAAGTCGCCGCCGAAATTCACGATGGAGCGCGACGACAAGTTCATCTCGTTGCTCGCCGAGCAAGTTGAGAAGTTCGTCTATGAGCTCAACATGCTGGTGAAGCAGATCAAGGAAACCGGGAAGGGCTGGAAATGAGCCGGCGCGCGCAGCCCATCGTCTTCGAGTGGAAGGCGCTCGATGTTCTCCAAGAGGGGGGCGAGATCATCCAGACGTGGGCGATGGTCCCGTCCGCGCGCTATACCAACGTAGCGAAGCGGCAGTTCGGCGAGGGCGGCGAACACGTTCTGGAGGAATCGCAGGAGCGATCGAAGGCCAGCCACAGCCAATACTTCGCGGCGCTGAACGATTATTTCCACAATGTCCCAGAAAAGATGGCGGCGCGCTGGCCTACGGCGGAGCACTTCCGAAAGTGGCTTCTCGTCGAGGCCGGCTGGTTCGACGAGAAGGAGTTCGAAATGCTTTCGGAGAAGCACGCCAAGGGGCTCGCGACCTTCATCCGGACCGAGGACGTCTATGCCCGCATCCACGTGAACGGCAAGAAGGTCATCGTGCGGCGCGCCAAATCGCAGTCCATGAAGGCGATGGGCAAGGAAGATTTTGAGGCGTCCAAACGCGCGGTTTTGGACCTTGCGGAGCAGCTCGTCGGCGTGCCGAAAGGCACCGTGATGAAGAACGCCGGGAGGGCGGCATGACGCCAGACCTCTTCGATTATCCGACGTCCCCCGGATCCAAGGAACCCACGACATCGCGCGACGCCGCTAAGGCGGTGGAGAACGACGCCGCGCTTATCCGGAATCAGGTGATCGGCGCCCTGGAACGCGCCGGCGCAATAGGTCTCACTGCGGACGAGACGGCGCGCCTGCTGCGGCGCGACCGCCTCGCCGTTAGGCCGAGGTTCAGCGAACTGAAAGCGGACGGCAAGATCGTCCGCACCGGCGCGCGGCGGGCGAACGAGAGCGGTCTCAAGGCCGCAGTATGGAGGATCAAACGTGGCGATGAATGATGCCGAGCTGCTGCGCGAAATCGAGGCGCTGATCGAGGATTTCCGGTGGGCTCGGAGCGATTCGGCGCTGCCGGAGCACAAGACTTGGCTGGCACTGAAGCAGATCGCCGGCGATATCCGCGGCCGGCAACCTCTCGCCGCCGTGGACGCGATCACCGCGCTGGAGAAGCGCATCGAATCCGTCGGCCGCATCGCGCTATCCGGCAACGACCACGACGCCTTCCGGCGGGCGATGGCCGGGCTCGGCGAGGAGCTGCGCGGCCGCTGGCCAACCGTCCGGCAGGCTTTGGAGCAGTTCGCGAAGGAAGGAGCGAAGGCGTGACGGCACCTCATGCGATTCCCGCCGCCGCACTAGACGACCGCCTGTTCTTCGGCGGCACGGCCGGCAGCGGCAAGACCTATGGCGCCGGGACGGCCGTGGAGCGCCTGTTGAGCGACGGTGCCCGTGTCGTCATCCCGGACCCTCTTGGCGTGTGGTGGGGCCTCGCCTTGGCTGGAGACGGCAAGCAGCCGTCCCTCTTCCGCCAGAAGGAGCGCCTGGTGATCTTCGGCGGGCCGCGCGGCGATCTCGGCCTGACCGAGAACTCCGGCGCCCTGATCGGCGAGACCGTCGCCGGCATGGCGGAAAGCTGCATCCTGGATCTGAGCGAACTGAAGACCGGCGCAGCGGAGCGCCGCTTCATGCTCGCGTTTCTGAGCGCCCTTTACGCCAAGAAGACGCGGGAGCCGCTGCACGTCGTATTTGATGAGGCCGATCTCTGGGCTCCGCAGCGGGTCCTGGACCGCGAAGGCGAGGCGATGAAGCTGCTCGGTATGATGGAGAACATCTGCCGCCGCGGGCGCGTGAAGGGTTTCATCCCATGGCTCATTAGTCAGCGGCCGGCTGTCATCAGCAAGAACGTGCTGTCCCAGATCGACGGTATGATCGCGTTCAAGCTCACTTCCGTGCAGGACCGCGACGCCATCGGCGATTGGGTGCAGGGACAGGCCGACAAGGCGCAATGGGCGAAGATGTGGAGCGACATGCCCACGCTCGAGCGCGGCCGCGGCTTGGTCTGGCTGCCGGCGCGCGGCATCCTGAAGGTGGCTCAGTTCCCCGCGAAGACCACGTTCGACAGCTCGCGGACGCCTGAGCGCGGGAAGCGGCTGTCCTCTGCCGAAGTGCTGCAGCCGCTCAATCTGGACAAGCTGAAAGAGCGGCTCTCGAAGGTAGAGGCCGACGCCAAGGCGAACGATCCTCGTGCGCTGCGGGCCCAGATCGAGAAACTGAAGAGCGAGAAGGCGGCGCTGGAGAGGCAGAAGATTGTCGCCGCTCCCACCGCGAGCGATCCCCGCCAGATCGAGCAGGCGGAGCAGCGGGGTTTCGAGAAGGCCAAGAAGGCGGCCTTGCGCGAGGCTGAGGTGTACGCTCGAGAGACGATCGCCGCCGCAATGGACTCCATGCAGAACCTCATCGGCCCCATCGAAATCGCGCTCGCGGAGCGCATTAAGGTGGAACGCGCCAAGCGCCCGAAGTTCGACATCGCTTTCGTTCCGGACGCGCCAGTGCTGAAACCGGTGCCCCGGCCGGTGCCAACCGTCGCGCCCAGAATGCCGTCCCGCGCCAACCCCGCCACCCCTTCCGGCGTCAACGGCGGCGGCGTCGAGCGACCTCTTCAGCGCATCATCGATTCCATCGCCTGGTGGAACGTGATGGGGATCGCGGCGCCGACCCATCCGCAGGTCGCGTTCGTCGCAAACTTCTCCCACAAGTCGGGAACCTGGGCCACGTATCTCAGCCGCCTGCGCTCCGGCGGTTACGTCGAGGGGCGCGGCGACCTCGTGCTCACCCCGGCCGGCGCCGCGATAGCGAACCCGCCTGATGCCCCGCCGACGGGCGAGCGGCTGCGCGAGATCGTCATCCAGAAGATCGACAACTCGCTGCGCAAAATCCTCTCGCCGATCCTGCAGGCTTATCCGGAGGCGCTCTCGCACGAGGTTGCGGGCGAGGCCGCCGGGTTCAGTCCGAAGTCCGGGACGTGGGCGACCTATCTGAGCCGGCTGCGATCTCTGGACCTCATCGAAGGCCGCGGCGAGCTCAAAGCGCAGGAATGGCTTTTCCCGTAACCCGGAAGGACTGATGACCGACTTCGATTCGGAACTGCTTCTGGACAAGCTGATCGGCGAGGCGGCGCGCCGCGGCGAGTTGCAGGGCGAACTCAGCCGCGCGCGCGAGCAGATGCCGCGGCTAGTTCAGGCGATGAATGAACTGGAAGAAAGAGAAAGAGATGCGGCTCGCCTTCTTCAAGAAATGCGCAAAATACTTGATGGAAGGCAAAAGCATCGAGCTGAACTTCTGCAAGTGTTAGAGGGTTTGCGCGTCGCCAGCGCGGAGTATCTCGGCTGGGTGCATCGGCACCCGCGCGGCAGGATGGAGGAGCGCGAGAAATTGGCGCGCAAGCTGGACCAGCACCTCAAGACGGTGCGCGAAATTTTCGACGCGGAGATTCCGTTCTGATGCCGCGCCTTTACCGCCCGCACATTCCGCTAGAGACGCGCTGCCGGGTAGCTCTCCGGCAGCTCGGTCGGCTTGACGACATCGACCGATATTTCGCCGTCTATAAATCATGGGGACGTCTGCTCAAGACGCTCCTTTCCGAACTGTCCATTCAGTTGCATAGTGATCTTCTTCATCTTGACCACGATCCGCCGCTCGCCACGCGGCCGCTGATGCACAAGCGAAAGACTGGGACCATCGTCTATAAGCCGGACGCGAACGATCCGGACCATCTGATCTATCGCGGGAAGCAGGCACACAAGATCAAGACGAACGTCCGCGGCGACCACGGCCAGCATCCTGATCGCGTGCTTATCAAGAAGGAGCGGCGACGGCGCGAAGGACCGAAGAAGAAGCGCAAGACGCGATGGCCGAAGCGCAAACTAGTCAGCCGGAGCACATGGCCGAAGCGGAGAATGCGATGAGCCAGAAAATCGGACCGCGAGAAGCCGCCTTGCGTGAGGCGCGCGAGCGCGAATCGCGGAAGACCTCAGATCGAGTCGATATCCTTAAAAAGATGGTGGCGGCTACATCGGAAACGACCGGCAAGAAGCCGATGCGCAGAGCCAAGAAAAAGGCGCGCCGCTGATGCCGCAGCCCTACGCCAATTTCAAATTCCCGCCGGGCTTCTCCAAGGACGCCCTGGTCCAGGCGAACGCCCAATACTACGTCGTCAATCGGCGAGCGCCGCGCGGCAAGGTCGGCACCGTCGTCGCCGCGACCTCGAAGCCGAACTCGCTCCGCGTGCTCTGGAGCGATTGCCGCTATGATGCGGAGGTCGACATTCGCTGTCTCACTGTCCTGCGCCAAGGAACTGTCGCGTGATCGATGACGAGAAACCATGCGACGCGATCCCCGGGGTGATCCCGGCCAACGCCTGCCACATGCCGGTGCCGGCCTCGCCGCACGAGGCGGACGTCTACCGCAGGCTCCGCGAGCGGATCGTCAGTATGCACTGCGCCGACGACAGGCCGTCGCACCGCTGCGCCGGCAAGATCACCATCGACCGCACTACGATCACGCTGAACTGCCCGCGCTGCGGCGACCTGCGCAAGATCATCGAAGGAAAATAATATGGGTCATCCTACAGACATCGAATGGACTGACGCGACGTGGAACCCGATCGGCGGATGTTCGATCAGATCGCCGGGCTGCATCAATTGCTATGCCTCACTGCTCGCTGGCACGCGCCTCACGAATCATCCGCTCTATGCCAGCGTCACGGATATGGTCAAAGGCAAGCCGGTGTTCAACGGCAAGATGACTATCGCAGCCGACGATCATGACGTTTGGCGATGGCCGCTGAAATGGCGGGGCTCGAAGCATCCGCGCATGGGTGCCGGAATGCCATCCCTGATATTCGTGGGCGATATGGCAGACCTTTTCCATGAAGACCGGCCATCGGTCGAGATAGAGCGTGTAACCACGGTGTGCGCCAAGTCGAAACACATCATGCAACTTTTGACGAAGCGTCCCGACGTGATGGCCTACCATTTCCGCCGCGTCGAACGGATCGCGCCGATGCCTAACGTGTGGCTTGGATTCTCCGCTGAGCGTCAGCCGGAGTTCGACGAACGCTGGCCGCACATGCGCGCCTTGGCGAGCGACGGATGGACGATCTTCGTTTCGATCGAGCCGATGATCGGATCCGTCACGTTGCCAAACGATTTTTTGGATCTCCGCGAGACAGCCCAGATCATTGTGGGTGGCGAAAGTGGTCCCGATCGGCGCGAGACGAGTCCGGATTGGATGCGGGCCGTACGCGACCAATGTCTTGCTGCTGGCGTTCCCTATTTCACCAAGCAGATGACCGGGAGGCGACACATCCCGGACGATTTAATGATTCGACAATTTCCGAAGATTAAGCCCGTCCCCATACCTGAAAAGCCTGAACCACAAATGAGCCTTTCGGTATAAAACGAAAAAAAGGGCGCCGGAAACGACGCCCTAAGTTTTACAGGACTCAAACGAAGGCGGGTCTCGGCCGCCTCATCTGAGGCGGGAAACGCTACGCGGTGCGGGGGCGCGATGCAACACCTTATCGACCGTCTTTTTCGCCGAGACCATCGCGGACCACCACGAGTTGCTCAGCGGGATCGCCGGCGCGAAGGCGTGCCGTATCCCGGAGATCACGGTGACGATGAAGAGACACATCAAAACCAGCACGGCCGGACCCGGAAGCGTCAAATGCTCGCTTTGCACGTATGACGCCAAATAGGCCAGCGACAGGCTCAGGGCTACCAGGAAGATGCGGTGGGCCATCCGCAGCACCGCCAAGGGGCACCGCAGGCCGGCGCCATCGGTCACTGCGAAGGCGAGGATGGGTCCTATGAACAGGGCTGAGATCCAGCACGTCCACACCGTCATGGTTTGAAGAAGCTCCGGACTGAAGTGCAGCTTGTCGGCGAGGACGTCGAACATGGCGCTTATTCTCCGGGTTCCATCTTAGACTGCCATTTGATGCGCGACGCCGCGGCCCTGATCCCGTTGATGATCGGAAGGCCGGCGGCGCCGATGGCGAACGTCGCGAAGCCGCTAGGCTTCAGTCCTATATAGGGCGGCAGGACTGGTCCGCCGTAGGAACCAACGCCGGTGCCGACGACGATGGCGGTGATGATTCCCACCGTGGTCGGCTTCGACCCGCTACCGGCGAGCGCGGCGCAGAGGCCACCGGCGAAGGCGGCGAAGACGTCGGAAGGGTTAATCCCTATGTGCAGAAGAAACGCTTCCATGACGGTCTCGTTCCTGTTCACGGTTGAAACTCAAAGTTCCATTACCACGATTCTGCCATTCAGTGATGTGTCTTATGCCGTGTGGACAACCGGAGGCTTTGCCGCCTCCGTCGCTTCGATCTTCGCCTCATAGGCCGCGGCGATCGACTGCACTTTCTCGAACGTCTGCGCGGCCTTGACCAACTCCGGCATTATCTGCTCAAGCGCGAGGAACATCGGCAGGAGGGAGAACAGCGACGGCTGTCCGCCGGCGAAGTATGGCGCCGCGATGGCTTCCGCCTTCTCCACGGTCTCTACGGCGGCGACGATATCCGGGACCAGCGGCTTGAGCTCCGGCGCGAAGACGCCGGCCGCCTTGATGACATAAGCCGCGACGGAAGCGGTATTCATGTCCACATCTCCTCGATCCGCTTGCGGAACTCCTGCTCGGCCTGGCGCACGATCGATAGCGCGCGGTTCATATGCTCGATCGCTTCCGTCACCTTCATTCCGCCGGCGACGTTGGCGACGTAGGCGGTGAAGATCGGCTTCATCGCCTCCGCCACCACGTCGTCTAGTTTGTCCTGGGGAAACGGCATCTTTTCAAGCCGGGTTGGCGGGCGGCGGAGGCGCCGGCGGAGCGGCCGGCGCTGCGGCGTCTGCGGCGGGTGCGGGCTGGGCTGCGGCGACGAGCGCGGCGCCGGCGGCAGTCTGCGGGATCATGTCCTTGATCCTCGCCGCCACGTAGTCGGGCGTGAAGCCGAGCCGCTTCGCGGCGTCAGGGATCACCCGCATGACCTCGTTCGCGGCGTCGGCCAGCTTGGCGTTGCTCACGGCGACGTTGCCGTTCTGCTCAAGCTTCACCGCGCCGTCCGCGATGAGCGAGCCGGCTTGATTCTGCAAAGCGGTCACCAGGGCGTCGCGGTGCTTCGCGTCGATGTCGATGTTGAGTTTGTTGTGCAGCATCGTGCCGAGGTAGGTAACGCCGGCGAGGATCAGCGCGTTGACGATAGCGTTGACGTAATCCTGAATCGCGGGGCCGAACGCCTGGCCGATGTTGATGATGCCGCCGCCCTGAGCCGGCGGCACGACGTAGGTGGGCGATCCGACCGGACCGCCGACGGCTTGCGGATAAGGACCGGATGCAGGCTGGCCCGCGCCGAACTGCGCGCGCGCGGCGCCAGCGAGCAGGCAAGACGCAATGAGGACAGCGACGGCGAACCGCTTCATTGGATTTTCCCCTCTCCCAGAAAAAAGACCGCCAGCACCGGAGGGTGCGGCGGTCTCGCTTGTACCACGGCTGCGACGGAAGGCTACAGCTTGAAGTGATAGTCGATGCCGCCGATCACCATGTCTTCGCTCTGCTGGTTGACCAGCGGGTTCACGGCGGCGTTGTTGTAATTGACGTGGATGTAATCGACGTGGAACGTCCAGTTGTTCGCCAGCAATGCCTGGACGCCGGCGCCGGAAGCGAAACCGGCACCCCACGGCCGCTGCCAAACGCCGAGGATGGCGTATGGGGCGATGAGTGCATTTGCCAAGCTAGAAGGGAGCGTCGGAGTCGATGATCCCGTCGCCGCGGCACCGAACGCGCTCGAGAGCGAGTAACCGACTTTGGCGAGGCCGCCGACGCCCCACAGCGCGGAGTTGCCGCCGCCGGGGAGGCTGCCGTTCGAGGTAAGGCCGTACAGCGCGTCGAACTCGGCCGCGACGAAGAACTTGCCGTTCCAGAACTGGTACCCAACGTCGCCGCCCAGCGCGAACTGATTGACGCCGGTGTTGCCGGAGAATGCGGAGCCGCTCTCCTGAAGGAATCCGCCGACGTAGGGACCGGTGCACTGCGAGAGCGTGCAGTTCGGTTGCGCGGCCGCGGGAGGCGCTTTCGTGACCATGACGGGTGTGGGTGCTGACGTCGGCGCAGTCTGCGCGGCCGCCGCGATGACGCCGGCGAGCAATGCGGCGCCGGCGACGAGAATTGCTTTCAAGGATTTCATGACGGTGATTCCCCCAAGCGTTTGAGACGAAGCGCGAGGAGGCTACACCTAAAAGTGAGGCTTCGGGGCCACAGTCGATGAGAAAATCAGGCCGCGATGAGCCGTCTCATATCGGCGAGGATCGGGTCCTGCACGTTGACCACGTCGGAATCGCAAGGGTGCCACGTCTGCGACCATCGCCGCTTGATGGGCGGCTGCGTGCTGCCGGCGACCCTTTTCGGAACGTAGGAGCTGAGGCCGGGCGGCAGCGACAGATACCAGGGACCGTTGAACACCCACGCGTTCGGCGCGTTGTCGGGGACGTCCGGGCAGCCGGCGTTGCACCAGTAGCTCGGCGCGATCATGTACATCCCGGCGATGCGGCGATTCTTGATGTTCGAAGCGACTATAGATAGGCGGTTTGCCCCGCACGAGATCGCGCAAAGAAAAAGTACCTCATCGGCGGGCAGTTTGGCGATCATGTCGATTCCGGTCTGCTGCGAATCATAATCGATGATCGTCGGCACCTTGACGCCTTGCGCCCGCATTTTTTGCGCGAGAAGCGGCTCGCCGGTCTCGGGATCGGTCGCGCCGTCGCCCAGACCGAAGAACATGATGCAGGTCGCAGGCAGAGTGCTCATGCGATGCCCTCCAAGCCTTTCCGGAATAGCGCCGCCTCGCGCGCACGCCGGCCTTTCAAGTCCGCGCTATTCGGCCAGATGCGCGCCATCGCCGCGATGTAGCCGGCGATCGGACCGAGATATTCCGGCGTCACGGCGAAGTTAGGCGATGCCATGCGTTGGTAGATTTCCCGCATCTCGAAGTCGCGTTGGCTCGGATCGCGGAAGCCGCCGGTGCCGCGATTGTAGCAGAGCGAGAAGATGGCACCCTGGCATTCCGGCGGCAGCCGCTTGTAGTTCGGCAGCGCGGCGGAGATGCGCTCGATCCATTTCGGGACCTCATGCTGCTGAAACTCCGCGATACCCTGATCCCAGGTTACCGTGATCTCGCTGCGGTGAGATCGAACGAAAGCGCCGGCCGCCTCGCCGCGGAGCCCGACGCCTTTGAGCATGTTCGCCAGTGTCGCATCATCCACGATGTCGGTCCAATCGCGCACCGCCTCCGCGCGCGTGACATAGCCAAAATCATAACCCACGCCTGCTGTCGGCCCCGACGCGCCGGCGGGCCAGTCCCAATGCGTGTAATGCTGAGAGTAATATTTCGGCGAGCCGTCTTCCTCCGTCTCGACGAAGGAGAGCGCATCCTGCGGCAGCGGTAGGCCGGTAAGGGGATGAATGGCAGGTGGCGCCTTCGGCATGATGACGGGGTTCGCAGCGGTGTGCGGTCGGCCGAAGAGAAGCGCCATCAGGTCGATCATCGCGTCCTCACTTCTTCAGCGTGGGATCCAAGAGCGGCCACGCGGCGCCCACCTGCGGCGCGTTCCAGACCTTGCCGATTCGGTCTTTGATCGCCGCGACGTCCTCAGGCGATAGCTCCGCCTTGGCGTTGTTATACACCTTTCGCGCGAGCAGGTCGCGCTCGAACTTCTTCTTCGCGTCCGTGCCGTCGTCCGGAAGCGCCGATTCGAGCGCGCCCACCGCGGCGTCGCTCAACGTCATCGGCACCTGAGAGCAATCCCGTCCCGGCATCTGGCCCGGCTTGCAATCATCGCCGCCCTCCATCAGCGCCTTGCCGTTGGCGCCGAGCAAGGTCTGCGTGAAATCTATCGCCGGCGTCGGCTTCGCGTCTTCGGCGAAGGCTGGAATGGAGCAAACAAAAATCGCGCCGGCAGCAAGCATTGACCGCATGAATCGATCTCCGTTTTCTATGGGTTGTAGTGCTCTTCGACGTAGATGTAACCGGAACCACCCGTGCCACCGTTCCCGGTGCCACCAGTGCCGCCAGCGCCGACGCTGTAAGCATAAGTCGATAGGGGAGAATCGATGATGGCTTCGATCTCTCCGCCTTCTCCGCCGCCGCCGGCGCTCGCGCTCGCGGTTGCGGTTCCTGACCCGCCGCCGCCTGAATTTGCTGCGCCGGCAACGCCGTTCACCGTGCCGGACCCGTTGCCTACGCCGGCACCGCCGCCCTTACCCCCTCCGGGACTTGACGGAAGGGCATTGAGCGATCCTCCGTAGGCTGGCGCTCCGGCTTCATTTCTAAGAATCAGCGGACCTGCCGCGATAGTGTTCGTCCCGCCTGCGGCGTTCGCACCGGCAACACCTCCGTTCGAGGGACCGCCGCCGCCGCCGCCGGCCGTCAAAAGCGACGTGCCAAAAGTCGTGTTGTTGCCGTTTCCGCCGGCACCGCTGGAGCCGCCGCCGCCGCCGCCGGCTCCTTTCAAATGGACTTTTATCCATTTGACGTTTGCCGGCGTCGTGTAGGTGCCGCTGCCGGAGAGGAACGCCTGCTGCGTCGGGTTCGTGTTGTTAAGAGTCCCGCACGCCGCGCCAGCGTCCGAGACGCCGCCGGC
>Ga0335069_10008053_pt1 | contig 15125 bp, 10 predicted proteins | sample Lox_Sample_11_FD_206714 | JGI IMG/M metagenome (GOLD analysis project Ga0335069, IMG submission 206714) | Soil microbial communities from Loxahatchee National Wildlife Refuge, Florida, United States - Lox_Sample_1.1 | ecosystem: Environmental > Terrestrial > Soil > Wetlands | place: USA... | reverse complement strand
GCTGATCCACAGCTCGTTGTGACCGGGACGCCAGCGCGACGGGCCCACCTCCTGGCCAAGCAGGCTGGCGTCCAGGGTGACCAGGTTGCCGGTTGACCAGTTGTAGAGGACGTGCTCGAACTGCAGCCAGTGCCCATCCGGCGAAGCCGACTCGAATACCAATCCGCCGGTCTCGGGCGGCAAAGGCGTCACGGCGAGCGTGTCCGCGTCGAGCAATGAGTAGTTGGTGAGGTCCGGCGTCGTCCGCAGCGACATGAGCAGCTTGTGAGCATCGATACTCGGGATAGCTCGCACATCGGCGAGGCTCGAGGAGGCGAAGACCAGCTCGGAAAGGCCATCGGCCCTGAGCCGGCACAGGCCTTCGACCGGACCACACACGTATCCCGGACGCGCAAAAATGTCGGAGTAGAGATAGTACAGATCCTCGCCCACGAAGATGACGTGGTCGCAGTCGTCCGTGATCGCGCGCGGTCCGCCCTCGAGATCGAAGACGTCGTAGACGCACACCACGGTCCGTGCCGGCGAGAACCGAAAGAAGCCCGTGTCGGTGGTCCTCCCAAAGGCATAGTCGGGTTCCAGGGTTTCCAAGACTCCACCGGCAAGATCGATGCGAAGCGCGTAGAAATCTTGGACCGTGTCCGTCCGATGAGAATACTGCGGCACCAGGAGTCGGCCGCGGCTGTCGGTGGCGATGCTGGAATGAATCGGGTCCAGATCGTCGGCAACAAAGCCGGTCGCTACCGGTCGCACTTCCGCCAGTCCGGCCCCCGAGCGCGGCTGCGCTGCCCAGGGGACCGTGTAGAGGTCCGAGACGCGCAGCTGAAGGCTGGCCGAGCTCGGCTGCTCCAGGGGGCCGGCGACCAACAGATAGGATGGTATGCCCTCACTTTCCGACGGCGACAGATAGACGCCTGTCAGGTCGCGCCCGCCCAGCACGTGCTCTCCGGCCGGCGGCTCAGAGGCGGGCAGACAACTTGCCAGCAAACAGGCACACACGAAGGCGAAGGGGAATCGAGCTCGCCGCTTGGTGCGGTCATGGTGCACACCACGAGGATCGCCCAGAAAACTCACGAGGTCCACCTGGTAGCATTCAGTCGGCCCTGGCGGGCAAAATGGCGGGCGGGGATGGCGGACAGGATGGCCGCGCAGTCAGCTACGGCGTCGCGAAGAATCGCCCGACTTCGTCCAGGTCCTCGGTACGTGGGCACTCGAGGGGCAGGCTGGCGAGCAGCATGGCCCCATAGCGCCGGCGAGCAATGCGGCCGTCGAGGATGACCACCACGCCGCGATCGCCGCGCGTGCGTATGAGACGGCCGAAGCCTTGTTTGAGGGCCAGCGCGGCCCGGGGAAGCTGGAAGCCGTTGAAGGGAGCACCCCCGTCTTCACGGATGCGGTCGATGCGCGCGGCGGTGAGCGGATCGTCGGGTACGGCAAAGGGCAGGCGATCGATCACCACCAACGAGAGGGCCTCGCCCGGCACGTCCACGCCGTGCCAGAAGCTCTGGGTGGCCAACAAAACCGAGCCGAGCTGCTTGCGGAGGGCGGCCAGCAGCACGTGGCGCGGCCGCTCGCCCTGCACCAGCAGGGTGAAGCCCCCGTCGGCGCGCAGGCGTTCTTCGGCGATATGCAGGTTGCGGAAGCTGGTGAAGAGCAAGAGGGCGCGGCCCTGGGACAGACGGCACAGTTGCAAAGCGCGCTCGGCAGCCGCGGCGGCAAATCCCTCGTGGGTCGGATCGGGCAGATCGGCCGGCAGATAGAGCAGGGCCTGCTCGCGGTAGCGGAAGGGCGAAGGGAAGCTGGCCTCGCTGGCCGTGTCGGTCAGGCCCAGCCGCGTCCGAACGTAATCGAAGCTTCCGCCGGCGCTCAGGGTCGCCGAGGTGAAGACAATCGGGCCCGGGTGCCGATCAAAGCTCTCGCGCAGAAGGGGCGCGACGTCGACCGGCGAGGCCCGCAGGGTGAGGTTCCGGCGGGCCAGCACCACCCAACGGATCGAATCGCGCCGGGCCACGCCCACGATCTCCTGGAAATCGGCGCGCAACGCCTCTGCCCTTCGCGACAGGCCGGTCAGCACGGCGGCCTTGCCCGGAGACGGGGGGCGGGGCCGTTCGAGCTCGCTCATGTCGTCCTCGCTCAGGCGCGCACACACGCTCGCCGCTTCTTCCAGGACATTGTCCAGCTCGTGGTAGCGCTGCAGGACCTCCGCCGCCCACAAGCCGTCGGGCATCTCGACGCGCATCTCTTCGCCACTGCCGCGCAGGGCAGGGATGCGGCTGCGCAAGGCCTCGGTCAGCCCGTGGGTCGCGGCTTCCAGCCTGCGTGTCGCCGATTCCACCTGGCCGGCCGCCAGCGGCGGCGCGGGCGCGTGTCCGAGGTCGCGCGCCAGGGCGAACAGGCGGGCACTGGAAACCTGCACCCCGAAGACCTCGGTGGCCACGTCTTCAATCTGGTGGGCCTCGTCGAAGATCACCACCTCGTAGGGCGGCAGCACCTGGGCGTCGGGCCAGCGACTGCGCAGGGCCAGATCGGCGAGGAACAGGTGATGGTTGACCACTACGACCTGCGCCTCGGCGGCTCGGCGGCGCATCCGGGTGACGAAACAGCGATCGAGGTAGGGGCAGCGGTTGCCCAGGCGCATCTCCGGGCTGGCCGTGATCTCGCGCCAGATGGCGGCGTTTTCGGCCACGCCGTCGAGCTCAGCCCGATCGCCGGTCGAGGTGGTCGCCACCCAGGCGCGTACGCGCTCGCTCTCGTGCGACTTGGTCGCCGCGATCTCGAGCTGCTGGCTGTGCTCGTCGAATCGTCGCTGGCAGACGTAGTTGGCCAGACCTTTCATCAGCGCGAAGGAGAATGGCTCGGGCAGCACGCGTTGCAGGCGGGGGAGGTCGACCTCGGCGATCTGGTCCTGCAGGGTGCGCGTGCCGGTGCTGACCACCACCTTGCGGCCGGCCAGGATGGCGGGCACCAGGTAGGCGATGGTTTTGCCCGTGCCGGTGCCGGCCTCGGCCAGCAGCCGCTCGTCCATGTCGATGGCCTGGGCCACTCGTTCGGCCATGGCGAGCTGGCCGGGCCGCGGCTCGAACCCCGGCAACTCGTCGGCCAGCAGGCCGCCGGGTTGCAGAATCCGCGCGACGGCTTGTTCGAGGGTCAAGGCGTTTACGCCGTTACCTGACCGGTGCTGGGCCGTCGTCGGCCGCCAGCCCGCGAGCGGTCACCCTGCGGAAAAAGCATGAGGTGGCGTTGGTGTGGCACGACGGTCCGTTGGCATCCACGACGTAGAGGATCGCATCACCGTCACAGTCCAGACGGACATCGCAGACCCGCATGGAATGGCCCGAGGTCTTGCCCTTCTCCCAGAGCTCGCCGCGTGAGCGGCTCCAGAAGGTGGCCAAGCCGTTCTGCACCGTGGCCCGCAGCGCCTCGGCGTTGGCCCAGGCCAGCATGCGCACCACGCCCGTGGCCCGGTCTTGCGCGATGACCGGCACCAGGCCCTGCGAGTCGAATTTCACCGCTGAGAGAAAGGCGTCAGCATCTCCAAGCATGATGGCCAATGTTTAGCGCAATTGTTCGTGGCCGTCACGACCTGACCCAGAGCCACCAGGTGTCATTGACCCGCCGTGCGGGACCCGTGACCGAAGAAGATCCTCAGCCAGCCCGGACACCAGCCTCGCTGGCGGCCCTCGCCAGCGCCGAGAGATCAGTGGGCCGATGCCGACACTGCGGCATCTGGGGACTGACAAGAGTTGGCGACGCAGGTCCCGCCGGTGGCTGTGCAGTCCGTGCAGTTGGCGCCGTCGCCGCAGTGGGTATCATCACTTGGCTGGCAGCTCGCCATGCTTCCGCTGCCGCAGAGGTGATAGCTGGAGTCGCAAGCGGAGCCGCAGGTTCCATTGCTGCAGGTCGCCTGGGCGTTGGGATCCGAGGGCTCGGCGCACTTGGTGCAGTGTGAGCCGCAGTGCTGAGCGTCGGTATCCGACTCACAGGTCGGCGCCGCCGCCGTACCACATTGGTGGTGCCCAGTGTCGCAGACGACCCCACAGGCCCCCGTGCCAGGAGAGCAAGAAGCCTGACCCATCGTGGGGGGAGCTGGGCAGGCGTTGCAGGAGGTGCCGCAGTTGTCGGGTGAGCTGTTCGAGACACAGGACGGGGCGGTCGCCCCCGTCGCTCTACAGTCATGATAGCCGTTGCTACAGACGATGCTGCAGTCGCCATCCTGAGAACAGGACGCCTCGGCGTTCTGAACGTTTCCCGGCCCTGGGCATGGGCCGCAGCTTGGTCCACACCGGGTGATGTCCTCGGGAACGCAGCCGCCACCGCAGAGATGGGTACCGGTCGAGCAGTCGAAATTGAGCCCGCACGCAGGCGGATTTCCCGAGCAGGTGGTGGTCGCGCCCGTGGCGGTGGGGCAGGGGGCGCATGAGCTGCCGCAGGTTGCCGTTGAGGTGTTGCTTACACACTGGCCGCTGCACAGGTGGAAGCCACTGTTGCAGGTGACCCCGCATGTCAGCGGGTTTCCGGTACACGTGGCCTGACCATTCGACGGGGCAGGGCAAGCATCACAGGAGGCGCCGCAAGCGAACACGCTGGTGTTCAAGACGCAGCTATTGCCGCAGGCATGGCGGCCCGAATTGCAAACAATGCCGCAGGCCAGGGGCGATCCCGTGCAGGTTGCGGAGCCGTTGGCGGGCACCGGACAAGCGGCACAGGAGGTCCCGCAACCGTTGACGCTGTTGTTGGCGACGCAGGTGTTCCCGCACAAGTGATAGCCACTATTGCACGCAAAAACGCAACTGCTTCCATTGCAGGTCACCGATCCGTCGGCTGGGGCTGTGCACACGGTGCAGGAATTCCCGCACGAATTCAGATCGGTGCTACCGTTCGCCACGCAGTTGTTGCCACAGCGGTGGTATCCGGGGTTGCAGGCGAACCCGCAGGCGAGGGGATTGCCCCCGCAGGTCGCGCTTCCGCCAGAGGGCGGATTGGGGCAGGGGTTGCAGGCACTGCCGCAGCTCTGAACGCTGGCGTTGGCTGCGCAGTTGTTGCCACAGGTGTGGTAGCCGTTGTTGCAGGTGATCCCGCACACGCCACCCTGGCAGACAGCTGCCCCGTTTCCAGAGGTTGGGGCGGGGCAGGTACTAGCGGACGTGCAGTTGGGGGCATCCGCCGGCGCATCCGGCCGATCAGCGGGCAGGTCGAATCCCGCATCGCGCGCGCTGCCGCCGGTTCCGCCCTGGGTCGTTCCGCCGGTATTGCCGCCGCTCCCACCCCGGCCGCCGGTGGTGACGTTGCCCCCCGTGGTGACGACGCCGCCAGAGCCACCGCCTCCCGTCGTCTGGGGCGCGTCAGTCGCTGCATCGGTGGGAGAGGAGGTGCTGCCTCCGGTCCCCGGGCTACCTCCGGATCCGCCAGCGCCACCGGAGGGCGTTCCTGCGGCGCCAGCGAAAGAGCCCCCAGTTACCGAACCGCCGGCGCCCCCCGCAGCGCCGTCGGCAGTGGCCGATCCTGTGTCCCTGCCTCCGCCGCCATCGACCGTGGGCTTGACGTCCGACTTTCCATCCTTGGCGCCCGAATCACCTTTGGCGTCCGCGAATCCCGATAGGTCCGCCGCACAGCCAACGTGAACAAGCAGAGCTAGCGCACCGACAACGATATGAACAAAACCTGTCCTGCGAGCCGCAACTCGTTTTTCCATGTCATCCTCTCCAACGAACGGAAAATAGAATTCTGACCCCGACACCGGCGCACTCTACATAGAGCGCATCAAGAGAGGGAGCGAAAACCGGTGTGGTCCTCCTTTTTTCAATAGGGCATCCCGAGCGGCACGAAAGGTTTGCATCAGGAAGGACACTCATCCTGTTCTGCGGGCCTTCCTTTTGACGCAACCTGACCGATGCGTAGCGCACGCGACGTATCCCGGTGCCTTGGACCGAGGTTGTCAGTTGTCCAACCGCGAAACGGCGCAAGCTCGGGGCAGCCGCTGGCTTCGGGCAACAAGCCAGCCGATACGGTCGCTTGTTGCCGGCGCCATCTCGGGAATGGCGGTTTGGCCGCAAGTTGGCCGGCGTTGCGAAAGAGTTCGTGCGCAATGGAGACGAGCATAGCGAAGCCCTTGCCAAACGCAGGTCCGCACCAGTGGGTGCCAGTGACATTGGTCACTCCTCGTTGCTTTTTATAGCGCAATACGTCTGAAATGGCACAGTCGGGCCGGACGCGATATAGGGAGCGTCCGTGTCTTCGCCAGAAACCAGCTCCGTCGTCGCCGTGACCTGCCGCGGGTTGCGCAAGGTCTATGACGGCCGCCGCGGCCTCTGGGGCAAGCCCTCGCCTCCAGTCGTCGCGCTGGATGGCCTCGACCTCGGTATCCAGCGAGGCGAATGTTTCGGTCTGCTCGGGCCGAACGGGTCGGGCAAGACCACCACGGTGGAGATGCTGGAGGGCCTGCTCGCTCCGACTGCGGGCGAGATCGAGCTTCTGGGCCTGCGCTGGGAAAAACATGAGCGGCACCTGCGCCAGCGGGTAGGGGTGGCCCTGCAGGAAACGCATCTGCCTGAGAAGCTCAGCGTCGATGAAGTGCTGACACTCTTCTGCAGCTTCTACTCGGCGCCCCGTTCCCTCGACGATCTGCTCGCCGACGTGGAGATGGCGGAAAAACGCCAGGCTTTCGTGGGCAAGCTGTCAGGGGGGCAGCGCCAGCGCCTGGCCATCGCCTGCGCGCTGGTGGGGCAGCCCGAAGTCCTGTTTCTCGATGAGCCTACCACGGGTCTGGATCCGCAGTCGCGGCGTCAGATCTGGGGTTTGGTCACGCGCTACCGAGCGCGCGGTGGCACCGTGGTGCTCACGACTCACTACATGGAAGAAGCGGAACGACTCTGCGACCGGGTGGCCGTGATTGATCATGGGCTTCTGGTGCGTGTGGGATCACCCGCCGAATTGATTGCAGCTCTGCCCGCGCCCCACATCATCGAGGTCGAGCTGGAAACGGCCGCAGCTCTGTCCACCGAGGATTTCGCCGCGTTGCCGGGCGTGAAAGAGGCCCACCATTCGGGCGAGGGCGGTTTTTCTCTGGCGGCGCGCGAGCCCGAGCACGCCATAGCCGCCCTTCTGGCGTTGGTGGAACGCAAGGGACATGCCCTCAGTCGCCTGTCCACGCGCAATGCCTCCTTGGAGGATGTGTTTGTGGCGCTTACCGGGAGGCGTCTGCACGATGAGTAGACGCCCTCGGCCACTCCTTGAGCTCTCGCTCATGCGCCTGCGCACGATGAGCCGCGAGCCGGGTGCGCTCTTCTGGACCTTCGGTTTCCCGGTGCTGCTCTCGTTAGCCCTGGGTATCGCTTTTCGCGTGCGCACGCCCGAGCCGGTCATGGTCGCGGCTCTCCCCGGTATTTCGTTGCCCATTCACCAAGCCCTGCAAGGCGCCCATATCACGGTGAGGGACCTGGACGAGGCCTCGGCGCGAGCCGAGGTGCGCGCGGGCCGAGTCACCCTCTTGCTCGCGCCACCCCAGAATCCGGGAGGGCCAATCGCCTATCGCTTCGATCCCTCGCGCCCGGAGGCGCGCATGGCCCGTGCGGCGGTCAACCAAGTCCTGCAGCGGGCGTCGGGGCAAGGCGAGCCGTTGCCGGTGGTCGACCAGGAGCTGCGCGAGCGTGGCTCGCGCTACATCGATTTCCTCATCCCCGGCCTCATCGCCATGAACCTCATGTCGGGATCGATGTGGGGCATCGGTTGGGTCGTCGTGGAGATGCGCGTGCGCAAGCTGCTCAAACGCCTATTGGCTGCGCCCATGCGTCGCCGCGACTTGATGTTCTCGTTCGCTCTGGCGCGCTTGGTGATCGTTCCTTTCGAGCTAGCCGTGATCCTGGCGTTTGCGCGTTTGGTTTTCGACGTGCGCGTGGCGGGTTCCTATTTGGCCCTGGCCGTGATGGCCCTCGCCATCAGCACCAGTTTCGCGGCACTGGCCATCGCGGTGGCCAGCCGCGCGCAGAACACGGAAACCGTGAGTGGTCTGATGAACCTGGTGATGATGCCCATGTTCGTCACCTCGGGTGTGTTCTTCGCTTCCAGCAATTTCCCCGATTCCATCCTGCCCCTGATCCGGGCTTTGCCGCTCACCGCCGCCTGCGACGGCCTGCGCGCCGTGATGATCGATGGCCGAGGCATGATCGGCATCCTGCCCTATCTGCTCATTCTCACGCTTTGGGGCGTGCCGGCTTTTCTGCTCGGTCTGCGCTATTTCCGCTGGCGTTGACCCGAATGGCCCAACCACAGAGAGTCGTCCACCGTCGGAATCGGGAACTCGTTGAGGGTGCCGGCGGGCGCGTGTATGCTGTACCCGATCACTGGAGGCCCACCATGCCGGCAGAGCATGCGAGAAGGTCCAGCTTCGCCGCGGTTTTCGTCCCTGCCATCATGGCTTGCAGCAGCCCCCTAAGGAACAACCAGGATGCCAGAGACGCCAAAGCGAATGCGTCTGATCTGGCGTTGGCAAGCGAGCCCCCTGCCGACCGCAATCCGGTCTGGGAGGACGCGGCCGCGGACGCCGGGTCGGTCGTGGCAGACGTGGGTCCAGATACGCCGGCGCTCGGCGATGACAGCGGTAGCGTCGACCGCTGGGACCTCGCCATCGACACCGGCCCGGACACGCCTGTTCCCGGCCTCGACGGGGCCGGTCCTGATGGTCCTCCGGTCATCAACCCGGATGCCGGTCTCGATGCCGGCCTTGTCCGGAAGGACAGCGCGGGTGTCGACCAGGGCGCTGGGCTGGACGGTGGTCGGCCGCTTCCATGCACGGGACCGCTGGTGTACGGCAGCTTCCTGCCCATGAGGCGCACCGGCGGCGCGGTGACCGCCGGCGATCTGGACGGTGACGGTACCCTGGATCTGGTGACGACCAGTGACGATGGTGACGCGGTCAGCGTGCTCGTCGGGAAGGGAGACGGGACCTTCAGCGCCGGTGTGGATTACGCCACCGGTAAACGGCCGCAGCGATTGCTGCTCGGCGATGTGAACGCCGACGGCAAGCTGGATGTCGTCACCGCGAACCAAGGAGGCACGGTAAGCGTGCTTCTGGGCCAAGGCGACGGGACCCTGGCCGCCAAGCAGGACTATTCTTGCGGGCGTGAGCCTCAGGCCGTCGCCATGGCCGACTTCGACGGGGACGGCAAGCCCGATCTGGTGACCGTGAGCTCCTCCGACAACACGGTGAGCGTGCTCTTGGGCAAGGGCGACGGGACCTTCGCGGCCAAGCTGGACTACGCGGTCGGGCGTAGCCCGTACTCGGTGCTGATCGGGGACTTGAATGGCGACCGCGCTCCTGATCTCGTGGTGAGCGAACGCGACGACTCGGTGAGCGTGCTACTTGGGAAAGGTGACGGGACCTTCGCCGACAAGCCAGACCATGTTCTGGCCTTGGTCTTCAGCAACACTGCGGCGGCGCTGGACGACGTGAACGGCGACGGGAAGCAGGACCTGTTGATTGCGTCCGGCACGGCAGGCGCGGTGCTAGTGTTTTTCGGACAGGGCGATGGAACCTTCGCTGCCCCCCCCGTCTTCTATCCGGTCAGCGGCGGTGCGGGCTCGATGGTGCTTTCGGACGTGAACGGCGACGGCAAGGCGGACATTGTCCTTGGCCCTGGGCGCGTCCTTCTGGGACTCGGTGACGGGACCTTCGCCGCGGAAGTCGACTCGCCTCCCGCAGGCGTCGCCGGCCTGAGTGTGGTCGCCGTGGGCGATTTCACCGGCGATGGCAAGCTCGACATCCTCGGGACCTCGTCGAACTGGGTAGGTGTGCTGGTCGGTTCGGGCGAGGGTACCTTCGGAGTAGGCACCAGCAGCCTGCCGGCGGGTGGCTACCCGAATTCGCTCGCGCTGGGCGACCTCGACCACGACGGCAACCTGGATATCGTCACCGCTAAGGGGGCCGCGGGCACGATTGGCGCGCTCCTCGGCAAAGGCGACGGCACCTTTGCCGCCAACACGGACTTTGCCGCCGGCAACGGACTCAGCTCGATTGTGCTTGGTGACCTAGACGGTGATGGCAAGCTGGACGTCGCCGGGGTCAACGGCACCACGGTTGGGGTGCTGCTGGGCAGAGGCGACGGCAGCTTTGGCGCCGCAGCCTTCCACGACACCACCGCGGAGCTCGTGACAGCACTGGCCCTCGGTGACGTGAACGGCGACGGCAAGCTGGATGTCGTGACCGCGAACTCGCAGGGTCATGGCGAAACGGGCTACCGGGGTACGGTGAGCGTGCTCCTCGGGACCGGCAGCGGGAAGCTCGCCACCCACGTGGACTATGCCGTTGGGGACGACCCGGAAGGGGTCGCCCTGGGCGACGTGAACGGCGACGGCAAGCTGGACATCGTGGTGGCGAACACCGGCGTCGACTTCGACTGGTCGGTGGGCGTCCTGCTCGGCAAGGGAGACGGGACGTTTTCGGGCGAGGCCGAGATCTCTGGAGGGCTGGGTCCGAACGCGGTGGCGCTTGGCGATCTGAACGGCGATGGCAAGTTGGATGCCGTGCTGATCAACACAATGGCCGCCGGCGGAGACACGGCGGCCATCCTCCTGGGGAAGGGCGACGGGACGCTCTTGGGAGCCCCTGGATACTCTCTGACCTCGGGCAACGCGCGCTCGCTCGTGCTGGCCGACCTGAATGGCGACGGCGCGCTGGACATCGTCACGGTCGGGGATAATCCGAGTATGCTGACGGTGCTGTTCGGCAAGGGGGATGGCACGTTCCCGTCGAGCGCGGGCTACGGGGTCGAGACATCGGCGGTGGCGTTCCGTGACTTGAACGGCGACGGCAGGCTCGACCTGGTCACGACGGCCCGCGACGGAGTGAACGTGCTGCTCGCCTCGTGCCGGTAGAAAGCGGCAAGCCGCTGGCGTTAGGTTATTCGAGCTTTTTCACCACAAAGAGCGCAGAGGACACGGAGGCCGGAGGGGAAGGGTTTCTCGGATCTCGATCCAAGCCCTTATCTTCTTCCGTCTCTGTGTGCTCTGTGTCCTCTGTGGTGGAAAAAGGACTAACCTTCGCGCACGGGCACGCCGCGCGCCCGCAGGTAGTCGCGCGCCTGGCCCACCGTGTATTCCCCGAAATGGAAGATCGAAGCGGCCAGCACCGCGTCAGCGCCGCCTTTGACCACGCCCTCGTAGAGATGCTCCAGCGTCCCCACGCCGCCCGACGCGATCACCGGAATGGGCACGCGATCGGCCACCGCGCGGGTCAATTCCAGATCGAACCCGTCGCGCGTGCCATCGCGGTCCATGCTGGTGAGCAGGATTTCGCCCGCGCCCAGCTCGGCCATGCGCACACACCAGGCCACCGCGTCGATGTCGGTCGGCGTGCGGCCGCCATGGGTGAAGACCTCCCAGTTCCCCGGCCGTTCCGGCCGGCGCCGCGCGTCCACGGCCACCACGATCGCCTGACTTCCAAACGCACCCGAGGCCCGTCGGACCAGCTCGGGATCCGCCACGGCCGCGGTGTTGATGCCCGCCTTGTCGGCCCCGGCCAAGAGCAACTTGCGCACGTCTTCCACGCTGCGCACGCCGCCCCCCACGGTGAGCGGCAGGAAGACCTGCTCGGCCGTGATGCGCACCACCTCCAGCATGGTGGCGCGAGCGTCCGAGGAGGCCGTGATGTCGAGAAAACAGATCTCGTCGGCGCCTTGCTGATCGTAGGCCGCCGCCACTTCCACCGGGTCACCGGCGTCGCGTAATTGCTTGAAGCGGATTCCTTTCTTTACCCGGCCCGCGTCCACGTCCAGGCAGGGAATGATCCGTCGCGCCAGCATGGCTAGACCTTTCCTTGTGCCGCGCGGGCCAGCGCCTCAGCTATGGTGAACATGCCCTCGTAGATGGCCTTGCCAATGACCACCGCGTGGGCGCCCGTGGTCTTGACCTGATCGATGTCTTCCAGCCGCGCCATGCCGCCCGAGGCGATGACCGGGCAGGGAGCAATGCGCGCCGCCAGGCGGGCGGTGGCTTCCAGGTTGGGGCCGCTGCGCATGCCATCGCGGCCGATGTCGGTGTACAACACCGCCGCCGCGCCCGCCTCGGCCACGGCCGCACCCACGACGAGCGCATCCTGGGCCGTGTCCTCGGTCCATCCCTGCACGGCGACCTTGCCGGCGCGCGCGTCCACCGCGACCACGATGCGCTGGGGAAAACGCCGGCACGCCTCGGCCACCAGCTCGGGTGTCTTGATGGCCGCCGTTCCCATGACGGCGTAGCGAGCCCCCAGGGCAAACAGGCGCTCGCAATCCGGTACCGTGCGCATCCCGCCACCCACCTCGACGTCCATCGTGGTGGCCGCCAGGATGGCCTTGATGGTGTCGCGGTTGTTGTGCGCGCCGCCGGTGAAGGCCGCATCCAGATCCACCACGTGCAGGCGGGGCGCCCCGGCCGCGGCAAAGCCCCGCGCCAGCTCGGGTGGGTTGCTGGAGTAGATCTTGGCGCTGTCGCGGCGGCCTTGCTGCAGGCGAACCGCCTGGCCATTCATCAAATCAATCGCGGGAAAAACCAACATGGTCGGGCTCTAGGACGAAACAAAACGGCGCAACAGCGCCAAGCCCGCGCGCTGGCTCTTTTCCGGGTGGAACTGGCAGGCGAAGAGGTTGTCGCGAGCCACGGCGGCACAGAACTTTTCACCGTGCTCGGATTCCAGGGCCACATCGGTCGCACGGGTTGGCACGGGAAAGTAGCTGTGCACGAAGTAGAAGTAGGTGCCATCAGGAGTGTCACACAAAAGCGGCGCACGCGCAGCGGCCGGCCCATGCCGGCAGGCATTCCAGCCCATGTGCGGCACCTTCAGCGGCGGCGCGAGATTGAAGCGCACCACCCGACCGGGCAGAATGCCCAGGCCCCGGCAGGAGGGATCCTCGTCGCTCCCTTCGAAGAGTATCTGCAAGCCGATGCAGATACCAAAGAACGGTTGGCCCCTGCCGATGGCTTCCGTGACGGACGCGCGCAAGGCCCCGCCGCCGCGATCGAGCCCGGCGATGCAGCCACCAAAGGCGCCCTGGCCCGGCACCACGATCTTATCGGCGCGCGCCACCTGGTCGGCGTCGTCGGTGACGAAGGCGTCGGCGCCCACGTTTTGCAGCGCCTTTTCCACGCTGCGTAGGTTGCCGCTTCCGCTGTCGACGATCGCGATGCGCGGTTTTCCCATGGACGACTTCCGGCCTCGGCCAGGGCTAGCCGGTCAGCGTTCCCTTGGTCGAGGGCACGCTGAGCTCGCGCGGATCCAGTTGCACCGCCGCTCGTACGGCACGCGCAAAGGCCTTCCACAAGGCCTCCATCGCGTGGTGCGCGTTCTCGCCGTACACGGTTTCCAGGTGCAGGTTGCACAACGCCGCGGAGGCGAATCCGGCAAAGAACTCGCGCGCCAACTCGGCATCGAAGTCACCGATGCGTCGGCCTTTCAGGTGGTCTGCCCGATAGACCAGACAGCCGCGTCCGCCGAAGTCGACGGCCGCGCGCGCCAGGGCTTCGTCCATGGGAATGGCCGCGTCGCCGAAGCGGGCGATGCCGCGCTTGTCGCCCAGGGCCTCGCGAAAGGCCTGGCCCAGGCAGATCCCGACGTCCTCGACCGTGTGATGCCCGTCCACCTCGACGTCGCCACGCGCATCGATCTGGAGGTCGACCAGGCTGTGCCGGCCGAAAGAATCCAGCATGTGGTTGAAGAAGGGCAGGGGAGTCGCGATCTTGCGCTGCCCGGAACCGTCCAGGTTCAACACCACGCGGATCTGGGTCTCCTTCGTGTTTCGTTCAATAGTGGTCTGACGCATGCGACTCAACTATGGCGGCCGCGGGCTGCGACGTCAAACTCGTAGGCCGGCGCTGGCGGCGGTCGCCATGCGAGCGCATTCCCCATCGCCAGGACTGCTTCGCCACTGCGTTCACGCGTGGTTCAGTTTGGCCGATACCATCCATCCGTGGAGCTTCTTCAGCGCGGGCGCAACAACACACGGTGGACGCGTGTCTTGCACTCAAACAGACATGGCGAAACTGCAGAACCGGGTGGTGTTCATCGTGCTGGCGTGCGCGGCGCTGGGTTCCACGGCTATCAAGCTGCGTCTCGCCCTCACGACCTTCGGCAGTGGCGAGGTGGCCTGCTGGTTGGCCTTCAAGGACTATCTGGTCGGGAACCACACCGTCTCCATCTATGAATACTCCCGCCTCTACAACCATCCTCCGCTGGTGAGCTTTCTGTTGCTCTTGCTGGCGCCCTTGGCTCCCTTCGTACCCAATGGCTTTCCGTTCTTGATTCGCTTGCCGGCCATCCTGTCGGACCTAGCGTCCGGTTTTCTGCTGTTCAGCCTCCTATCCCGGGTTTCGGGCTCACGCCGCGGGCTTTACGCCGCTCTTCTGTTCTGGGCGAGCCCGGTCGCCATCATGGTGAGCGGGTACCAAGGGAACATCGATCCGATCTTCATGATGTTGATTCTGCTTGCCGCTCACCAGGCCCTACGGAGCAAGGGCGCCTGGCAAATCGGCGCGATTCTCGGCCTGGCATGCAACATCGATCTCGTGCCTTTCGTCGCCGTGCCTCTCTTCCTCTTCTGGTTGCCGAACTGGCGCCAGAGAGCTCATTGTGCGGCCGCGTTGCTTGCCTTGTTGGTGCTGGGGTACGGGTATCACCTGACCCGTTGTTTTGTTGCGATGACGAACGACCTCTTCCGACGGAACAGCGCCTTCGTTTTTTGGGGATTGCCCGGGTATCGCGCCTGGCTCGGCCTGGACGCAGAGAGGTGGGGCCCGCTCACGCTGATGCGGACAGGCCTCCCTCTTCTCTTCGTGATTGTCGGGCTGGGCTTCGGGCTGCGCGCGAATCGCCTCCCGGTCAGGCAACGGCAATCCACCCTGCTCGCCGGTCTGGCATGGGTTTTCCTTCTGCTTCTGGTCCTGACCCCGGGATTCAACATCCAGGACCTGTCCTGCCTGAACGCCGTTCTGCCACTGCAAAGCCTCCTCGGAATGCTGGGCTACAACCTGCTCGCCGGGACGTCGCTCTACCGCATCTATGACTACTGGCACCGGGGCGGTCCTTGGGCGCTCGCCGACCTGGACAAGGCGACCTATCCGGTCGGGTACGAGTTTCTCTGGGCACAGGTCGTTTGGCTCTT
>Ga0335069_10008052_pt1 | contig 15126 bp, 12 predicted proteins | sample Lox_Sample_11_FD_206714 | JGI IMG/M metagenome (GOLD analysis project Ga0335069, IMG submission 206714) | Soil microbial communities from Loxahatchee National Wildlife Refuge, Florida, United States - Lox_Sample_1.1 | ecosystem: Environmental > Terrestrial > Soil > Wetlands | place: USA... | reverse complement strand
TCGCACCGACGACGGGGGAGTCACGTGGACGCCGGCGCCTCTTTCGGCGACCGGGTTCTACTCCGCCGTCGTGCCGGTCCCGGGCGCGAAGGACGACCTCGTCGCCGTCGGCCTCGCGGGCGAGGCCGTCTCGCACGACGCCGGGCGGACGTGGACGAAGACGGGCGAGCAGCCGATGAACGCGGCGTCGTTCACGGCCCGCTTCGTCGGTTGGGCGGTCGGCCCCAAGGGAACCGCGCTCCAGGCGACGACTTCCCGGCGCTGAGCGGGAAGGCGGACGCAGCATGACGCATCAGATGTCACTGCAATTACCGACCCCTGACGAGCCATTTTCCACGGCGCTCCCGTAACGCGTCCCCGCCTCCGGGAATAGTCAGTCGAGAGAGCGGAGACGCGCGGCCGCGTCCTCTGCCGTCGGCTCCGTCTTTCTCCGCGAAAGGGGGAGCGTATGTCGGAGAGACGCGTCGTTTCCGGCGTCGGACGGTCGGTTGTCGCGGCGGGGATCGCCTTCGGGTTGATGCAGGCCTGGCCGAGTCCTCTCGGGGCCGACGCCCGGAAGGTCGTCGTCCGCAACGTGGCGGAACTCGAGGCGGCCATGGTCCCGGGTAACGCCGGCAAACGGATCGAGGTGAGGGCGGGCGTGTACGACCTGGGCAACGCGCTGACGGTTCCCGACGGCGCGACCGTCATCGGCGACGGGGTCATGACGCTCGGCGCGGACGGCCTGCCGGCCGGGTTCAAGCCCAACGGCAAGACCCTGCTGCGCGCCACGTCGGTTCTGGCCGGCGACATCCTGACGCTCGGCGACGGCGCGACGCTGCGCAGGCTCGCCATCGAAGACTTCAGCGGGCGCGCGGGCAATCCCGTCGTCGTCGCGTCGCGGTCGGCCGGCGATTCGATCACGGCGAAGATCCTCGAGTGCGACATTCTCAACCCGAACCCTCCGGGCATCACCCCGCCCGGCCCGATCGGCCGGAGCCTCGTCGTCATGACGCGCAACCCCAATCTGGGAGACGATCCGCCGCCGCACGTGGGCGCAACGCTTTCGGTCACGCTGGCCGACTCGATTCTGCGCTCGCCGGGCGCGGGGTACGGCGTCTTTGCGATCAACTTCGCGGCGAACGCGAAGATCGACCTCGTCCTGCGCCACAACGTCATCGGCGGCGGCGTGAACGCGAGCGGCGGCGTGAGCCGGCCGGATGCGGTCAGCGGGGCGAGCGTCGGCATCGAGTCACACGGGAACCTCTACCGCTCCGACAGCGCGGCGCCGACGGCGGCCGGCTGGAGCCTCATCGGCGGGACGACGGCGCCGCTGCCGGGGCTCGTGTCCCAGGCGTCGACCGACAACACGCTTCGCCTCTCGTCGCGCAACGATCGGATCGAGGGCTTCGATACCGGCGTGTCAGCCGTCGGCGGCCAGCGGTCCGCGCCGTTCCCCGAGCCGAGCTCCGGCAACGAGATCGAGGTGAAGATGCGCGGCGCGCGGCTCCAGTCGGTGACCTCGGATCTGGCCCTCTACGGCGCGGCGTCGTTCGTCGACGGCGTGTCGCCGGGCGACGACAACGAGGTGCGCGTCAAGATCCGCCAGTCGACCGGCAGCGGCCCGCGCGCGAACGTCTACGCCGACAGCTGGTCGCCGACGTCGGGCGGCCTCGGCCAGGGCAACCGGCTGCGCATCGCCGGAAGCTCCCTGGCGTTTGCGAACTCGAACGAAGGCTTCGAGCCGCCGCCGGGGCCCGAGTTCTTCGACTGTCGGGACTAGCCGGTCTGGTCTCTTTCGGGCGCCCTCTCTCCGCACGGTCGGGGAGAGGGCTGTGTTCAGTGGATCGGCCAGTAACGCCGCGGCCCCTTCGGCGACTCTTACAAAAGATCGACTCGAAGGAGGTTGGCCGCCATGATCTTCAATTGGGCGTCGGTGTTGGGCGCGCGAATGGTTCGGAGGATGGTTCTCGCCGTTGTCCTCCTCCCCGCCGTGGCCCTGTCTGCTCAAGTCTTCACGGAGTACCCGATTCCGACGCCGGCGAGCTCCCCTGGCGACATCACCCTGGGCTCTGATGGCGCGATGTGGTTCTCGGAGGCATCAAAGTACAAGATTGGGCGGATCAACGGCGCCGGGGTGATCACGGAATACTCGCTGCCTGTGGGCCACTCTCCGGGCGGCATCACAAGCGGGCCGGACGGCAACGTCTGGTTCGTGGTGTTCACACCTCCGCCTGCGTTGCCTCAGCTCGGGAGGATCACGCCGGCGGGCGTCATCACCGAGATACCGATGCCGGAGGCGGGAGTTCCGTGTCAGATCATGACGGGCCCCGACGGGAATCTCTGGTTCACGATGGGAGCGGTTTACCGCGTCACGACGGACGGGATCTTTACGAAGTTTCCAGTCCCTCACCCGGAGGGCGGTCCGAACGGAATTACGACAGGGCCGGACGGGAACGTCTGGTTTACCTACTCCCAGAGCGTGTACAGCCGTGTTTGCCGGATGACCCTCGATGGGGTCGTCACCGAGTTCGCGATTCCTTCGGGAGCCGTCAGTCCCATGTCCATCGCCACCGGATCCGACGGCAACCTGTGGTTCACCGAGTACAACGGTTCGTCAATTGGTCGCGTCACTCCAGGCGGCGTCGTGACCGAGTTCGTCCTGCCGGCGACGGCGTCAAGGCCAGCGAGACTCGCCTCCGCTCCGGACGGGTCTCTCTGGTTTACGGAGCGCAAGGTGGGAACTCACGTCATCGGACGGATCACGACCGCTGGAGACATTACCGAGTACGCTGCACCCAGCCGAGGAAACGGAATCGCTGTCGCCCTCGACCTGACAATCTGGTTCACGGAAGATGACAACAGCGTCAACAAGATCGCCAAACTGGATCTCGGCATCAGCCCGAGCCCGACTCCAACGCCCAGCAACACCCGGACCCCGACGAACATCAGGACGCCAACTCGAACGCCAACCCCGCGCCACCCGCGATTCTAGGGCCGCCACTCCTTGTGTCACGGCCGACGTCGTCCTCGCGCCGTCGGCCGTGATCTTCTTGGAGCTACTTCCAGTCGCCGTTGAGCTGGAACGCGGCCCAGTCTCTGGGGTTGGAATACGCAGTGGAGTGGATCAGGTCGATCTGCGCGTGGCGCAGGGCCTCGTCCTTCGTCATGCCGGACTTGAGATACGTATAGAAGTGCTTCATCAGCTCGGCCGTCGCCTTGTCCTCGACCTTCCAGAGCGAGGCGAGCACCGAGCGCGCGCCCGCGTACTGGAAGGCTCGCGTCAGTCCGATGAGCCCCTCACCGCCCATCTCCTTCCCGAGCCCCGAGTCGCAGGCGGAGAGCGTGACGAGATCGGCGTCGATCCGCATCTGCTCGAAGATCTCCCAGGCTTGCAGGAGTCCATTGTCCTGGCCCTCTTTCGGGTGTTCCGGGATCGTGAAGACGAGGGCGGAGTCGAGTGGGAACCGCTCGTTGATGATGGCGTGGGTGGCGAAGTGAATGAGCGGCACGTCCCTGCCGATCGACTTCGCTTTCTCTTCGGTCGCGTCGGCGCCGAGATATGCAACGGACTTCGGGGCGTAGAGAGCAGCGATTTCCTCGACCTCCTTGCGCGAGGCAGGGAGGGGCTGGAGGCGGTATCCCCCGCGCGCGACGGCGCGCAGCTGTGGGTCCTCGAGCTCGGCGAATTCGTCGGCGAGAGGATCGCCGGGAGGAACGGCAGCGTCGGATTTGCCACCGCCGCGTCTCACGGCGGGTTTGTTGTCCGGGGAGTTCGTGTACCTCGGATCTCCGAAGGCGGTGAGTTGAATGTTGGCATTGGCGTTGGAGTGTTTCCGCGCCTCTCGAAGCTCGTCGTAGACAGAGACTGATATTCCAACGTGGATCGGCTTGCTTTCTACGAGGTATCGGCGGTCGTCTGCTTCGAGAGCCCCCCACGGAAGCGTATGAAGCGGGCCATCCGGTAGGATGAGAAGCCGCTGGCTCCGCAAGGCCTGCCGCTCCGCGGGTTTCACTAACAGGTCATACAGGTTCCGAGCTTCTTTTCTGACTGCCGCCGAGGCCTTCAAGGTCAGGAGGTTGCGGAGTCGAGCAACAGACTTCCGTAGCGCCTTTTCCCCGACCGGCAAATCGTAGACGGAAGGTGCGGTCTCGGTGGTAGGACGAGCTTCCACTACAAAGAGCAACGACCGGTCGATACCGACGGAATAGACAAGAAGCGTGGTCCCCGGGTCCAAGGCGTCGCGGATTTCGGCGAAGTGAAGCGCGGCGGGGCGAAGGAGGGTGTTGCGGGCAGACTTCCGAGCGATCTGGTCGGCGATGGACCGTTGGCTTCGTCGTATTTCAGCGAGCTGCTCGAGTTGGGGCGCCGCTTCTGAAGACTTCGCCTCGAGGAGCTGAGTTTGTGCTCGTTCGTACTCGCTATCCAGGCGTTTCCGTTCGAGGTCGAGCTCTGGTGGCACTTCACCCGAGATGGTCAGGTCGCGTTCTGCCATCAGTTCTCTGAGGAGTCGACCGCGTGAGCGCTCGGCCACCACGAGGGCGTTGTCGAGGCGGCCGAGCCGGACGAGTGCATCGACGGAGTCGCGGTAGAAATCGGAGTAGGCGGCGAAAAAGCTCTCCCGATGCTCCGGTGCATTTCCGAGTCTCTCTTCCCGGGCTTCCAGAACATCGAGGGCGAGTCGGTAATCCTCGGACGCGGCGAACAGGTGGCTCTCACGGGCTTCGATTCGTCCGAGTGCATGGATTGCGCGGGCCTGGGTCTCGCTTCCCGGAGCGAGCCGCGAGGCCGCACGGTAGACGTCCTCGTAGGTTGCTCGAGCTTCGGCGAGGGAACCTCGCTTCAGGAGGATGTCGCCGAGGACCTCGCGGTCTTCCGCGAGCTGCAAGGTGTCCGATTCTTGAAGCTCTCGAATCACCAGGGCTCTTCTCTCGAGGCGTTCGGCCTGGCTCAAGTCCCCACGGTCACGAGCGACGGCGGCGAGTGTGACGAGATTGGTCGCAATCGCTGAGTCGCGCGGGCCCCCGGGAGGCATTCGCCGGTGTGTAGCGAGAGCTCGTTCAAGAAGCGACTGGGCATTGGCGAAACGACCCATAAGGCGCTGGTCTTCGCCTAGGTTTTGCAGCAGATCCGCCACGTCCTCCGGCGAGTTCTGCTCCGCTATGGCGAGTGCTTCGCGATGGAAACGCGCGGCATTCTCCGGATCTTTGCGCGCGCCCTCGAGGTTTCCGAGCGCGTTCAACGTCCGGGCGAGGTCTCGGCTATGGGGCGCAAGGCGCTGCCGGATGATCAGCGCCTGACGGTAGTAGTCTTCCGCGGCCGCGAGATGGCCCTTCATCCAGGCGACGTTGCCCATCCAGTGCAGGCTGTCTGCGAGGTCGAGGTTTCTCGTTCCGGCGCGTTTCCGCAGGTCATAGGACCGTCGGTGGAGTCGTTCTGCTTCCTGGATGTCGCCCTGCTGAAACTTGGCGGAGCCAAGATCACTGGCCAGCCTCGCCGTCTCGAGGTCTCTCAAGTCGGCCCGCTCGCGGATGACGAGTGCGCGCTCGAGGAAATCCGCAGTCGAAGACGTGTCGCCAGCGGACCGCCCTAGAGCGGCGAGGCAGTCCGAGACGACGAGCGAATCGGGTGCGAGCCGCTGTGCCATGGTAAGAGCTCTACCGAAGGCGTTGCGCGCTGCATCGGCGTCCCCGCGGGCGGCTTCGAGCTCTCCCAGAAGCATCTCGGCCGAGACGATTGCGAGGCTGTCGGGGGAGTGCTCGAGAGCGACATCCCGGGCGCTGCGGGCTTCGCGGCTCGAGCCGATGAAGTCGCCCTCTCGCCGAAGTGCCGATGCATAAGCCAGTCGGAGACAAACGCGAGGCCACCAGCCCCCCAACTCATCAGACTGACGAATCGCACGTTCGAACGACTCATGACTCTCTGCCCGATGGCTCGAGTGAGAGGCCGCTTCGGCGGCCTGCAGGTCCATCCAGAGCGCACAAAGCTCTTGACCCTCGAGGCGCAGCGTCGCCGCCGCCGATCTCCACGCGGTAGCTGCCGTCGTATAGGCGTGTCGTTCGAACAGACGCCGGCCCCGATCGTACGTGGTGAGGAGTTCACCCTCGAGCGCCGGGCGTGTCGAAAAGGCCCACGGTCGCGAGTTGAGAACGATCGTCAGCGGCTCACTGGTGCGGATGATGGACAACCGGGTCGGACCGCGCCAGCCTTGCTCGATCTCCGCGCGGCCGAGGTCGAACGGGGACTCGAGGGCGCCCGCGCCGCCGGGTCGGCTCCAGCCCTCGACTCCATCGCCCGGCCGCAGCCCGGCCGATTCACCGGGCCACTCGGAGGTTACGCGCTCGACGACGACCCTTGGTCCTCGATAAATCTCGACCCCGGCTGCGTAGACCGTCCAGATGAACAGGCTCGAGGCAAGAAGCACGTACGGAAAGAGACGATCTCGCACGGCTTCGGCGACTGGTCGATTCATGTGCAGCAATCCCAAGTTTAAGGTCGCCGAAGCCCGTAGATCGTTACAGGATTCATTTGGAGCGTGGTTCCAACGCGGTTGTGGTAGAACCTTCAGCGATCTCGGAGTCGACATGAAGAGGTTCGGTGCCGCCCTTCTCGCCGTGGCGATCGTCTTGCCGGCCAATCTGATGGCCCAGTCTCTCACCGAACAGTTCCAGGCGGTCAAAGGCTTGGTCAATGGCGGCGCCTGGTTGGAGGCCCTCAAGGGCCTCGAGAAGCTCGAGCTAGACGCCGCCAAGCCAGGCAACGAAGCCTCTCAACGACAGTTGGAGGGCCCGGTCGCGTTCTACCGTGGCGTGTGCGAAGCGAATCTCGATAGAACGAGCGAAGCGATTGCGAGCTTTCGGGAGTTCTTGCGCCTGCAGCCCACGGCGACGCTCGAGGCCGGGAGGTACTCAAAGAAGGTCGTGGCGACGTTCGATCAAGCCGGGCACAAGAACGCGGCAAAGCCGTTTTCGCTCGCTGAGGCATACAGGAGTTTCCGCCCGACCGTGATGAAATCCGAAGAGCGCGAGGTGATCGACCGGTACTGGGCGAATGGCCCGACCCGCTGGATCATGACCGGAGACGAGAAACGGGAGTGGGAGGACCTCAAGGATCCACAACCGCGCGTCGAGTTCGTTGAACGTTTTTGGGCGTCGCGGGCGGAACTGACGTCGGCCCAGGGGCGGTCCTTCCGTGAGGAGTATGAACGTCGTGTCGCCTTTGCGGATTCCTATCTGGGCCAAGGGGGAGAGGTGCGCGGAAGCCTGACGGATCGTGGGATGGTGTTCATTCTACTCGGGCCGCCGAGCTCGGCGAGTCGGCGGTTGGGCAGCAAGGACCACTTCAGCCCGGACGGTGATTCGGTGCCTACCATCGCGAAGAATCCGGGCACGCCGGTGTATACCGGCACCGCCGGCGCCGTCCATTCTTCGATCACCGTCGACGCCGTGAAGGAGCCCGATGGCTCGACGTCGCACATTTGGAATCAACTGGTGCTCCCGGCTCTGGGAGCGGAGGATAACGGCGAGATCCTGGAGATCTGGCACTACCGGGGCGACGACCTTCCCGGCGGTGTCGGATATCTGAGTCTCGACGTTCACTACGTGACGAAGCGCGGATACGGGCACCACGTGCTACAACGCGATCCGGAAATTCTCACGACGCTCGCGGCCGCGAAGGCGCAGCGGGCGCCCGCGGTTGCCACGGCGCGCAAGTAGAACAGTCTTACTCGGCGACGAGCCTCTGGAAGGCGGGCTCGGCGACGGACTGTCCCAGAGCGTTCAACGCCCTGACCCTAATCAACAGCGACACGCCTGCCGGGAGCGGCGGCAGAGCGCCGGCCTTGATTTCGACGCGAGTGTTTGTCGTCTCGCTCGTCAAGACGGGCTCGCCGTCGGAGCGGATGACCTCGATGCGGTATATCGCGGCGTCGTCGATGCGACTCCAACTCACGAGGATTTCGCCACCGCTCAGGCCGCGAGCGTCGAAGCTGAACGGCGACCCGGCGGAAGCTCGCACGGCGTCTGGCGTCGAGACCCGCCTGGCCTCCGCGGACAGGCTCGCAATGCCAACTGCAAGAGCAGCTACGGCCGCGGCAGCTGCCGCAAGGGTCCAAAGGTTGTCCATCATCGACAGGCCAGACAGCTTCTTTAAGCCGAACAGCCTCGAGCCGTGAGCCAGGCGTAGTTCGGCGCCGCGCTCGAGCTCGGCTGCGCAAGAAACGCAGCCTATGAAGTGCTTCTCCAACCGCTCAGCTTCCGGTTCCGACATCTCACCAGTCAGGTAGCACACGATCAGGTCCTGGTCGTGGACGTCCTGGCATGTCAAATCCTTCATCTGCACGTCCTTAAGGTTCCCTGTTAGGCCCCGGCGTTACGCCGAGAAGATCGTTTAGCCGCTTCAGCGCCCGATGCCGACGCACCCGGACGTTTCCGGCCGTGGTTGCGAGACGGCGGGCGATATCCTCGGCCCGAAGGCCGCTTCCGTAGGTCAGCGTCAAGACCTCGCGATCATCGCGGTCGAGCTGTTCGAGGCCTTCTCGGATTCGCGAGAGGCGCTCTTCTGTGATGAGTGTGGTCAGCGAGTCCTCCGCCACGTCTTCGGCGGCGGCACCAAGTCGCCGGAGCGCGCGGTTGGCTCGACCCGCGGAACGGTCGCGTTGCTGACACACGTGAACGGCCGTTGCGAAAAGAAATGCCGGCAGAGCTCCGACGTCACGAAGCCTGTTCGACCTCAAGGCCTCGAGGCCGCGCCGAAGGGTCTCTTGCGTGATGTCCTCGGCATCTGCCCAATTCCGGGTACGCCGCGCCGCGAAGAGCGTGAGACGCACGCGAAACTGTTCGAGGTCCGCCTCGCTTGACGGCAGCGACGAAGGCTCATCGACGCCGGCGTCTGGATTGCGCTCGGGTGGTCTCCCCTCCATTGGGTAGTAATCCTAGCCGATCAGATTCGGCGGGTCGTCCGTGAGGACTTGCCGGCTCGTGTAACACGCCGATCCTTGCGGCGACAATCTCTCCATAACCGAAGGAGGCATGGAGATGAGATCACGTCCAGGCGTTGTCATGGCTCTGGGCGCCGCGTACGTCCCGCCCCCCTGCACGGGGGTCTTCCCGGATGTTGAGTGCACCCCGACGCCGGCCTTCGCCGTGAATTGGATCGAGGAGCTCTTTAACGAGGGGATCACTGGAATTATTGCTCGTCGAGCCCAGTGACCGGGGCTCAAATGGCGGTGTTTCTGCTGAAGACGAAGCACGGTTCGACGTACACGCCGCCTACCTGCACAGGGCTCTTCGAAGACGTCGAGTGCCCGGGCCTGTTCACGGACTGGGTCGAAGAGCTGTCCGTGGAGGGTGTGACCGGCGGGTGCTCGGTCGGGCCGCCGCTCTACTGCCCGACGAATGCCGTCACACGCGGGCAGATGGCGGTGTTCCTCATGAAGACGTTCCAGCTGCCGTAACGAAATCCGGATTCCGACGACTCTAGAACGCAGAGGGTCCCGAGCGCCGAAGGAGGGCGCAGTGATGAGAGATCGATCCGCCGCCGTTGTCACGGGCGTCCTCCTGGCCTGCCTGCGCAGCAGTTCACCGAGCATCCAGTGACGACGCCGGACAGCGCTCCTTACGGCATCACGCTCGGACCTGGCGGAGCGATGTGGTTTACGGAGAACGGTGCCGGCCAGGTCGGGCGGATCGATCCGACCGGTACGATCACGGAGTATCCGCTTCCTTCCACGCTGCCGAATCCGACGGGCATCACCGTTGGTCCGGATGGGAACCTCTGGCTTACGACGAACAATTCCCAGGTCGGCCGGATCACGACGGCTGGCGTCGCAACCGCCTTCGCGACGCCGAGCTCGTCGAACTGGATCACCTCTGGCCCCGGTGGCTTGCTGTGGTATTCGACGATCTCATTTGGATCCCCGAAAGTAGGGAGCCTGACGACGGCCGGTGCAGCGACCGAGTTCCCTCTGGGATCCTTACTCCAGGCATACGGAGTCGTGACGGGACCTGATGGCAATCTCTGGGTGAACATGCAGCACGCCGTGGGTCAGGTGAGCCCCTCGGGCTCCCTGCTGGCCAGCTACACAATTCCCTCGGGGAGTGGTGGGGGAGGCATTGCCAGTGGCTCGGACGGAGATCTGTGGTTCGTGGATCAGCAGGGAAACGCGATCCAGAACATCACCACATCTGGGACGATGACGAGCTATCCGATTCCGACGGCCTCGAGTGACCCCTACGACATCGTCACGGCGCCCGACGGCACCCTCTGGTTTACGGAGCTCCAGGCCAACAAAATCGCTCAGATCACGACGTCGGGCGCGATCGCCGAGTACTCGATCCCGACCCACGACAGCTTGCCCAGACATCTTTCAGTTGCGTCGGACGGATCGAGCTGGTTCGCGGAGTCCGCGACCAACAAGATCGGCCGCCTCGTGCCTGGCGCCGCACCCGCCGGCTGCACGGTGAGCCCGACGACGCTCTGCCTCAACAACAACCGCTTCAAGGTCACCGCAGCCTGGCAGAGATCCGACGGCTCGAGCGGCAATGGTAATGGCGTCGGGCTGACCCCGGATTCCGGGTACTTCTGGTTCTTCGACTCCGCGAATACGGAGCTCGTCGTCAAGGTCCTGAACGGCTGCGGTCTCAACGGGCACTACTGGGTGTTCGCCGCAGGCCTGACTAACGTCGGCGTCGATCTGACCGTGACCGACACGCAGACAGGCACGTCGAAACCCCACACAAATCCCGTCGACACGGCCTTTGCGCCTATCCAGGATACGTCGGCGCTGGCAACCTGCCCATAGACATTCCCACGAGTGAGAGGAGAGGTGTTTATGCGTGAACTCCGTCGACCGGTAACCCGTCTCATGGTGGTCGTCGCTCTGTCCCTTGTTTGTGCCGCAGCCGGTCTGGCTCAGGCCACGGCCTCGTTTCCGGTCCCGACCGCGGCCGCGGGGGTGGCCGGCATCGTCCTCGGCCCGGACGGGTCGTTCTGGTTCACCGAGGGCGACGTTCACAAGATCGCGAAGATCGATGCGACCGGCGCGGTGACCGAGTACCCCGTGACCACCGGAGACGGCCCGTACCTGATCACGAATGGACCCGACGGCAACCTCTGGTTCACCCAGACGGGCTACGTCGGGCGGATTACGCCCGCCGGGTCGGTGACGCAGTTTGCGACGACCTCGGGAATTACGGGATGGGCAATCGTGACGGGGCCCGACGGGAATCTCTGGTTCACGGCCGCGAACGCCGGCATGATTGGACAGGTCACTCCGTCGGGCGTCTTCACGCCCTTCCCGGTGCCCGGTCCCAGCACCGGACTCGCGGTCGGGTCGGATGGGAACCTCTGGTTCGCGGAAAGCCCGTTCAACAAGATCGGGCGAATGACGGTTTCGGGGACGGTCACCGAGTTCCCGGCCGCCGCCAACTCCGGACCTTACTCGATCACTTCCGGCAGCGACGGCCGTCTGTGGTTTACCGAGATCAGCGGCAACGCCATCGGCGCCATCACGACCGACGGCGTCATCACCGAGTATCCGATCCCGACGGCGAGCTCGCTCCCGGTCGGCATCACCACGACCCCCACAGGAACGGTATGGTTCACCGAGCGCAACGGCAACAACATCGGGAAGATCTCGTCGAACGGGTCGATCACCGAATATGCCGTGACGCCGGCTAACTCCGGCTTGACCTACATCGCTGGGGCGGCGAACGGCTCCGTCTGGTTTACGGAGTACAGCGCCAACGCGATCGGGAAGTATCCGGGCGGGGGTAGCTGCACGTCGGGCCCGACGACACTCTGCCTGAGCGACAACCGCTTCAGCGTCACCGCATCCTGGCAGAAGTCGGACGGGACGAGCGGCGACGGCAAGCAGGTCGGTCTGACGTCGGACTCCGGTTACTTCTGGTTCTTCGACTCCGCGAATACGGAGCTCGTCGTCAAGGTCCTGAACGGCTGCGGTCTCAACAACCGCTACTGGGTCTTCGCGGCGGGGCTGACCAACGTCGGGGTCGACATGACGGTCACGGACACGCTGACCGGCACGGCGGTCCCCTACACGAACAGTGTCGATACGCCTTTCGCGCCGATCCAGGACACGGCGGCGTTTGCGACGTGTCCGTGAATTGTGGCTCGTTCGTTGAATATCTGAGAGGGAACGACCGCGTTTCGCGCATAAGTGAGCAGAGTCTTGGATTCGCGGCCTGAACCGAGGTCGGTCTGGATGGAACCCCCACGAAAGGGTGCGACGAGCACGCCGAACCTCCTGCGGTCTCGCTTCGGCCTGACGGTCGGGGAGACCCGGGTCGCGATTCTCGTCGCCGATGGCTTGTCGTACGCCGAAATCGCGACTCGGCTCCGGATCTCGATTCACACGGTTCACACACACATCAAGGAGATCCACCAGAAGCTCGACGTGCATTCGAACGGCAAGGCAGCTGCCGTAATTCGGGGGCTGGAGACCCAAGGCTAGGAGGCGACATGTGCCGTAGATCCTGGAAAGGCATCCCGGGCTGGGTTGGTGTAACGATGTTGTCGCTCGTGTCAGCGCCGCTGCGAGGGTCGGACACGAGACTGTCCGCAGACGCCTGGGTCAACGCCGGGTCGGTCAATCAAAACAACGGCGGGGCAGCGAACCTGTTCGTCAAGGGCGGATCGTCGGCCCGCTCCACCCTGATCGCCTTCGATCTGGGCAGTCTGCCCGCGGGCATCACGAGCAGCCTGGTCGCCAAGGCCACACTGAAGCTCTACGTGGCCTCCGTGACGGCGAACGGCTCCCTCGACGTCCGGCGCGTGAACGGTTCCTGGACCGAAGGCGCGGTGACTTTCGCGACGATGCCCGCTCTGGGCGTCACCGACGCGTCGGGTGTCCCGATCAGTTCGGCGAGCGAGATGAACTTCCTGCTCGTGGACGTCACCCAGGCGGTCAAGGCCTGGATCGATAGCCCTTCGTCGAACCACGGGCTGGCGCTTGTCGCGAGCTCGAGCAGCGCAATCAACGTCACGTTGAACTCCAAGGAGAACACCGGAGCGGCGCACGAGAGCAGCCTCGACGTCGAACTGACTGGCCCGGCCGGCCCTACTGGGCCTCCTGGAGCCCCGGGAGTCGCGGGGTCGGCGGGTCCGCCAGGGCCGATGGGATTCCCGGGTGCCAACGGGGCGACAGGAGCACCGGGCCCCCAGGGAGCTCCGGGTGTCAAAGGCGACAGGGGGGACAAGGGCGACAAGGGAGACCAGGGAGATCCCGGGGTTGCGGGCGTCGGATTCGACTTCCGCGGTCCGTTCGACAACGGAGCGAACTATGCGACGAATGACGTCGTTACATCGGGCGGGTCGACCTGGATCGCCGTCGCGGCGAATTCGGGCCCGGGGAATCCAGCCCCAGGAAACAACCCTAGCGCTTGGACTCTGCTCGCTCAGAGTGGAACGGCTGGCGCTCAGGATCCGACGGGACCTGCTGGCCCCCTGGGCGCTCCGGGTCCGACGGGTCCGCAAGGACCTCAGGGATCGTTAGGTCCGCAGGGGCCCCCGGGGCCTCAGGGTCCTCCGGGAAGCGACGGCGTTCAGAAGACCGGTGACACGATGACGGGGACGCTCAACCTCGGCTCTGGCGACCTGAATCTCGCGACTGACCCCTCGATACCCGGTAGCGGAAGCATCCTGAAGAATGGTTCGCCGTTCCTGCACGACGGCGGTGGCCCCCTGAACACTTTCGTTGGTCGCGGCGCCGGGAACTTTACGATGACGGGATCTCAAAACACCGCCAGCGGCGATCACGCGCTTTCCAGCAATGCGGGCGGCAGCCAGAACACGGCGGTTGGAGTCCAGGCGCTGCTTTCGAACACAACCGGCTTCGACAACACGGCTCTGGGTGGCTTTGCCTTGTTCAGCAACACGGAAGGCTCGAGCAATACTGCTACCGGCGTCTCTGCTCTGTACAGCAACGTCAGCGGCTCTGCGAATACCGCCCACGGTCGAAACGCTTTGTTCAGCAACACGACGGGAGAACGGAATACTGCCGTTGGATTCTCGGCGCTGACCAGCAGCACCGTCGGGTACTCAAATTCGGCGGTTGGCATCGGTGCGCTCTACAGCAGCACGACGGGGTCCTTCAACACCGCTCTCGGTGACGGCGCCCTTTCGAGTGCCGTGACGGCAAGCGGGAACACCGCGATCGGCCCACAGGCTCTCAACAACACCACTGGCGATTCCAACATCGCGGTGGGTGCATTCGCGGGAGCCAATCTGACCACGGGAATCGCCAACATCGACATCGGAAACCAGGGAATTGCAGCCGAAAGCTCCACGATAAGGATCGGCAGCGCGCAGACCAGGACCTTCATCGCGGGAATCCGGAATGCGAGCGTCGCCAACGGACTCTCCGTGGTCATCGACCCGAATGGCCAGCTCGGAGCGGCGGCTTCGCTGACCGGACCGCCCGGACCCACCGGACCGGCCGGCCCACAAGGCCCTCCTGGATTACCGGGACCGACAGGGCCTCAGGGCGCCAAAGGGGACCAGGGGAGTCAAGGTATCAAGGGCGATCCCGGTTCTCCTGGACCGAGCGGCGGTCTGAAATTCGTCGATGCAAATGGTCAGGTGATTGGCCCGGTGATCTCGCTCAACAACACCGTGATTCTGATCAACGGCACGGACTCGGTTGCGTTTGGCGTGACGACGACCGGCCTTACGCAGCCCATCGTCCCCGGAAAGGCGGCGGCTGCGGGTGGTCAGCTTCAATTCGCGTCGACGGATTGCTCCGGGACGAGCCTGGGCGGTGATAACGGTCTTCCGGTTGTGGACGCCAACATCGCGGGCACGTTGGTCTACTACGTGGTCCCAGGATCTGGCCAGGCGGTGACCATTCAAAGCTACGAAAACCTCGGCAAGGACGGATCAATCGGTCCGTGTTCGTCGACATCTCCCTTCGACTCGTTCGACGGCCCTTGGGCGACCGTTCCCATACCGAGCTTCGCGGCTCCTATTCGAGTAGCGCTGCAGTAATAACCTGCGCCCCCTCACCCTGACCCTCTCCCCCGCATTGCGGGGGAGAGGGATTATGAATCAGTCGCGCTCGAACCGGGACTCGCGGGTTGACGCGCTCGCGCTCCCGCCGCCCTCGTCCGCCCCCTGCTTCTCCCACGCCG
>Ga0335069_10008051_pt1 | contig 15127 bp, 22 predicted proteins | sample Lox_Sample_11_FD_206714 | JGI IMG/M metagenome (GOLD analysis project Ga0335069, IMG submission 206714) | Soil microbial communities from Loxahatchee National Wildlife Refuge, Florida, United States - Lox_Sample_1.1 | ecosystem: Environmental > Terrestrial > Soil > Wetlands | place: USA... | reverse complement strand
TGTGCTTGAGAAGATTTGAGCTGTCTTTTAGCATGCTCGTATGCGAGCTAACCGAGTGAGGAGATTGGAGTTAAGCGAGATGAATCAATCTTCAAAAAATCGGATCATCTGGGCCTGAGCTCGGGCTACTTCTTCAAACTATTCATGTAGTTTTAGGTATTTTTCAGCCAGAGTCTGACCAGTTCTGATTCTGCCAGCCTCCAGCCGCAGATCCACAGGAATTTCTAGGACAGAATTGTGACGCTCTTTCCGCTCGCCGGAATCCTCGATTCGCCTCGCGGGTATACCAAACCACTGTACCAAGGCTTACGACAGAGACAACGCGCTGGAAACCGGGTTCCTTAGTGGTTTTAAAATGGAACGTTCAACCATCTCCCATTCGACGCTTTCCTGTCCCATTGCACGCGAAGCATGTCCAGTCCTCCACGCCGGACGAATCTCGCATTTCCTCGGGAACCTCACCCGTACCGTGACATTTAGGACAAATCCTCGCTTCGAAGATCATGCTCCGGATAGCCGTAACATCTTTACCAATGTAAACCAGGACGAGCAAGATTAGGCCGAGAAGGATTGCTGTTGTTGACATTTGGTCCGAACTCTACGTCTACGTGTTGGATTTGTCAAAGGCTCAAAAAAAGGGTTGATTATTTTTCAAAAGGCATTTAGTTGTCTCATTATGAGACGACTGTGTGGTGAAGATATTGCTGAGATAACTGCAATCTGTATTCCTATCATTGAAGAGGAACTCCTGAAGGTCCTCCCCGCGCACATCCTGAAGTACGTCCCGGAGACACTCAGTAAGCTTCACCTAAGTCTACAAGACGTGGCCGAACTCACAGGTGTTTCATACCAACGAGTGCATCAACTAGTGAGCGCAGGTCTCCTGAAATGCTCTGGATCTCCTGCCGGAGTCAATTTGGGAGACCTGTTTGAGTTTTTGGATGAGCGAGAACAGAATCCGCGAGTCAGGATTACAAAGACTGAGCATGGCGAGCGCTGGGACCCGCTACCAGTCCGAGCCTTGAAGGGAGGCGGCGAATAATGCCTCAAGTTTGCACAATGTGCACGCATCCGGAGTACCAGAACATTGTCCGGGACTTGAATGCGAATCACCGCGCCGCTGCGGTCTCTAGGAAATATTCCACTCCAGAGCATCCACTGAGCCAATTAGCCATCCGGCGCTGCTACGTGGAATCGCTCCACCACTTCAGGAGTCGAGAGCTAACGGCTGCTTCGGTCGATTATTACGACGTGGAGCGCGCCTACGCCAGAGAGCTTGCAAAAGCTCAGAATGCAGACAAGGAAGAACTGCAAAGGCTCAGGAAGCATAAACAGGCGCTCAGGGCCGAAATCCTGAAGATGAAAGAGACACTGCAGGCTCGTGTCTCTACAGGAGGCCCAAGGCTTGTGGAAGGCGAATTGGTAGGGATCAATGTTCGAGATCCGGAATCCTGGCCTGATTGGCTTCCAGTCTTTACCCTGCGATTCATGGACGCACTCGTAGAGGATCACGACAGGCTCAAGCTTGAACAAGCAGTCCGTGACATGCAGGCTATGCAGACAGGCAGAGCGCATTTGCCAACTCGCAGAGTACGCCAACAGGAAGTGAGCCAGTCAGACGTGAGCCAAAAGCAACAGGAGGAATTCGCACATTGAATCTCCGATGCCCAGACTGCCAAGCAGAATGTGTTCAGCTCTCGAACAATTCCCTACGCTGTGGGCAGTGCGGGTTGCAGGACGACATAAGGCAAACAGGACGCAGGTTGAAGTCGTACGAAGACCCAAGACTTTCACGTTGGATCAAAAAGGAAAAAGATGATGTGCACACTACCAAATAGGCAAGTGAATTACACGATTCCGGAGCTAAAGGCGCGACTCGATCACCTTGATCGGGCGATCAACATCCTGCGCGCGGAACGTGCTCAGCTTGGATTCAAGTTCGACACGATGCTGAGGGAGAACGCTAAGCCTAGCTCTGCGCCTCAGCATGATGTGCAGCAGGCGCAATGGTACGACCATCTAGTCGGCGGAACAGGCTTTGAACATTCGCCAGTAAGGAATGCACGATGACTTACACTCCAACAAGTTCCAATACGGCCTCATGGTGGATGGCAGGGCAGGCCACGACTCCGCCGCCAGCCGATCCGGCACCGGCCCTGTACGTGCCATCCGGCTCCACGACATTGGTTGCCGGGGGCGATCCGCAATACGCATCAACCTTGAATTATGCCTCAGTCGTCCTGACTGTGAAGGACAATAGCGGCGCAACATTGACTAGCTTTTCGTCTACCAACTGGGCGCTCGTAAACGATCTTGTTTACGGGCTGGCATGGGCCATTGCTCCTTACGCTTCCGCTGACCAGCAAAAAAGCACGTTCCCAAATTGGGACCAATCTTTGGTTGGCTTGCCGACCCAGCCCGTCGCGTATTGCTGTGTGCCGGGAGCCCAACTAAAGCTGCCTGCAAGGACCGTCGGTTACAAGCTCTCAGGCTCATTTCTCTTGATCAACGAGGTCGCCACGACTCCTGCAAGCGCGAACGGAGGCTCAGGCGGATTCGTCTTGCCAGCATTTGACAAAAGCGTCCCCGGCGTTCTCTCAAAGGGGAACTGCATCGACTTGAGGAACAGTAGTTACAGCATTGCCGGATATTTGTAAATCGGCGAATAGAAATTGGAGATCACAATGGAAAACTACTTTACGGAAATCTACGGACTCGATAGCACGGAAAGCATCGAGAAGAGATTCAGAGCAGAGTCCCGAGAAGTTCCCAGCATTGACGAGAGTGCTTTTACTGGCTCGCCTTCTGCAAAATATACTGCGCAGGCCAACAAGATTGTTGCGAAGGCATTCGCTTCTGCAGTGATAGGCGAAGACATTGACGACATAGCCGTTGCTCCTGCCATCTCGGCTCAGCACGAGCAACTATGCAAACGTGCCGGGCTGGTGGGCGAGAAGCTGCTACGCCTGTCCAAAGCCTCTTCATCGCTCCCTGAAGGAATGAGAAAGATGGTGGAAAACTTTGCCGAATTCTTTACAGCAGAGGATCGCAGCCTTCTGGCAAAAGCTATTGCGGCGCTCGATCTGCCGCTGTTCTTTCAGATTGTGAACGCAAGAGTGTACGCGTAAGAACAAGTTGCCCGTTGACTCGTTCCTGAAACCTTTGATGCAAAGGGCTGCGCTGGCGAGTTGACAACCAAGGGCGGCGAGGGCAGCGCAGCAATCGCATCCTAGCTATTTCTTCTATTCATTACCGGGCCGGCGGTCTCGTAGGGAAGAGATGGTTAGTACCCGAGCTACGAGTTACCGGCCTCCTAGAGTGGGGCAGGCAAAACAGCTTGCCCCAGCTTTTAAGAGATTCCTTATGTACTACGTACTGATGCGAGTATCGGGAAATGCAAAGGAATTTGCCGAGTTCAGGCAAGCGCTGGACCCAACCGTATTTGTCAACTACGAAGAAGAAGGCATCGTAGACATTTTTGTTCCGAAGGTAGACTTGTCAGCGTTTCTTGATCGGCTTCGGACACGGTGCCTAGCGTACAACATCGAACGTCGCTTCTTGTACTCTTCAGAGGGCATTGACAGCGAAGGCCAGAGAAGGTGGAAAGAGCACATCAGGAAGGCATACCAGCAAGAGGAAGAACAAAGGCAGCAACAGATCAAAGAAAACCAAGCAGCTCGCCTCGCAAAAACGATGAGCGCGGATTGGACGGAGGAAAAACGATGACTTTTATTCCAACAACAGGGCAGGGAGTAGCGGCAGCATCCGGATTAACGAATGCTTCCGGGCAAGTCACCGCGACGACAAGCACCACGAACGCGGACCTTGGAAGGATGAATTTCGCTAATTCGCCGAACTACGTGTCAGGCAAAATGTCCACTGGAACATTTGTAGCGGCATTGAACGTGTTGAACGTTGGCACGCAGCCTTCGCGGCCCACTTCGTAACAAGTTTGACTTTTGCTCGAAGTCAACAAGAATGACTGGTAACAGGAAGCTTGCTGATTGGGTTGACGAGCAAAACAGGCCCGGAAGCCTCAGTGATCAGTTGAAAAGCGGCCAACGATTATCACTTCAAAACCGGCCAAGGGAAGGTGCCGGGGACGTAAGATTCTTTTACTCTGCTACTCGTATTCGCGCAAGTCTGAATCCAAAAGGGTGGCCTACGTTCCGCTGACCGGCGGTAATCAGCCCCGATCCCAAAGATAGCTACTCGAACCCAAAACTCGAACTGGCTTAGGCATTTGAGTGAACTCGGGATTTATCGTCAATTGAGAAATTCCTAGAAACGCTTGACGAAGTCTTTGTGTAGTGGTACAAGATGTACCATGACACAACGTACAACATCCGCTCGTGTCCGTCCTCCACTCACCGAACTTGAAAATGAAGTGATGCAGGCAGTGTGGGACGGTGGAACCTGTACCGTGGAGGCTGTACACCGGATTGTCGCGTGCAAGCGCGATCTAAAGGAAACAACTACTCGCACACTCCTGCGCCGACTTGAGCAGAAAGGCTACCTCAAGCACGAATCAGACGGACGAGCATATGTCTATCGTGCTGTAGAACCTGCCCGTAGTTTAGCTGCGCGTGCGGTTCGGCAGATTATTGATCGCTTTTGTCAGGGATCTGTGGAGGAACTGGTCAGTGGAATGGTGGAAGCCAAAGTACTGAATAAGGGAGATATCGACGCGCTTGAGAAATTCGTGCGGAATCGCCGTTTGGGAGGGAGATGATGGAACACCTATTCTTCGAATGTTCGGTTAGAGCGGCCCTCATCATTGGAGCTGCAGCTGTCGTGCTCTTCGCCATGAAGGTGAAAACACCGACGGCCAAACACCAGATTTGGACAGGGGTGCTCGCGTTGATGCTCCTGCTTCCGATCTGGGTGGCTTGGGGACCAAAGGCGTCGCTGAGGATGCTGCCTGCCTTAACTCAGGCCAGTGCCAACCAGTTAAGGATTCCTATTGAAATCCTTCCAACCGGTGTCGCGTCCACCGCAGTGAGCCCCGTGTCAGTACTCTTGGTAGGGATTTACCTGTTGGGGCTGTGCTTGCTGCTGTTTCGCCTGGCGCTGGGTACGCTGCGGTCTCGCAGGTTGACTCGCGAAGCAGTTCTTCGTGAGGGTTTGCGTACCAGTTCGTTGTGCGCAGCACCCATGACGGTGGGATTTCTCCATCCGCAACTGATACTTCCCGCGCAATGGGAGCAATGGCCCAAGGCTCGCCTCGATGCGGTTTTGACACATGAGTCGGAGCATGCCCGTCGCCGCCATCCATTGATCCAATGGTTTGCACTGTTGAACCGGGCCTTATTCTGGTTCCACCCGCTTGCGTGGTGGTTAGAGCGTCATCTCAGCACTCTTGCGGAGGAAGCCTGCGATAGCGTCGTACTCGATAGAGGACACGATCCGCGAGCATATTCCGAATACCTCATCGACCTCGCCCGCTCTGTCAAAAAGTCGGGAGTGAGGCTCAATATTGCTGGGCTTGCCATGCCTGGGAATTCTTTAGCCCGCCGCATCCATCGGATACTTGAGTCCGAGTCTGTCCCGCAGATTTCCCGCCCACATATGGCGTTAGTTTCGTTGGCTTGCTTGATTTTGTGCTCTGCATTCGCAGCCAGCACCTTGGATCACGCCCAACCTTCGTCTTCAGCGAAGCACGATCCGACGACGCAGCAGGAAGCTAAAGGGACCGCACAGGCGGCGAAATTCATAGTGGGCGACATCAAGATTGAGGGAGATGTCACCGACGCCAACAGCGTAAGGGACCGACTCCTCAATGCGTCAAAGAACCAACAGTACGGGACTCGTGAGGAACTGACTGAGGAAGTAGCTGGACGCGTCCGCGCGGATTTCCAGGAACACGGATATTTTCGCGCCGTGATTCAGACACCATCGTCGCTGCCGCTTGGACTCACAAATGGCAGGCAGAGCCTCCGCGTGATCGTTTCCATTCAACCGGGAGAACAGTTCCGGCTTAGAAACATTAGCATCCAGAGCGCGGCTCCGGATCAGGCTCTCAGCATCTCCACGGAGAAGCTCAGGGAGCAATTTCATCTTCGCGATGGAGATCTGTTCAACACCACGGAGATCCGTGAGGGATTGAATAGGGTTCAACAGTTATATGCAAGCCGAGGATATGCTAGTGCCACAACAATTCCGGATACTGAAGTCGACAACACTTCGCACCGCATAGATCTAACACTTCGCATTACGGAAGGGGCACGCACACCTTAGCACTCGCCGGGAGGATAGTATGCGACGACAAACCATACTTGCAGTCCTGTTTTGCATTGCGCCCGTCATCTGCTTTGCGCAGCAGAGTTCACACAAACTTTCTGATTATGCTGGCACGTGGCAGGCGAAATTCCAGGGCACAACGTTCATGACGATCAATCTGGTAGAAAAAAACGGTCACCTAACTGGATCGGCGGGCTTCGGCGACATTCAAGCCGATCCGAGTGGCGCAATCAAATCGGTCGATGCCCCAGCAGCCGACTCTGAATACCGGATTGTTAGTAGCCGTCTGCTTCCGTCTCGTGGCTTGGAGATAACGCCGCACTCGGGCGCAGCAACAGATCTTGGACGGGGACCTTGCGCGAGCGTGGAAAGGAGATGGGCGGGCGCGTCGTTACGGTCTCGACGACCTATTCCACGGAGGGGCTTTTAAGCGCAACTCTTTAAGTTACATCCACCCAGCAGATGTCCATGTCTCGCGGACCTCTGTTGATTACCTCTATGTATGTTCCTCCCACCTCTATAGCGGTAGGATCACTTGGAACTGGCAGGTCAAGCCCCTCTCCAGTTGTGACCCACACGCCAGTCGGCCATGCTAGTGAAGTAAACCTAAAAACTTTCAAAGCACCATTATGAACGACGAAGTGGTCACCCTGGCCGCCCAAGTGATGCGTTATTGCTCCTCGACAGGCACGGTAATCATGTGGTGGACTGTCGATCCACATGCCCACACTGATGAAATTTCTATTTTCGCTACTCAATTGAATCTCAATCTTGTTGCCAGCTACTACTTGCGCATTTCCATAAGTGGGCACCGCAATCGGATGTACCTCATCGCCGTTCGCGATCACCCACAAGCCTGTCGGATTGGCGGTTCCTGCGATACGATACGTTCTGACCGTTGGGCCCGCATAGACTGTTTGTCGTGGTCCACCGATCCACGGTTGCGGCATATTTTTGAGCTCTTGGTAGGCAAATAGACCTTTCATCCAAGGATGATCTTCGACAGCCGCACCTACAGGGTTGCCCATGTCTTAGCTCCTTCTGGATGAGTGACGGTATCAGAGATGGAGTTCGCAATTTGTTAAAATTGCGCTAAATAATTTTCACTTCGTCTTGGGATCGAAAACTGCACCGCATTTAGGACACTTCATCCTCTCGAAATCGATTCGCATGATCTCATTCGGCGGAATCGAATAGCTGCACTCAGTACAGGTGGTGTTGAGCGCAGCCAGAACTGCTTCCATGTTGATCTTGCCCTTCGCTGACACACGGAGTACGATAGCAAGTCCAAGAGGCGAATACAAGGCGAATATTAGAATGGCAACGGTCCGTCAACTGAGTGTAACCAAGGTTGCTGAAATTCTGTCGAAGGGCACATTCGCCGAGCTAGTTGGAGCAGTTGAGTACGCTCAATTCGAATGCAAGAACCAGCCTTACGACACGAAGACGACCAAAGCGAAAATCGAACTCTCAAAGGACGTCTCTGCTCTCGCAAACTCCAACGGCGGCTACATTCTCATTGGAGTTTCGACCACAAGAAATCCTCTACATCAAGGCGACGAAATAGTATCGGTGTCAGAGTTTGCATCGACCTTGTTAGACACAGATAGCTATCGGAAGATCTTGGGTGCCTACATATACCCACCAATCAGCGATCTCAAGATTGAGTGGCATCCAAGCGGCGCAGATGCATCCAAGGGAATTGCATCCATCTTTGTGCCGTCGAAATCTGCAAACGAGAAGCCATTCATCGTCGCGCAGAGCGAAAAAGACTCTCAGGTCCATGGAAACATGTTTGGCTACTTTGAAAGAGTTGGGGATGGCGCACTCCCGACGACTGTGCAGCTGATCCGGGACACGCTGAAAGATGGTAAGCGTTACGCGGATCTACTACGTAGACTGGAAAATCTAGAAGCGCTGATTGCAAAAGTCAGTTCGAGCCGACCCGAGCAAAAGAGAAAGAACCCAATTACTCGTGAGCGACTGATACAAAGGGCGGCTGATGCAAGAATAGCTGCCAATCTGCTCGATTCGCCGTTATTTGTCTTGATTGCAACTCCATCTGAGCCGGTAAGATTGAATGACATATTTTCTTCAAAATCTCGTGAATTCCAATTGATAAAGGAGCCCCCAGTCTACCGATCCAATGGATTTGATCTTAGGACCCAGAACGAGGTTCAGCTTGTTCGTGGCGAGCTAATCAGAAGCGTGGGTTGGAGAAAGGGCTTGGAGCTTTGGCAAGACGGGACTCTGATTTTTGTTGGAAGGAACGACAGTGACTTCCTAGGCTGGGCATCGAAGCACGATCCAGACACAAACATTTACATAAATAACTTCGTCTTGACTGAAGTCGTCTCGCTTTTCTTCACGTTAGCGATACAGATCTACGGACACTTGAAGGAGCCGCCTGAAGAGATTATTGTCTACTTTGCACTGACTCGAAACCAAGGAGCTAAAGACGTAACCTATGAGCTGAGTTCTCTTCCAATCGATCGGGTATATGGCAGCTACGGCGGTATGCGCGTACCGGCAAATGATAAGAGCTTTACGATGGAGTTCAGCCTGAGAGATGCTATCGCAGAAGTCGAAGCGGTGAACCTATTGAAGGAGATCTATCACTGGTTTGGAATTAAGGACGATGATATACCCTATATTGATTTTGGAGCAGTGCCTCCACGTGTTAATAAAGCGTACTATAAGTAGGGGATCAGTGGTTTACTGCCTTGGGTGTTTCTAAACAATCCAAAAAACGGATCAGTCGGTTCACTGGCAGTTCAACTCGCCTTTCAAGTAACGAACCACCACCCCATCCAGTATGGCTTGAGAGCGGTTCGTGGCATTGGCCGCAAGAAACGAGCTCCCAAAATCCTCAGCTGATTTCTTCGAGATGATTTTCCGATTAACAAGGGAGTCGACCGACTGCCAAAGCATAGGGTCTGGCAACCTGCTGGCAACCTCGGTCCACTGCAGCACTTCGTCCTTGCACGCCATTTTGAGCGAGCTCAAATTGTTGAGGGGAATAATAAGCACCGCAAAGCGCGACTTCGCGATAGAAATGTCGTACTCCTGCGATTCCGTCGCCCTGATGTACCTTTCGGTGATCTTCCCGTCCCCTGAGTTGAGCTCGCCGTCCAGCCACTTCTGCTCTGCCGGAGACAGCTCGGGAACCTGTTTGTACATTGCGGACAGTTTGTCATGCAGCCTTGATGCTTCTTTCATTCGGAGCTGTCGTGTAGCACTCCACGGCTCAATGTGCTGCGCCGATCCTGCGGAAAGAAAGACCAGTAACGCGAAAAGATGTGCTGTTCTTTTCATGATGGCCCCGCATTTTAGCATCTTTCAGGGGCGCTACTACCAGCAACAGCCGCCCCGGTATTCGAGTTCTAATTTTGTTAACCGCTCACTGATCTCCCTCAATTGCGCCCGCGCAAGCACGGTCGATTGCCCAGCTTCTAGTGCCCGAAAAGCGGACTCGATTATGTCTGCGCATTCGTCCTGAAGTTGCTTTTCGATCTGTACTTTTACAAGTGTCATCTTTTCTTCCTGCCTTTCTTCGTTACCTTCTTCTTTACCTTCGCCTTGGCTTGCTCAGCGTAGTACCGGAGCAGGCCCCGGCTAATAGCCAATAGGTGCATCTCTCGACTAACAGCCCAAGCCTTGCGAATTTTTGCTTTGATTGCTTTCCGCTCTTTCTTTGTTCTGCTTCTCCACAAGGCTTTCATAGAAGCAGCAATCTGATTGCGAGTAGCGACAGTATGTCTACTCAAGCCAGCGCGCCCCCCGCCCTGCTCGTTGTATCCGAGTTCTCGATTCTGCGTTTGCAGCAAGAAGATCCATAACCGTTCCCAAGCATCTGCTTCATCCTGTGTTTCGCAATGGGCTAAGATTTCAGCCTCAAACACGTGCGTACCATATTTCCGAATTGCGGCGGACATGTGCAGATTGGGCTTGCATCCCGTAAAGCGTCCGCGCCATCTTTTGGTGAGTGTGTTGTGACGGGTCTGACCGACGTAACATTTCCCGTTCAAACGGTTCCGCAACGCGTAGACCAGCATGGGTGCCTCTCCAATTTTGGTAATCGAATAAATAACCGGCACAGGCCCGTTGCAAATTGCAGGCCCGTGCCGGCGCAGACTAGACGACACGTGATTTCCGGTTTTCAAATCACTGGATGGTCCCGAATGCTCCCTCCAGATGATGCGAGACGTGAACGATGATGTTTTGCAGACCGAGTGCCGCCCTAGGCTCCACGACGGAGTCCAGAGTTGCGAACATCAATTCGGCTAGCGGTACGATCGGTAATTCATCCAATCCGCTCACGTTGAATACAATCGTTAATACGTGAACGAGGTATGCACGGTGCAGACTGGGATGGAGTCGGCGCAGCCCTGCAACGAAGGTCTCGTAACCGAGCGTTTGCATCACAAGCAGGTCTTGTCTGGTAATTGGATTTGCTTGACGTGCACTGGGACGAACAAATAGAATCAAATTGTCCAAAGTTGTTCTTCTCTTTCTGAAAGGGCCTACCCGTTGGCGCGAGTAGGCCTTTTCGCTTTAGGTTGATTGTTTGCTGGTCCGCACCAGATCAATGCAGCCAGCATGAGGTACTAGGAGCTTGAGAGGCTCCTTTCTGTTTGGTAAGTCCAAGACTCCGGGTATAAATCCATGAGCGGGAGACCCAGGACCTTCGCGATTCTAGAAACTTCACGAAGGAAACACCCTTGCTGCTGGGGCTCCCGCTTTTACTATTTCTAGATATATGCTTGATGATTTAGTCGTTTTGATACTGAGTATCGGCAGGGCGTTTACTACGCGGCAAATCGGCTGGAACCTGGGTTTAACAGGCTATTTTTGGGCAGGGCTATTAGGCTGGCTGGCAATGTAGTCTTCGATGATCTCTCGCAGCAAGGCACTCAACGAATCCTTGCTTGGCGCTAGGGCGCGGAGCTGATCGACCATCGTCTGGGTTGTGCTGAAGCAGATCACGCGATCTCGTTTCTCTTTGGTCATATCTTTCTCCTTCTGGTTATGGACGGAAAGGTTAGTCGGTGGAAATCAACGTCGGGTTCAGTTCCTACCTGAGCGTTGCCAACGGACTGGTTGCATGCGCTGAGCCGTGCATAGGGTTCTTCTACCAGCGATGCCCTCTAAAAGAGTCCGCCAAACTTGCTGGGTAAGCGGTATACCGCTGTTCCCGGAACTGTCCGACGACCGTCGTAAAGACGGCCTACTGCTCCCCAGGACACGTACCGGCTCCCGGACAAGGTTCGTTGCACACGCAGCCGATCTACCTTAAGCGTCCGTACTGGCTTGGCGTGGTGCTCGTGCTTAATACCGAGCGACTTTCGACCATGTGTGCCGTTGAACTCCACTCACTAAACTTCCCTTTCCCGAGCAACTTCGAATGCTCGTAGTTTTTGAAACAGCTTGCTGTATGTCTTGCATGATCGGCAATCACAGGTAGCCGCATGTGGCTGTTCGTCAGGTCGGCGGATACGGATGCCTTGCGGCAAGAACAGGTACGGCAGCCTGCGTTCGGACGGTACCGATTTGGTAGTGCGCTTCATCTTGTCTGGGCCCCGGTCATTATTATTTTATGAGACTTTATTAGGCATCTCAATTGTTTTCAATTACTTACGTGCGGCCTGATTGACATGCATTTCCGCCATATTTACCCTCACTGCTTCAATGGCTTGGGGTATATACCAAGCCGCAGCGGAGGTGTACTTGTCGGAGCAAGCAAAAGGGTTCGTCAATAACATCTTGGCGACCGCCACGTGGGAAACAGGGAAGTACATTCTTGGAGGTCCCTTGCTAGCGTCCTTCGGAGTCGCGGTGTCTCAATACATCCGCCATCGGCCGGTAGATTGGTGGGGGATATTAGCCTTGTTTGTAGTAACAGTCGCCGTGCTCTGGTTTGGATTAAGGAAGAGACCAGTCGAATTGGGGACCGCAATACAGCAAATGCCAGCGCAAGCTCCAGCTGGCCTTCCGGGAATCCCGACGCTGTCATCCCTACTGGGGCAAGACCCGAATGTTGATTTCGACGCGAAGAAATTTTTCGCACTTGCGCACTATAGTCCGGTGACAGCGGAGATCGAAAAGAATATAAGAACAGCCGCCCACAAAAACGCGCCTAGCGACCCGGAAGCGTTCTATGCGAGATTTATCGGCATTGGCGTTGTGGCGTATCAGCACGATGTAACGTGGTTTACGATCTACGGGAGTCAACTAGAAGCGCTGTTGTACCTGAACTCTCGTAGCGTGGTTCCCGTCTCCGAGTTGCAGCAGTTCTACATCAAGGCGGCAACAGACTATCCGGATGCTTATTGGAAGTACTCCTTCGATCAGTGGATTAGTTTTATGCGAGCGCGATTGCTGCTTGCTGTGTATCCAAGTCAGATGTGAAATAACATTCAATGGCAAGGATTTCTTTAAATATTTGGCTCACGTAGGACGGGACCCGCATGGCAGAAAGTTCTAAGTTCCGCGAAGGCGACGACGTCCGCGAAGAGCGCGCCAAAAGCCCAAATGCAGACAACCAAGGAAGGATGCAACCGGCAGGAAGAGCATAGTGCAGACTATTTCTTGAAGCGGTATTGCAGGTATGCCAGTACTTGGTCTGAGTAGGCGTGGTACCGCGAGCCGTATTCTGCTATATCAAGCGCGGTCATATTCGGATTCTGCTTGAACGCAGCAACGAGCAAATTGAAATCTGGAAAGTCTTGAAAGTAGCTCTTTCGCCTGCGCGGCGGGTAAGGGACGCCACGATGGCGTGGGTCCTGTTCCCAAAGGTGTACCTCTTCTCGACTAGGTTGGACAGTGCCGACGTAATAATCTCTGGGCGGCTTTGCCGGTCCCAAGTCGTCGAGGGTGTGTCTTGAACATAGGCGAAACTTCTGGATAATGCGACGAATGGTCTTCGGCGTTCTTGCTGTTTTGCGCCGGAACTGCGCGGCCCCATATTGATCAAACAGAGTCGAATCGAAGTGTTCCATCAAACGGTTGACTTCATCAGAGTAGAGCCCGTTCCGATTGCTCACCGTAGTCAGCTGATGTGGACTCAGCTTCTGCATCAGCAGGCGTTCTGCCAGCGTACGTGAAGACGGTCGGCCTCCCGCTTTTCCTCCCTTACGCCCGTTCGTACGGGATGCCTGGGCCTTCTTCTCAGTCCTGGCCTGCCCGCCTTTTCGTCCCGCTTCGACGGGATCAGCGTACTTGATCTTCTTCAGGGCCTTCGGTGGGGGCAGTGGAACTTCGTCCTGATGTCTTCGCGCCTCCCACGGTTCTGGCGTTCTCGGCTTGTACACGAACTGTTTTTTCTTGAATGGCATGCTTGGGCTAATGGGAGTATCGCAAAAACCCTAAGCATGAGGCAAGATGCTTCGGGAAATTGTGTTGGAGTCGTAGGGCTAAGCATTCGAGTGGGTGCTTCGGGATGGCGAGCGGTACTCATGAATCCGAAGCATGGTATGTCCCGGTACACGGGTATAGATTGTTGAACGCAGAAACAACTACCAGTTCAACTACCAGATAACTTACCAACCTAAGTTAACGGGTTGACACACCAAAAGGAGTGCCTATAGATTCTAATTGAAAGCAAGTTCCCTCCTTACCTTTGCCGCCGACACGATAAAGTATAAGGGACACACCCCCGGCCCCAAGCTGGGGGTTGTTGTTTCTACTAGAGTATCTAAGTTTTCTTTGTATCATCAACAAATCTATGCTTGACCTCTTTTTGGGAGGCATTTAGCATCTAAGTGTCGGCTGGCAATGAGAGCCTCAAAAGACAACCCGACAGCAAAGAAAACTTCCTTCAACTCCGGAAGCGTGTCACCTTTGTGCAGCCGCTACGTGTGCGCTAACAAAACGAAGGTGCGTAAGATGAGTAATCGCAAAGGCTGGGGAGCTGCTAGAGTTCCAATCATCTAGTTGACTTTATCCCCGGAACCGACAGGCCGGGGTCGAAGAAGAAAGAATCATAACTTCAGATCACTGGTAGCAGTGACAAAGGTTCCGCCTTGTTGTTCTCAGCAGACAGGGTTTAGTGGGCTTCAGTGGTGTTCTGGTTTCAGGTTCTAGTGGGATTCAGATTGCTAGGATGGAAAGGTACAGAAAAGAAAGAAACAGAAAGAACAGAAGAATCACAAAAAGCAAGGCGGAACCTTCAAGGCCAGAAGTCTGTACACTAGCTTTGTACTAGATCGAAGCAGTGTCAAAACATCTTTGGGATCTTTTGTTGGTTTGTCTGGAAAGGCATTTCATAAGGCATTTCAAATGGAAACGGATACAGTAGAACAGTTATTTGCTCTAGCAAACGTAGAGTGGAAAGATCCCTGGAAAAAGAATTTCATTTCATCTTGTACCGGAACACTGATCCAGTCAGGGTATGTAAGATATTGTAGTAGTATTCCTATGTTTTCTCAGAAACAGGTCGACAAGATTAATGAAATCTATCTGGAATATTTCAAGCAATTCGATGCATCTAGACCTCGTAGAGAACCTAGCATCCTCCAGAATAAGAATGGAAAACTGATCCTGAAATATCCGAAAAGCTACTTAGATGCTAGTGCAGAATACGTTCCCAAGGATGATTGGGCGGATTGATGAAGCGATAGGAGCGTCTAGATCTGAATGCTCCCCCTTAGGCCGTAGACGTGAGCATTTCGCGCCCGCAACATAAAGGTATCTGGAACAAGCATCTAGAGTTCAGGCGGATTCGTTAGGAAGTCGATATTGGTAATGGAATCCTGATTTCTATAGCCCGCCGCCGGCCGACGCCTGAAGAATTCTATTCTTCTTCATGTTCTTCTTTCTCGTAATCATCATCATCTCCTGTAAAATCGGGCGGGGGTCCCACGGATGGACACGAACGCCTTGTTGAAGG
>Ga0335069_10008049_pt1 | contig 15128 bp, 5 predicted proteins | sample Lox_Sample_11_FD_206714 | JGI IMG/M metagenome (GOLD analysis project Ga0335069, IMG submission 206714) | Soil microbial communities from Loxahatchee National Wildlife Refuge, Florida, United States - Lox_Sample_1.1 | ecosystem: Environmental > Terrestrial > Soil > Wetlands | place: USA: Florida... | reverse complement strand
GAGCGCACGGGGAAGATAAAGGGGTTCAAGCCCACTGGCTCCCAGGTCTTTTGGGAGGAGGACCTCGCCGGATCGAATGCCGGCCGCTTCCTCATGGGCGCTGGCAACACGTTGCGCTGGATCCATGATCCCGAACTCCAGCGACGTCTCAATGCCGTTGTCGATGGCATCGCTGCGTGCCGCCAACCGAACGGCTACATCATGGCCTATCCCGAGGACACCCTCTTCTATTCAGAGCGTGCGGCCTACACGCGTGCCTGGTTGACGCATGGACTTCTCGAAGCTGCGTACAGCGGCAACGCAAAAGCTCTGCCGCTCCTGCGCGGCTATTACGACTGGTTCAATCGGCAGGCCTTCCTGCCAGAGATGCTGCGCGGCGCCATCCAGGGTGGGCAGGGCATGGTAGCCAACACGCGTGTCGGTCTCAGCCCCGTAGGTGTGCCCGAAGATGCCCAGGTCATCCAGCAGTACTACCAGGAAGATGCGTGGCTGAAAGGCCTCGCCCTGCGAGAGAAAGATCAGGTTTGGCAGTACCCCTATGACCGCCCCCACTGCTATCTGCTCACCAACCTGGAGGCCTATCTCGACCTCTTCCTCATCACGGGAGAACAACTCTACTTCGATGCCGTCCTCGGCGCCTGGGAACTGTATCGCGCGCATTGGCAGCAGGCAGGCGGCAGCATCTCCATCATCGAATTCGAGAAAGATCCGCCCGACAGCAACTATTTGTCGCAAAAGCTCGGCGAACTGTGCGGCAACAGCTTCTGGGTGTTTCTTAGCCAGCGATTCCAGCAGCTGAATCCAGAAGACGAACGCTTCGCGACGGAAATCGAGAAGTCCATCTACAACGTCGCCCTCGCAAATCAGGACCAGGGAAGCGGGCTCCGCTATCACACCATCCTCGAGGGCAAGAAAGAGAAGTCGACCCACGAGAACACCTGCTGCGAAGGGCAGGGAACTCGTCTCCTCGGATCCCTGCCGGAGCACATCTATTCCATCGCGCCCGACGGCCTGTTCATCCATCTCTACGAACCATCCACGGTCCGTTGGACGCAGAACGGCCAGCCTATCGAACTCACCATGAAGACGCAGTTTCCGTTCGCGACAAACGTTGAAGCCACCGTGAAGACTGCGACGCCGGTCCATGCAAGCATCCGCATACGTGTGCCATCCTGGGCGGCGAAGGAGATGGCGATATGCATCAATGGCCAGGCAGCCGGCGCCGGTCAGCCTGGAACCTATCTGGCAATTGAACGGCGCTGGGCGGACGGTGACAAGATCGAGTTCTCGCTGCCCGCATCCATCCGGGTCAAACGCTACGCCGGGTCGGACCAGGTTGCAGGGCACACGCGTTGCTCAGTGGAGTATGGACCAATTCTTCTGGCAGCCGTCGGTTCATCGCACGCCACTCTATCAATTGGTGCCCATGAGCCGGAGGCTCTCGCCGAACTGTTCCAACCCATCGAAGGATCTCCGTTACATTTCGCTGTACGCGGAGACGGAGACCACAAGTTCGTGCCATACTGGCAAGTTTCAGAGGAGGAGTTCACCTGCTACCCGCTGGTGACACTCCTTGCCTGACTCCTTGTGATCGGACGCGCTTTGATCAGGGCCCATTCTCTACTAAGGGCCGGATGCCGTCGGAGACTCGTATGCACTCGTCTCGAAACCCGGTACACTCACAAATTCTTCACAGATTCTCGAGATGATCTTCTTTACTCGCGCCAGAATGCTGGCATAATGGAGGCAATCTCCCAGGCAAGAACTACGCAGCGCTGGTTCGCAGATTCACGCCGGATGTCGGCCACTTCTGACCCAACGCTGTTTACAGAAAACTAGATCGTTATCATTTCGGCGCCTAATTGCTAGATCTTAGAGTCTTTTTTGACGCGCGTGCCGATCCGCGAGGGCCATATCTTGAAATCGATTAAGACACTCACCCCCTATTGGAGTGCAGTCCTTCTCTGTCTTCAGCTCCCCGCTCTCATGTCGGTTTCCGTAGTTGGATGCGGCGGAAACCAAAGCCCGGCTTCCTCCAAATCACCGACAAGCAACAGCCCTGAATCGACCCCGCCCGCGCCGGCGTTTTCGCCCGCTGCCGGAACGTATACCTCCATACAGTCCGTTTCAATCTCGGATGGGAGCGCAGGCGGCACAATTCATTACACGACGGACGGGTCCACTCCATCTGCCGCATCGCCTCAGTACGCGAGCCCCATTCGTGTGTCGTCATCTATGACGTTGCGCGCGGTGGCCGTTGTGGACGCGGTCAGCAGTCCGGCCGCTTCGGCGTCGTACACCATCTCCCTTCCGCCCTCGAAGCTTGCGTTCATTACCCAACCCAGCGACTCGACGGTAAGCTCGGCAGTGGCTCCCGCGGTTTCGGTCGCCCTCCTCGACACCTACGGGAATCGGGTTACGACATCGACCAACACGATATCACTCACGCTGCAGCAAAACGGGGCTGCTGCGACCCTTGGTGGCACCACTTCGGCCGCGGCAGGTTCCGGCGCCGCCACTTTTTCAAACCTGATCGTGAATGCGGCAGGTTCCGGATACACGCTGGTTGCCAATGCGACAGGCCTTCCCGCTGCACAAAGTGCATCCTTCACGGTCGTTCCCCAGATGCCCTCCGAGCAAGCTAATCCCGCAGATGGCTTCGTTGATTCAATCGGCGTACAAACCCATCTGAGTTATACCGACACGGCTTATGGCAATTGGTCGCAAGTGTTCGCGGGGCTTCAGTCGCTCGGCGTTCGCCACATACGAGATGGACTTCCGACCACGAGTACTTTCCTCGGCTACTTTCAGCAGATGGCTGCGGCCGGGATTCGCTGCACCTGCGGTTTTCCATTGCCCAATTCACTCACCGCGGCCCAGATCGGCAGCTTTGTCCAGCAGACTCAAAATGTGGAAGCCCTCGAGGCACCGAATGAGTGCGACGGCGGTACAAATTGCGGCGGAGGCGGCGTAACAGGAGTTGCCAACGTCGTAGCCTTTTTGCCCGTCCTCACCGCTGCTTCAGGTTTGACTCAGCTCCCCGTGGTTGGGCCAAGCTTTCAAACTCAGCTCGGTTATACTTCCGCCGGCGATATTGCCTCTTCGCTGAACTTCAATAACCTCCATATCTACTTCGGCGAACACAATCCAGGATCGCAAGGCTGGGGTGAAGGAGATCCGGAAGGCAACTTCTACGGGAGCTTTGGCTGGTGGATCGATCAGGGCGACCTCGATGCTCCGGGCGTGCCGGACATGGTCACCGAAACCGGATACATGGCATATCCAACCGCAACGCAAACGGGTACCATCCCAGAAAGCGTCGAAGCCGCATATACTCCTCGAACCTTGCTTCTCTCTTACAGCAGGGGGATCAGGCGGACGTTCCTCTACGAGCTCGTCGACGAATGGAATACGACCGGCTACGGGCTTCTGGCCAACGATTTCTCCGCAAAGCCCGCGTTTACAGCGGTCAAGAACTTAATCGCCACATTGCAAGATCCAGGAGCGAGTTTCACTCCCGGCCGCCTGACTTACAGCATCAGCGGAAACACCAACACACTCCAGCATCTATTGCTGCAAAAGCGGGATGGATCGTACTGGCTGGTCCTGTGGCTGGAGCAAAGCAGCTATGACGCCACCAACAATGTGCCGACCGCGGTGACTCCACAGAATGTTTCACTGTCCATTGGGATCGGATCTGCATTCGGGAGCCTCATCCAGTTCGATCCAACGGGCAACGCCACAAACACCCGATTGGGAGCTGGATATACGGTTCCACTGACCGTCAGCGATCAGATATCGATCGTTCAAATCCTGCCCAAATAGCAGGAAGCCGGCGATGCTCTTCGAGCGAATCATTGCATGGGCTCATGCATCATCGGCGCGATTTTTGTCTTGCCAATTTCGAACTGCTTCAAATGAACCGGCTCGAGTTGGTCGCGACCTTCGACAACATGGTAGTTCCGGTCTGCCTGGACATTGCGAAAGATCTGCCGCTTACCCGAGACCGGCCAGAGAATCTCGATCTCGCGCACTCTTGTTGCTTTGCCAATCCCAATGTGCTGGCGTGCTGGGTTACCGCCAAAGCTCGACAGAGAGCCGACGGCCCGATAGACAGAACGCTCGCGACCGCTCTCACGGAACGTGACGCGAATGCGCGCTCCGAACGCCATCTTGTTCGTCTGGACGCCTTCCAACTCCAGAGTGACCCAGTGATTCCCATGACCGGGGTTGCGATAGAGCACCGGCATAAAGCGATCGCCCTGGAATGCGCCGCCCAGTTCTTCAAACACATCCTCATTACCGTTGTTTTCGATATCGGCAAATGCGATTCCGTGCCCCTTCTGCAGATTGCCGAACCCGCCCGCTGTCGTCACGTCCTGAAAACTCCTGCCCTGATCGTTGCGGAACATGCGCTTAGGCAAAAGCGATTCGTAAAAGCTGTCTCCCAGGCCCAGATACACGTCCGGCCAGCCGTCGTTGTCCAGGTCGCCGAAGTTGGCCGCCATCACGGTGATCACGCGATCCAAACCACCCGCCTGCGGCACTGCTCTGAATGTGCCGTCGTGGTTGTTGTGAAACAGAAACGTATGCGCCCCGTGGTTGGGCTTGCCGAACTGGAAGGCACCGTAGTCCTCATTGCCGCCCGTGGCAAACCCGCCGGCGAAGATATCGAGCCAGCCATCGTTGTCGTAATCGAAAAACCAGGTCGGAAAAGTGAAACGCGCCCCCGCCAGACCAGCCTGCTCGGTCACGTCGGTAAACTTCCAGTGCGTGGGGTCGGGATGCGCTGGTTCAGCCGGCCCGTCGTTGCGGAATAGAAACGACCGGCCGCTCATCGTCGAGACATACAGATCCTGCCGGCCATCGTTGTTGTAGTCGCCCCAGGTAACGCCCTTCACGAATCCCAAGTTCGAGCCCAGCTTGCCGCTCGCCGCACCCGGCGCCTTGACCTGCGTGAACGTACCATCGTGATTGTTGTGGAAGAGCTGGCAGGCATAGGTCGCCCCACCTACAGTCTCGTGCGCCACAAACAGATCCTGCCAGCCGTCGTTGTCGTAATCGGCAAAAGCCGCCGTCTGCGTGGGCCCATACGTCAGCAGGCCCGCCTCCTCAGTCACATCGTCGAAGGTGCCATCTCCGTTGTTGCGCATCAAGCTGAAGGGATAGGCTCCAAACTGCCGCCACCAGGCTCCTCGCAGAATCAAAAAGTCCGGCTTGCCGTCGTTGTTGTAGTCGCCCTCGACGATATTGAGCCCGCCAATCTCGTCCTCCAGTCCCGCCTCTTTCGTGCGATCCGTGAAGGTCCCATCGCCGTTGTTATGGAAGAAGTGAAGATGATCGAGCGGCCCCTGCGAGCTGACCAGGATGTCGAGCAAGCCATCGCCGTCGAAATCCTCCACAATCGCTCCGCCAGCGTGCTCGGTCACCTGCAATCCCGCCGGCCCAGCCATGTCCGGAAAGTACCCGATGTCGTACTCGGACTTGTACCAGTCCGGGTTGGCCAGCCACAGTTTGGGTACGTCCTGCGGCCATCGGCCCAGTTGCTGGTAGGCGATGTTCATCAGCCACATGGAGGTGTAACTGGTCGGATTCAGCTCGAGCGCCTTCGTGTACTCGCGGATCGCCCCTTCGGCTCCGCGGGTCTTCTTGTGCAGGGCTCCGCCATGGAGAGGAAAGATGCAGGAGTCTTGATTGTGCATGCCGAGACAGTTCTCCTGCTCGCCCAGCCGCAAATAGGCCAACGCCAGTTCCTGGTGAACCTGCGCCTGGATCGGGATCGGCACTTTGTCCAGATTGGCGTTGACCTCTTTGAGCAGATCCTCGAGACTATCGATCGCGCGCGAGGCGAATCCGGCCCTCATCTCCTCGTTGCCCAACTCCATCCGCACCATCATGTCATCGGCCAGCCTTAGCTTGTGCGTCAGAAGCATCTCGTAGTAGGGAATGCGCTCGAACGGTTTGGCCGGGTCGGCACGCCAGTCGTTCGCATCGAAAATCGCGTGCAGCCGCTCCCCCATCCGCCGCGCGCCTTCGCCGTGGGGCAGCGGCGTTCCACGAATAATCGGCACGTCGACAACTGCGTCCTGGCTCGGCAGGTCGACATGCGACTGATCCATCTCGCTAGCCATGCCTACCTGGTTCCCCGTGGGTACCGGGGCCGGTCCGGGCGTTGCGGCCTGGGCCACGGCATGGCCGGCCGTCTGCGCCGCCGTAAGCAGCAACGAAGTATCGCCAAAGGCCGGCGTCGACTGAGCCGATGCTGGACGGATTCCTGAGAGGAGCAGAAGGAGCAGAAATCCGTGCGCCAGTGATCTCCGCGCCCTGCACTGAACATCCACCGAAACAAGGAAAAGAGTTGCCATGACTTGCTCACGAGAGCGCGACTTCGCCCCACACAAAGTTATAGCTGGTTGTACCCGGGATGTGCCTGCGTTGAACCCTTCTCTTTGCATCCGCCGACGCGTCGGGCCATCCAACGAACTAAGGAGTCTTTATGCCCAGGATTGTTCGCTTTCATCAAACCGGTGGACCTGAGGTTTTGAAATTCGAGGAAGAACCGTCGCGCTCGCCGGGCCGCGGCGAAGTACGCTTGAAGATCCAGGCTTCGGGCCTGAATCGCGCCGAATCCATGTACTATCACGGTTTCTATCTTGAAGCGCCGAAACTCCCCTCACGCATCGGCTATGAGGTCGCGGGTGTCGTCGAGGCCGTCGGAGATGGTGTCGACAAGAGCTGGCTTGGAAAGCCCGTTTCCACGATTCCGGGCTTTTCACAGAATCAGTTCGGTACGCTGGGCGAAGAAGCCATCGTGCCGGCGAGCGTTCTGGCGGAATATCCTCCGAACCTGACGCCTCTGCAGGCTGCCGCGATCTGGATGCAGTACGTGACGGCCTGGGGCGCGCTCGTCCACTTCGGCAGCATCGAGGCCGGCGATTTTGTCTCCATTCCCGCAGCTTCGTCAAGCGTTGGACTGGCGGCCATTGAGATCGTGCGCGACGCGGGCGCTACCGCGATCGCCGTCACTCGCACCAGCGCCAAGAAGAGGGAATTGCTCGACCTTGGCGCCCACGCAGTAATCGCGAGCCAGGAAGAAGACTATGCCGCTCGCATCCACGAGATCACCGGTGGCAAGGGAGCCCGACTCACCTTCGATCCCGTCGCCGGACCATTTGTTGAGAAACTCGCGCAGGCGGCATCTCCGGGCGGAATCATCTTCCAATACGGCTTGCTGTCTGGACAGGAAACACCCTTCCCTCTGCGCCTCGCGCTCGGCAAAGGCCTGAGCCTTCGCGGCTACACGCTCCACGAGATCAACCAGGATGCAGGACTCTTGGCGGCAGCGAAGAAGTACATCTATGATCGACTCGCCGACGGCCGGTTTGTGCCTAGGATCGCAAAAACCTTTCCATTTTGGCAGACGGTCGAGGCATACCAATACCTCGAGTCGAACCAGCAGATCGGCAAAGTCGTGATTGCCATTCCGTAGCGCGCGATCAAGTGGACACTCGATCGCGGAGTTGGCAGCGGGCCCCGCATCTTGGTCAAGCCGGCCCGACGAGCTCACGAAGGCTCGTCGGGCCGGCAGCTATCGCAGCTTCGCAAAAAACTTCCTCTCACGCTGTACATAGGATTGGCCGCAGGCATCGCTCATGAGCTGTGTTCTTGATCGAGCTGCGGAAACGCGGTGATCCTGAGTTTGGCAGCAGCATATGGAATAAGCTTGATCGCTTCCTCCGGCGCCTTGCTCGTTACCGGACTCATTGGAACTGGATCCGCCGCTCCATCCTCTGCACGCCAGTCTGGCAGCTGGCGCGCCTTGGCGATCAGGTGCACGGGAACACTCTCGCGATCGAAGACATTTGCCCCAACGGGATTCTCAACAACTGAAACCGAGGCCTCCGGGGTCGCTGGATCGATGCTCAAGGCGTAGTTCCAAGGTGTTGTCGGATACACCTGCCAGTCGGCAGCCTTCAGCCCGTACTCCCGCATCTTCACCCAGTCCTCTCCGACAGCGTAGGAGAAAACTAAAGGTCCCCTCTCAACCGCGATCGAATGATTGAACCATCTCGAGGTTCGGACGTGCATCGGGAACTCGATCACGACCTCATCGCCGGCGCTCCATGTGCGGTCGATTGCAGCAAAGGTCCCCGCAATCGGCTCAGGAATCGTCTTTCCATTCACTCGTACCGATGTCCTCTCGGCCCAACCGGGAGTTCTAAAGTTCATCTCGAAACGAACCGGCTTCGACGGAGAGACATGGATGCGCACTCTTCCTCGGAACGGATAGTCGGTCTCTTCCACGATGCGCACCGGCGTTCCCGCCACGCTCGTTCGCACGTCGCAGGGCGCATAGGCTACTGCGGCAAGCCCTTTCGATTCCCCTGATTCATTGGCGCCGGCCTGCATCCAGAGGCTGTTCGCGAACTTGGGCCAGCCCTGATGGTAGTTCGCCGTGCAGCAGCCGAAGTTGGGAGCAAGCCCAAAGAGATTCGATTCCGGGCCATCGGTCACCCACGGCTTGTGATGCAGGCTGCACTCCACCTGGTTGGGCTCCTGATTGTATTGGTGCGCCCACATGTCGCTCGTGATTGTGCCCGGCAGCGCATTGAAAGCCAACCGCTCGAGCCGATCGGCAAACGATGGATCCCCCGTAATCGCGACGCACTGTTCGAGCGAGAACATCAATTCGACGACTGTGCAGAGCTCGGAACCTTGGGACGGGTCAGGACCCGCCAGATGCTCGTCGCACGAGAACATCCCATTCGGCAAGCCATGATACTGGTCCAGTTGCTCCAACATTCGCCGTGCGGCATCCCGATCGCGTGGGTCCCCTGAGACCATTGACCACACCGGTCCACACTTCGCAGCCTGTCCGTTGTTGACGCCATGCGTGGCGAGCGCAAGGTCAGCGAGCCCCTGCCCTTGCTCGAGTTTGATGAACTCCGCAGTGATCTTCTGCTTATATTGGAAGTTCTCGAAACTACTGACCCAGTCGAATCCCTGCTGGTGAAGCAGTTTTGCCAGATCGCGCAGATAGGCGGAACCGGTGCGCCGATAAAGCCACAGCACGCTCAGCACCTCGTCCTGCCAGCGAAACTTGCCCCAATCGCGCAACGGCCGCTTGGGCAGCTCGGCCAACTGATAGCGGAAATAGCGGTCCATCGCAGGGATCACCCGCTCATCGCCTGTCAGCTCCTGATACTGAGTCAGAGCTTTCAACATCACGATGCGCGGCCACCAATCGTCGTTCTGCTGAGGACCAAGCATGCCATTCGGCCAGGGGTGTTCAAGAATCCAGTCGACGAACCGCTGCGCGATTGCCTTCAGGCGAGCATCGTCCAGCAGGTAAGCGAGAGGCAACAACCCGTCGAGATAGTAAGGACCCCTCTCCCAGGACTCGCCAGTTCCGCCGAGCCAGCCGCTCTTCGTTCCGGCATCCGGCCAGACTTCTCCCAGATGTCCGCTGAGTCCATCGGCCTGCCTGCGCAGCACATCGAGCAACCAGCCCCGTGCGCGAATCGAACCGAGCGGCAACAGTGAGAATGCCGGCGGCATCGGCAAGGGATGGTCGACGGGCGTGAGTGCGTTCGCTGAGACAGCAGCCCTTGAGAGCCACGGCGTAAGGGCCGACGCGGCTCCCGTCATGCCCATCGCGCGCAGAGCTTGCCGTCGTGTCGGACGACTGCGGCGTTCCGTTTGCGTTCGATCGGCTTGCATCCAATCCTCCCTCTCGGGTTCGACGCCCAACCCTCAGTGCGACTCGGCGCCAGTCGGTCGCCACTTACTAACCAGGGCCGGATCGGACAGAGCCTTGATGTAGACGCCGCCAACAACACTCCTGGCCTGGAAGCCCACCTGCTTTCCGTTCTTGGTGTCGTACCAGTCGGTCAAAGGCACCCGGCTCGGCGTTTCAACCATCCAGCGGTAGATCGGATCGATGATCTTTTCAAACTGCTCCGGCTTCGAAGCCAACGTCGCAGTCCAAACCGACCAGTCTAGCTTCGTATAGTCCGCGCGAATATCCAGCGGCAGACCGTAGCGATTCAGCTTGCCGAGGTAGTACGCCACTTCCGTCTCCCGTACATCGGCAGGAAACAGGCCGTACCCCAGTATCTTGTCCCAGACAAGGTTGTACTTCTGGCTCCACGTCCCAGGGCTGTTGAAGGCCAGCTTGTAATGGTCTCCTTCGCGTGCCATCCCAATCCACTTTTTCGCCATCGCCTTCGCAACGGCATCGTAATCGTTGGCGCTCTGATCGTGATGGAGCTGACGCGCCAGGTCCGCATACGCGGCAAGCGCCTCAATCGCCTTGATCGACAGATTCGCATTGTGCGCAACGTGTCCGGCAAAATCGTCCGTCGTCAGCTGATTCTCTGGATCGAGTCCTTTGGCTTTGAGGTACTCGGCCCACCGCGTCAGTTGGGCCCAGTACTTTTCTGCCAGATGGGCATTCCCTTCGGCCCGCGCCAGCGCATCGACGAGGATCAGCATGTTGCCGCTTTCTTCCACCGGCATCTGATCTTCTTCGCTGGCCTCTCCTCCACCGTAGACCTGCCCGTTCGCGAGTGGATACTGCCCCAGATCGTGCGGAGCAAACGGAAACTTCCAGCGTGGTAACGCGGAGTATTCCAGTACAGGAAGAAGCTGTGCCTCCAGCAGCCGTGGCTGAAAGAACAAGAAGAACGGCGCCGAAGGATACAGAACATCGACCGTCGCGATGCACCCGTTGGAGAAATTCTCCTTCGCGAACAACATTGGGTCGCCATTCACATCGGCGACAAGTTCGTGCGCTGCCAGCGTCTGCCGATATGCGGCAATTGCAACCGCAGCATACTTTGGGCCCCCGGCTTTGGTCAGATCGCCGGTTAGCGCAGCATCGAATTCCGCGCCCCTCTTCTCAAGCCCTGCGTATTGGCCTTCGGCTTCATCCAGCATCTGCTCCACCGGCAGGTGATTTCTCTCCCAGTACGGCCGCAGATTCCGCTGGAAGTACTGAATGGCATAGCCCTCGGTGTACGACACCAGAAGATGCTGCGTGGCCGGATGGGACGAGACCCCCTCATAGTCGAGCACCGCGTCCAGATGGGGCGCCGAGTGATTCGCTGGGGAAGGCATGCCGATCTCATCGCGCCCCGGCAGTCGGCCCTTCTGAACGAAGAGTTCTTCGGCACCCTCGGCCGCACTGGTAACGGCGCGCTCGCCTTTCGGCACGGCTAGATGAAAGTAGCCCCAATCGATGCGCACATCGTCGCCGGAACGGTTGAGCACATTCTGATCGCGCGAACCAACCGTCAAGACCTCGAGCGACTCCGTCTGATGGCGCGTGGTGACCACCAACTGGCTCCCGTCATTGACCGCGATCACCGGATCCACATCGATCAACAGGGAGACGTGATGCGAACTCCCATCCACCGACCCAACACTGAATGAAATGTAGGTGACGGGACGCGACAGCAGGTCAAGATCGTCGGTAAATGCCGGTGTAAAAAACTCGAGATCGAGCCGTATACCCGCGCCCTCAAATTGATACGTCGTGTGCGTAGGCGTGACGTGGCAGGATTTCTGCTGCAAGACCGGCAGTTCTTCCGGGTCGTTCCCCATGAACCGGTAGGCGACGCCATCCACCCTCGCAATGCCAGCGATCGGCTGAGGCGCCCCAGTCCAGTGACGAGTCGGGCTGCCCGTCAAAGCGTCTGTCATGGACCAGATACTGAAATACGGATTGTGCGTAATCAGCGGAACGGCCGGCAGGCGATCTTGCGCCTTTGCATACGCTCCAAACAGGAAAGACGCAAGAAGTGCCAAAATAGAGCAGCGATAGACGAGTCCTCTCCAAGACAGCCTGACAATCATTCAATCTCCTTACGCATTCTCTCGGTTGGCGGGAGCGGCCCTGCCGACACACTTCTCCGGACAGCACAACGCGCGCAGACACGCGCGTCAGTCGAATTCCCACCATTCACTATAAGCGCCTGTACGCGGTTTCATCTGTCCGCGAGATGTCTACTTCAATTGGGCGATCACACGGATCGTAGCAATCTGGTGCGGCCGGATGGAGATTCTGAAACTGTGCAGATCATCCAGTGCGATCGGCGTCTGATCGCGTTCGATCGCATCCGTCGAAACAACTTTCTCGATCGAAAGCAATGGGATATGGATCGTGGCCGTGCGCTCTGGTCCCCCCAGGTCGATGAACCGCAGAATCGTGCCATTTCCATCTTCTGCCGGCTTCCATGTATCAAGGAGCAGATCAGGATCGTGGATGCTGAGAAAACTCGCTTTGTTCCCGTCGAGTGGGCGCGGCAGATCGAGCGCCTTGTCCTGAGAGCGGATCTGGTCCACTTCCAGCGGCGTCGTCTCTTCCCATCCCATGCGGCTTAGTGCCGGCGCATCCGTGTTTGCTGCGCTCGTAATCACATAGCGGAAGCGGAAGTGGCCTCCCTGCGCGGCCCGATAGTTTGTGTGCCAATAGTTGTTCATCACATACGAGAAGATGTTCCCGGGCCGCTGTCCGAATTCAGTCGGCCATGCGCCGCGATTGATATCCCCTAACGTAGCCAGCGAAGCGTCAAGCGGCATCAGCGTCGCCGACATCCCGTCCTGCTGGACTGAAATCCAGTGCTGAATCGAGAACCACTCGTGACCGGCTCCCGGATACATGTCATGCGCAGGATCGACAACCCCGTTTTGAATCTCGTATTGAAACTGCGGATGCGTCATAGCGAAGGGAAAGGCAAAGTAGACCGCCTCCTTCTTCAGCTCGGGCTTCTTCTCGATGTCCTCGATCAGCTCGATCTTCTTTTCGCCGTTGAACACCCGAATCTCGGTATGGATCTCAGGTGTGTTCTCTGCCGACGATTCAAGCTGAGCATGCCATCCCCATGGAGTTTGCTCGACCGAAACCACCCGCCCATCCCGTCCCCCATGGGTATGCAACTCAGGCTTGGGCGATACGGCACGGTATTGCAGGACACTGTTCGGCTCCTCATCCCCGCCAGTGACATACACGTATTGACCGAAGCGCCACGAACTTGCTGTGTCGACCAACTCCTTGTTCAGCTGCTTATCCCAGATGTTGCGGATGCTGCCCGAAGCGGGATCGAGCTCGACGCGATAGAAAGGGCTCTCAATCGTAGATGCCGTGGCCTTCTGCGGCGCAGGCGGAGATGAGTGCGCGGCACGCAGTTCGTAGACCTTGTATCCCACAGGCGGAACCTCGGTCGCGCGGAACTCTACCTCGCGGAAGTTCGGGCCCTCGTGAAGGACAACGAACGGAATGGCCTCCTTCGTCGCTCGATCGGCAATCTCCATCCCGTTGTCGAGATCGATGGTAACTTCGCCATTCCGTTTCCAGTTCAAGGGATTGAAGACGACCAGGCTGTCAACGCCCGTTGCAATCGAATCAGCCAGAGCTGCCATGCCGCTCCGGAGCAGGTCATCACGCTGATCGGCTGCTGTCGTTGCACGCGAATCCTTCACCCGCAACTGCTCCTTGGCCTCATCGCTATCGGGATCGGAGACGCTGTTCCATGAAGTCCAGGTGTGCTCGTCGAACAGGACCATATTCGCCCACATCGCATTCTCCTCGTCCCGATTCACGGCGAGGCGCGGATTCACCAGCGTGCTCAGCGTTGCCAGTTTTTCGGCCGAGGGCGCACGGCTCTCGTTCTCCCTCTCCATCGCTGCATACAACGCGTCCGAGCCGATGCCGTCCTCCCAGTACGGACCGCCATCGCCGCGCACGGTAGGAATCGAATCGCCGAACTGCCCCGCGATGTTCGCGAGTGCATCATGAAAGCCCGAGTACTCGATGTGCGGATAGGCGTAGAGTGCATCCCATTGATCGGCCAACTCCGCCTGCTGGGGGAACAGGTCGGTATTCTCAACCTGCGTGCCAAACAGGATCGCCGCATTCGCGAGATAACTGGGGTGCTGATACATCTGAAGGAAAAGTGGCAGAACCTCTTCGCCGGTCTGCGTGAGCGGTGGCAGGCCAAACATAAACTGCATCTGCATGTAGTGCCGCGAGTACCACATCAGCACCTTCCCGCCATCCGGCCCTTCCCACCAGAAGGGAGTGTTTTCGTTCAGATGCCCCTGCAACAAAACCGGCGCGCGATCATTGTTGCTTCCCGCGAAGAAATACGGGATACCGGCCGCGGCGAGAATCGACGCGTACGACCAGGAGTAAGAAGGTACGTCTGTGATGTTGGCGTAGTTCAGTGGCGTGCCATGCACACGGCTGAAGTCCGCGCTCGGATACAGCGAGCGGATGAGTGTTTCTGCAGTGGGAAACCCCGTCAGCAGATTGCTCGATTGCGCGGGAAGGTAGATCTTCTGCTGCTGGATCGCCTGAACGATTCGGTCTCTCTCCTCCGGCGTTCTCGATTGCAGAAACTGCTCCAGGTTCCACTCGCCATCGGTACTGAACCGGAAGGCAGGGTGTTGTGCAGTCAGGTCCATGGCCTCGTCGAGAATACGGCTTTGAATCGCCGAGACCTTCGCCTGGTAATCCGTGTAGCCCACGTCGAGATGCACGTGAGGCACCAGGAACAGCGTCCATTTCTTCTGGGGCTGCAACTTTTCCTGAATGCGCGCGGTGTGTCCGTTCGACTTGACAGTGACTTGGACAGGCGTGTCCTTCGCAAACTCAGGCACCTGGAAAGAAACCCGCTCTTCTCCAAAGTCCTGATCTCCACGAAGTGGACTGCTCAGCGTATGGCCTGCAAGCGCAAGCTGAACATGCCCGGAGCGCGGCCGCTGACCATATCGCACGAAAACATCGACTCGTTCATCGAACGATGCGCCACCCTTCTGAAAGAAGATGGTCGGCTCCGCGTGTGCGCTAAGCGCCGACGGAACCGCGTCTATTTCCTGCAACTCGATGGCGTCGTAGTTGAATCCCGCGTCTGGAACAGCCTTGTCGCCGGTAGAGACGGCCTGCAGCGAAATACTGTTCTTTCCCATCTTCAACCACGATCCTGGAAAATCTGCCTCGACCTCCGCGCGCGCAAACGCCGGATAGAACGCCGCACCCATGTCGCCCATGTTGTAGTCCAACTTGGGATGAAGAAAGAAGGTACCCACGCGCCCGTTGATTCCCACTTTCAATGCGGGAACGCTGG
>Ga0335069_10008048_pt1 | contig 15129 bp, 9 predicted proteins | sample Lox_Sample_11_FD_206714 | JGI IMG/M metagenome (GOLD analysis project Ga0335069, IMG submission 206714) | Soil microbial communities from Loxahatchee National Wildlife Refuge, Florida, United States - Lox_Sample_1.1 | ecosystem: Environmental > Terrestrial > Soil > Wetlands | place: USA: Florida... | reverse complement strand
CCGCGCACCGCCCGCACGTAGTAGCCGTCCGTCTTAACGCCGTTGTACACGTAGCCGTTGAACGAGTCGACGACCCAGGCGAAGTACGGGCCCGGCGCGACCGACGTAGAGGACCAATAGTTGTCGAACGCGTCACAACTGCAGGTCAGCACCGTACAGCTGGTTACGCACCCGGTGTTGAACACCGCGTTCAGCGCGGGGTCGTAGGTGCTGTAGTCCACGAGACTCTGCAGCTCGCTGATATTCGGAATCCGCCAGTCGGTGTGCCCGGCGAAACCGCCGCCGCTGTTCAAGGCCGTCAGGAACGTCGTTACCATCGTCCCGTTCATCGTGTACGGCGGCGAGGTCATGCCCCAGGTGTACGTGTTGAACAGATCGTGAATACCACCGTCGTAACTCTTCTTCTCCCACATCAGCGCGGTCTTGTTGTCGGTGATGGTGCCGTCGCCGTTGTCGGTGTAGCTGCGCGCCACGCCCTTCTGCAGATCGCCGTCGCTGCCAGTGCCGTACGACGTGGTTTCGCCGGTCTTCAATCGCTGCGCAATCGGTATGGCTTGGCAGGTAGCCAGATCGGCGTTGCAGGTGGTCAGGCTGGCCTGCGTGCTCGTCAGATTGGTATTGCACGTGCTCAAATTGCCGTTGCAGGTGCTGAGGCTCGCCGTGCACGTGGCGTTGTTGCCGTTGCAGGCGGTCAGGCTGGCGTTACAGGTCGCCAGATCGGCCGTGCAGGTCGCGGCGGAGCCGTTGTCGCCGCATTGGAACGCGGCTTGGCCCGTGTTGCCCGGGTCCATGATCGTCACCACCGCGTCGAGTCCGGCCACCGCGTCGGTGATCTTGTTCGGATCGCTGGCGGGCGCTGCCGCCAGCGGCGGCGAGGCCATGCTGGTGCGCACCAGATTCAGCCACTCGACCGCGCGCGGGTATTGGGTCGCAATCGTCTGCAACGCGCCGCAGGCGTGCGACGCGGCCACACAGTCGGTCCAGTCTTGCAGCGTGGCGATCGAGCCGGAGCCGCCGAAGCTCCGGCAATATTCGCCGATGTCCTCGGCTTCGATCGAGTCGACGCCCGGGCTCGGGCTGCCGATCACGTCATCGAGCGTGTGGGTGATGTTGACGGTGAAGCCCGGCGTGCACTTCTTGTCGATCGCGGCGGTCAGTTTCTCGCCCAGACTCACGCCCTTGCCGCGCGAGTCATAGATCATCCGGAACTGCGACACGCAGGTCCCCGCGGCCTTCGCGGCATCGGGCGCATTCTTCTGAATGATCTGCGTCGAGACCGCTTGCAGACACGCGGCGACGGCGTTGAGGTAGCCGTCGACGTAGGTCTTCGCGGCGGCCTTCACCTGCGCTTGGCAGGTGTTGAGGCTGGTCGCCTCCGGCGGCGGCGCGGCGCCGGCGGCGTGAGCCGACAGCACTGCGGCAACCAGCGCGATTGCGGTACGTTTCATGTGTCTCCCCTCCTGTTTTGGGTTCGCATTTTCGCACCAAGTGGGTTCGCAATGGTATCCGTAGATCTACGGAGTTTTTCAGCGGAACCCCCTGGAGTCCCCCTTGGTAAGGGGGACGCGGATCTCTCCCTCCCACGGTGGCCCGCGCTCTCCGAGCGCGTGCGGGGGCGGCGGGGCCGCCGCTTCCCGCTGCATGCCGGAACGCGCGCCCGGAGCGCGCGCGCCACCTCGTGATCACATGCATGCTGAGATCGCTCAGCACGTCCGATGCCGCGTCTCGGCTGGTAACGCTCCGGCTCCCGCGCGGGCGCAATTGGCCAACGCAGCGGACAGTGGTGTGCGCCGCAGTGGGCACGCAAGGTGGCACGCGCTCTCCGTGCGCGTCTCGGGGGCGGTAGGTTACGAAGCACGCCCGGTGGTTGACCCACGCACCGGACCTTGTAAGGAACCGGCTATGGATGTGAGAAACCTCAGCGGCAAGACTGCGCTCGTGACCGGAGCCGGCAGCGGCATCGGCAAAGAAACCGCGCTGGCGTTCGGCCGGCGCGGCGCCAACCTCGTCATCTGCGATCTCAACGAAAAGGGGCTGGCGGAAACCGAGCAACAATTGCGCGAGCTCGGCCGCGACGTGCTCGCACGTCGCGTGGATGTCGCCAGCCGCCGCGACATGCGCGACTTTGCCGCCGCGGTGCATGCGCACGTCGAGGCGGTGGACATCGTGATGAACAACGCCGGCGTCGGTCTCGGTGCCAGCTTTCTCGATACCGATCTCGACGACTGGGAGTGGATTCTCGGGATCAATCTGCGGGGCGTGATTCACGGGTGCCATTTTTTCGTACCCCCGATGGTCAAACGCGGCCAGGGCGGACACGTGGTCAACGTCGCGTCGGCGGCCGCATTCATGGCCAGTGAGCCCCTGTCCGCGTACAGCACGACGAAGTTCGCCGTGCTCGGCTTGTCGGAAGCGCTCCGCGCCGAGTTGGCGCGGTATCGCATCGGCGTCACCGCGATCTGCCCCGGCATCATCAACACCGCGATCACGCAGACGTCGCCGATGCGCGGGGCGATGACCGAAGCCGCGCGCAAGGAGATGGTCGAGTTGTACCAACGGCGCAACTACGGGCCCGAGCGCGTTGCCAAGAACGTGCTCAAGGCGATCCAACGCAACCGTGCAGTCGCCCCCGTATCGCCCGAGGCGTGGCTCATCTACTACCTGAAGCGCAGCGCGCCGTGGTTGGTCGCGCGCCTCAGTCGCGCCGGGACCCGCCGCACCCTGCGGACAGCCGAGTAGGCCCGACAGCTCACCGTGTGCCCGTGCCGCTGCTAACCGACTACGATATCTACTTGCTCGCGGAAGGCACGCACTTTCGCAGCTACGAAAAGCTGGGCGCGCATCTGGTCGAGTCCGATGGGCAACGGGGGACGCGTTTCGCGGTGTGGGCACCGAATGCCGAGCGGGTGTCGGTCATCGGCGACTTCAACGGCTGGGACGCATCGCGCCACCCGATGTCGCTGCGTCACGCCGAAGCCGGGATCTGGGAGTGTTTCATCCCCGGCATCGGCCAGGGTGCCTTGTACAAGTATGCGGTGACCTCGAAGGTCGAGGGCCATCGCGGCGAGAAGTCGGACCCCTACGCGTTCTTCAGCGAGGTGCGCCCGCGCACCGCATCGATCGTCTGGGATCTCGGCGGCTACACCTGGGGCGACGGCGATTGGATGGGCGCGCGGCCGTCCGCGAATGCCGTCGAGCGACCCATGGCGATCTACGAGGTCCATCTCGGCTCCTGGATGCGCGTGACCGAAGAAGCGAATCGCTGGCTGAGCTACCGCGAAATCGCACCCAAGCTCGCCCAGTACGTCCGCGACATGGGCTACACGCACGTGGAGGTGCTGCCGATCGCGGAGCATCCGTTCGACGCGTCATGGGGGTATCAGGTGACCGGCTACTTTGCCCCCACCAGTCGGTTCGGCACCCCGCAGGATTTCATGTTCCTGATCGACACGCTGCACCGGCACGGCATCGGCGTAATCGTGGACTGGGTGCCGGCGCACTTTCCCGGCGACGCGCACGGCCTCGCCTACTTCGACGGGACGCATCTCTATGAACACGCCGATCCGCGCAGAGGTCGCCATCGCGATTGGGACACCTTGATCTTCAACTACGGCCGCTGGGAGGTGATGAACTTCCTCATCAGCAACGCGCTGTTCTGGCTCGATACCTATCACATCGACGGTTTGCGCGTGGACGCGGTCGCGTCGATGCTCTACCTCGACTACTCGCGCCAGCCCGGCGACTGGATTCCCAACCAATACGGCGGCCGCGAGAATCTCGACGCCATCGCCTTCCTGCGCCGGTTCAACGAGCAAACCTACGGGCAGCACTCGGGTGTCGTCACGATCGCTGAAGAGTCCACCGATTGGGGAATGGTCTCGCGGCCGACGTACGTCGGCGGTCTCGGCTTCGGATTCAAGTGGGATATGGGGTGGATGCACGACACGCTGCAGTACCTGTCGCGCGACCCCGTGCACCGCAAGTATCACCACAACGATCTGACGTTTCGGATGCTTTACGCGTTCACCGAGAACTTCGTGCTGGCGCTGTCGCACGACGAAGTGGTGCACGGCAAAGCGTCGTTGCTCAGCAAGATGCCCGGCGACGATTGGCAGAAGTTCGCCAACCTGCGCGCGATGTTCGGCTACATGTATACGCAGCCGGGCAAGAAGCTCATGTTCATGGGAGGTGAGTTCGGGCAGTGGAGCGAGTGGAGTCACGATCGCAGCCTCGATTGGCACTTGCTCGAGTTCGCGCCGCATCGCGGGCTGCAGCGCTGGGTGCGCGATCTCAACACGCTCTACCGCGCCGAGCCGGCCCTCTACGAGCTCGACTGCGACGGCGCCGGCTTCGAGTGGATCGACTGCCACGACAGCGACGGGAGCACGCTCAGCTACCTGCGCCGCGACAAATCCGCCGAAAGGATCGTCGTCATCGCCTGCAACTTCACTCCGGTGCCGCGCCGCGACTACGTCATCGGCGTGCCCCACGGCGGCTTTTGGCACGAGCGGCTCAACAGCGATGGCGAGATCTATGGCGGCAGCAACATTGGCAACGCCGGCGGCGTGGAAGCGACGCCGAGCGCGGCGTACGGCCGCCCTTATTCCCTACACATTACACTTCCACCGCTGGCCGTGGTGGTGTTCGGCCAATCCTGACTTCGCCACCGATGCCGTCCCCGACCGTGAGCATCCGCTCGGAGCGCCCATCCGACTACGAGCGCGTTCGAGCGATCCATGAAGCGGCGTTCGGGCGTCCGCACGAAGCACGACTGGTCGACCAACTGCGGGCCGCCGCGAGTCCGATGTTGTCGCTCGTCGCCGAGATCGCGACACACGTCGTCGGCCACGGGTTCTTCTCTCCGGTCACGATCGAGCCGTCGAGGGCATGCCTGTCTGCTGGCGGACTCGCGCCGGTCGCGGTCGATCCATCGCACCAAGCGGCCGGCATCGGTTCGGCGCTGATTCGCCTGGGATTGGAGCAGTGTCCGCATCTCGGCTGGCAGGCGATCTTCTTGGTCGGCGATCCGGCATACTACTCGCGCTTCGGATTCGTCCTCGCCGCACCCATGGGCTTCACCTACGGCGATCCGTTCTTCGACCGGGCGTTGCAGGTCGTCGAGCTGAGCGCCGGCGCCGTGCGCGGCTGCCATGGACGCGTGTGCTTCCATCCGGCGTTTGCTGCAACCGGCACCGGCTGAATCCGACCGTAACCTTTTCTCCCGCTCATCGGTTATGATGGTGCAATCATGGCGAGTGGGCGGGCTCACCCGGCGCAGCCGGCGCTGCCGGACGAGCGCGCGCTGATCGAGTCGGCGCAGCGCGATCCCCGTCGCTTCGCCGATCTGTACGAGCACAACTTCGAGCGCGTGTACGCCTACGTGATCCGCCGCGTCGGCGACCGCGATCTCGCGCAGGATCTGACCGCCGACGTATTTCATCAGGCGCTCGCCAACCTCGGGCGTTTCGAGTGGCGCGGCGTACCGTTTGCCGCGTGGTTGTTCCGCATCGCCGCCAACGCCGTCGTCGATCGCGCCCAGCGCAGCGCCCGCGAGCGAACGCTCGCGCCGGCCACTGATCCCGAGGAGGTGAGCGCGGAGGACATCGAGGAACGTGCTCGTTTGTTCCGTTTGGTGAACGAGCTGCCCGACGACCAGCGGCGGGTGATCGTCATGCGGTTCGCGGAGCAACGCAGTATCCGCGACGTCGCCGCCGCAATGCGCCGCAGCGAGGGCGCGGTGAAGCAGTTGCAGTTTCGCGCCCTCGAACGACTGCGCGGGCGCGTGGGGATGAGCAATGGCTAAGCGCAGCATGAGCGAGCAACTCGACGAGGCGGTGGAGGCGATGATGACGCGTCCCGGAACGCCGCCGCCGGACCTCAACCCGCGACTCACGGCACTCCTGCGCATCGCCGCATCGCTGCGCGATCTCCCGCGCGAGGACTTCAAGGCGCAGCTCAAAGCCGACTTGCAACGGCGCGCCTCGACGAGCGCCGTGCCACCGATTCCGGCGGGCTATCATTCGGCCACGCCGTGCTTGGTGCTTCGCGACGCGCCCGCGGCCATCGAGTTTTACAAGCACGCGTTCGGCGCGCGCGAGCTGATGCGGGCAAGCGATCCGAACGGCGACCTCGTGCATGCCGAAATCGAGATCGGCGATTCGCGCATCGCCATCGCCCCCGAGATGCCGCAATGGGGCAATCTGAGTCCGCAAGCGCTCGGCGGTTCGCCCGTGCCGATCCAGCTTTACGTGGAGGACGTCGATGCCCTCGCCGAGCGGGCCGTAGCGGGGGGCGCAACCATCCTCATCCCGGTCGCCGATCAATTCTATGGCGATCGCAGCGGACGCTTGGCGGATCCCTTCGGACACCTGTGGATCGTCGCCACTCACACGGAAGACGTGTCACCCGACGAAATGCGGCGACGTCTGGAAGCCTGGACGCCCGAGTCGGCGGAGACACCATCGGCTCAACCCGAGACGCCACCCTACGTCGTCGAGCCGCATCTGCCGGTCGCCGGTGCGGCCAAACTGATCGACTTTCTCACGCGTGCGTTCGGCGCGGAGGAGATCTCGCGCCATCTACACGCGGACGGAACGATTGCGCACGCCCAAGTGCAGATCGGCGACTCGCGCATCGGCGTGGGCGATGCGGCAACGGCGCCGTCGCCGACCGCCTTGCACCTGTACGTGGAGGACGCCGATGCGACCTATCATCGCGCGGTGCGCGCCGGCGCCACCTCGCTGTACGAGCCGACCGACCAGGACTACGGCGATCGCGAGGCGAGTGTAACCGATCCGTCCGGCAATCGCTGGTACATCGGCAGCCATCGCGGCCCGCACCACGTGCCCGAAGGGTTGCCCACCGTGATGTCGTACCTGCACCCGCATGGTGCGCCGCGCCTGATCGACTTCATGACGCGGGCCTTCAACGCGACCGAACTGTTCCGCGCGCAGTCGCCCGACGGCATCGTGCATCACGCCAAGATCCGCATCGGGCAATCGGTGGTCGAGATGGGCGAGGCACAGGGTCCGTTTCAGCCGATGCCGACGGTCTATCATCTGTACGTCGATGACACCGACGCTGCGTTCAAACGCGCGCGCGCCGCCGGCGGCATTGCGCTCAGCGAGCCGGCGGATCAGCCGTGGGGGTTCCGCAATGCCGGGATCAAAGATCCGGGCGGCAATGAATGGTGGATCAACGCGCCGATCGCGGCGCCAGTCGCCGCCGCCTCGGTCGAGTTCCACAATCTGACCCCGTTCCTGACGGTGCACGATGTGCACAAGACCGTCGAGTTCCTGCGAGCCGCCTTCGACGCAACCGTCGTCATCTTCGATCGCGGCGGCGATCCGCCGCACGATCATGCCGAAGTGCGCATCGGTGAGTCGATGTTGATGATCGGCGAGGTCGTTCCCGGCGTTCAGGCGACGTCGTCGGGCCTCTATCTGCGCGTCGCCAACGTAGATGCTGCGTACCAACGCGCACTGCGGGCGAAGGCCGCGTCAGTGCAGGCACCGCGCGACATGCCGTGGGGAGCACGCATGGCGCACGTTCGCGACGCGTTCGGTAACTCCTGGTTTCTCGTCGGACCGAAGAACGAAAAGGCTCGGTGAACCCCTCGCTGGCAACAACGGCGGCCACGGAGGGCCGCCGCCGGGACCTTCTGAGCAGCACCGGTCGATCTCACCGGGGAGTCGCAGCCGGTGTGTTGTTGGACTTCAGATACTCGATGATCGCGCGCGCTTCGGCGTCGCTGAGCAGCGGTCGGAAGTGCGGCATGACCGGCTTCTGCTCCGCCAGCATGTGCCAGACCGTGGTGCGCAGTTCGTCCGAATCGTGCGCTTTGAAGAACGCGCGATCGAAGACCACCTTCGGCAAGCGCATCACTTCACCGGATAGGCGGACGCCCCGTCCGTCGTCGCCATGGCAGTTGGCGCAATAGCGCGAGTAGAGCTCAAATCCCGGGGACAACAGCCGCACGAACTGGGCAAGTTCCTTCGCCTCGTCGGTGGTCACGCGCGGGGTCAGCGCCGGCATGTGCTTGCGACCATGGCGAACGGCGGTCGTCAGCTCCTTGTCGTTCATCGAACGCTGGAACTCGGGATCCGATAGATCACGCGGACAGCGCACGCCGCAGGGCAAGATCGTCCCCGGCTTGCCGGTGGGGCCGTGACAGAGCTCGCAGCGATCGATGTAGCGCTCCCACCCTGGAGCCACGACATCCCACTGGATCGACGGCAGGCGTTTGAGGTGCGCGACCAGATCTTCCACGCTGGTCGCTTGCGCCCGCAGCGCGGGCAAGTCCAATCCCAGTTCGAGCGCGCGACCATCGCGCAACCGCCGTACCAGATCGTTGGTCGAATACTTCGCCAAGAAGCCTTCCTGCAGATTGCGCGGCGGCACGGCGAAGATCGTCGCGTCCGGTCCGTCACCCTTGCCCGTCGGTCCGTGACACGAGAAGCAGTACTGCTGGTACATCCGCCGGCCGTCGACGTCGGCGGCGGACGCGACCGCAGCCGTCAACCCGATCAGGATCAGCGCATGAGCGATCGTACGCATCGAAGTCCTCCCCGGCATCAGCCGCCGGCCACGCGTTGTCACACAACTGCGAGCCACGTTCCAACTCAGGCAGCCCCGATTGCCCCACGCCAAGGCAGTCCGTCAACCGCCCAAAGCGTCAGCGGTTCCCGCGGCTGAGAACCACGGCCGACCAACCAGCGCAGGGCTGCGAATCGCGGCGCCCATGGACAAAATGATCGCGGCGCATGAGCCTAGGCACGATTCCGGCAGTCATCTGCGCACAACGAGTTGTGAGCGGGAGCAGTATGTCGACGAATTCGGGCAGACGCCGACTGATCATGGACGGCAACGAGGCCACCGCCTCGGTCGCCCATCGACTCAGCGAGGTGATCGCGATCTATCCCATCACGCCGTCGTCGGCGATGGGCGAACTGGCCGACGAGTGGTCGGCGCACGGCCGCACCAATATCTGGGGCGCGGTTCCGCGGGTCACCGAGATGCAGTCCGAGGGCGGGGCCGCGGGCGCCGTGCACGGCGCGTTGCAAGCGGGTGCGCTGACCACGACGTTCACCGCGTCGCAAGGCCTCCTGCTGATGATCCCGAACCTCTACAAGATCGCGGGCGAGCTGACGGCGTTCTGCATGCACGTCTCGGCGCGCACGCTGGCTACGCATGCCTTGTCGATCTTCGGCGATCATTCCGACGTCATGGCCTGCCGCCAAACCGGCTTTGCCATGTTGTGCGCCGCCTCGGTGCAGGAAGCGCACGACTTTGCCTGCATCGCCCACGCCGCCACGCTGCGCGCGCGTGTGCCGTTTCTGCACTTCTTCGACGGTTTCCGCACCTCGCACGAGCTGAACACGGTGGAACTGCTGAGCGACGACGACCTTCGTGCCATGATCGACGACGATCTCGTCGCCGCGCACCGCGCGCGCGCCCTCACTCCCGACCGGCCGGTGTTACGCGGCACGGCGCAAAACCCCGACGCGTTTTTCCAAGCCCGCGAGGCGTGCAACCGCTTCTATCTCGATTGTCCCGCCATCGTCGAAGACACGATGGAGCGCTTCGCCGCGCTCGCCGGCCGGCGCTACCGCCTGTTCGACTACGTCGGCCATCCCGCGGCCGAACGCGTGATCGTGCAAATGGGTTCCGGCGCGGAGACGACGGAAGAGACCGTCGCCTGGATGGTCGAACGCGGCGAGAAGGTCGGCTTGCTCAAAGTGCGACTCTACCGCCCGTTCTCGCTCACTCACTTCGCCGCCGCACTGCCGCCGACCGTGCGAGCGTTGGCGGTGCTCGATCGCACCAAGGAACCGGGCGCGCTCGGCGAACCGTTGTACTTGGATGTCGTCACGGCGTTACGTGAGGCACAGGACGGTGGGCTCACCTCGTTTCCGAGCCCGCCGAGTGTCATCGGCGGCCGGTACGGCCTGTCGTCGAAGGAGTTCACGCCGGCGATGGTGCGGGCGGTGTTCGATGAAATGTCGGCTGCTCGGCCGAAGCGGCACTTCACGGTCGGCATCGTCGATGACGTCACGTACCAGTCGCTCGCGGTCGACCCGAGGTTCAACATCGAAGCCCCCGACGTCGTGCGCGCCGTGTTCTTCGGCCTCGGCTCGGACGGCACGGTGGGCGCAAACAAGAATTCGATCAAGATCATCGGCGAGGAGACCGGCCAACACGCGCAAGGTTTCTTCGTGTACGACTCGAAGAAGTCGGGCGGCACCACGATCTCGCACTTGCGCTTCGGTCCACGCCCGATTCGTTCGACCTACCTGATCCGACACGCCAACTTCGTCGCCTGCCACCAGTACAACTTCCTCGATCGCTACGACGTGCTCGACTATGCCGCCCCCGGCGCGGTGTTCTTGCTCACTACGGTTCACGGACCCGATGCCGTGTGGGATCAGCTTCCGCGTGAAGTGCAGCAGGCGATCATCGACAAGCAACTCAGATTCTACGTCATCGACGCCTACAAAGTAGCGAAGGACAGCGGCATGGGCCGGCGCATCAATACGGTCATGCAGACGTGTTTCTTCGCCGTCTCGGGCGTGTTGCCGCGTGAACAAGCCATCGCGCAGATCAAGCAGGCGATTCAGAAAACCTACGAGAAAAAGGGCGACGCAGTTGTTCAGAAGAACTTTGCCGCCGTCGATCACACGTTGGCGCATCTCCACGAAGTCGCGGTGCCGGATCAGATTACGGCGACGCGACCGATGCCGCCGATTGTTGCCGACGCCGCACCGGACTTCGTCAAGCGGGTGACCGCGATGATGTTGGCGGACAAGGGCGATCTGCTGCCGGTGAGCGCGTTTCCGGTCGATGGCACGTGGCCGCTCGGCACCACCAAGTGGGAGAAGCGCGGCATCGCACTGGACATTCCGGTGTGGGATCCGGTCGTGTGCATCCAGTGCAACAAGTGCACGATGGTGTGTCCGCACGCGGCGATCCGCGCGAAGGTGTTCACGACGGAGTGGGTGGCGCCGGCCCCCGCGACGTTCAAGCACACACCCTACCGCGGCAACGAATTCAAGGGGCAGCAGTACACCATCCAAGTCGCGCCCGAGGATTGCACCGGCTGCTCGCTGTGCGTGACGGTCTGCCCGGCGAAGGACAAGTCGAACCCCAAGCACAAAGCGATCGACATGCAGGCGCAGGCGCCGCTGTCGGCGAATGAACGGGAGAACTACGCCTTCTTCCTCGATCTGCCGGAAGTCGACCGCACCACGCTGCACATCGATCTCAAGCAGGCACAGTTCCTCGAACCGCTCTTCGAATACTCGCTGGCGTGCGCCGGCTGCGGCGAAACCCCGTACATCAAGCTGCTCACGCAGCTCTTCGGCGACCGCACCCTCATCGCCAACGCCACCGGGTGCTCGTCGATATACGGCGGCAACCTGCCGACGACACCCTACACCACGAACCGCGACGGCCGCGGACCGGCGTGGTCGAACTCATTATTCGAAGACAACGCCGAGTTCGGCTTCGGATTCCGCTTGGCGATCGACCAGCACCGCGATCTCGCCGGCGCGCTCGTCCGCGAGCTCGCGAGCCAAGTCGGCGACCAATTGGTCGATGCGTTGCTGACCGCCGATCAAAGCAGTGAAGCCGGCATCGCGCAGCAGCGCGCGCGGGTCGTCGCGCTGCGGCAAAAGCTTGTGCGGCTCGATGGCGCCGCCGCGCGCCGACTCGACGTCGTCGCTGATTACCTGGTGAAGAAGAGCGTGTGGATTCTCGGCGGCGACGGTTGGGCCTACGACATCGGTTTCGGCGGACTCGATCACGTGCTGGCGCAAGGTCGCGACGTCAACATTCTGGTGCTAGACACCGAGGTCTACTCGAACACCGGCGGCCAGCAGTCGAAGGCAACGCCGCTCGGCGCGGCGGCGAAGTTCGCCGCCGCCGGCAAGGCCGCGCCGAAGAAAGATCTCGGCATGATGGCGATGTCGTACGGCACCGTCTACGTCGCCCGCATCGCCTTCGGCGCCAAGGATCTGCAAACCGTGCGGGCGTTCCAAGAGGCGGAGGCCTATCCCGGACCGTCGCTGATCATCGCCTACAGCCACTGCATCGCGCACGGCTACGACATGGCCTTCGGCGCCGAGCAACAGAAGCTGGCCGTGAGCAGCGGCGCGTGGCCGCTCTACCGCTTCGATCCGCGGCGATTCGCCACCGGCGAGAGCCCGCTGCAGCTCGACTCGGCGTCGCCCAAGACGAGCCTGAGCGACTACGTACGCAACGAAACCCGTTTCCGCATGGTCGAGCAACAGGACCCCGCGCGCTTCCGCCAACTGCTGGCCGCCGCGCAGGAAGAAGTGGCGCGACGCTTCGCGATCTACGAGCAGTTGGCGAAGATTAGCGTGGCGAGTGAGAAGTGACGCCCATGGACCTGTCAACCACTTACCTAGGCCTGAATCTCCCTCACCCGCTGATGCCTGGTGCATCGCCGCTGGTCGATGATCTCGACACCGTGCGACGGCTCGAAGACGCGGGCGCAGCCGCGATCGTCATGCACTCGCTGTTCGAGGAGCAGATCGAGCAAGAGCAGCTCGGGTTTGTCGATTACGTCGAGGCGCACGCCGAATCGCAAGCCGAAGCGTTGTCGTACTTCCCGCACCCCGATGAATTTGCGCTCGGGCCGGATCGCTACTTGGAGCAAATCCGGCGCATCAAAGAACGCGTCGCCGTGCCGGTCGTCGGATCATTGAACGGTCACAGTGTGTCGGGCTGGCTCGAGTACGCGCGGCTGATCGAGCAGGCGGGCGCCGATGCGATGGAGCTGAACATCTATCATGTGCCGACCGACGCGAGGGAGTCGGGCGCGGATGTCGAACGGCGGCTGTGCGAGATCGTCGGCACGGTGAAGGCCGCGGTCACGATTCCGGTGGCGGTGAAGCTGGGGCATTTCTTTTCGGCGATTCCGAACCTGGCGCACCAGCTCGATCAACTACACGTCGACGGGCTGGTGATGTTCAATCGTTTCTATCATCCCGACATCGACGTCGAGGAGCTGGAAGTGACGCCCAGCTTGCGTCTCTCCGACTCCGATGAGTTGCTCGTGCGCCTACGGTGGCTCGCGATTCTGTCCGGGCGTGTGCGTGCGTCGCTCGCGGTCACCGGCGGCGTCCATACGCCGATCGATGCGATCAAGGCGGTGATGGCGGGCGCGCAGGCGGTGCAAATGGTGTCGGCGCTATTGCGTCACGGCCCGGATCACTTGCGCGTCGTCCATGACGGCATGCGCCAGTGGCTCGAAGAACACGAATACGAATCGCTGCGCCAAATGCAGGGCAGCATGAACCTCCAGCACTGCCCGAACCCCAGCGCCTTCGAGCGCGCCAACTATCTGCGCGTACTGCAGAGCTGGCGGAAGACGCTGTAATCCTTCCGGCGGATGCCATTGACGCTCCCCAGGCGCTCGACGTAGGACGGGACCAGAGAGGAAGCGCCCATGCGTCGAGTCAGTCGAGACGGAGTCGCGTTGTGTTACGAAGCAGTCGGTGCCGGTGCACCGGCACTGCTCTTCGTGCACGGTTGGTGCTGCGACCACACGTACTTTGCACCGCAGGTAGACTACTTTCTGCGCACCCATCGAATCGTCGCGGTCGACCTCCGTGGGCACGGCGAGAGTGACAAGCCGCAGCAGGACTACACCATGCCGGCATTCGCCGACGACCTCGCGTGGTTGTGCGAGCAATTGCGAGTCGAGCGACCGGTTGTCGTCGGCCACAGCATGGGCGGCGTGATCGCGCTGGCACTGGCGGCACGGCATCCCTACGTGCCGGCAGCGATCGTCACCGTCGATTCGCCGATCCTAGCTCCCGCGGCGATCGTAGAGGCGATCAGTCCCTTCCTCGCCGCCCTGCGCAGCCCGCAATTTCGGGAGGCACAGCGGATGTTCGTCAGCGATCGATTGTTCCATCCCGACGACGATCCCGCGCGCAAAGCCCGCATCACCGAGGCGATGGCGCAGGCACCGCAGCATGTCATGGCGTCAGCGTTCGAGAACATCTTCGCTTTCGATCACGCGCAGGCCGCTGCCGCGTGCAAGATCCCGTGGCTGGCGCTGTACGCGGCCGATCCGATCAGCGACCTGGTACGGCTACGTCAGTTGTGTCCGCAACTCGTCGTCGGGCAAACCGTCGGCGCCGGACACTTCCACCAACTCGAAGTGCCCGAGCAGGTCAACGCGATGATCGCGCGCTTTCTCAGAGTCTCTTTGCCGTCGTAGATCTCCGAAGTCTCGGGTCGCAGCAACGCCAATCCGGGAGCTGTCTTGCCGGCAGCGCGAAGTTGAACTAGTGGGGACTCGAAGAGCCGATGAAGATCAACGCCGCGATTTGTTGGGAGCCGCAAACACCGCTCGCGATCGAGACAATCGATCTCGACGGGCCGAAGGCGGGTGAGTGTCTGGTACGGCTGATCGCCACCGGCGTGTGTCACACCGACGCGTACACCATGAGTGGACGCGATCCCTCAGGGCTGTTTCCGGCGGTGCTCGGACACGAAGGCGGCGGCATTGTCGAAGAGGTCGGGCCGGACGTCACCTCGCTGAAGCCCGGCGACCACGTGATTCCGCTCTACATTCCCGAGTGTCGCAACTGCAAGTTCTGTCTGAGCGGCAAGACCAATCTGTGCGGCGCACTGCTGCCGACGCAAGGCAAGGGGCTGATGCCGGACGGAAGCAGCCGACTCTCGCATCGCGGTCGTATGCTGCATCACTACATGGGCACCTCGACGTTCGCCGAATACACCGTCGTGCCCGAGATCGCGCTCGCGAAGATTCGACCGGAAGCGCCGCTCGACAAAGTCTGCCTGCTCGGCTGCGGCGTCACCACCGGCATCGGCGCGGTACTGAACACGGCGAAAGTGCATCCCGGTGCCTCGGTGGCGATCTTCGGCCTCGGCGGGATCGGCCTATCGGTCGTCCAAGGCGCGATGATGGCGGGCGCCGGCCGCATCATCGCCATCGACACCAATCCGAGGAAGTTCGCGCTCGCGCGTCAGCTCGGCGCCACCGACTGCGTGAATCCCTCGGAAGTGACCAGCATCGCCGAGGCGGTGATCGAGATGACCGACGGCGGCGTCGATTTCTCGTTCGAATGCATCGGG
>Ga0335069_10008047_pt1 | contig 15130 bp, 10 predicted proteins | sample Lox_Sample_11_FD_206714 | JGI IMG/M metagenome (GOLD analysis project Ga0335069, IMG submission 206714) | Soil microbial communities from Loxahatchee National Wildlife Refuge, Florida, United States - Lox_Sample_1.1 | ecosystem: Environmental > Terrestrial > Soil > Wetlands | place: USA... | reverse complement strand
GCCAGCGGAAACAGTTGATCGCGAAGCGAATCCAGCGCCGAGGGCGCCACCAGGGCGTCCCCGTGCATGGACGCGCACACCGGATCGACGACGAGCGGAACCGTCAGCCCGAGCCGGCGCCAGGTCGCGGCTACCGCGGCGATGATGTCCGCCGACGCCAGCATCCCGGTCTTGGCGGCGTTGATTCCGATGTCGGTGACCACGGCCTCGATCTGGGCGGCGACGACCTCGTCGGGCACCTCGTGAAAGCCCTTGACGCCCAACGTGTTCTGAACGGTGACCGCGGTGACCGCGACGCAGGCGTGCACACCCAGCAGCGCCATGGTGCGCATGTCGGCCTGGATGCCGGCGCCGCCCCCCGAGTCCGAGCCGGCGATGGTCAGCACGCGCGGGGGCGTGGTGCCCGGTGCCGGTACAGGCAGAAAACTCACTGGGTTGGATGAGCGGCGACCCGCCGCGCCCGGCTCCGCCGCGCTTGCGATCACCGCTGGGTTGGATGAGCGGCGACCCGCCGCGCCCGGCTCCGCCGCGCTTGCGATCACCGCTGGGTTGGATGAGCGGCGACCCGCCGCGCCCGGCTCCGCCGCGCTTGCGATCACCGCTGGGTGATCGGCAGGTACACCCGGTTGCCGTGCTCGGCGAACTCGCGTGACTTCTCGGCCATGCCCTCGCTCATCATGGCCTCGATGTCCTCTTCGGTCTCGAGCCCGTGTTCCGCCGCGAACGCCCGCACATCGGCGGTGATCCGCATCGAGCAGAACTTGGGTCCGCACATCGAGCAGAAATGCGCGGTCTTGGCGGGTTCGGCCGGCAGCGTCTCGTCGTGGAATTCCCGTGCGGTATCGGGGTCCAACGACAACGCGAACTGGTCGTTCCAGCGGAACTCGAACCGCGCCGTCGATAGGGCGTCGTCGCGTTCCTGTGCGCGCGGATGTCCCTTGGCCAGGTCGGCCGAGTGCGCGGCGATCTTGTAGGCGATCACCCCGTCCTTGACGTCCTTGCGGTCCGGCAGCCCCAGGTGTTCCTTCGGGGTCACATAGCACAGCATCGCGGTGCCGGCCTGGGCGATGATGGCCGCGCCGATCGCCGAGGTGATGTGGTCGTAGGCCGGTGCGATGTCGGTGGCCAGCGGGCCCAGCGTGTAGAACGGGGCCTCCTCGCACAGCTCCTCCTCCAGCCGCACGTTCTCGACGATCTTGTGCATCGGGATGTGCCCCGGCCCCTCGATCATCACCTGTGCGCCGCGGGCTTTCGCGATCTTGGTCAGCTCGCCCAGGGTGCGCAGCTCGGCGAACTGCGCGGCGTCGTTGGCGTCGGCGATCGAGCCCGGCCGCAGGCCGTCGCCGAGCGAAAACGTGACGTCGTAGCGCGCGAAGATGTCGCAGAGCTCCTCGAAGTTGGTGTAGAGGAACGACTCCCGGTGATGCGCCAGGCACCAGGCCGCCATGATCGACCCGCCGCGGGAGACGATCCCGGTGACCCGCTTGGCGGTCAGCGGCACGTACCGCAACAACACGCCGGCGTGCACGGTCATGTAGTCCACACCCTGCTCGCACTGCTCGATCACGGTGTCGCGGTAGACCTCCCAGGTCAGCTCCGTCGGATCGCCCTTGACCTTTTCCAGCGCCTGATAGATCGGCACCGTGCCGACCGGCACCGGGGAGTTACGCAGGATCCACTCGCGGGTTTCGTGGATGTTCTTCCCGGTGGACAGGTCCATGATGGTGTCGGCGCCCCAGCGGGTGGCCCACACCATCTTGTCGACCTCCTCGGCGATCGACGACGTCACCGCCGAGTTGCCGATGTTGGCGTTGACCTTGACCGCGAACGCCTTGCCGATGATCATCGGCTCGCTCTCGGGATGGTTGTGATTGGCCGGGATCACCGCGCGGCCGCGGGCGACCTCGTCGCGCACCAGCTCGGCCGGCATGCCCTCGCGGGCGGCGATGTATGCCATCTCGGCGGTGATCTCGCCGGCGCGGGCGCGCTGCAGCTGGGTGCCGCGGTCGCGCACCACCCCGGGCCGCGGCGGCAGGCCGGCCGCCAGGTCGATCACCGCGTCCGGGTCGGTGTAGGGCCCGGACGTGTCGTAAAGGTCGAAGTGGTCCCCGGTCGACAGGTTGACCCGCCGGAAGGGAACGCGCGCGCCGGGAACCCCCTCCAGCTCCCGGTAGGCCTTGGTGCTGCCGGCGATGGGGCCGGTGGTGACGGTGGGTGCAGCGGTCGACAGGGTGTCGGTCATTTTTCATCTCCCTACGCCGGCATTACCCGGTCAGGTTCGTACGGTCGACGGCCCCGAGCCGTCCTCTCAGCGCATTCGGCGTGCGCTCCCGCGTCTTGTGGATGGTCCGCACGCGACGTTACCCCCAAAGACGGTAGCCCGGGATACCCACCGGGTGGGAGGATGCGAACGTGCAACCCGCGGGTAACCCCAACCAGCCGACCAGCGCAATCGAGGCCGACGCGCAGTATTTGAACGTCGGCGCCTTCCGGTTCTGGTTCGTCGGCCAACGTTGGGAATGGTCCGACGAGGTGGCCAGGATGCACGGCTACGAACCGGGAGCGGTCGTGCCGACGACGAAGCTGCTGCTATCGCACAAGCACCCCGACGACCGCGCACATGTCCAGGAGTTGCTCGACTACGCGTTGCAGTCGGCCGAGTCGTTTTCCAGCCGGCACCGGTTCATCGACACCGCGGGCAGCGTGCACGACGCGATCGTGGTCGCCGACCGGATGCTGGACGAGTCGGGCGCCGTGGTGGGCACCGCCGGCTATTACATCGACCTCACCAACACTTTCGACGAGGCCCGGCAGGAAGTGCTCGATGCGGCCCTGCCCGACCTGTTCGAGAATCGTGCGGCCATCGAACAGGCCAAGGGCGTGCTGATGTATGTCTACCGGGTCAGTGCCGAGCAAGCCTTTCGCGTGCTGCAATGGCGCTCGCAAGAAACCAACGTGAAGCTGCGTTCGTTGGCAAAGCAACTGCTCGAAGAAGTGAGGACGCTGATCACGCCCGCGCCCGCCGTGCAGAATCAGTTCGACCACTTGTTGCTGACGGTGCACGAAAGGATTCCCGACGAGCCCACTGGGTAACCAGCGCACTATGCGCACACACCGGGTCGGGGACGGGTTAATCTTCCAAAAAATCTGGACGGCACATGCTGTGGGGCGAAAGGCATGGAATTGTTGGCGGTCGACCACGAGGCCAATGAGGATGCGGTAGTCGTGCGCGTTCAGGGTGATGTCGACTCCAGCAACGTCGACGAGCTCAACACCCACCTCATCGCCGCGCTCCAGGTGGCCGCGACCCACCCGGCGCGGCTGGTCGTCATCGATCTGCAATCGGTCAGTTTCTTCGGAAGCGCGGCGTTGAACGCGGTGCTCGAGTGCCACGAGGAGGGGAAGGCAGCCGGTACGTCGGTCCGTCTGGTAGCCGACAACGACCTGGTGCTCCGGCCGATACAGGTGACCGAGCTGGACCGCATCCTCGACATCTCGCCGACGCTGGCTGCTGCGTTGCACCGCAACCGCCGCCGATGAACCCGGGGCTGCCGGCTGATCTGGCGGCTGCGGTCGCCTTAGGCGGCGAGATGGGTCGCCGGTTCGCCGGGTTCGACTGGGCGAACCACCCCCTGGGGCCGCCGGATGAATGGTCCGCCGAGGCGCGGGTGGCCGTGGCGGTGGCCTTGACGTCACGGTTTCCCATCGTGCTGTGGTTGGGGCCGACGGACCTGTTCCTGATGTACAACGACGCCTACGCGCAGATCCTGGGCAACAAGCACCCCGCGGCGCTGGGCCGCCCGGCCGAGCAGGTGTGGTGGGAGATCTGGGGCCAGATTCACCCGATGCTCACCAGCGTCATCGACACCGGCAAGGCGACCTGGTCCGACGACTTGATGTTGCCGCTGATGACCGGCGACCAGCCCGAGGAGCGGTACTTCACCTTCAGCTACAGCCCGCTGATCGGCAGTGGCGGAGACGTTTACGGCATCTTTTGCGCCGTCCGCGAGACCACCGATCGGGTGTTGAGCGAACGTCGGCTGCACCTGCTCAACACGGTGGCGACCGCCGTCATGGACACCCACGCCATCGACGACGCCGTGCACAGCGCCGTTTCGGTGTGCGGCGCGCAGCCATTGGACTTGCCGTTCATCGCGGTATACCTCGACGACGCGCTGTGCGGCGCGACGCCCTCGATCCTGGGTCTGCTGCCGGGCTCCCTGACCGAGCTCACGGGATGGGACACGACACCGCGTTCGCGGGCCGCGCACGTCATTGATCGGCTCGAAGATGTGATCCCGGGCATCGCAAGCGTTCTCGGCGAGAACTGCCCACGGCAGGCCCTTGCGCTGCCGCTGGGCGAGGGCGCCGGCACCGGGGCGCTGGTGGTCGGGACCAGCCCGCGGCGTCCCCTCGATGCGATGTACCGCGGCTTCTGCCAGCTGCTCGCCGACCAGCTGTCGTCGGCGCTGGCGTCCGCCGTCTCCTATGAGCAGCAGCGGCGGCGAGCGGACGCGCTCGCCGAGCTGGATCGGGCCAAGACGGCGTTTCTCACCAACGTCAGCCACGAATTCCGCACGCCGCTAACGCTTTTGGTCGGGCCGCTCGATGACGCGCTGTCCGACGCCCCGCCGGGAAGCGTGCTGGCGGAACGGCTGAACGTCGCAGGACGCAACGCGCGGCGCCTGCAGCGCCTGGTCGACTCGCTGCTCGATTTCTCCCGCATCGAGGCCGGCCGGGCGGACGCGAAGCTGGTGTGCACCGACGTCGGCGCGCTCACCGCGCACATCGCGTCGTCGTTCACCGAGCTGTGCCGGCGGGCGGGGCTTGATCTCGAGCTGGACTGCGGTCCGGCGCTGGCCGACGTCGATCCGGGCATGTGGGAGACGATCGTCCTCAACCTGCTTTCCAATGCCGTGAAATACACCCTCAAGGGCTCCATTTCGGTCGAGGTGCGCGCCGAATCCGCGCACTGCCGGATCACGATGGCCGACACCGGAGTCGGGATCGCCCCCGAGGACCTGGACCGCCTGTTCGAACGCTTCTACCGGGCCGACAACTTGCGCGGGCGCAGCGTGGAGGGCACCGGTATCGGGCTGGCACTGGTGCGTGGGCTCGTCGAGTTGCAGCGCGGAACGGTGGAGATCGACAGCGAACTGGATCGCGGAACGACGGTCATCATCCGGCTGCCGCGGTCGGAGGTGGGCGCGGCGGTCGATCAATCCCCCACCGGTGCGCTGGACGAGAGCAACCCGTACGTGGCCGAGGCGCGACAGTGGCTGCCGCCGGTTCCGGAGCCCGCCGCCGCGCGGACCGCCCACCGCGCGTCCGGCGCCCCCCGCCAGTTGGTGCTGATCGCCGACGACAACGCCGACATGCGTGCGCACCTGGACCGGGTGCTGTCCGCCCACTGGGAAACCGTTTTGGTCGCCGACGGCGAATCGGCCCTGGCCGCCACCCGGGAGCTGCACCCTGACGCGATCGTGACGGACGTCATGATGCCGGGCCTCAACGGCTTCGAGCTGGTTGCGGCGATCCGCGCGGACCCGGCGCTGGCCACCACACCGGTGCTCATGCTGTCGGCCCGGGCCGGCGCGGAGGCCGTCGATGAAGGCTTCGCGGGCGGGGCCGACGACTACCTGCCGAAGCCCTTCCGCTCCCAGGAGCTGGTCGACCGGGTGGCATCGCGGTTGTCGGCGGTCGCCCGCGAGCGCGAACGCCAACGGCGTGAGGCGCGGCTCGACCTGGCACACCTCGACTCCGCCCTGCAGGCCGCCGACTCGGTCGCCGGGATATTGGACGCCTTGATCGGCCACCCATCCGGTTCGGACTCTCCCGCCGCGGTGACGATCGGCGCGCTCGACGGGGAGCACCACGTCCGCTTCGAGTACGCCGGCGACCTGCCCGTGGAAGTGCGGGACCGCTACCACGTGGCCGCGCTGGACTCGCCGCTGATCGGAGCCGACGTCATCAGCAGCGGCGAGCCGATGATCGTCCCCGACACGTTCGAGCTGCCGCCGCGCTACCAGCACGCCGTGCGCGACACCGCGGACAGCGTGCGCGCCTGCGTCGCCCACCCGTTGCGCGACAACACCGGTCGTGTCATCGGTGCGCTGTTGTTGCTGTGGCCCACGCCGCGCCAGTTCGACCCCGCCGAGCTGGATACGTTCGCCCGGATGGCCGAGCTGACCCAGTCCGCCCTCGACCGGGTCCGGGCGATGGCGCAAGAACACCGGATCGCCGTCGACTTCCAGGAGCACCTGCTCGACCTGGATCGCGGCTCGACCGCCGCGGTCGTGGCGGCCGTCTACCAGCCGGCCGGCGAAGCGATGCGGGTCGGCGGCGACTGGTACTCGGTCACCCCGCTCGGTCGCGCCGGCCTGATCGGGATCTCGGTCGGCGACGTCGTGGGGCACGGCCTGGCCGCCGCGATCGTGATGAGCAGGCTGCGCGCCGCGGTGGCCGCCTCCGCGCTGACCGCCGCCGAACCGCCCGCGGTGCTGGCCGCGCTGGACAGGTACGCGGCCAGCGTCACCGGCGCTCGCTGCGCGACGGTGGCCTACGCCCTCATTGACACGGGGGCCACCGGGGCCGGCCCGGGTGGCGCCACCGTCAGCTACAGCTGCGCCGGGCATCCCTATCCGTTGCTCATCCCCGCCGACGGTGATCCGGTCTTCCTCGAGTCGGGCCGCCGGCCCCCGGTGGCCGTCCGCGAGGACGACCCCGAAAGCCGCGCGGACGGCGCCACCGCAACGGCCGAGCTGACGCCGGGAAGCATGATCCTGCTGTACACCGACGGGCTCATCGAGCGGGCCGGCGAGACGCTCGACGACGGATTCGCCCGGCTGAAGGCGGCGGCCGCCGGCTGCGCCGAGCTGCCGGTCGAATCCGTCTGCACCGAGTTGCTGGCGCGGATGACGCCGCCGACGGGCTATCGCGACGACGTCGTGGTGCTCGCGTTGCGTCCGAGCCACGTGGCGGGGCGCAGCTTCGCCACCGTGCTGCCGGCCGCGCCGGCGCAGATCCCCGTCGCGCGCAGGCAACTGCGGGGTTGGTTGCACAGCATCGCCGTCGAGCCGGGCCGCGAGGAGGACATCCTGCTGGCGGCCGGGGAAGCGGTGACCAACGCGATCGAGCACGGCAGCCGCAGCGAGCCGCGCAAAACCGTGTCCGTCGAGGCCTTCCTGCACGGCGAAACGGTCGCGGTGACCGTCAGCGACACCGGGCGCTGGGTCGGCGATTCGTCGGCCAGCCTGCGCAGCAGGCGGCGCGGCCGTGGGCTCACCCTGATCGGCGGGCTGGCCGACCGCGTCGACACCCTTCGGACCCCCGGGGGCACCCGGGTCACGCTGACGTTCGAGCGCGCGGTTGCCGTCACATGACGACGGCCTAAGCCTCTTCCATCGCGTCGCCGAGTTCTTCCAGGATCTTGTTGTGGTGGTTGCTGGCCAGCAGGTGGCCGGCGGCGATGACCAGGGCGACGGGCCAGTCGATGAGTTCGAGCGCGGCCAGGGCGGCCAGGCCGCCGAAGTAGGCCAATTGTTCCGGGCGCGGGATCTCCACCTGCCCCACCACCGGCAGGTTCACCACGAAGGTTTCGCCTTCGCGGATCTTCTGCACCGCGTCGCGCTGGGAGGTCTCCCTGCGCATTTTCTTTTCCGCCATCATTTGCCTTCCGGTAACTATGGGTTTGCCGCCCCGCCGGGTACTGCGACCACCGTCGGACCTATGTCGACGATGACCGATCCCGGCGGTGATCCGCTGGTTTCGTCGATTGCTTTGGTGCTGCGGGTGCCGTTACTGGAACTCTATGCGCTGCTGTGGCGGGTTGGGATCGTCGAGATTCGTCACCCTGGTCGGAGGGCTCAACGTTCGGCGGGGGTGCGCCAGGTCCGGGTGGCAGTGTGCCCGGCTGGTGCCGCGTGCCCCAACCGTCCGCGACACGGTTCAGAACGGCTACCCCGACGGTCGCCCCAGCGGCGGCCCCCAGAGCCTGTCCCCAGCCGACAGGACCCAGCGGTGTGCAGCCGAGCAATTGGCTGACGACCGGGATGCTGATCAGCGTTCCCATCGCCCCCAGCGAGCCCACCGCCGTCAGCACCACCAGCGGGGCGCGAGAATCCAGCAGCGTTTGACCCAATTCGGCCCCCACCAGCGCGACCAGCGCGACGGTGGATGCCCGCTGCGGGCGCCCGGTGACGCCCGCCATCGCCCACGCCGCCGTCGTCGCCGCGGCCGTGGTGACCCCGCGGATGGCCACAGCGCGCCACAGCGCGGGCCGGTCGGGGCCGCGCAGGCCGGGCCTGTCCATTTCAGACGGACCGCTGGGCTTGCTGACCGCAAGGGCGGCGGCCGGTAGCGCGTCGGTCATCATGTTCACCAGCAGCAGCTGCCGGGTGTTCAGCGGCGACGTGCCGGTGATCGCGCTGCCGATGATGGCGAACAGCACCTCGCCGGCGTTGCCGCCGAGGAGCACGGACACCGCCGCCTGCACCCGCTGCCACAGTTGGCGGCCTTCCGCGATGGCCTCCACCAGCGCCTCGATGCGGGCGTCGACCAGGACGACGTCGGCCGCCAGGTGGGCCGGGTCGCTGCCGCCGGACACCACGCCGATGCCGACGGTGGCGGCCCGGATGGCGGCGGCGTCGTTGGAGCCGTCGCCGACCATCGCGCAGAGCACGCCGGCGCCTTCGAGCGTCTGAACGATCTGCACCTTGTTCTCGGGCGTCATCCGGGCGAAAATCACCCGCTCGGTCACGACCCGCGCCTGGTCCTTGCGCGACAGCGAGTCCCATTCGGCACCGCTGATCACCTGCTCGTCGGTCACCGACAGGCCCAGCTCCCTGGCGATGGCCAGCGCGGTGATCGGGTGGTCGCCCGTGATCAGCTTCACGCCCACCCCTTGCCGCGCCAGGTTGGCGAGCAGCCCGGCGGCCTCGGCGCGCGGGGTGTCGGACAGGCCCAGGAACCCCGTCAGCGTCAGCCCGTCGCGGCAGAATTCGGCGATGTCGTCGCGATCGTCCTGGATCGCCCGGGCCTGTTGCGGCGTCAGCCGGCGCCGCGCCACCGCGATCACCCGCAGCCCGTCGGTGGCGAGTTCGGAGACCGTCCGTTCGATCTTCTCGTCCACGTCCTGACACGCGGCCAGCACCACTTCGGGCGCCCCCTTGACGGTCAGCTCCGTGCCGGTGATGGAGGCGGAGAACGACCTGCCGGAGCGGAAGGGCAGGTGAGCGTCCGACGCGGTGTCGGGTGTGGAGCCGTTCAGCGAACGCCTTGCCGCCTCGACGATGGCGACGTCGGTGGCGTGCACCTGCGGGTTGCCGTTGGCGGCGGGCGCGGCGTGCGCCGCGTCGCGCAGCACCTCCTCGGGCGAGTGCCCCGGCGCCGGGCGGACCTGCGCCACCCGCAGGCGGTTCTCGCTGAGGGTGCCGGTCTTGTCGAAGCAGACCACGTCGATGCGGCCGAGCGCCTCCACCGAGCGCGGGACGCGCACCAGGGCGCCGAACTTGGTCAGCCGTCGCGCCGACGCCGATTGCGCCAGCGTCGCCACCAGCGGCATGCCCTCGGGGACCGCGGCGACGGCGATGGCGATGCCGCTGGCCACCGCCTGCCGCAGCCCCGTTCCGCGCAACAGTCCCAAACCGCCCACCAGCGCGCCGCCGGTCATGCTGACGGGGAAGGCCCGGTTGGTCAGCTGGCTGAGCTGGTGCTGCAGCCCGATGTCCGACGACAGGTCGCCGGACACCAGCTCGGCGGCCCGGCGTTCCTGGGTGTCGGCCCCGACCGCGGTCACCAGCGCGACCGCGGTGCCGGCCACCACGGTGGTCCCGGCGTAGAGCATGCAACGGCGCTCGGCGAGGTCGGCCCCGGGCGTGGCGCCGACCTGCTTCTCCACCGACAGCGACTCGCCGGTGAGCGTCGACTCGTCGACCTCGACGTCGACCTCCTCGACGATCCGGGCGTCGGCGGGTACCACCTCGTGGGTCCGGATCTCGATGACGTCGCCGGGCCGCAATTGCGCCGCGATGACGTCGGTGTACGTGCGCTCCCCGTCGGGACCGGTCCCGACCTTCCTGGCCGGCGGAATCTGCTGCTCGAGCAGCCGGTTCAAGCGGTTCTCGGCGCGCAGCCGCTGGCTGGCCGCGAGGATGGAGTTTCCGGTCAGCACCGAGAAGACCAGGACGGCGTCGACGGGCGAACCGAGCACCGCGCTGGCCGCCGACCCGAGCGCCAGCACCGGCGTCAGCGGATCGGTCAGCTCGGCGCGGACGGCCTGGAGGAGCTGCCAGAACGCGTGCGGGGGCGTCGGGGGCGGTTGTTCTGGCCGGGCGTCCGCCTCCTCGTCGGGCGGTGGCAGCGCCCTGCGGACCTGATCGACCGACATCGCGTGCCATTCGTGGACGGATGCCGGCCGCGGCGCGTCCGCGGCCATGATCCCGCGCGCCAGCAGGTAGCCGGAGAGCGCGCCGGCCGCCGCGCCGGTGGTCACCGGCCCGGGGCCCAGCCCGCGGATGCCCGGGATCATCAGCAGCGAGCCCATGGCCGTCGCGCCGGCCGATATCCCGATGCCGCGCTGGGTGGCGGCCCTGGCCGCCGGAAGCGCGTGCAGGACCCGCCAGGCGGCCGCGAGGTCGGGCAGCAGCAGGTCGGCGCACCAGGGCGGCGGCCCCGCGCCGGGTTGCGGCAGCACGCCAAGCGCCACGTCCGCGGACGAAATCGCCTGCGCGCCAAGCGACGACAGCACGGCCACGGTGCGACCGGCCCGTTGCAGGTCCGCCACCGCGCGGGCGAGGGCGTCGTCGATGGACCCGTTGGACGTGCCCGTCAAAGGCCTCAAGTCGTCGAACGCGGGCCGCAACTCGCCCAGCGAATCGACCTCGACCGAGACCAGCTCGGCTCCCGTGCGGTGCGCCTCTGCGATCATGGCCGACGCCAACGGGTCGTGGCCGGGGCGGAAGAGCGCCTCGACCGCGGAACCCGGTTCGCCGGCCGATATGCCGGGCACCCGGTGCCAGCCCGGGCGGTGCCCGTTGCGCTCCAGCACCAGCTGGGCGCGATCCCACGCCGCGGACAGGTCGATCTCGCCGGCGCCGCGGATGCGCGCCACCTGCAGCCCGGTGGTGCACAGCACGCGGGGGTCGATGACGATCGCGTCGACGCGGTCCAGGCGGCGCAGCGCGTCGGGCCGCAACGACAGGACGGCGTGGTGGTCGGCCAGCCCGCGTCCGAGCGCCGCGGCGAACGCCTCCGGCGTGGTGCGGCTGGCCTTGGGCGCGGTCACCAGCACCGCGGTGGCGGCCATGTTCGGGTTGCGGGTGGTGGCGCCGACCAGCGCGGCGCCGAGCGCCTGCACGAGCGCGAAACGGCCCGCTGGGCTCTTTAGGCGCTCTGCGCCCTGGGCGCGCGGTGGCCCCTGTGGCGACGCGTCGCCGCGTCGTTCGTCGGCGTGGCGGGCGAGTTCGGGTTCGTGCCGGCGCCACGCCCGCGCCTCGGCGCGGCATTCGGCGGCCTTCAGCGACTGCATCAGCAGGCCCACCGACAGCGACGCGGGCGCCAGCGTGACGGTTTCCGCCGCCGCCATGGCCAGCGCCAGCACGGTGTCGGTGGCGGGGCCGCCGATGCGGTCCTCGAGCAGGCGCCGCAGCCAGGGCTGGTAGTCGATCGCCACGATGGGCGCCTGCACGCCGATCGGCAGTCGCGGCCAGCGCAGCGCCCGCCCGGCCAGCGCGATGCCCAGCCCGGCCGCGTTGGCGGCCACGGTCACCGCCCTCGTCGCCGCCACCACGCCGTCACCCGGAAGGGCCGTCGCTGAGGCATTTTGCGTTGAGCCGCAACGCTTTTCGGCGCCGTCGACGAGGCGGCAAAGGTCCCGCAGCGAGGTGTCCTCGTCGCCGATGGTGACCACCACCCGCGACAACGGGAGGTTCAGGCTGGCCGAGGTGACGCCGCGGTGGGCGCGGACCGCGTCGAGCACGGCGGTTCCCAGTTCACCCGCGTTCGCGTCGTCGAGGCCGCGCACCTCGATCCAGGCGCGGCTCTCGCCCCGCCAGCAGCGCCGGCTCAGCGTTTCGTGGGGCAGGTCGCCAGTGAGCGCCCTGGCGCCTTCGCGCAGCGGAATCGCCGCGATATGAAAGGCCTCTTGTGCCAGTCCGGTGAGAGCCCGCAGCGGTGTCGATCGTGGTAACGACGTGACAATGCTCAAGGGCGGCTCAGGCGGTTCTCAGTTGGTGCTGCGCAACTCGGCGGCACCGGCGCGTCGCCCGGCCGCCTTCTTGGCCGCCGGCTTGGTGGCGGCCTTTGCCGGCGTGACCTTCTTGGGTGCCGGCTCCGAAGGCACCGGCTTGAGGTTGGCCTTCGACGTGGTCTGGCTGCCGGGCTTGTGCTGCATCCTGTGCAACAACAGCGCGCCGCCGCCGACGGCCAGCAGCACCGGCCATTCGACCAGGCCGGCGACGCCGATCGCGCCCAGGGCCAGCGCGGCGGCCGGCGTGGAGTGACTGCCGCTGCTGATCCCGCGCTTGATGCCCTCGGCGGCTCCCGTTACGCCGCCGACGACTCCATTGACCGCGGCGCCGCCGACAGCGCCCGCTGCCGCTGTTGTCGCGTCCGCGGCACGACCCACTGTTTTGCCCACGTTGCGGAGTGCCCCGCCAACGACGCCCATGATGACTCCCTGGTCTCTACATCGCTCTCACTGGGAACCGCGTGGCAACACGTATACCCGTTGAACGCGAGGTTAACAGCAACAACGAAATTGTTCTCTGCATCTCTAGGGCGAAAGCCTGCCACGTTACAAACTCGCGTACAACGAGCAACTTTTCAGGGCGGGCTCACATCGATCAGCACCGGTGCGTGATCGCTCGGCGCCTTGCCCTTGCGCTCGTCTCGGACGATCTGCGCGCCGGTGACGCGGCGGGCCAACGCCGGTGAGGCGAGGATGAAGTCGATGCGCATGCCCTGTCTCTTGGGGAACCTGAGCTGGGTGTAGTCCCAATAGGTGTAGACCCCGGGTCCCGGCGCGAAAGGCCGCACCACGTCGGTGAATTGCGCGTCGACGATGGCGTTGAACGCGCGGCGCTCCGGCTCGGAGACGTGCGTGGCGCCGGCATAGAATTCGGGGCTCCACACGTCTTCGTCCGTCGGGGCGATGTTCCAGTCGCCGACCAGCGCGATCGGCGCCTCGGGATCGTCGCGCAGCCAGCCGGCCGCCGCATCCCGCAGCGCGGCAAGCCAATTCAGCTTGTAGGTGTAGTGCGGATCACCCACGGCGCGGCCGTTGGGCACGTAGAGGCTCCACACCCGGATGCCGCCGCAGGTGGCGCCCAGGGCGCGCGCTTCGGCCGTGGCGGCCACCTCGGGCTTGCTCGTCCAGAGGGGTTGGCCCTCGAAGCCGACCTGGACGTTCGCGAGGCCGACGCGAGAGGCGATGGCCACGCCGTTCCACTGATTGAAGCCGACGTGGGCGACCTCGTAGCCGAGTTCGAAGAACGGCAGGGTGGGGAACTGGCTGTCGGCACACTTGGTCTCCTGCATGGCCAGCACGTCGACGTCGGCGCGGGCCAGCCAGTCCAGGACGCGGTTCAGGCGGGTGCGAATGGAGTTCACGTTCCAGGTGGCCAGCCGCATGGCTAGACCGTATCCAGTTCGCGGGCCGCGACGTAGCGGCGCCGGTGGTGCAGCCGGAAGCCGAGGGACTCGGCGAGGGCAATCTTGTCGGTGTCGCCCTCGGCGAGTTCCACGTATGCGCGGGTCGCCCCGCGGCTCGCACCCCAGGCCAGCACCTCCTCGCAGAGTGCCGCTGACAGCCCCAACCACCGGGTGCCGTCGGGCGAGTCGGTGACCGCCGCGCCCCGGCTCGCGCCCGACCGTCGCTCCGGCGTGACGCTCGGTTCCGGCCGTGACGCTGGCGTGACGTTCGACACGTCGCGCACCAGGATTTGCTCCGTCAGCTCGGGCCTCACCCCGGGCGGCAGCGACAACAAGCGCTCGGGGATGCCCAGCCGCGGCGTCAGGCCACGACGCTCATACCACTCCACGATCTGCGCGATCGCGGTCGCCCGGGCCGAAACGTCTAGCGGCATGGCCGAATTGGCGGCCGGCCCGGCCCCTTGCCCGGCTCGCAGCAGCCAGCCGTCCAGCCAGGCCCGTTCGTCGCCGGGCCAGGCCGCCGCGGCCGCGTGCTCCAGCGCCCGGATCGCGGAGGTGCGCACCGGCGCGTCGGTCAGCGCCCGCAGCGCGACGACGTCGGCGGGCGCGAACTCGACCACCGCACCCGTCTTCGTCCGCACCCGCACCAGCGGATCGACCGCCAGCAGGTGTCCGACGGCGTCGGTGAGCGGCGGGACCGATCCTTGCGCGCGCCGGTAGCGAACCGTCACCCGGGTTCCCAGGCGTGGCCACGAAACCATCAGTGGCCGAACGGGTCCGGCCCCTCGCCCGGCAGCCACGACAGTCCCGGAACGCCCCAACCGTGGGACTTCACCGCTCGTTTCGCGCTGCGGGCGTACCGGCCGATGAGGCGGTCCAGGTAAAGGAAGCCGTCCAGGTGGCCGGTTTCGTGCTGCAGCATCCGCGCGAACAGGCCGGTGCCCTCGATGGTCACCGGGTTGCCGTCGGCGTCGAGCCCGGTGACCCGCGCCCACTTCGCACGGCCGGTGGGGAACGACTCGCCGGGGACCGAGAGGCAGCCCTCCTCGTCGGTGCTCGGGTCGGGCATGGTCTCGGGTATGTCGCTGGTCTCCAGCACCGGATTGATGACGACGCCGCGCCGGCGGTCGGTCAGGCCGCGGTCCTCGGCGCAGTCGTAGACGAAGAGCCGCAGGCTGTGTCCGATCTGGTTGGCGGCCAGGCCGACGCCGTGCGCGGCGTCCATGGTGTCGTACATGGTGGCGATCAACTCGGGCAGGTCCGCGGGCAGCGAACCGTCGGCGGCGACGGGCACCGGCGTCGTGGGGGTGTGCAGGACCGGATCCCCCACGATGCGTATCGGTACGACTGCCATGGTCGGCTAGCTTAGGCCCGCGGACGATGCATCAGGCATGTGCCCGACGGCTGCGTTGCCCGCGAGCGTAACGCCACGGCGAATTTTCGCGTGATTTTTCGCCGTGGCGTTACGCTCGCGGGAAGA
>Ga0335069_10008046_pt1 | contig 15132 bp, 15 predicted proteins | sample Lox_Sample_11_FD_206714 | JGI IMG/M metagenome (GOLD analysis project Ga0335069, IMG submission 206714) | Soil microbial communities from Loxahatchee National Wildlife Refuge, Florida, United States - Lox_Sample_1.1 | ecosystem: Environmental > Terrestrial > Soil > Wetlands | place: USA... | reverse complement strand
GTCTGCGCGAGCGCGGCCAGGGCGGGTCGCAGCACCTGGACCCCGTCCCGCTCGGCGTCCGTGACGGCGACCTGCCCGCCGATCACGGAGGCGAACGACCACGTCACGTATGCGGCCGGCATGAGCAGCACGAGGATGAGCGCGCCGAGGCGGGCGCCCGTACGCAGTCGTCCGGTCACCGCCAGCACGGGGCGGAGCAGGCGCGGGGGGCCCCCCGCGTCTGGGGATCTCATGGGACAGATGTCGGCATGCCGGCCGCCCAGGTGAACGGGCAAACCCCACGACCGGCACCCGGCGGTCCGCCCAGGTCAGCGGGTGAGGGTGGCCGCGTGGTCGGGCACCTGCCGGAAGAGGTCGCGCGGGGGTCGCTCGTAGCCGACGGCGGGCGGGCGCGGCGGCAGGTGGAGGCGCGGCGCCCGGACGCGCTGGTACGGGACCGAGGCCAGCAGATGGGCGATCATGTTGAGCCGGGCGGCCCGCTTGTCCTCGGCCTCGACCACCCACCAGGGCGCCTCGTCGATGTCCGTGTGCACGAACATCTCGTCCTTCGCCTTGGAGAACTCGACCCACTTGGCCCGCGCCCGCAGGTCGTTCTCGGAGAACTTCCACGTCGTGAGGGGATCCTCCAGCCGCTGCCGGAACCGGCGCTCCTGCTCCTCGTCGCTGACGGAGAACCAGTACTTGCGCAGCAGGATCCCGTCCTCCACGAGCATCCGCTCGAACACCGGGCACTGGTGGAGGAATCGGCGGTACTCCGCCGGCGTGCAGTACCCCATGACACGTTCCACGCCGGCCCGGTTGTACCAGGACCGGTCGAACAGGACCACTTCACCCGCCGCCGGCAGCTCCTCGACGTACCGCTGGAAGTACCACTGCGTCCGCTGCCGTTCCGTCGGCGCCGGCAACGCGGCGATCCGGGCGACGCGCGGATTGAGGTGCTCGGTCACCCGCTTGATCGTGCCGCCCTTGCCGGCGGCGTCCCGGCCCTCGAAGACCACGACCAGCCGCTGCCCGGTGGCCGTGACCCACTGCTGGAGCTCGACCAGCTCACCCTGCAGCCGCAGCAGCTCCTGCTCGTACACCTTCCGCGGCACGCGGTCGACGGAATCGGCCATCAGAGCATCACCTCCTGGACGGACGTCGTGACCTCGGCCAGCGCGTCCGGCAGCGGCTCACGGCCGAGTCCAGGCGATGTCGGGACGACGAGGTGGCCGCCGTCCAGCTCGAACGGCTGGGTGACGTCGTGGCGGTAGTACCTTCCGGACGCCGAGGTGTCTCCGGGCAGCACGAAGCCGGGCAGGGCGGCGAGGGCCACGTTGGCGGCCCTCCCGAGGCCGGTCTCGAGCATGCCGCCGCACCATACGGGCACGCCGTTCGCGGCGCAGACGTCGTGTACCCGGCGCGCCTCGAGGTACCCGCCGACGCGGCCCGCCTTGACGTTGACGACCGCGCAGGCGCCGAGTGCGATGGCGTCGGCCGCGGCCCGAGCCGAAGTGATCGACTCGTCCAGGCAGACCGGCGTCCGGAGGCGGCGGGCGAGCTCGGCGTGACCGCGGACGTCGTCCTCGGGCAGCGGCTGCTCGATGAGGAGCAGGTCGAAGGCGTCGAGCTCCGCCAGGTGCCGGGCATCCGCCAGCCGGTAGGCGGTGTTGGCGTCCACCTGGAGGAGGACGTCGCCGAACCGCTCGCGCACGGCCCGCACCGGCTCGACGTCCCAGCCCGGCTCGATCTTGAGCTTGATTCGCAGGTACCCCTCGGCGAGGTAGCCGGCGACGGCGTCGAGCAGCTCGGGGACGGTCGGGTGGATCCCGACGCTCACGCCCGCGGGCACGCGGTCGGCGACCGCCCCGAGGTAGCCGGCGAAGGACAGGCCCACGCCGCGCAGCTCGGCGTCCAGCACGGCCATCTCCAGAGCCCCCTTGGCCATGGGGTGCCCCTTGACGCCGGCCAACAGCGGCGCGACCCGGGCCGCCGTGACCACGCCGCCGTTTCGCTGGTGGGCGGCCAGCCGGGGCAGCAGGTGGTCGCGCAGCACCTGCTGGGCGCCGTCGGCGTACTCCGCGGAGTAGGTCGGCTCGGCGTCGGCGACGCACTCCCCCCAGCCGGTGGCCTCGGGGCTGTCGAGCCGGACGAGCAGCACGTCACGCGTCGTCGACGTCCCGAACGACGTCCGGAACGGTGCCACGAGCGGCAGCCGCAGCCTGTGCAGCTCGACCCTCTCGACCTTCACCACGCCACCCTAGCCGCCCCTCCCCAGCCCTCCCCCCGTGATCATGCAATCCCCGCTGATCATGCAAACCGCATTGATCACATCTTGATCATCATGATGGGAGGAGGTACGCCACCGGGGCGCGCAGCGGGCGCGACCGCTTGGCCGTCGACGGCACGTGGACCCGTTTCCCCTCGGCGTGCGCGGTGCCGCCGACCGCGCGGCCGAGCGCGGCCTCCCGAGCTCGGCGGACACCCGGGCGCATCGCGCGGTGGCGGCGACGTCGCCCGGCGGGGATTCGACCTCGACCAGGGACGCAGGGCCTCGATCGGTTGGACGGCGGGCACACATCGTGCGGTCGTCGACCCGCGACGCGACGTCCACGCGCGTGCAGGGGTGCAGGTTCGCGGTGGGCTTCGTCGTCAGGCGGCCGAGTGGGTGCGGTGGGACCGGCCGGCCGGGGTCATCGAGGGATGGCGGACGTCGTCGCCGGCTCGGGCACGAGGCTGAACGCGCCCTCCTCCTCCTGGGCGTTGTGCAGGCGGAGGATGGCGTGGAGGCCGTACAGCAGGCCGCGCAGCTCGGCGAGGTCCTCGGCGTCGGGCGCCTGGCCGTCGAGCTCGTCGAGCAGGCGGGCGAACCGCCCGACCTGGTGCTCGATCTCTGCGTGGCTGCGGCTCAGAGCCCCGGTGGGGTCGGCGCCGCCGAGGGCGCGGGCGACGGCGGGGTAGAGCAGCTCCTGCTCGGCCCGCTCGTGCGGCAGCGTCTCCGTCTGCAGCCGATGGAGCAGAGCGCCGGCGGTCACGAGACCGGTCTCGTCAGTCGTCAACGCGTCGGCCACGACGCGCACCTGGTCGACGATCGGACGCACTGCACAGTGCTCGACGTGGAGGCGCTGCAGGAGCGCCACATCGGCGGGCGGTAGCACGACGACACGGGATCTGGGCGCCAGCACGGCGCGCAGTGCGACCCCGATGGCCAGCACGTCGATAACCTCCTGGACCAGCGCACCCGCGGCGGGGGGCAACAGGCCCAGCGCTGCGACGATCATGGCAACGAGGGAGAGGCCCATACCGACGGCGGCGGCCTGCAGGGCGATGCTGCGTGCCCGCCGGGCCACCAGGATGGCATCGGCGAGGACGCCGATCCGGTCGACCGTCAGAACCACGTCGGCCGTCTCCGACGATGCTGTCGCCCCACGCGCTGCGAGCGCGACTCCGACTCCGGCGGTGGCAAGGGCGGGCGCGTCGTTCACGCCGTCCCCGACCATGATGGTCGGACCGTTGCGCGCCTCGTCTGCGACGACCGCGACCTTGTCGGCCGGATCGCGGTCGGCCTGCACGGCGTCCACGCCGACGATGCGTCCGACGGTCTCGGCCACGTCGGCGCGGTCGCCGGTGACCAGCACGGTGCGGGTGATCCCGGCAGCGCGAAGGGCGCGCAGCATGCGGGGTGCGTCGGCCCGGATGGGGTCCTCGAGCAGCAGGACGCCGGCCGGCCGACCGTCCACCGACGCGAACACGGTCATCGAGCCGTCGAGGTTCGCCCTTCGACGGGCATGCCGGACCCAGGCCGGGGTGGTGCCCGGCACGATCCAGTCGGCCTTTCCCAGGCGCACCTGCCGGCCTGCCACTCGTCCTTCCAGTCCGTACCCGTGGTGCTCGACGACGTCCTCGGGGAGAGTGATGTCGAGCCCGCGGGCGCGTGCCGCCGTCACGACGGACGTGGCGAGGACGTGGGGCGAGACCTGGTCGAGCGATGCGGCGAGGGCGAGCAGTTCGTCCGGGCCGACCTCGGCGGGGGCGATCACGGTCGCCACCACGGGCTTGCCATGGGTGAGGGTCCCGGTTTTGTCGAAGAGCAGCACCCGACCGGCCGCGAGCCGCTCGAGCGCCCCGCCGCCCTTGACGATCACGCCGATCTCGGAGGCTCGCGAGAGCCCGCTCATGATGGCGATCGGGGCGGCCAGCAGCAGCGGGCACGGCGTAGCGACGACGAGGACGGCCACAGCGCGGACGGCGTCACCGCTGAGCAGCCACGCCAGCCCAGCAAGCACGAGCGTGAACGGCACGAAGTAGATCGCGATGCGATCGGCGGCCCGGACGAACGGCGCCGACGAGGCCTGGGCCTGCTCCACGAGGCGGAGGACCCCGGCGTAGGTCGACTCCGAGGACGAGGCAGTGGCGACGAGCTCGACCGGGCGGCCGGCGTTGACGACGCCGGATCGGACGTCGTCGCCCGCCGGTCGCTCGATCGGCAACGGCTCTCCGGTGAGCGCGGACTCGTCGAGCACGGCGGCGGCGACCAGGCGGCCGTCGACCGGCACCACCTCACCGGTGCCGACGAGCAGCCGGTCACCGCGCCCGACCTCACCGACCGGGACCTCGAGGAGTGTGTCGCCCTGGTGGCGACGTGCCGTGCGCGGCGTCCTGGCCACGAGCATGCTCAGCTCGCGGCAGGCGCGCGCTGCCGCACGCGCCTCGAGGAGCACACCGGTGGTGAGCATGACGGTGACCACCGCACCGGCGAACGGCTCACCCACGGCCAACGCACCCGCGAGGGCGAGCAGGGCGATGACGTCGACACTCGGCTGACGGCGGCGCACCGCCGCCCACATCGACGCTCCCGACAGCACGAGACCCAGCGCGGTCGCGGCGAGCCAGGTCGCCGTTGCCGAGGGCGAGGGCGACGACACCGAGCCCGAGCAGCACCAGGCCGGCCACGAACGCGAGGATCTCGCGGTGTTCGCGTAACCACGTCATGCCAGTCGTCCTCGGATCGGAGGCGGTGGGGCGGATGGCGATGCTCGGCCCGCCGGCCGGTCCGTGCGATCGCACCCAGGACATCTTTGCTGCGTGTCTGCGTTGATGCGCAAACACTATACCCATGGGCCCCCGTGAATCCAGGGTGGGAACGCCCCCGCCGGCCTCCGGGAAGGTCGTTGACCCAGGCGGACTCGTGCGTCACTCTCTGCGTATGTCCGCAGATGCGCAGCCGATCAGCCTCGCGAGCGAGACGGCGCGTGCCGCGGCCGCGTCGCTGGCGCTGCTCGCCGACGACACCCGCCTGAAGATCCTCTGGACCCTGATGCACGGCGAGCAGCACGTCAACGCCCTCGCAGACATCGTCGGGGCCAAGGCGCCCGCGGTGAGCCAGCACCTGAGCAAGCTGAGGCTGGCCGGCATGGTCTCGGTCCGGCGCGAGGGCACGTACGCCTACTACCGGGCCTCCGACGATCACATCTCCCGCATCGTGAGCCTGCTTGTCGACCACACCTCCGAGGAACTCGCCGCCCAGGCCCAGGTCAGCGCACTCCGCGCGCGGACGGAGAAGCAGCGCTGAGCGACCCGCTGCGCTCGGGTCGGACCCCGGCGTTGCCTATACCCCGGCCACTCCCGCGAGTCGTCCGATGAGCGCGGTCACCAGCATCGCGGCCGCCCCGCCGAGAACGACGCGCAGCGTCGGACGGAGCAGCGTCGTACCCGCCGCGCGGGCGCCGAGTACGCCCGCGAGCGCGAGCCCGAGGATCGTCACAGTCACGATCGCGACGAGCCGCGCGGTCTCGTTGCTCGCCAACATGCCGAGGAAGGGGATCAGGCCACCGATCGTGAAGCTGATCGCGGACGCGGACGCCGCCTGCAGTGGCCGCGCCTTCGAGTGCTCGCTGTGACCGAGCTCGTCGCGCAGATGAGCCTCGAGCGCGTCCACGCCGTGCAGCGCGGCGGCGACCTGCTCGGCGAGCGGGCGCGGCACGCCGCGTTCCTGATAGATGCGGGTGAGCTCCTCGAGCTCGGCCTCGGGATGAGCCGCGAGCTCCGCGCTCTCCTTGACCCGGTCGGCGCGCTCTACGTCGGACTGCGCACTGACCGAGACGAACTCCCCGGCAGCCATCGCCATCGCCCCCGCAGCGAGCCCCGCGATGCCGGCCGTGAGGATCGCCGACGTCGACGCCCCGCTCGAAGCGACACCGACCATCAGGCTCGACGTCGACACCAGCCCGTCGTTCGCCCCGAGTACCGCCGCCCGCAACCACCCCGCCCGATCGGTCGCGTGCCCCTCGGTATGCCCTGCAATCGTCCGGAAGAACGCCATGTGAGCACGGTAGACACGCGCCCGGGTCGCCGGTGGCGCAGCCAGGTGCAGCTCAGGACAGGCGCAAAGCACGACGGCGGCCTTCTCGCACTCCGTCGTGCAGATCAGAGTGCGAGGGAGACCCCCGCTCAGGGTCAAGGTCCTTGCCGCCTACTCGCACACCCTGATCGTCATCTGCCCATACTCATACTCGGATGACCGCAAGGCCGGCGATGCCTTCGAGCGCGGTGAAATCGTCATCCTGGGTGACCACGGGTAGCCCATGACGCACCGCGGATGCAGCAATCCACAGATCGTTGACGTTCACGCGGCGCCCGGCCTCAGCCAGCTCCACCCGCATCTGCGCCCACGCCAGAGCGCTGCCGGCGTCCACGTCCAGAACCTGGATGTCACTCAGGGCGTCGAGCGTGGCCAACCTCCGAGCACGCGTCTGCGTATCCCTCGCCGCCAGCACGCCGGCCTGGAGTTCCGCGAGCGTGATCACCGAGATGGCCGACTCATCCGGCAACAGCTCCTCGTGCAGGCTCCGGCCGCTCTCGGCGGCGATGAAGACGCTGGCGTCCAAGACACCTCGCTCGCTCACCGCAACGGGTCGAGGTCGTCTGTGGTGTCACCCGCGAGGTCTGCGAGATCATGGCGCAGGTGAGGGTCGGCCTGCGTCATCCGAAGCCGCCGGATCAGCTCGACCCGGGGCAGCCAGCGCCGGCGGACCGTCTGAAGCGGGACCAGACGGGCCACACCTCGACCGTTAACAGTGATCACGACATCCTCCCCCGCTTGGACACGACTCAACACGCCAGCGGTGTCGTTGCGCAGCTCCCGGGAGGCGACCTCAGACATGCTACGAGCGTAGCACCTTGTCGCACCACGCGGCGACGGAACTGTCGACGGGCCGGCGACGGCGGGCGACCCGGAGCCCGGCTCGTCTGCGGGGGCGCCGGGTGCTCTTCACCTCGTACCTGAAGAACTTGGCGCCGATCAACCGCTCGCTGCTACCCCGGATGGCTCCGGACGACGCCCGCGGCCGCTCCACAGGGAAGCGGACTGGGACCTCTACGAGCGCTACCAGCACCTGCTCGGCTCGATCGAGGGAGCAGAAGGGGGACCCCTCGATCACGAGGGGCCCCCTTCACTGTGGAGGTGGCGGGAATTGAACCCGCGTCCGCCAGCGTGGAACCAGGACTTCTCCGGGCGCAGTCTGCTGCGGCGTTTCTCAGCCCCGGCGATCACGCAGACGAGTCGTCGAGCCGGGCTCAGTCACTGTTGATGTCGCATCGGGCCCCGTGACCGGACCCTCAGCCAGTGGCCCTCTGGTCGACGCCAGCGACCGGGTCGAGGGCGAACCCGGGCTGACGGCGTTTCACACTCGCTCAGGCGGCGAGGGCGAACGCGGTGCGATCGTTAGTATCGGCACCTATTGGTTTGCGACGATGGTTCACGAGATCACGTCGCCTCCTCGGCCCGCTTCTCCTGGAACGACGTCCGACGTCGAAACCTGTCACCCCCTCGCGTGGCGGCCCCCGCAGCGGTGGCCGCGTGCCAGGGCCGTCGACCGCCGTTGATTCTAGCCGATCGGGCCGTGAGCCGGACGGTGCCGACGCCGGGAAGCGACGGCATCTCCGGCAACAGCCCGACCGATCGGCCTGTTCCCGTCCGGCACCAGTGGTCCTAGGCTCGTCGGCGCATGCCCTTCTGCCCGCGTGCGGGGCCGCGGACACCGGTTCGAGGAGGTCGGCCGTGTTCGTCCAAGTGATCCAAGGGGAGGTCGCCGATCCCCAGCACGTGCACGCGGCGATGGAGCGCTGGATGAGCGACCTGGCTCCGGGCGCCAGTGGGTGGCTCGGCTCGACCGCGGGCGTCACGGCCGACGGCCGCTTCGTCGCGTTCGCACGGTTCGAGTCCGCCGACGCGGCGCGGCGCAACAGCGCCCGCCCCGAGCAGGACGCCTGGTGGTCCGAGGCCTCGAAGGCGTTCACGGGCGACGTCACCTTCATCGACAGCGAGGACGTCATCGAAGACATCGGCGCGGATCCGGACACCGCAGGATTCGTCCAGGTCATGCAGGGGCGCGCTACCGACCCGCAGCGCGCTCGCGAGATCATGGATTCGACGCCAGGCAGCGCCCGCGACTTCCGGCCGGACATCATCGGGAGCCTGACCGTACTGCACGACGACGGCGCCTTCACCATGGCCGTGTACTTCACGTCGGAGCAGGAGGCCCGCGAGGGCGAGCGCAAGGAGCCGCCGCCCGAGCTCGCGACCCAGATGGCGGAGCTCGACAGCCTCGCCGCCGGCCCGCTGGAGTTCCTCGACCTCACCAGCCCGTGGCTGTACTCCCCGCGCTGAGCCAGTACTGACCACTGGGCACCGGCCTCGACGCCCCGGAGACGTCGGCGTTACTCGGCGTCGGCGCCCGGCCGGCGTCGCGGCTAGCGGTCTGCGCGCAGGCTCATCGCGCGCTCGGCTTCGCGGCGATCCTGGCGCTCCCGCAAGGCCTGGCGCTTGTCGTAGTTCTTCTTGCCGCGCGCCACGCCGATCTCCACCTTGACCCGGCCGTCCTTGAAGTAGAGGGACAGCGGGACGATGGTGAGACCGCGCTCGCGGGTCTCGACGGCGATCTTCTCGATCTCGTCCCGGTGCAGCAACAGCTTGCGCTTGCGCCGGGTCTCGTGGTTCGTCCAGGTGCCCTGGGTGTACTCCGGGATGTGCACGCGCTCGAGCCAGACCTCGCCGTCCGTCACCGTGGCGAAGGCGTCTGCGAGCGAGGCGCGACCGGCCCGCAGCGACTTCACCTCGGTGCCCATGAGCACGATGCCGGCCTCGTAGACGTCGTCGATGTGGTAATCGTGCCGCGCCTTGCGGTTGGTCGCGATGACCGTGCGGCCGCGCTCCCTGCCCACGCCGCCCACCTCCCGGATCGTCGGCGACAGCTCCCCGCCGGACGGCCCAGCCTACGTCAGAGCCAGGTCACGGGATTCACGTAGGAGCCGTTGACCAGCGTCTCGAAGTGGAGGTGGCAGCCGGTCGAGAGGCCGGTGGTGCCCGAGTACGCGATGAGCTGACCACGGCTGACGTGACCGCCGCCGGCGACGATGCTGGTGAGGTGGTTGTAGGTGGTCGCGAGGTCGACCCCGTCGACCACGCCGTGGTCGATCACGACCCGGTTGCCGTAACCGCCGGCCCAGCCGGCGCTGATGACGACGCCGGGGGCGGCGGCGTAGACCGGCGTCCCGCACGGGATGCCGAAGTCGATCCCGCTGTGCAGGCGCCAGATGTGCAGGATCGGGTGGAAGCGCAGCCCGAACGGCGACGTGATCGGCCCGTTCGCCGGGTAGGACAGGTAGCCCGAGGACCGCCCCGGGGAGGCGCCGTCGCCGCCGCCGGTGCCGCCGCCGGTGACGCCCGCCTGTTGGCTGCGCGCGGCGGCCTGGGCGCGCGCCCGGGCGAGCAGCATCGCCTGGAGCTTCGCCTGTTCGCCCTGCAGCGCGTCCAGCCGCGCCCGCTCGGCGCCGGCCTTGGACTGGGCGACCCTGAGCACCACCTGCTCCCGGGCCAAGAGCGTTGCGGTGCGGGCCTGCGCCGCCGCGGCCGTCCGTTCCGCCGCGCGGCGGGCAACCACCGCAGCGGCGGACTGCTGTTTCAGCACGCCCACCTCGGCGGTGGCAGCCTGCAGCTTGGTCGTCCGCGCACGCAGGTCCGCCTGCCGGACCGCGAGCTCGTCGACGGCGTTGCCCTTCGAGCGCAGGGCCACGCCGGCCAGCGCCACCCGGTCCGCGAAATCCTCCGGGCTGTCGGCGCCGAGGGCCACCGACAGCCCGGACAGCCCCGCGCCCATGTACGTGTCCCGGACCATCCGGGCGAGCTGGAGACGCGTTCCCTGCTGGGCCGCCAGCCCCGCGGCCACCGCCCGCTCGGCCTTCGCCTGCTCCGCCTCGGCCACGGCGAGATCCGAGGCCACCTGCTGGTCACGCGCCACCGCGGCCGCCAGGGCCGCCGTGGCCGCGGCGCTCGCCGCCTGCGCCGTGGTGAGCTGGGCCTGCGCGGTCCGGACGGCGACGGCCGCGGCGACCACGTCCGTGGAAGCCCCTTCGAGACTGTTCCGCACCTGGTCGATCTGGTTGTCGACGCTGGACTTGCGGTCCCGCAGCGGGTCGCCCACCGGTACTGCGCGCGCCGACCCGATGCAGGAGCCGCCGACGGAGCCGCCGACGAGGAGGACGCCGACGACGGCCAGCGCGCTCGCGGCCCTCCACATGCGTCCCACAGAGTAACTCTAGGCCATCACTCACTTACGGAGAGTCAGCCACACCGCCGGCCTCGGGCAGCCCCGGGCGCGGGCACCTGGCCGAGGGTCAGATCTTGAGGTAGCGCCGCAGGGAGAGGAACGAGGAGATCCCGGCGATGCCGAGCCCGACCAGGAACATCGTCGGCAGGACGAGCACGGCGTCCTGCAGGCCAACCCAGTTCCGGATGAAGCGCAGCGTTCCGGCGAGCCAGCCCTGCACCGCGAACTGCGTGAACCCCACCAGGATCGCGGAGGCCAGCACCGCACCGATCACGGCGGAGATGAGGCTCTCGAGGATGAAGGGCATCTGGATCACGAGGTTCGACGCGCCGACCAGGCGCATGATCCCGGTCTCCCGGCGCCGGGTGAACGCGGTCAGCCGGATCGTGGTCGCGACGAGCAGCACCGAACAGACCAAGGTCAGCGCGGCGATCACCCATGCGCTCCACTTCAGCCCGTTGAGCAAGGCGAAGAGCCGATCGAGGACGACGTTGTCGTCCTGGACGGTGTCCACCCCCGCCTGCCCCCGGAAGGCTGCGGAGACGATCTCGTACTGCTCCGGATGGTTCAGGCGGACCCGGTAGCTCTCCGGCATCTGGTCCGGCGTCACGTTGTCGACCAGCGAGGAGTCCTTGTACTCCTCCCTCAGGTGCTGGTACGCCTCCTGCTTGGACTCGTAGAACACCTCTGCCACGTACGGCTCCAGCTGCGCCGACCGCAGCTCGGCAAGGATCGCGTCCTTCTGCGCCTGGGTCACCTCCCCGGAGGCGCAGCTCGGCTTGGACTTGTCCGAGTCCTGCCCGCACAGGAAGATCGACACCTGGACGCGGTCGTACCAGTACTCCTTCATGACCGAGACCTGCTTCTGCGCGAGCAGGCCCACCCCGAGCATGAGCAACGACACGGTCGTCACGAGGATCACCGAGATCGTCATCGACAGGTTGCGCCGCAACCCGAGGCCGATCTCGCTGAGCATGAACTGGAAGCGCACTGGTGGATCCCTCTCCGGCGAAATCTGGCAGCGGCCCGCTCAGCGGGTGTAGCCGTAGACGCCGCGGTCCTGGTCGCGGACGAGCCGGCCGTCCTCCATCTCGACCACGCGCTTGCGCATCTGGTCGACGATCTCGTCGTCGTGCGTCGCCATCACGATCGTCGTCCCGGTCCTGTTGATCCGGTCGAGCAGCCGCATGATGCCGACACTCGTGGCCGGGTCGAGGTTGCCGGTCGGCTCGTCGGCGAGCAGGATCGACGGCCGGTTGACGAACGCCCGGGCTACCGCCACCCGCTGCTGCTCGCCGCCGGACAGCTCGTGCGGGAACCGGCGCTCCTTGCCCGCGAGCCCCACCAGGTCGAGCACCTCCGGCACGGTGTGGGCGATGGCGTGGCGAGGCTTGCCGATCACCTGCAGGGCGAAGGCCACGTTCTCGAACACCGTCTTGTTCGGCAGCAGCCGGAAGTCCTGGAAGACCACGCCGATCTGCCGGCGCAGCTGCGGGACCTTCCAGTTCGCCAGCCGCCCGACGTCCCTGCCCGCCACGTGGACGACGCCGCGCGTCGCCCGCTCCTCGCGGAGCACCAGCCGCAGGAACGTCGACTTGCCCGAGCCCGACGCCCCGACGAGGAACACGAACTCGCCTTTGACGATCTCCAGGCTCATCGCGTCGACCGCGGGTCGCGTGGTCCCCGGGTAGATCTTCGTGACGTTCTCGAAGCGGATCACACGCGTTCGTCCTCGGCTGCTCGATCGGGGATGGCGGACCGGCCCCGAGGGTCCACCGACGGGCGCGGGCGGCCCTGGGCCAGCGACGAGTGTAGACAGGCCCGCGGGCCTCCCCGTGCCACCGCCACGCATCGCAGCCGGCCGAAAACCCGTTGTGACGCCTCAGCCCCTCCCGCCCGCTGGACCGACCGTCGCCGGGGCACCGCCGGTTCGACGCCGCGGTGCGGAAGACCACCCCGGCGACGTCCGGCCCGGCCGGCCAGGCGGACGCCGGCCCGGCCTGACGCGCCCGCGCGGCTACGCGGGGGCCTTCTCCGCGCCACGTCGCCAGCGGATGCCCTGCTCGAGGAACTCGTCGATCTCGCCGTCGAACACGGCCGCCGGGTTTCCGGTCTCGTACTCGGTGCGCAGGTCCTTGACCATCTGGTACGGGTGCAGCACGTACGAGCGCATCTGGTTGCCCCAGCTCGAGCCGGCGTCGCCCTTGAGCGCGTCGAGCTCGGCCTGCCGCTCCTGTCGCGCCCGCTCGAGCAGCTTGGCCTGCAGCACGCGCATGGCGGCGGCCTTGTTCTGCAGCTGCGACTTCTCGTTCTGACAGGTGACCACGATGCCCGTCGGGGTGTGGGTGATCCGGACGGCGGAGTCCGTGGTGTTGACGCTCTGACCGCCAGGGCCACTGGACCGGTACACGTCGACCCGGATGTCGTTCTCCGGGATCTCGATGTGGTCGGTCTCGGCCACCACGGGTAGGACCTCGACCCCGGCGAAACTGGTCTGCCGGCGGCCTTGGTTGTCGAACGGGCTGATCCGGACCAGCCGGTGCGTGCCCTGCTCGACGCTCAAGGTCCCGTAGGCGTAGGGCGCGTCGACCTTGAACGTGGCCGACTTGATCCCGGCCTCCTCGGCGAACGAGGTGTCGTACACCTCGGTCTTGTAGCCGTGCCGCTCGGCCCAGCGCAGGTACATCCGCAGCAGCATTTCGGCGAAGTCGGCCGCGTCGACGCCGCCGGCCTCGGAGCGGATCGTCACCAACGCCTCGCGGTCGTCGTACTCCCCGGAGAGCAGGGTGCGGACCTCGAGCTCGGTGAGGGTCCCGGCGAGCGCGTCCAGCTCGCGCTCGGCCTCCGCGAGAGTCTCCGCACGCGTCTGGGCGTCGTCCTCGGCCTCACCGAGCTCCACCAGGACCTCGAGGTCGTCGAGCCTGGCCCGCGCCCGGGTCAGCCGCTCGAGCTCGGCCTGGACGTGGGACAGCCTGCTCGTCACCGCCTGGGCGTGGTCCGGGTCGTGCCACAGGTCGGGTGCCGCCGCCTGGTCCGACAGCTCGACGACCAGCTGCTGCAGGCGCGGCACGTCGCTCACCTCGAGGATGGATTCAAGCTTGGTGCGCAGCTCGCGCAGCTGGGTGGGGAAGTCGACGGCCACGTCGATCCAGACTACGCGCTGGGTCTGGAGGGACGGCCGGGCGGGCGGCGTCCACACGAACCCGACCTCCCGATGGTGATCTCGCGTGGTGGGACCGGTCCGGGGCGTCAGGCGTCGAGCAACCAGTCGGGCAGGCGGGTGTAGCCCTGGGCTCGGAGCAGGGCGGCGAGTTGCCGGTTCGAGCTCGCGTACAGCGCCCGGACACGGTTGCGCTGGCGCTCGCCCTGACGAGGAGTGCCCAGCCGTTCATCGACCGGGTCCGGTCGCTGCGGCGCCCCCGCGCGCTGCGCCAGCGGCCAGAGCCGCCCGATCGCGCAGGCGAACGTGGAGCGGGCGACGGCCGTCTCGCCGTCGCCGCAGCGCTCCGGCTCGACCGACGGCTCCAGGATCTCCGGGTCGAGGCCGAGCCAGCGCAGCAGGTCGGTGACCTCGTGGGCGGCTTCCTCGGCCAGGTGCTCGGCGAAGACGACCCGCGCCCGCGAGCCGAACGCCTGCAGCCAGGCGGGCAGGTGCTCGACGTAGAAACCGGACGACAGGGTCCGGAAGTACCGGTTGCCCTCGAAGCGGTCGCTGCCGCTGGCGCGCAGGGCGAGGCAGCGGTCGACGAAGGTGTCGTAGGGCATCGCGGCCGGCAGCCGGCCGCGCCGCATCTTGTCCGTGAAGCTGGTCCAGAGCCGCTGCGCCGGATCCCGCAGGAGCAGTACGACACGCACGTCCGGCAGGCACGCGGCCACTTCGGCGACGAGGGTGGCGCCGCCGTCGAAGTAGACCGGGGAGGTCTCGAGGCGGTAGCGCTCCCCCGCCCACCGGGCGAAGTGGAGATCGTAGTCCTCCAGGGGCGCGTCGACCCGGCGCCCGTATCGCAGCGGGGTGAAGTGGTCGATGCGTCGGGTGGAGGGCAGGCACACCTGGGGATGTCGACCCAGACCGGCGGTCAGGCCGGAGGCGTCCGCGTGACTCACACCCGCCAGCAGCAGGTTCGGCAACCGGTGGACGGCGGGCACCGGCTGGGGCCGGACGTGGTGGACGAGCAGGTCCGCCCTCGCGGGCCGGCGCCTGAGGGCCCGGGTGGACGGCGGGTGCGTGGAGGCTGTCATGACCAGTCCGTTCCTCGATATCGCGGACCTGCGGCCCGAGATCCGCGTCCGTTCGCTCGTCCGCTGACTCGACCACTCTTCGAAAGACAACAGTCACACCCTGTAGCGCTCCTATGACAGCCGTCCAGGGGCTTGAGGAAGTGGACGCGCCCACTGGTGAAGTCGGACCGATCGGCGGCGGGGCGGATGGCCTGAACGCCCGATACCCGCGACGAGCCACGCCGGCGCCGGCTGGCTAGAGCGCCCCGACGTCCGTCACCCGGACGACCGCCTCGCCGATCTCGTCGCTGGCCGCCAGGTCGATCTC
>Ga0335069_10008045_pt1 | contig 15134 bp, 16 predicted proteins | sample Lox_Sample_11_FD_206714 | JGI IMG/M metagenome (GOLD analysis project Ga0335069, IMG submission 206714) | Soil microbial communities from Loxahatchee National Wildlife Refuge, Florida, United States - Lox_Sample_1.1 | ecosystem: Environmental > Terrestrial > Soil > Wetlands | place: USA... | reverse complement strand
CGTGACGTTGACCTGAGGCGTTACCGTAGTCTGGCCTGTGGATAGCGGCGCCGGTTGCGACGTTTCCAGCGTGGTCTGCACCTCCACCGTCAAGTTGCCATGCAGAATCGCGACTGGCGCGATGCGCACTTCCTTGCCCATGACAATCGTCCCGGTCCGTTCATTGATCACGATCTTCGCCGGGCGATCCGCCTCCACCAGAATGCTCTCCAGATCCCCGACGAATTCCACGGCTCGCGCCTTGTATGCGGGCGGTGTATCTACCAGAACCAGCGCAGAGCTTTCGGCGTGAGCCGGCTGCAGCCTGTCGTTTCCGAACTTTTGATTGATCGCGCTCGCTACACGAGCCGCAGTGGTGAAATCGGCTTGCCGCAACTGTAGCCTGACTTGCTTGTCCGGGATTACGGAAGGCGCAGGCTTCTCCACGATGCCTCCGTTGGGCACTCTTCCAGCAGTGGGATGATTCAGCGTTTGACTCGCGCCGCCTTTTCCAGCTACGAAGCCTCCGGTTACCACCGATCCCTGCGCAGCCGCATAGACCTGTCCATCGGGGCCCTTCAGCGGTGTTAGTACAAGAATCCCTCCCTGCAGATTCGTTGCATCTCCGATCGCCGCCGCCGATATGTCAATCCGAGTACCGGGCTGTGAAAAGGGCGGCAGCGTAGCCGTGACCAAGACCGCCGCGGTATTGCGAACTTGGATCGCCGACGGTGTCACCGCAACGCCCATGCGCGCGAGCAGATTCGCCAGGCTCTGCGTCGAGAAGACCGTCTGCCGCTTATCCCCGGTCCCGTTCAGACCGACGACGAGGCCATAGCCAATCAACTGGTTGTCGCGCACGCCTTCAATTGAAACCAAGTCCTTGAGGCGTGTTCCCATGGGCGCAGCCAGTGACGGCAACGCCGCAAGAAATGCAATAACGTGACGCGTCTTCATAAGGGCAGCAGCCCCAGAAGTAACCGGTATAAGAAGAACGGGCGCTTGACGGAATCGTTGACTACGCCTTTGCCATTAACCAGGATCTCCATCCTCGCGACGCGGTCGGAGGGAATCGAGTTCGTCGGACTCAAGTCATCGGGGCGAACGATCCCGCGGATTGTAATCAACTGCTTTTCCGAGTTCACTGCGATTTCCTTGTTGCCCTGAACCACGAGATTGCCGTTGGGCAGCACGTTCGTGACCTCAGCCGTAACGGTAGTGGTCAACGTGCTTTGGCGGCTCGTTGTTCCTTGCCCTTGAAGCTCCTGGTCGCCCGATGTATTGGCAAGATTGCTCAAGGCGGTCGCGGACCCTTTCGGGAGCGCCCCTGATGAGACTGAGGCTTTCACGCTCGATTTCCGCGACGTGTTGGTAACGCCGCTCGACACTGCCGATGCGGTATCGGACACGAGGATCGTGACCAGATCGTATACCTGGCTGGCGCGCACGTCCCGAAAGCCGTCGGCGAGGCGTCCCGTCGTGCTGTATAAGGACCCGGGCGTTGCGTTCGAAGATTGATACGAGCGCTGATTCACCTGTTGGACATATTGATCGAGAGAGCTCTTCGGCTCAACCGGCGGCTTCTTCTTGGCGAACGACGGACTCAGCAACAGAAGAACAATAAGAAATCGCCGCATGACTAGTCTCCGCCTCCCGATCGAACGATCACCTGCCCTTTTCCTTCGATCACCGCGCGAAAATTCCGGCCGCTTGCCGGGTTATGTACAAGAATCGATTCTCCGGTGCTCCCGGACCCCTCAGCTACGGCGTCGAAGGACAACGAAGCCAGTCCGTCGATCACTCGAACACGGACTGGACTGCCTTTCAAGACTTCTTTTGGCCGTTCGAGAAGCGCGGGCGTGAATCTCTGTCCCGCTGCGAGCTTACGCCGCGCGATCTTCCCGGCGATATCGCTCATCGATTCAACCGGCGGCTCCGACGGCAGCGTCTCAACGGCGGCCTTTCGCCGCACCTGATCTTCGCGAATCACAGCACCTGCGGCGATCTCCTCGGCTGCGACGAACAAAGTCCGTTCCAGCGTTACGCGCACTTTGGCCCAGATCGCCAGGCTGCGGCCGCCATCATAGATTAGTCGACCTCGCCAGATCGCGCCGGCTTCCGGCGCAACGGTGGACGGTTTAGACAGTGCCGACAGGTGGAATTCGAATCGGCCCTCGGGAATCGGCTGATTGCTGAAGTCGAGCAATTCCAATTTGGCATGCGGCGCGCGCAAGCTTTCGATCAGCGCTTTCTCGAGGGCCGCGCGATCGATCGGCGAAGCCTGTCGCTCGACGCACACACTCTGCACCATTTCAGCCGCCCGAACGCCATTTCTCTCGGCAACGGCACGAAGTTCACCTCCAGAAATCACTCGTCGCGTTCCCGGCAACGGTGTGAATGCCACCAGAGTCGCCGGATCGAGCGCCTGGAACGGCCGAACCACGGCAGCAAGATCGCCCGCCATCACACGATCCGTACGAATCGCGATGCAATCTGCATGGGCCAATGCGGCAGCGATTATGGCGAACGCGAAGATCTTCATTGCGTGACGTTATTGACTTGCTGATACATCTCGTCCGCTGCCTTGACCACTTTGGAACTCGCCTCATAAGCGCGCTGGCTGGTGATCATGTTAATGAATTCCTCGACCACGCTCACGTTCGATCCCTCGACATAGCCCTGCATCAGTGTGCCGAGGCCCTCTTGGCCTCCAGGATTTCCAACCGTTGGTTCGCCCGAAGCATCCGTCTGTGTGAACAGATTCTGCCCGATGCTGTTCAGCCCACCCGGGTTCGCAAAATTCGCAAGCTGAATCTGTCCGGCCACCTGCGCGGCAGTCTGTCCTGGCTGCGTGTAGCTAACCGTCCCATCGGGAGCAATCGTGATGCTTTGCGCCGTTGCCGGAATCGTGATTTGCGGTTCGATCGGATCACCGCTGCCCGTCACAAGATTCCCGTCGCGGTCGAGTTGGAAGCCGCCGTCGCGCGTGTAGGCCAGTTCCCCGGAAGGCCTCCGCACTTGGAAGAATCCCTTGCCTTGGATGACCAGATCGAGGGGATTCTCGGTCTGCTGGAAATTACCCTGCGTAAAGATGATCTCGTTCGACGCAGGACGAGTACCTAAGCCGATCTGTAGCCCGCTCGGAACAGTGGTCTGCGACCCCGCCGCGGCCCCAGGCTGAATAAAGTTCTGATACAGCAGGTCCTGAAATTGTGTCCGGCGCATCTTGAACCCGTTGGTATTGGCGTTCGCGAGATTGTTTGCGATATTGTCCACATTCATCTGCTGCGCGTTCATTCCGCTGGCCGCGCTATAGAGGGCACGAATCATTGTTTTCTCTCGCTTTCTAGAAGTTTCCTCATGAGGTGACCTTGGCGACTTCCTCGATCGCCCGTTTATTCATCTCCGCGCCGATCGCCATCGCTTTCTGCAGCGTTTCGAACTGGCGCATGATGTTTACCAACCGTACAGCCGACTCCGCCGGTTGCGAGTTGGCGCCTTCGAGCTGGCCTTGCAGCACCTCGGTCTGTGCCGCCGGAGCGGGCTGGGTGGCCGAGCTGTCGATCCAGAAATAATTGCTGCCTCGCTTGCTGAGCGACTGAGGATCCGCTAACTCGACCACAGCAAGCTGTGAGACGTCCTGACCATCCTGACGCACCGTCCCGTCACGGCTGATGTCCACCGCTTTGGAGCTGTCGAGCGGGATCGTCGTGCCGTTCTGCCCTTCGACTGCGTATCCATCCATTGTTTCGAGCACGCCTCGCGGCGAGATTCGCAGGCTCCCGCTTCGGGTATATACCGTTCCCCCCGGCGACTGCGCGACCAAGAATCCTTTTCCGTTCAACGCTACATCTAGAGCATTTCCGGTCGGCGTCACTGAACCTTGTGCGAAGTCGGTCCACTGTCTCTGTATTACCGGCAGAACGGGAGGGGTAGTACCTGCGGGAGAGTCAGCGGCTTCGGCAGACTGATACAAAGTGTAGAATTCGCGATCCGCCTTGAAACCCGGCGTCGAGGCATTCGCCATATTGTTCGCCAGCATGTCCAGGCTCTCGATTCGAGACCGTATTCCGCTGGCTGCCGCACTGGTGAGTGGATCCATAACGAAACTCGCCGCAGGAGCAAATGCAATTCAATCGCCGCGGCAAACCCCTCCAAAAAGTCGGGCGGACGTCCACGCCCGCGGCCCGACGTCCACGTCGGCCTCCAGAACAAAAGAAGAGAACCTTCAACGCGAAGCGTAGTTTGCTCAACAAAACGACGCGACTAGACGATGAGTGCGTTATGCAGCGAGTTTATCGCGGCGAAAAAGTGTCGAAATGAAACGAATGCCAATTTTGTAGCGCGTCCGTCGTCCTAACTGCATGACGTGCGGCACTCCCGCATGGCCGTTCATTTGCCTTACCCAGCGCGTGACCCTCGCCGGCATCCAAATCGCAGCGCCCGCAATGTTGGACTTGGCCGGTCTCTCGGGTCCACCGTCGGGCGCATCTCGCCAGCTTGCTGGATTCAGCTCCCTGTTCGATGGCTTCATAAACAAGGATGAGCTGGCAACCTGGGATGGTCTCGCACCTCTCTCCTCTTCCGATGTGTCCACAGCGCCGCTGAAAGACGCACCATCGCGCGCCACCGTCGCCAGCAAGAGTCAGCATCCGAGGCCCAAATTGAGCTCGCTCCTGGCCGGGAAACAGCCTGAGCACTTGACGGCCGAACCGCTCCCCAATCATCCAGCTCTCCAACCAACGAAATTGGCTCCGCAGATCGTTCCATCTGTACCCGCAGACAACTCAGTGCCAAGTGCAGCAACTGCTCAACCGAACCCGGTTCCAGTGTCCGCTCCCGCAGCAGAACCCGCGACGCCCTCGACACCAGAACGCCGCGAGCCGGGCATCCAGCCGATAACCATCGAAAGGGCCACAACGTTACAGACGCGGAGCGATCGCTCGGGAATCCGAATCACTGCGACAGCGCCATCTAAAGATACGCCGCCAACAGCACCCATCGCATTTGCGTTGAACCTGGCTCCGGTTGAGAGCGCAGATTCACCGCAGCCGCCTCCTTCCCCGGTTCGCGAGCCCGTGCAAATGGATAGTCCAGCGGCACCGAGTCAATTGGATTTGGACGCCACGCCGAAGATCGAAATAAATTCGCCGGCGGGAGCCTCACCAACCGCTCAGATCGCGGACTCGGGAGTTCCCCCGCGACCGGCTTCTACGGAAGCCACGCCTGTTCCCAATCATCCTAAGCCGCCGCAAGCGAAGGATCATGCGGCCTCGGACGACCTGGTGCCGATCCTTCATACCGCTAGCGACGTCAATCCAACAACTCCGGATGTAAAGGTTCCCGACGCTCCGACCTTGCCTCTACTTCCGGATTCGACAATTTCCCAACGCACTGGCCCGATTCCGGTAACACACAGCGATCTTCCTCGAGCCTCCGCCAAGTCCATCGTTCCACCGCCGCCGGGAGCGCGCGACAACCCCGCGCCCGAGAGCAATCGCGAGACCTCAGTACAAGATGCGAATGACGCACGCGAACCGGTTCGCTCCGTTCACCCCACGGAGCAGCGGGTAGTACGCCCACACGCGCCGGAGCATAGCTCCAACCAACAGCCAGGGAAAGAAGATTCCAAGCCACAGGATTCCAAGCCGCAAAACACCGCGACAAGCCCTGAGAATCCGTCGCCAAAAACTCACTTCCACATCGAGGGGCAGTCTCCCGCGATGCAGGTAACCAAGGACACGCGCGATACACATCGTATGACGCCCGATGCCGTTCAACCCACGGCCAAGTCCTTCTCGGTCGAAACGGCTCCCGCGATCCGGCCGCAACCGGCTCGCGAAATCAACCTGAAGCTCGAAGCATCCGACGCCACCAAAGTAGACGTTCGGCTCACCGAGCGGGCTGGAAAAGTGCAGGTACAGGTCCGGACACAAGATCACGAATTGACCAAGTCGCTACAAGGCAACCTGGGCGACTTAGTCGGTCGCTTGGAGAACAAGGGTTTCAAAGCAGAGGCATGGATTCCGTCCACGGCCCGCCACGTACAGTCGGCCGCCAGTCCCACTGCGAACCCCGGCAGCGGCAATTCCGATAGCTCCGGTTCGCCCGCGCGGGAGCAACAACAGCAACAACAGCGGCACAGCGGAAACGGCCGGCAGCGCTCTCGCTGGAATGCCCAGTTGAACGACACGCTATCAGAAGAAACGAGGAGCAACGTCCAATGATACCCGGCGTTGGAAACACAGAGAGCGGTTCACAACAGACGAACACGACATCCACATCGAGCACCGGCATCGACTCGATGGCCAGCGAGCAAACCTTCCTCAAACTCTTTGTCGCGCAGCTCGAGAACCAGGACCCGCTGAACCCTCAAGACGCCACTCAGTTTGTCGCTCAACTGGCGCAGTTCAGCTCAGTCGAGCAGGAGATCCAGATGCGTGAGGATCTCGATTCCATTAATAAGGCAGTAACAACTCAGGATAGCGGCACGCAAGGGACTGCGCAGCAATAGAGGAGATATCCAATGTTCACATCATTTTCTACAGCTTTATCGGCACTTGCAGCGCAATCCACCGCAATCGATGTGGTGGGGAACAATCTGGCGAACTTGAATACGCCGGGTTTCAAGACCAGCGTGGTCTCGTTCCATGATCTGGTCACCCAATCGCTCGGCGCGGGTTTGGGAGACACTCAAGTCGGATTCGGCGTAGGCACGCCGATCACCTTGCGCGAGTTTTCACAGGGCGCTCTGCAAACGACGGGCGGGACGCTCGATGCCGCCGTCCAGGGCGACGGCTTCTTCGTGATTCAGGGGCCGAATCAGTCGGTCGAATACACACGCGGTGGCAATTTCCAAGTCGACAAGGACGGCAATCTGACCACCGCAACCGGCGAGCAACTGCAAGGTTGGACCCAGATGGTGAACGGTCAACTGGACACGAATACAACGCCCGGAAACATCACCATTCCGGTCGGAACCGTGCAAGCGCCGAAACCGACGAGCGACATTTCCTTCGACATCAATTTGAATGCGGCTGCCACGGCGGGAGCCACCGACGGTACGTTCGCGACATCGGTGACCGTCTACGACTCGCTCGGGAACTCGCACATTGTCACGGCCACATTCACTAAGGACCAGACGACGCCGGAGCAATGGAACTATTCACTCAGCATTCCCGACGCCGATGTTCAGAATCCTCCCTTCACTCCTCTTACGGGCAGCTTGACGTTTGGTCAAGACGGGCAGCTTAGCGCCACCACTCCGCTGCCTGGGCCGCTAGCAATCTCCGGGTTAGCAGATAACGCCCAGGACATGAACATCACTTGGAATCTGTACAACGGTAACACCCCGCGAATCAGTCAATATGCTCAACCATCTTCAACCTCGGCCGTTTCGCAGGATGGATCGCCGGCGGCGCAACTCGTCCGTGTAGCCGTCGCGGACGGAGGACAGATTCTGGCGCAGTTTTCGAACGGTCAGCAAACAGTTGTAGGACAACTTGCTATGGCGACGATCCGGAATCCCGATTCACTGATCGCCTGCGGCGATAACAATTACCAGCTCAGCGCCCGGTCGGCGCTGCCCGCGGTCGGTCTTCCGGGCACTGGCGGCCGCGGCGCGGTGAAGGGCGGGGCCGTCGAAGCCTCAACGGTCGACATCGCCCAGCAATTCACGAATTTGATTGTGTATCAGCGAGGCTATGAAGCGAATTCGAAAGTGGTATCGGCGGTCGACGAACTTAGCCAAACCACCATCAATCTCATTAAGTAGTTGGCGGTCATGACCCCTCTGGAAGAAATCGCCGACTTTGCCGAGGTTCCTGTCGAAGTCGAAGTGGAACTCGGCCGGAGGGTCATGACCATCGCGCAGATTCTCGAATTGGCGCAGGACAGCGTGATCCGGATGAAGCGGTCGGCCGGCGACAACATCGACATCCTGGTTGGCGGATCTCTCCTGGGTTGTGGCGAGATTGTGATTATCGAGGACGCTGTGGGGGTTCGGATCACCGACTTCGGCTTAGAGGAATAAGCATATCACGATATGGATATCGTACGGCAATCACTTGCCATCACATTCGTTTTCGCCCTTCTTTGGGGAGCCCTTTGGTTTCTCCGTAAGAAAGGATCCGTGGGATTCCCGAAGCGGCACAACAGCGGCCGGCTGCTCGAATCGGTGGCCAGGTTGTCCTTAAGCGGCCAGCATTCGGTGCACATCGTACGCGCCGGCGGCCGTGAACTGATTCTGGGCGTGCATCCCTCGGGTGTCACACTCCTGGCCGAGCGAGCATCCGGCGAAAAGCATCTTCCCCCGGAGGTAGCGCAATCATGAAACGGTTCCTGCTGCTGGCCGCGTCCTGTGGAAGCCTGCCCGCGCAAATCGCCAATCCACTCTCGGCGGTCTCGTTGACACCAGCAAAAGGCGGACAGTTGACCGTCCCGCTCCAGATCGTCGTCCTGTTGACGGTCCTCACCGTTTTGCCCGCGCTGATCATGTCGGTGACTCCATTCCTGCGAATCACCGTGGTGCTGCACTTCCTGAGGCAAGCCCTCGGGACGCAAGGAACCCCATCGAACCAGGTGCTGATCGGCCTGGCTCTGTTCCTGACTGTGCTCATCATGCAGCCCGTGATCATCAACATGTACCGCGCCGGTTGGGAGCCGATCGAATCAGGGAAAGTCGGCTGGGAGCAGGGGTTCGATGAGGGGACCAAGCCGCTGAAGGCATTCTTGGTAAAATTCGTCCGCGAGAAGGACGTCAAACTATGCCTGGAGATTTCCCATACTCCGGCGCCACAGCGTCCCGCGGACCTCGGCCTGGCGGTTCTGGTCCCCGCGTACGTACTTTCCGAACTGAAGACCGGATTCCAGATCGGCGCCGTTCTCTTCCTGCCATTTCTGGTCATTGACCTGGTGGTCGCATCGATCACGCTATCGATTGGTATGGTGCAACTGCCGCCTGTGATGTTGTCGGCGCCATTCAAGATTCTGCTTTTCGTCCTGGTCGATGGCTGGAACCTGGTGATCGGCTCGCTGTTGAGGAGTTTTTACCAATCATGACGCCGGAAATGGCTGTCGAGATGTTTCGACACACGCTGCTGCAGACTTTCTGGCTGAGCTTGCCGATACTGGCCATCGGTTTCGCGGTGGGAATCGCCGTGAGCCTGGTCCAAGTCCTGACGTCGATTCAGGACACCAGTTTCGCGGCCGTGCCCAAACTCGCCGCCTTCCTGTTCGGGCTGCTGCTATTGCTGCCCTGGATGACTGCAAAACTCATCTCTTTCACCACCGTCCTGTTCGGCGACTTCAGCCGCTATGCACACTGACGTGTCATTCCAGTTGGCGACCGTATACGGATTCCTCCTCGTTCTGGCACGAGTGTCTGGCGTGATTGCGTTTGTTCCAATTCCTGGCCTTTCCGCGGGCCCTGCAGCGAGCCGCATCGTGCTTGCTCTGGCGCTCACAGTCGCACTCTCGCCCTTCTGGCCGGCACCGGAACTAGAAGGAATCGTCACAGGGCGGCTCGTCGGGTGGGTCGCTGCCGAAGCGGCCTTCGGACTCACAATCGGCGTCGCCGTTGCGTTCCTGCTCGAAGGGATTCAAATGGCTGCGCAGATCATCGGGCTACAGGCCGGCTATTCTTACGCATCGACCGTCGACCCCGCAACGCAAGCCGACACGACCACGCTGCAGTTAATGGCACAGCTTTTCGCGGGATCGCTGTTCTTTGTACTCGGCTTCGATCACCAGGTCATTCGGGTGTTAGCAGCCGGACTCGAGAGGGTCCCGAGCGGAACGTACACCCTTACAGGCCCCGCTGTGGAAGCGGTCACTCGCCTTGGTGCCACGGTTTTCTCGAGCGGGCTGCAATTGGCGATGCCAGTGCTAGCCCTGCTGCTCCTGCTGGACATCGCCTTCGCAGTGCTCGGACGGCTGCAGACTCAGTTGCAATTGCTCCCGCTCTCCTTCTCGATGAAGATGCTCGTTGGTATCGCCTTCCTGGCGACGGTGGCCTCCGCCTTCCCATCGGTTTTCGCGAAGACAGGTGCGGCTACATTCTCGACGCTCTTGAGATTATTGGGACACTGAAATGGCCGATACTGGGCAGCGCACCGAGAAACCGACTAAGCGGCGGCTGGACAAAGCCCGCCGCGAAGGTCAATTCCCAGCCAGCCGCGAATTCCTAGCCTCGCTGCAGTTCCTCACCTTCACGGTCCTTGCAGCGGCTGGCGGCGCGTTCCTGCTCGAACGAATGTGCCAGATGGCTCGCTACTACTTTACAGCCGCCTTTCACCTTCAATTGAGCCCGCGGGCGGTTACAGGAATTTATCGCGACGCCGTTGGTCACGTCTTCCGTCCGCTCCTGTGGATGGGCGTCTGTTTGTGCGGCGCCGCGATCGCCGGACAACTCGGAAGTACTCGCCTGGGGATTTCGTTGCAAAAGCTCGCGCCAGATCCCAAGCGCCTCAATCCGCTTCAGAAGCTCAAGAACCTCCCCGCGCAGAATCTGGCCTCCTTTGGGCAGGCTGTGGTGTTTCTCCCCTTGCTCGCTTACGCGGTCTATACGATCGCTAACGAACGAGTCGCGGTATTTGCCGCATTAGCACGCGAAGGCGTGCTGCCCGGCCTTCAAGTCGTCAGTGCGTCGCTCAAAACCCTGATGTGGAGAGCAGCGATTTTGTTTCTGGTCATCGGAGGACTGGACTTCTTGCGCGTCTACCGGCGGCACAACAAATCGCTCCGCATGAGCAAGCAGGAGGTCCGCGAGGAGTTGAAGGAAACCGAAGGAAACCCACAGATCAAGAGCCGCGTGCGCCGGATCCAGCGCGACCTGGCGCGGCGCAACATGATGAAGGAAGTTCCCAAAGCCACTGCAATCATCGTGAATCCGACGCACTACTCCGTGGCCATACGCTACGAAATGGAATCGATGGCCGCTCCGCGCGTGCTGGCGAAAGGCAAGAACTACCTGGCGCGCCGGATTCGAGAAATCGCCAGCGATCACCAGATCCCGATCGTCGAAAATCAGCCGTTGGCGCAGGCGCTCTATAAATCCACCGATGTCGGCCAGGAGATCCCGCCGCATTTGTATCGTGCAGTGGCCGAAGTCCTGGCCTACATCTTCAAGCTCATGCAGGGGAGGCGATAAATGGCAGCCGCCGCGAAAGTTCCAGCAAGGGTTCCGCGCAAGGAAGCGACGCCGGCCAAGACCGCGGCGATCGCGATTCCCGCTGGCCTGGCCGCAAACTGGCGCGAATTCATCGTACCGCTAGCCGTCCTGGCCATCGTTCTCGCGATGATCACGCCGCTGCCGCCGTTCCTGATGGACATCCTCATTAGCGCCAACATCACGCTATCGGTAATCGTACTCCTCGTCTCGTTGTATATCACCAAACCCGTGGACTTCAGCGTTTTCCCCACCACGCTCCTGCTCATGACCCTGTTCCGCTTGGCCTTGAACATCTCCTCAGCGCGCCTGATCCTGCTCAACGGCAACACCGGCACCGCGGCAGCCGGCGAAGTGATTCAAGCCTTCGGCGCGTTCGTCGTCGGCGGCAACTACATCATCGGCGTTGTGATCTTCCTGGTCCTGATCGCCATCCAATATGTAGTTATCAACCACGGCGCGGTGCGCATTTCCGAAGTCACCGCGCGCTTCACCCTCGATGCTCTCCCTGGAAAGCAGATGTCGGTGGACTCGGACCTCAACGCCGGACTCATCGACGAGAACGAAGCCCGCGCGCGCCGTAAAATGCTGGCCAGTGAAGCCGAGTTTTATGGCGCAATGGACGGCGCGTCCCGTTTCACGCAGCGCGACGCCGTGGCGTCCATCATTATTACAGCCATCAACATCATCGCCGGATTCCTGATCGGCGTCCTGCAACACGGGTTGGATTTGAAACGGGCGATCCAGACCTATACCGTACTCACCATCGGCGACGGCCTGGTCACCGTGATTCCCGCGCTGATGATCTCCATTTCCGGCGGCCTCATCATTACGCGTGCCAGTTCGGATACCAAATTGGGACTCGATTTCCAAAAGCAGGTCTTCAGCAACGCCCAGCCGCTGATGCTTGCCTCCGGCGTGCTGATCGCGATGGCGGCCTTTCCCGGTCTTCCGAAGATTCCGTTTCTCATGCTCGGGGCCGGAGTCGGTGTCATGGCTTGGCGCATGCGCCAAAAAGCTGTCACTGCCGAAAAGAAGCCGGCCGTAACTGCTCCCGCGCGCGAGAATCTCGAAGGACTGCTTCGCGTCGAGCCGCTCGCCGTGGAAGTGGGACTTGGTTTGGTGAACCTGGTCGAAGGAGGGCAGAATTCCCCGCTGCTTCGAAGGATCGCCAGTATTCGCCGTCAATTGGCGAGCGAACTCGGATATATCCTTCCACCAGTGCGAGTCACCGACAATCTGACGCTCAAGGCGCGTGAATACTCCATCTCGATCAAAGGCGTAGAACTTTCGCGCTACGAACTGCTGCATGGTTGCGAACTTGCGATCCGTTCGGATGATAAGGCCGCGCTGATCGACGGAATCCCCACGCACGAACCCGCCTTCGGCATCTCCGCGCTGTGGATCGCGCCTGAAAAAGTCGACGGCGCGCGTAAAGCGGGCTATACGATAGTCGACTCCATCAGCATTGTTGGCACTCATCTGGGCGAAATCGCGCGCCGCCACGCGCATGAACTTTTCTCGCGGCAGGATGCCAAGAAAATGCTCGATCGAGTCGCCGAAGAAAATCCGAAGGTGGTCGAGGATTTGGTTCCGAAATTGCTTTCCCTGGCAGTGGTGCAGAAAGTTTTGCAAAATCTGCTGCGGGAGCGAGTCTCGATTCGAGACGGAGCGAGCATTCTAGAGGCCCTCGGGGAGGCGGCGCCCATCACCAAGAACACGATCCTGCTCACCGAATATGTGCGCCAGGCCATCCGTCGGCAAGTCATCAAGCCGCTGATCGATCCTGCAGGAGATTTACAGGCATATTTCCTGGAGCCGTCGATCGAACAAGGCATTGAGTCGGCCATTGAGCACACCGAGACGTCGAGCCATTTGAATCTTCCCCCACAGCGAATCCGGGATATACAAGAGCGGATCAAGAAGCACTGCGGATCGCCTGATTCGCAAATGATATTGCTGACGAGTTCCGGCGCGCGCCACTTTGTGCGGCAGATCGCCGATGGTCTCAATCCCAATCTGACCGTTCTCTCACACAACGAGATACCGCCTGGGAATCGCATCGTCTCGCTGGGGACGGTGAGTTGAATCGATACGCCATGAAACTGAAATCATATTTTGCGGACACAGTAGAAGATGCGCTGAGGATGGCGCAAAACGAGATGGGCGCCGACGCGATGTTGCTCAACTCGAAGCGTAGCGGGCCTGAAGCAAGGCACCTGGGCGCCTATGAAGTTGTCTGCGCAACCGAAGGTGACATCCGGCCGGCTGCGGCTGTAGCGAAGCCCGCGCGAAACCAACCAGTCGCCCCACCGCCAATCGACAAGCTGTCATCCGAAGTCTCCGAGCTTCGTCAGCAGATGGAGCGCCTGGCGCGCACGCTGGCGCGGTCGAGTAGCGCAGGCATGTCGGAAATTTCATCGAACCCGGAACTGTCGCGAGCGTTTACCAGGCTCACGGAGTCCGAGCTTGACGCGGATCTGGCCTTCGAGGTTGTCTCGGGCCTCCCGCCAGGAGCGCCTGAAGAGGCCCTCCGAACACAGCTCCGGCCGATGATTCATGTGGACAGCGAACTGGGATGCCCAGGTGCGGCAGCGAGAATCGTCGCTCTCGTCGGACCTCCGGGCGCCGGCAAGACCACAACGCTGGTGAAACTCGCGGTCCAGTACGGGATCGCCGCGCGAAAGCCTACACAAATCTTGACCGTAGACACCTACCGGATCGCGGCCGCCGAAGAGTTGAAATCCTACGCAGCCATCCTGGGGATCGGTTGTCAGGTCTTGGATACTCCGGCGAACCTGGCGCAGGCGCTCGAGGAATTCCGGCACAAGAATCTGATCCTGATCGACACGCCCGGGCTTTCCCGCCATGAAATGGACGGATTCGCCGAATGGGCCGGGTTTCTTTCAACCTACCCGGGCATCGACACCCAGCTCGTCCTTCCCGCTTCGATGCGCACCAACGATTTGAAGCGGATGGCGGCGCAATACGCGGCGTGCAGTCCAAGCAAATTGATATTCACGCGCCTCGACGAGACAGAAACCTTCGGACCCATCCTGAGCCAGAGTGTGCGCATGAGAATGCCGGTTTCATTTTTGTCCCGCGGGCAGGGAATTCCCGAAGATCTCATACCGGCGAGCCCGGATCTCATTCTCGATCTGGTGCTGGGGACTCAGGCAGCACCACAAACTCAATTCGGAACGGCGGCAGCATGAGCACAACAACCGTAGTCAAACAGCCCGTCCGGGCAGTGAAAAAATATCAGTCGGCTAGCCACGCGGCCGAAGAGCGCGAACGGCTGATTCTCGAACATTTGCCACAGGTGCGGCTGATCGCACGCCGGATTCACGAGCGGCTCCCGGAAAGCGTTAACCTGGACGACCTGATCTCGACTGGTACGCTCGGCCTGATCGCCGCCATCGACCGCTTCGATCCCAGCCACAACGTCAAGCTGAAGACCTACGCTGAGTACAAAATCCGCGGCGCGATTCTGGACAGTCTGCGTGGTCTCGACTGGGCGCCTCGCCAGCAGCGCAAGCGCACCAAGCAAATCGAGGCCGCCATTTCTTCCGCCGAGCAGCGCCTGCATCGAAGCCCCAGTGAGGAAGAGATAGCAGCCGAGCTTGGACTTCCGATCGAGGAATATCACGAGTGGCTCGTAGACATTCGCGGAGTCAATCTGGGGAGTCTCGAAGCCTCGCCCGAAGACGATGGCCGCAATCTCCTGAAGTACGTCTCGGGCGATGAAGAAGAATGGCCGTCGCGGATTCTAGAGCGCTCGGAGCTCCAACGCCTGCTCGCCGAAGCGATCGAGAAAATGCCGCGCACCGAGCGCATTGTCATCAGCCTCTACTATCACGAAGAACTGACACTACGGGAAATCTCCAGAGTCGTGAACCTGCATGAGTCGCGCATCTCGCAACTGAAGTCTCAGGCAATCATTCGATTACGTTCCTATCTCGAAAAGCGCTGGCCCCGCGAGCGGGGC
>Ga0335069_10008042_pt1 | contig 15135 bp, 13 predicted proteins | sample Lox_Sample_11_FD_206714 | JGI IMG/M metagenome (GOLD analysis project Ga0335069, IMG submission 206714) | Soil microbial communities from Loxahatchee National Wildlife Refuge, Florida, United States - Lox_Sample_1.1 | ecosystem: Environmental > Terrestrial > Soil > Wetlands | place: USA... | reverse complement strand
GAACTTCTGGGCCGGCGGCATGGGCTGGTACATGATGGCCCTGGTGGACACGCTTCCTTATTTCCCCGAGGACGATCCAGGTCGCCGGCAATTGATCGACATCCTGAAGCGAACCGCCGCAGCCATCGTCCACTACCAGGACCCCGGCAGCGGGCTCTGGTACCAGGTGCTCGACAAGGGCGGCGAAAAGGAAAACTACCTCGAATCATCCGCGGCATGCATGTTCACCTACGCGCTGGCCAAAGGCGTGCGGCTTGGCTATCTGCCGCCCGAATACGAGAGCAACGCGCAGCGCGCCTGGAGCGGAATTCAGAGTCATTTTCTGAAAGCCGATCCGGATGGCAAGCTCACGCTTACTGGAACAGCGCAGGCCATCGGCCTCGGCGGAACCGAACATCGCGACGGCAGTTACTCCTACTACGTTTCCGCTCCGGTGGTCAGCAACGACCCCAAGGGCGTCGGGGCATTTCTGCTTGCCGCAATCGAGATCGAACACGCCTCCGATGCAGCGACCGGCCGGGGCGGCACGGTTTTGCTCGACGACTGGTACAACAGCCAGACCCGCAAGAATGCCGCTGGCCAGACGGTCCTGTTTCATTACAAGTGGGACGACTTCAGCGATTCCGGCTATTCGCTGTTTGGACATATCTTCCACACCTTCGGCGTCGACACGAAGACGCTCACGACCTCGCCCACGCTGGAAAAGCTCAAAGGCGCGCGTTTCTACGTCATCGTTTCTCCCGACAACCCGTCGAAGACTCCCCAGCCGCACTACATGAATGCGCACGATGCCCAGCAGATCGCGGCATGGGTCAAGCAGGGCGGGGTCCTGGTGATGATGGAAAACGACCCCGGCAATGCCGACATCACGCACATGGATGTACTTGCTGACATGTTCGGTCTGCATTTCAACAACGTCCTGACGCACCACGTCATCGGCGACCAGTTCGAGATGGGCCGCATGGAACTTCCCCATCCCGGCACTCCGTTCACCAGCCCGCACATTCTCTACATGAAGGACACGTGCTCGCTGTCACTGTCCCGCGGCGCCGTGCCTCTGCTCGAATGGAAGGGCGACATATTGATGGCCGTGGCGCATTATGGAAAAGGCACGGTGGTGGCGGTCACCGACCCCTGGCTGTACAACGAGTACACCGATGGCCGCAAGCTGCCGCCGGAGTACGACAACTTTGCGGCGGGGCGCGAGTTTGCCGGCTGGCTGACGAAGCAGCCATAGAGTGAGGAGAACGCGAAGTGAAGACATATCTGATGGCCGATTCGGTGCGCTATCGCGGCATGAGCGCTCGCGAACTTCGCGAAACCTTCCTGCTGGACGCGCTGGATGCGCCCGGCGAAATCCGCCTGGCCTACCTGGAAACGGACCGCGCGGTGTTGGGCATGGCCAGCCCGGTTGATTCGCCGCTCGCTCTGCCCTGCGACCCGGAACTGCGCGCCTTGTACTTCCTGGAGCGGCGCGAACTGGGCGCCCTCAACATCGGCGGCCCAGGCAGCATCCACGTTGACGGTCAGAGGTTCGATCTGGAAAATCTCGATTGCCTTTACATCGGCCGCGGCAACAAGACCGTGGAATTCGAATCCCGGGATGCCGCCCGTCCCGCCATCTTTTACCTGCTCAGCTACCCGGCTCACGCGGAATATCCTGTGACGCTGGTGCGCAAGGAAGATGCCAATCCCACTGAGATCGGCAGCACCGAAAACGCCAACCGTCGAGTGGTCTGCAAGTACATCCACATCCAGGGCGCCAGAAGTTGCCAGCTCGTCATGGGCGTGACGCACCTGCGCGAAGGCAGCATCTGGAACACCATGCCCCCGCACACTCACTTGCGGCGCTCCGAGATCTACATGTACTTCAACCTGGGCGAGAACGATCGCGTGTTTCACTTGATGGGCCTGCCTGACGAAACCCGGCATATCATCCTCGGCAACCGCGATGTGGCCGTCTCTCCGCCGTGGTCCATCCACTCCGGTGCCGGAACCCATGCCTACAGCTTCTGCTGGGGCATGGGCGGCGAAAACCAGGATTACTCCGACATGGATGCCCTGCGCATCGCCGATTTGCTCTAAAAGGGCAAGCCCACGGGATCTCTCAAGCACTAGTTTTGTAACAGGGCACGACTTCAGTCGTGCCGCAAATGCTGCAAAATCAGCGAGGGCTTTAGCCCCTGAGGGATTCGCGCCCGCCTTCGCCCGCCTCTTCAGATTCCCTTCAGATTCGCATGGCATTCTGCTATGCGAATCCGAGGTTGAAGAGATGCATTCACCCCATTCCAGCAGCGGACCTCATTGTGCGGTCCGTTGCAAATCCTTTCTGAAATCCTCCTGGCTCCTGGCTTTCGCCCTGTCCTTCCTGCCGATCGGGATTTCGCCCGTCCTCGCGCAGGACGCAATCGCATCATCCTCTTCCGCAGTCGGCGTGCTCCCGGTCCATGAAGGCGCTCCACTGCAAGAGCCACAGAAGCCTCATGGGTCGAACGTCGTCGCCTACTGGTACGGATCGAACTATCGGACCCCCTTCGTGCTCCAGCCCAATTCGTTCCAACCCGCCGACATCGCGCGCAATTCACTCGAATACACACATGTTGACTTCTGGAGGATAGGTAGCAACTTTGCGGACGTGATGGTAAACCAGTCGAACATGGCCGAGCCGGCCAGCAGCGGAGGAACCGGGGCCACCGAGATCTACGTCACGCTGCGCTCGGCCGTGGGCCTCAACGAAATCACGCAGTCCGACAGGTTCCGCTTCGGACCCGTACGCAACGTCGCCATGGAGGCGGGCGCGAACCTTGAGACCAAGAATTCCTCCTATGCTCCTGCCGAGAGGACCATCTACCTTGGCCCGAAGTTGCAATTCGCGATGCCCAGGGGATACCTCAACCTTGGCCTGCACTTCCGCAAGGAGTGGAACCACGAGGGCGTTCTCGGAAAATCAGAGAACTACGACCCCAACTTCAATGTCGAAGCCAACTGGATGGTGCCGTTCACGGTGGGCAAAATGCATCTTTCCTACGCCGGTTTTGCGGATCACAACACCGCGAAAGGAAAAGATTCGCTCGGAACCCAGACGGTCCCGGAGTTCCTGGTCCGCAGCACGGTAAGCGTCGATGCCGGGTGGTTCCTCTTCCGTCGTGCCCAATTCCTGGATCTGAGCGCCGGCCTTTGGTACTGGCACAATGAATACGGCAAGCCCTCGTCGATTCCCGGAGCGAAGCAGGCTGCACCGTTCGTCGGCCTGGTCTATCATCTCGACGGAGGCAGGGCTACGCGCAAACGCTGATTCCACCGATACTCAACTCCAGAACCAAAAAATGAGTGAGGCTTTCCAATCCGCGCTGAACATTCTCCTCATCGAGGACGACAAGGATCTTGCCGGCTTTATTCGCGAAGGCCTTGAGGACGAGAGTTGCACCGTGCGCGTCTGCTACGACGGCGCCTCCGGCCTGCGCCAGGCGGAGATCCATGCCTTCGATATCATCCTCCTCGATGTCATGCTTCCCGGCCTGAACGGCTTCGAAGTGACCAAGCGCCTTCGCCTGCAGAACGTGCGCACCCCGATTCTCCTGCTCACCGCGCGCGACGCACCCGAAGACATCGTGAAAGGCCTCGACGCGGGCGCGGACGACTACCTCACCAAGCCCTTCGACTTCGAAGTTCTGCTGGCGCGCATTCGCGCCCGCACCCGTCCCGCCGCAGGAAAGAATACCGCGCAAATGCGGTTCGCCGACCTGTTTCTCGACAGCGAAAAGCGCGAAGCAGTTCGCGCCGGCGAGCGGCTGGACCTCACGCGCACCGAGTTCTCCATTCTCGAATGCCTGATGCGCTCGGCCGGCCGCGTGGTCCGCCGCAGCAGCATCATCGAACAGGTGTGGGCCGACCGCGAGGTCAGCGAAAACAACCTCGATGTGTTCATCCGTTTTCTGCGCAGCAAGGTCGATCGTCCGGGCCTGCCTCGCCTGCTGCACACCGAGCGCGGCCTCGGATACAGCATCCGGGAAGGATCCAATTGAAGCGCCTCACTATCCAAGCGCGGCTCACTGCGTGGTATTTCCTGAGCATCGCGGTCATCGTGACCTTGTTCGCAGGCGGCAGTTGGCTGGCGCTCAAGGCGAGCATGTATCACTCCATCGATCGCGACCTGCGCTACCGCATCGCGACCGTCGCACCGTTCATCCTGAGCCACGAGTTGCATACTCGCGAGCAGTTTGCGCGCACCTTTGCCAATTCCTCTGACTCGTCCATCGTTGGCGTGTTTGTCCAGATCACGGATGAACAGTCGCAGGTGCTCTACGAATCGGACGTGTTGCAATCGCATCGCGTTCCCGTCATGGCCCCGGCGCCTGGGGGCGGCTCCATTTCTATCTCTACCGTCGGCCAGCGCGGCTGGCCGGTTCGGGTGGCCAGCAAACAAGTAATGGTTGGCGGAACAGCTCTCACTCTGCATGTCGTGGAGCCCCTGCGCGATGTCCTGAACGCACTCGCCGAATACAGCACCTGGCTGGCTCTCCTGATTCCGGCGGCTCTGATCCTCACAACCACGGCGGGCTACTTGATGAGCCGGCGCGCGCTGGCTCCGGTCGAGGAGATCCGTAGCGAAGCGGAGGCCATCGATCCGGCGGATCTGGCAACGCGCCTCCACGTGCCCCCAACCGATGACGAGCTTGCCCGCCTCGCGCGCACCCTCAACGCCATGCTCACGCGGATTGAGGAAGGGTTTCGCGCAATCCAGCGCTTCACTGCCGATGCCTCTCACGAGTTGCGCGCACCACTGGCTCTCATCATCACTGCCGGCGCTGTGTCGCTGCGCAAAGAGCGCTCCCGCGAAGAACTGACCGAAACATTGCGCAAGATCGTCCGCGAAGCGCGCCGCATGTCGCGGCTGGTCGAAGACCTGCTGGCGCTGGCCCGGGGGGATGCAGGGAGGCCTTCCGACGAATCTGCGCCAGTCGATCTGACCGAAATAATTCGCGAACTGTGCTCCGAGCTGACGCCCGCGGCCCAGGCCAAAGGCCTGACCCTCACGCCCGCGCTCCCCGGCGAAGAACTTTCTGTGATGGGCGAAAGCGCCGAGTTGCGCCGTCTCTTCCTCATCCTGCTCGACAATGCCATCAAATACACCGAGGCAGGCTCGATCACGGTGACCGTAACGCAGGAAGATGGGCTGATGAAAACCATCGTCGCGGATACCGGGATCGGCATCGACAAGGATGCTTTGCCCCATATATTCGACAGATTCTGGCGCGCCGACAAGGTACGCTCCCGCGCCGCGGGCGGAGCCGGCCTGGGCCTCTCATTGGCATTGCAGATCGTCCGCAACCACGGCGGCACAATTACTGTAGAGAGCGAATTGGGCCGGGGAACTTCGTTCGTGGTGCGGTTGAAATCCGCTGTCGCTCACGAAGAAACGTCCCCAGCGTTCAGGCTGCCTTCCGATTGAGCACGGTTCGTCGCTGGGCTTCCTCCGCGCCACGGGCTTTCTCCTTTTCTCGCTCTTCGATCTCCCGCAGAGCTACCTTTACCGGCTCGCGCTCGTCCATCCTCTTGCGCATCAGCTCTTCCGCCATGGCCCGGCTCGTGTCTTTGCGGATACGGACCTTGCCCATTTCGCACACGTATAATGAGTCTCGACAGTCACACTTCCTGCTCTAAGGATCATCGCGATGGGGACAGGCCTCCGTTGCCGAGTGAAACCTTCGATGGCCGGTGTGGCGGGATTTTCGGTTGTGAGCATGGATCGATTGCATTTCTGTTCAGCGAATGTCCGGCAAAATGGGTTTCCGGGGTTGGCAGGACTTAGGATCTAAAGGGGTTACGTAGTATTCCTGTTATACTTCAGGAGTCAAAAGCATTGCCGGAATCTGTGTTGGAATGGCGTCTTTTCCACGTTTTTCTCCATCGCCATTGAGCTCGTTCACCGCGTCCGCGCGCCACTGGTGCGGGGCATTTTCGCCGAGGTAAGGGATTTTGAAGAAGAGCAGTCTTTGGTTGAGCGCCGCCGGCGCGCTCGTCGTCGCGGCAGTGCTGGCAGGTTGTGGCACAACTACCTATTTTGCAGGCCGCCCTTTGCCGCCGAGCGGACTGATTAACCGCGTGCTGGTTGCCGTTCAGAATCCCGGCGCCTTCACCAAAGGAGCGCTCGAGATCGTCGACGGATATTACGACATCCGCTTCAGTCATGACGGCAGGATTCCCGGCTTTTCGATCTCCGGATACTCGGGAGCCCTCCCGGTCACCATCCAGAACATGCCCGAAGAACTGACGGGGGCGGTCTACGGGTCCGGCGACGGCAGCCTGACTCTTATCAATTACGCAAAGGAGTCGACCAACGGCGCCCAGTCGGGCCTCAATGGCACCTCGTCCGCCGTGTTCGTCACCCGCAGCCAGTCATTTGCGTTTGCGGCCAGCCAGGCCTCGCACGTCTTCAGCGTTGTCGACAAGTCCAGCAACTCCTCGCTGGCGCTCAGCCTGCCGGGCGTCTACCGCGTCAGCGTGAACCCGGGCGGCTCAGTCGCCGTGGCCTTCGTACAGAATTCCAACTTCATTTACTACGTCCGCAAGCTCTCCGCGCGGGAGACGACCCTCTACTCCGGTGGTCCCTCCACATGGCCCAAGGCTGCTGTGGATTGCGAACCGTTGAACGCTCCCGCCTGGTGCCTCCTCCAGGTACAGAGCCCGGATAAGGTCGATCAATACGGCATCCCGTATGGCGCTCCGCTCGCATTCGACCGTCCCATCAAGGCGGTCTTCTCCAACGACGGTGGAACCGCATACGTGCTCAACTGCGGCCCGGAGTGCGGCGGAACCACCGCTTCGGTCGCCCAACTCCCCACCGGCCCGATGGTGTTCCAGATCGGCCAGCAGTCGGGAAAGTTTCCCAGGACCGGCACTGTTCCCACGCTCCCGATTTCCGGCGGCTCCACCAATGCCCTGGTCTCTGGTTCCACCATGTACGTGGTCGGTCAGCAACTGCAGCCTGACGGGCTCTTTACCGGCTTCCTCACCCTCGTCGACCTGAACGCATTCACCGCCGGCAGCCCCATCTCCATCAGCGATGGCGCGCCCGGCGCCCCCAGCCGGATTCTGATGGCCGACGACAACACCATGTGGATCGGCATGACCAAGTGCACCAACGGCGAGCGCTACGCCAAGGGCCTTCCCTACGGATGCCTTACCATGTTCAACACGTCCACCAACTCCGTGACTTTGCTGGAGCCTTACCAGGGCGACCTGACCGGCATCGCCAACGTAGAAGGACTCCACAAGATTTACGTGGCCCAGGGTGGCCAGGTGCACATCTACAGAACCACCGACGGGAACGAGCTGAACAACCAGTACGTGACCGTAACCGGCACCGCCTACGACGTGGCCTACATGGACGCCAAGAGCGACGCGAACAACACCGTCTACTAAGCCTTAGATCCGGGTGCCGGGTGCCCCAGAGCCTGCCCTGAGCGGAGTCGAAGGGTCTCGAACCTGAGACCTGGGAGCGAAGTGGAGAGCTGACGGCTGAAAGCTGAAAGCTAGAATCGAATGCAGTGACCTCCGTCCATCCAGTCGATTCCTTCACCGCCGATATCCTCGCCATCGCCGCCCACCGCGACGACGTGGAACAGACCTGCGGGGGAACCCTTCTGCGCATGGCGGCGCGCGGCCTGCGCACCGCCATCCTTGACCTGACCCGCGGCGAAGCCGGCACACGCGGCACCGCCGAAGATCGCGCCCGCGAAGCCGAGGAAGCCGCGCGCATCCTGGGCGTGGGCTGGCGCCAGGCTCTCGACCTGCCCGACGGCGCCATCGAAAACACGGACGAAAATCGGCTCAAGATTGTCCGCGTCCTGCGACAGTTGCGCCCCCGCGTCGTGATCCTTCCCTACTGGCAGGCGCGCCATCCCGATCACGCCATTGTCGCTCCGCTTGGCTACGAGGCCTGCTTCCTCTCCGGCCTGGCGAAGGTGGAGACTGACGCAAAGCCCCATCGCCCTTTCAAGATCGTCTACGCCAGCCTCTACGCCGATGTCCGCCCAAGCTTCATCGTCGACATCACGCCGTTCATCGAGCAGCGCCACGCATCGCTCATGGCCTACCGTTCGCAGTACGCAAACCAGGCCGCCGGCAGCGCCCTCTTCGTCCCCGAAGAAGAGATCCGCGAGCGCACTTTCGCCGAGGCCCGCCACTACGGCCTGCTGGCCGGCGTGAAGTATGGCGAACCCTTCGTGCAGAAGGAAGTGGGACTGATCGACGATCTCACGCTCCTGCCCGTGCAGTCGCTCTAACGCTCACGCCGGAGCTTGCCATCCTGAGCAGAGTTGATTGCGCTGCGCGCGATCAACGCAGTCGAAGGATCTGCGGTTGTCTTTTCATCTTCGCGTTGGCGGGATACGCCCGGGCCCCGGCAGATGAGCGCGTTGGCGATTTGGCAGCGATGGAGAGGAGTCCCTGCGAGCAGGTCAAACCTTTGCACCCAGCGGAGGTTCGCAAACGGCCTACAGGCTCGGGCTCCCGGGAAGTGCAGCATCTGAGGTGGCATCTGGTTCAACCGCGTGTCTCCCTGTCGGTTCTCAAACCCCCCTTTGGTTTTGAAGATGTCGAAGGTTCAATGCAGTTATTCCCATGCTGTAGAAGCGCCAGTTCCTTCGACCTAGGGCGGCGGCTTAAACTTGCCCAAAAGAAGCACGGCAAGCGCCCAGGAGCTTTCAACATGAGAATGGCCAGACCGGGAATCTTGCAGATCGCGAACTTGGTTCTTGCCATAATGCAGGTGGTCGTCACCGTCATCGCATTTGAAATTGGAACGACATTCGACCAGGCAACCGCGTCATCGGTGGGTGAGCCTCCAATTATCCCGGCAGGTTACGCCTTCCTCATCTGGTCCGTCATCTACGCGGGGTCCATCTTATACGGCATCCTGCAGATCAACAACCGAAGGAAGGACGATCTTTTGCTGGTGCGGATACGTCCGCTTACGGCTTCTGCATTTTCGGCGACCAATTGCTGGCTGATCGCTGCGCGCTTCAACCTGACTGGTTTAACAGTGCTTTGCATGTTCTGGTTGGTGGCGTCACTCCTGCCTGTGTTTATGGCATTCATGCATACACGACGAAGATTCACTTTGATAGAACAGATCGCGATCGTGACACCGCTGAGCATTTACACGGGATGGGTCACAGTGGCGGTGTTTGCCGATCTCTCCGCATTTCTCTACAGGCACGGACTAATGAATTTGTTTCTCACGCCCGCCTGGTGGGCGGTGGTTATGGTCTGCATAGCCGGGCTGATCGCGGCGAGGTTGACACTCAAGAGCGCAAACACACCGTTCGCATTGACTATTTGTTGGGCTTTGGTCGCGATTCTAACTGCCAATCTGACCCGTGAATACCACCCGCAAGTCGTGCTCTCGTGCGCGCTGATGGCTGCAGTGCAGATCGGTGTTCTGCTGCTCTCCCGGGCACGACACAGGGCTTGCTGAGCAACGACCGATCTCTATTCGCCGCAACTTCTGGCTTGAATCCATGCCTCAGCCATGTCCCAGAATTCGGCGGCCTTTTCTTCTGACCGCGCCTCCAGGCTGGCCTCAGAGAGAGCCTCACACTCAAAATAGCGGCCGCCACTCGTATTCAGGTTCCCTTCGCACACGCGCGCTACTGATCGAACTGCGTGTTTCAACGAAGTGGAAAAAGGGAACATGGGCCATAGAAACCGGAGAAGCAAGCGCTGCAACCCGCGCGCGCTTTGCGCCGCAGTGCTGGGTACAAAGCCTGGCGAAACAGCATCGGCGTGCCACCCGTGCGATCCAAATCGGCGCTCCCATTCAAAGAGGAACCACAACTGCGCCAGTTTCGCATTCTTATAGGCGCGACTTGGAGTATATGCAGACGTGAGATGTGGATCATCCAGCCGAAACGCCACCGAATCTCCAAAGGTGCCGGGTTTGTGAAGAGCCGAATTAACCCCTATGATCCGTGATGGACGCGCAAGGATGGGCTGCAATGCCAGACTCAACAGCATCGGCCCAACAGCCGAGACGGCTAGGTTCTCCTCGATCCCGTCTTCCGTCACCCGCCTTTGCTGCGGGGGAATCACCAGCCCTGCATTATGCAAGAGAACGTGGATCGGTCTTTCATCGGATCGAAGACTTTTCGCGAACGCTCGAATGGACGCGAACGACGTTAAGTCGAGATGATGAAAGGTCACGACCGCCCCGGGAAGAGCTTCATGCAGGCGGCTTTCCAATGAAACGACATCTGCGAGACGACGTGCAGTGAGAACCATTTCATGGCCTCTGCGGGCAAGTTCGACCGCAGTCGCGAATCCGATCCCGCGGTTCGCCCCGGTGATCAGAATACGGCGCGCTCCCGGAGGCGCTTCACGAGAACTCAATTTATTATTGCCATCCCAGTCGCGCACCCTCCCCATGGTGAGTTCCTTCAAGTTTCAGCGTGGAATGTTACGGCCAATCCCTTCAGAGCTGAGTGAACGCCCGGATCGATGCACAGAAGCAAGGCAAGGACGTAACCACACTTTACGCCTTCAGGCCGAGTCACTCATTGAAAGAGTTTCGAGAGTATCGTCGGCGATGCGAAAATTTCGACCTCCGGAACCTTCAGGACGGAAGCACGCCTCACTCTACCCGCAGAGCCGTCACTCGGCGGGCTCGTCAAACGTCCCGCAAAAGCCCCACACGCAGCGAGGCGGCCCATTCCCCACAAGAACGGGCCGCCTCTTTGCATTCCGGACTTCCCTTGCGCCGGAAATTCTCTTGTTGGTTCTGGACTAGAGGGTTCGTTTAAACAAGGGTGTCGCAATCAGCAGCGTGCCGATCCCAAACGCAAACAGGAAGAGCAGGTCTCCCTTGATGGCCGCGAAGCCTCCGTCCTTGAGCAGAATCGCCTTGAACCCGTGAATCGCATACGTAAACGGATCGACGACCGCGATCGCACGCAGCCACTTTGGAAACGCCGCAATGGGCGAGATCGCGCCCGAGGGAAAGAACAACAGCGTGTTCAGCACCCCGAACATGGCGCGCGGCACCAGCGGATCATCCACCCGCACCATCATCAGAAACATCATGCCGTTGAAGGCCAGCGACGTCCCCAGGATGAGCAAAAGCAGGTTCAGGTCCGCGGCGGGACTGAAGATGACGCCGAGACCCGCCATGAGTGAGCCGATCACGGAAAGCGAAATGCCTGAAAGCACCGCCTTGATGGCGCCCGCGACATTGAGGCCCATCACCAGTTCCAGCTTGCTGATGGGCGTCACCAGGTAGCCCTCGTGTACGCCGCGCGCCTTGTCGTCGATATACAGCATGCCGCCGCCGATCATCACCGAGATGTACATGGCCAGCGCCACCGACCCCGACAGCAAATACTTCATGTACTCGACGTACGGATACAGTTCCACGATCTCGAGGGCAATGTCATTCACAACCCGCTTGGAGATGACCGGCTGATTGAGCGCGGTGACCAGCGACTGCATCTCGCCCTCGATGCTTCCGCTCATGATCTGGTCGGAGTTGTCCACCACCAGCCCGATCCGTGGCGCATCCTGCGCATAAACTCTGCGCGAATACTGCGGCGGAATGATGACCGCCGCATCCACCTTGCCTGTCCTCACGTCTTCGCGCGCCGTGTACTCGTCTGCGTAGGGGACGGTGGTGAAGGTCGCGATGTTCACGGCGACGGAATCGAAGGCCTCGTGCACCTTTACTGCCTGCGGCCCGCGGTCGTTGTCCACCACCGCCACGCGCGCGCCCTGGATGTGCCCGCCGTACGCATGGCCCAGGATGATCAGCTGGACAATCGGCAACATCATCGACATGATCATGAGCACCGGCGAACGGAAGAACTTGCGCATTTCGCGCTCGACAATCGCAAGGAATCGATTCATCACCATGTCCCCGGCCGTGGCGGCATCTGAAACACCGCTTTTACCTGCTCATCGCGAAGCTGGCGGCCTGTGTAGTGAACGAAAACATCGTCAAGCGATGTATTCTGCACGCTGAGCGAGCTGATCTGCTCGCCCAAGCCGGCAGCCATCTCCACCAGTTGCGTCGTCGTCTGCGATCCGTTGGACGTCAGCACGCGATACACCCCCGCCGACTGCGATTGCACCTCGGTGACGTCCGGCAGAGCCTCGAGCCGCGCCCTCCATTCATCCGACTCGCGCGCGAACTGCAGTTCGACCACATTGGAGCCCGGCACGCTCTGCTTCAGTTCCACCGGCGTGCCCAGCGCTACCAGATTGCCGTGATCGACAATCGCGATGCGGTCGCACAGCCGGTCAGCCTCTTCCATGTAATGCGTCGTCAGCAACATGGTGAGGTTGCGCCGTTTCTTCAGGTTGTTCAACATTTCCCACACCGCGATACGGCTCACCGGGTCGAGCCCCGTCGTCGGCTCATCGAGGAAAAAGATCCGCGGATCGTGCACCAGGCCGCGCGCGATTTCCAGCCGCCGACGCATGCCGCCCGAAAGCGTCTTCGTCTGCGCGCCGCGCCACTTGGTCAGATCAACGGCTTCCAGCACTTCCGCGATGTTCCTCTCACGTTCAACCTTCGGCACGCTGTAAAGCTTGGCGTAGATGCTCAGGTTCTCTTCAACTGTGAGGTCCTGGTCGCTGGTGAGCGCCTGTGGAATCACGCCGATCATGTGGCGCACCGCGTTCGGTTCCCTGCCGACGTCGTGCCCGCCCACCAGAGCGCGCCCCGCTGTCACCGGGATCAGCGTCGTCATCATGCGGATCAGCGTGCTCTTCCCCGCGCCGTTCGGCCCCAGCAGACCGAAGATCTCCCCCTCCGCCACTTCGAACGAGACGCCCTTCACGGCCTCGAAGTCGCCATACTTCTTGACGATCTTCTCCACCGCGATCGCCACCGGAGCCTTCCCGTTCGCGGGCTGCGGGCTCTCTTTTGGTTTCGCCGCGCTCATTGCTTCACCAGCTTGTCCCTGGGGATGTACACATCGGCGGTCATGCCGGGCACGAATTTCTCTCCGGGATTATCGATCAGCAACTTCAGCCGCACCGTCTTGATGTCGCGCTTGCGGCCCCCGTTGATATCGCGCTGCGTCGCGAAATCCGCTTCGGCCGACTTCGCAATCACCTTACCCTCGACGGGCGCCCCGCTGGGCATGGCCACACGCAAGGTGTCGCCCAGTTTCACCGCGTCAGCCTGGGTCTCGGGGATCGGCGCGTACACCCAGGTTTGCGTCAGATCCATGATGGTCACGATCGGCGTCCCCGGCGACACCACTTCCCCCTGGCGCGCCGCCCACACGTTCACCTTCCCTGTCACAGGCGCGTAGACCTTCGAATAGCCAAGCTCCACCGCGGCCTGGTCTGACAGCGCCTTGGCGTTCTGCAGTTGCTCACGCGTCGATGCTACGGTGCGGGCCGCCGCTGCCGCCTGCAGTTCGTGTGCCCTGGCCTGCTCCAGCGACGCCGCCGCCGCCGCCACGTTATGCTTGGCGGTGTCCACCGCCGCTTCGTACGCCTTCAGGCTCGCCACCGCCTCGTCGCTGGCCTGCGTGCTCATGATGCCTTGCTTGGCCAGCGCCACCGTGCGTTCGGTGTCCGCCTGCTGATGCTCGAGGTTGGCCTGTGCCTGCAACAAGGACGCCCGTGCCATGCGCAGTTGCGCCTCGGCGTTTACGGTCTGGCTGGTGGTCTCGCCGCGCGTCTGGCGCTCCGTTTCGATGGTCTCGTTCAGCTTGGCCTCCTGGCTCTCCACCGTCGCCTGGGCAGCTTTGTGTGCCGCCGCCAGGTCTTCGCTCTCGATCACCGCGATCAGGTCGCCGGCCTTGACGTCCTGCCCTTCCTGCACGGTGAGCGTCTGGATGCGGCCCGCGATCTTCGAGCTCACCTCCACCTCGTTGGCATCCACCGTACCGATCAGGTGCAGTTCGCCCGACGGCCTCGCCGTCACGAGGTACCAGATCAACGATCCCACTACCAGGAGCCCCAGGATCATGAAAACCCGATTGCGCGCGCTCACTTAGTCCTCCCCTCACGCTCGTCTTCGTTCCAGATCTCCGGCCGCGGCGCATCGGCCAGCAGTTTCACCGTCAGCGGTCCCCCGCCAGGAGGTTCCTCAAAATGAATCTCGGGCATCGGCGAGTCGGCATACACCCGGTGGGCAAGTTCCGCTCCGCGCTGCCTGTCCCGGAAGATCGCCTGCCCCAGAAAATCCAGGATCGCCTTGCGCCGTGTCACCAGCGCTTCTCTGGTCATCGGCTCGTCGCCGAACACAATCCGCCACACCGGCGCGCTCAAAAAGTACAGAACGTTGGCGCCCAGGCTCGACAGGTGGATCTGCATCCAGTCCGTATCGATCAACTCGCCTGAAGCGATGCCCTCGCGAACCATGGCCCGGTAGAGGATCATCATGGGCTCGAAGACTCTTTTCACGATTACCGGCATGACTGCCGATTCGCCTTTGTGCAGCCGAATCATCTCCTGCTGCATCAGGCTCTGAAACACCTGCTGCGAAAGAATCCGGTCAAAATGGCTCAGCGCTGACCGCAGGATCCGTTCACCCGGGCTGGCCTCCGTCAAGAGCATCGCCATTGTGGTGTCGCGCACCCGAGCGGCGATGTCTTCCAGAGCTGCCTGGTAGAGCGCATCCTTGCTGGCGAAGTAATAGTAAAGAAGGGCTTTATTCACGCCCGCGGCGGCGGCGATGGCCTCCGTGCGCGCTCCGGCGAGCCCCTTGGCGGCAAACTCGCGGGCCGCGGCATCGAGGATCCGCTGGCGGGTTTCCGCGGAGCGTTCCGAAGAGAGCGAAGTGGGTTTGGTCGACACTTATTAACTAAACGGTTAGTTGTTAACTAACCAGTTAGTAAATTAATCCGTCCAGCCCACGAATGCAAGTGAATTCTTAGAAATCATCTGCAGGCGGCGTCTTTCGCTGCGCGGCGATGCAGGATCACACCGTGCGATCGGCCAAAACTTCTTACAGGGTTCGCCTGCAAGAAAAGACGCCTTGGGCCTTCGCTCGTATTCGACGACTATTCCCCGCCCTTCTCCTTCGCAGACTTCCCCGCTCCCGGCACCCATGCGTTGTCCGCCGAGAGAATCTCGGAGTTCTTTCCCACGGCGTTCTCAATCTTGATCCGAACCAGGCGGTCT
>Ga0335069_10008041_pt1 | contig 15135 bp, 15 predicted proteins | sample Lox_Sample_11_FD_206714 | JGI IMG/M metagenome (GOLD analysis project Ga0335069, IMG submission 206714) | Soil microbial communities from Loxahatchee National Wildlife Refuge, Florida, United States - Lox_Sample_1.1 | ecosystem: Environmental > Terrestrial > Soil > Wetlands | place: USA... | reverse complement strand
CCGAATATCGCCGCGGCATACGATACGCTGCGTGCGCTCGGATTCAGCCGCGTCAAGGTGCTGCACATCGCCGAGGACTTCGGGACGGATTGGGCGGACAAGGGCTACCCGGTCGCCCAGGGCGAATGACGGATGCGAGGAGTCGCGGGCAGCCGACGCTGGGGCGCGGCGCTGGCCGCGCTCGCGCTCGCGACGCCGCAGTCAGCCACGGTCGCGCAGAGCCCGCGCCCCGCGCCGGCCGCCCCTGCGGCGTCGCCTGACCGTCGGGTGCCGGAGTTCGCGCCCGACTTCAGCCGCGCGGACCTCGCCGGCCGGCCGGTCCGGCTCGGCGCCTACCGCGGCAAGCTCGTGCTGCTGAGCTTCTGGGCCACCTGGTGCGAGCCGTGCCGCTCCGAGGCGCCGCGGTTCTCGGCCTGGCAACGCGAGTACGGACCGCGAGGACTGCAGGTCCTCGGCATCTCGATGGACGACGACGTCGCCGCTGCCACCGAGTTCGCCCGCGCACTGCAGCTTGCCTATCCGGTCGTCATGGGCGATGCACGGCTGGCGGAGCTGTTCGGCGGCGTGCTCGGCCTGCCGCTCACCTTTCTGATCGATCCTTCCGGCCGGATCGTCGCGCGTTACCGCGGCGAGCCCGACCTCGACCGCGTCGAGTCCGAGCTTAGGGCAGCGCTGCCCGCCCGGCCGCGGTAGCGCCGCGCCAATAAATGCGCGCATCACGAGCCGGGTCTGCGTCAGGCTTGCAGGTCGTCTGGCGGTCTGGCGCCGCGCCGATCGCGGCGAGGCGTCGCGTGCCGCGGTGGCCCGGCGCAGCGCCGCCTGCGTGCTGACCGTTCCGTCTTCGCTGATCCAACGGCTGCGCAGCGCGACGCGCGTCGTGGTCTTCACGGGCGCCGGTGTCTCCGCCGAGAGCGGCGTGCCGACGTTCCGCGACCCTCAGACCGGACTGTGGTCGCGGTTCGACCCGATGGAGCTCGCGACGCCGACCGCGTTCGCGCGGGATCCAGACCTCATCTGGGGGTGGTACGAGTGGCGTCGGTCGATGGTGGCGCGGGCGGCGCCGAACGAGGCGCACCGCGCGATCGCGGCCATGGCCGCCGTGGTTCCGCAACTCACCCTGATCACGCAGAACGTCGACGACCTGCACGAGCGTGCCGGCAGCCGGCCGGTTCTGCACCTGCACGGCCGGATCGCGCGGCCCTACTGCGCCTCGTGCCTTGAACCGTACGCCCTTCCGCAGTCCGGGCCGCACGCGCCGGACACGACCCGGATCCGCCCGCCGCGCTGCGGCGCCTGTGGTGGACAGGTTCGCCCGGGCGTCGTCTGGTTCGGCGAGGCACTGCCGGACTCCGAATGGCGGGCCGCGGTCGCGGCCGCCGGCGCCTGCGACGCATTCTTCTGCGTCGGCACGTCCTCGGCCGTCCAGCCTGCGGCGTCGCTGACCGGAATGGCGATCCGCGGCGGTGCGGTCACGGTCCTCGTGAACCCCAACCCGACCGAGATCGACGGCGACGTGAGCTACGCGCTGCGCGGCAAGGCGGGCACGGTGCTGCCGTCCCTGGTCTCGCAGGTGTGGTGCCCGGAGCCCGGGTAGCTGCCCACATGCATCCGTCGCCGCACGAACGGCGCAGCGCGTCACCGGATCGTGCGCGATCCGAGCCGGCATGTACGCCTCGACCGATGCCACCGGGCACCGCGGCTTGCGGGGTCACCGGTCCGGGGAGCGCAACGGGCGTCCGACGGCGGCGAGGCCTGATGGCCGTCAGGGACGAATCTCGAGCGGCGTCCGTTCGCGCACCATCGCCCAGACTTCGAGCAGGTCGTCGTTCGACAGCGCGATGCAGCCGTTCGTCCAGTCCTGCGTCTGGTAGTACGACAGCGGCTTGTGCAGGACGTTCGGAAGTCCGTGAATCATGATGTCGCCGCCCGGCGAGACGTGCCGTTCCGCGGCCTGCTTGAGGTCCTCGGGGTTCGGATAGGAAACGTGCAGGGCGCGGAAGTAGTGGCTGTTCGTCCTGCGCGCATCGATCACGTAGCGCCCCTCGGGCGTGCGGAAGTCGAACTCCTGGCGCTTCGGCCCGACGGGGCTCAATCCCAGCGCGATCGGGTAACTGCGCAATGGCTGGCCGTCGCGCATGACGTACAGCCGGTGCTCCGACTTCACGACCAGCAACGCGTCCGCGCGCGGCGGCGGCAGCTCCGGATCGGCATCGGTCGGATCGGCCCACGCGCCGGATGCCGGCGACAGCCACAGGGGCGCCGCGATCAGCAGACTGCGCACGAGCGCAGCCGTCCATGCGGGCATCGTCCGGATGCCACGCGTGGGATCGCTGTCGGTATCGAGCGCGGCAGCCGCCGCGCGGGAGCGTGGGTCGCTAGCCATGGCGGTTGCCTCGAGGCAGGGCCGTTGGCTTGCATATATAAGAGCCGACCGGCGCGCCGACCCGGACATCGCGCACACAAATTCCGCGGCACACGGGCCGGACCGCCCCGATTTCGGTCTCAGCCTGCAGATGACAGCGCTTTCGTGAAGTCGGTCACAAGTCGCGGGCTGGACCTGCGCGCTGCAGCGGCCCGGGCCGCTTGGCAAAGGCTGTGCCGCCGGGTCATCGGCGTCGGCGAGCTGCAGCGCACCGCTCGCCGAAGGCAGTTCCTGCGCACGCTGGCCCCGCTTCCCGGCTGACCCCGCCGCGGCGCCGTGGCCCGCGGCCGCGTCCTCGGGCGACCGAACCTTCGGGCCCGCGGGCATGAGCGGCGCGCAGCGCCGCGACACGACCAGTCAGTGCGAAGGATGATTCCGGCGACCGCGGAGCCCGGCTTTGCGGCCGGCCGCGGCCGGCGCCGCAGCCAGACGCCGGACGCAAGGCCCGACACGTGCAGCCGCGCTGCGCCGGTGACACCGAACGCAGCGGCCGGATCTACGCGTAAGCCGAAGCCCCTGCTGTCGGTTCTATTGATTGAATTTGGGCAGCGCCACGCGCATCCTCCGCCACAGGCTCGGAGGCTGCGCCCGAATGCCGCCCGATCGACGTCCGCGCCGCCACCACTCGAGGGAGATCCTGCAATGAAGAGAATTCTGACGTTCGTGCTGCTGGCTGCGACGCTGGTCGCTGGTACTGCGCTGGCCGCAGACCCGATCATCGGCACCTGGACCCTGAATGTCGCCAAGTCGAAGTTCAACCCGGGGCCGGCACCGAAGGCGATGACGCGCACCTACACCGAAGCCGCCGGCGTCTACACGCTCGACCAGAAGATGACGGGCGCGGACGGCACGGACAGCACGATGCAGGTGCACTACCGCAAGAACAAGGAGGACAAGCAGGCCGGGAACGCCGCCTTCGACTCGACGACGGCGAAGCGAATCGATGCCAATACCTGGGACTTCGTCGCGAAGAAGGACGGCAAGGTTGTCCTCAACGTGCATCGCGTCGTGGCGCACGACGGCAAGTCGATGATCGTGCACAACGTGGCCAAGCTGCCGAGCGGAGCCAAGACCGACGATGTGCTGCTCTTCGACAAGAACTAGACCAGTACCCGGCGGGCGCAGGTGGCGCGACGCTCCGGGTGAATGACTGCGGCAGGTTTGCTGGGATAGCTGACGGCGCGACGCAACGGTCGCCACGGAGGACACCATGAGGCGCGTGATTTCGGTGCGGTGGCTCGTCGCGACGCTGTCGCTGTGCGCGACCCTGGCCACGCTCTGCCCCCAGGCGATTCGTGCCAAGGAACCGCCCCCGCGCGTCTCGGCCGACGGCCTGGAGCTGAAGACCGAGACCAAGCGGCGCCTCGTCTACGTGAAGCCGGGCATCTCTCTCGCGCAGTACAGTCGTGTGGCGATCCTCGACTGCCACGTGGAGTTCTCGAAGGACTGGCTGCGCAACTACAACAACAGCCAGCGTGACAGTTCGCGCCGGATCTCGGAGAAGGACCTCGAGCGGGCGAGGACCGACCTGGCAGCGCAGTTCAAGAAGGTGTTCACGGAGGAGCTGCAGGGCAAGGGAGGCTACCAGGTCGTCGACGGCGCCGCCCCGGACGTGCTGGTGCTGAGACCGGCCCTCGTCAACATCGAAGTCAGTGCCCCGGACCTGATGGCGCCGGGGCGCAGCGTCACCTTCGCCCAGTCGGCCGGGCAGATGACCCTGTACCTGGAGCTCTGGGATGCCGCCACGAACACCATCATCGCGCGCGTCATGGACGCGCAGGCGGATCCGGACGTCTACGGGCAGCGCTCGAGCAGCGTCAGCAACCGCGCGGCGGCGGACCGGATCCTGAAGAGCTGGGCGGTCGAATTGCACAAGCATCTCGACGCTGCGCGCGGCACGCCCTAGAACGCGGTCGCGGGCAGGCATGAAGCCCGGCGGGCTGCGGCACCACTCACGGAGGTCGCATGCGCATTGTGACGGTCTCGATGGCGATGCTGCTGGTCGGCGCCGCGGCACAGGCGGACGAGCCGCTGCGCTGCGGCAACTGGCTGGTCACGACGCCGATCTCCGTCGAAGATCTGCTGCACAAGTGCGGCGAGCCCGCCGAGAAGAAGGTGATTGCGGAGGACGTTCGCTCGGGTGGCAAGACCGGATCCTCGTCCCGCGTGGTCGGGACCGTGACGACCGAGAAGTGGACCTACCGGCCGGGTGCCCAGTCGTTGCCGATGGTCGTCACGATCGTCGACGGCAAGGTCACGAAGATCGAACAGGAAAGGTGACGGCGGCCCTGGGCGCGCCCGGCGCCGGCCCGGACCGGCCGCGCTGCCCGCGACCCGCCGGCCGCTGGCCGGTGTCGCGGAAGTTCGGTCACGTCGCCTGCGCACGGACCGCACCCCCAAGGGCGCCCGCCGGCGGAGTCGTATGAGCGGCGTCAACCCAAGATCCGAGATTGGTCGCGGCGATGACCGGGACCCGGTTCGCATCCGGACCGGGCACGAGCTGACGGTCTTCCGGACCCGACCGTTCCGCACGCGCGGTGCGCGTCGCCGGACGGAACGCCCGGCTCTTCGCTGTGAGCTCATGTCCCGGTGCGCCTGCGCGCTGCTGCTCGGTGCCCTGATCACCGCAGCGACCGGCGGGCGGGCGGCGCTCGCCGACGACGGTCCCGCCGGCACGGGCGCGACCGGACCGGCCTCGACGGCCGCGGCAGGTTCCGACCAGCCTGTCACCCCGCCCTACGGGCGCGCGCTGCCGTTCATGGCCGAGGAGGCGATCAAGCGCGGCTACGAGCTGCCGCTGCCATATGGCGCGGCGCTGATCGTCACCGGCCTCGGCAACCGCAAGATCGACGTCACCGACGTGCGTGTCGGGCTGGAGAGCCCGCCCCGGTCGGTCAGCCAGTTCGTGCAACTCGGATCCAGCAGCAACGTCATCAACGCCAACGTCAAGTTCGACGCCTGGGTGCTGCCGTTCCTGAACGTCTACGCGCTCGTCGGCGTCGTGCGCAATACCTCGGTCACCCACGCGGTCGTCACCGTGCCTGCACCGGGGCCCGGGACGGGAACGCTGCAATTCACCAAGGACGTGACCACGGACCTCAGTGGCGTCGTGGGCGGTGGCGGCGTCACGATTGCCACCGGGTATCGACAGTTCTTCGTGGTGGTGGACGCGAGCTACGTGCAGAGCGACCTCGGCTTCGACAACGCATTCAATGCGCTGATCGCCACGGTGCGGACCGGATGGAACGGACGGATAGGAACGATACCGCTGCAATTGTGGCTCGGCGTCGGCAACTGGGACACCGCCGCCACGGCGACCGGCCACGTCGACCTCGAGAACGCTGGCCGGCTGGACTTCGCCGCGGACCAGAAACCGCATACGCCGTGGATGTACGACGTCGGCACGAACCTGCAATTCAGCAAGCGGTGGCAGCTCGTCCTCGACGTCGGCAGCGACTTCCAGGGCGGGTACTTCGCGGTCGTCGGCCCGACGTACCGCTTCTGACCGACGGTCGGACGCCGCACCCGACTGCGGCGGATGTGACAGCGGCTCTTGTAGTACCGGCCCGTCGCGTCAGAAGGCCTCGCCGACGGAGATCAGCAGCTGCTCGTCGCCCTTGCCCCAGGCGTAGTCGACGCGGAAGTTGACGCGGTATTTCTCGGCGACGCGCCAGCGCAACCCGAGCCCGCCGGACGGGAGCCAGTCATCCTGCCTGAACGGTTGCACGGTGCCATACACCCCGCCGGCGCCGGCGAACGCGACCACCCCGAGCTTTCGCGTCGCCTGCCAGCGCCACTCGGCCTGCGCGGCGAGCAGGCTCTTGCCGACGTAGACGCCTGGCGTGTAGCCGCGCAGGTCGACGCCGGCGCCGTACCACGGGTCCGCGAAGAACGGCGGGTTGCCGGTGACTGTCTGCCCGGCAATGCGCCAGGCCAGCACGTTGCGATCTCCGAAGGCGAAATAGCGGTTGTAGGACACCTCGTACTTCACGTAGTCGCTGTCCGACCCGAGCACCGTCGTCGAGATCCAGATGTCGGCGCGCAGCAGCGCGCCATCGGTCGGGTAGAACTCGTCTGAACGAGAATCCTGCTCGGCCTTGATCGCCAGGATGCCCATCCGGTACTTGCCGGGGAACACCGACGAATCGACCGCACCGAGGTCGAACCCCTGAATGCCCGTGCTCACGCTCGCGAACTTGAGGCCGCCCCCGACCCAGAGGTGTTCGCCGAGGTGGTAGGCCACGTCGAGCACGCCGCCCCGAAAGCTCTGCTGCACCGGCGCCCTGAGTCCCTGGCGCAGACTATCGAGCGCCAGGTCGTAGTACACCTCGCCGCCGCCCGCGGCGACCGTGCTGCGGACCTTCCCGTCGGCCCAGTAACGCCGGTCCGCCGCGGCCAGGGCCCAGCTGTCGCCCTCGGCGTACATGCCGCCGACGCCGTACATGGAGGCTCGCGGCTGGTTCGGCTGGTCAGCGGGTTTGTAGAGCCTGGCGACGCCGCCCTCGAGGCCGGCGCCGAGCAGCGGGTTCTTGAACGGGATCGGCACCACGACCCACTCACTGGAACCCGGCTTCACCGCGGTTGCCGTCGGCGCGTCGAGCTCTTCGGGGAGCTGCCCGGTCAGGTCGCCGACGGTTGCAGTGCGGGTGTCGGCTCCGGCCGGAACCCGGATGACGTCAGCCGGCGCCTGCGCCGCGTCCGGCGCGGTCGCGTCTCCCGGCTGCGGATCGACCGGGCGCGCGGGCTGCGCCGACGCGGCTGCCGACGCGACGATCGCGCCGAGGAGCGCGGTGCGTGCCGCGGGCGCCACGGTGCACCGAAGACTCCGAAGGCCGTGGAGAGCCATGCCGCGCACATCTCCGAGCGTGTGGCAAACACCGCCTGACGCCGGCGAGTCGCCGGGCGACAAGACATCCCGCGTCTCGATGATACGAAATTCGGGTCGGCTGCCAACGCCGGCAGCCGTACGCTGGCGACGACAGTCGCACACCGCTCCGTGGCGCGGCCGTGTCGAAGTGCGGCCCCGGCAGGCGGCTCAGCCCGAGACGGGCCCGGGTGCTGCCGGCGCCTGGGCTTGGCCGGGCGGCGCCGGCTGTTCCGGCGGTCGTGGCCCCGCGCTGCCGGCACGACCCGCGGCGGACCCTGCACTCCGGCTGCTCAGCTCGGAACGCACCAGCGCGATGTGCATCTTCAGCGTGTACAGCATGTGCGCATGCATGACGGGCACATGCAGCCGGTTGACCCGCTGCTCGAGCTCGAGCAGACGCGGCTGCAGGCGCGCGATGTCGTCGTCGTTCGCGCCAGCGTTGATCTCGCCCTCGGCGAACTTGAGCTCGCCATAGAGCCGGTAGATGCGCCGGCGCACGCTCCACGCGTACAGGCCGGGCATGCCGCGCAGCAGCGGGTACAGAATGCCCGCCAGCGGGATCAGCAGCACCGCGGCCTGCCCCGCGACGACCGCGAGCCAGAACGGCAGGTAGCGCTGCAGCCAAGGCGGTCCCGACTTGTAGTACTGGCGCGCGTTTGGACTGAGCGGGAAGTCGTCGGCCTCCGGCGCGGGAAACCGCCCGGCGGCCTGGAACACGTCCGGGCCGGAGTGGATCTCGGCGGCCGCCTGCAGCAGCAGGTACTGGATCGCATCGTGCAGATCGCTGCGCACGACGAGGCTCACCTTCGGCGCGAACAGGCTGATGTCGTGCGGCGGCACGTCCGTGGCCATGTCGGCGACGCCCTCCGGCAGGGTCAGCCGCGTCAGGAACGGGAACAGTGCCACATAGGCGTCGGCGCGCGGGTAGTTGACGAGCGCCGCACGGCCAGAGGTCAGCAATCGCTGGACGACCGGCGAGCTCCAGGACGCCGACACGAAGGCTGCACCCAACTCGCCACGCAGCAGCTGTTCGGCGCTGTCGTTCGGCGACAGCGCAACGAACTTCGCAAAGCCCGCGTCGATCCGGTTGACGGCAAGCAGCCGCAGGGCGAGCGCGCGGGTGCCGCTCCCTTCGGCGCCGATCGCGATCCGCTCGCCGCGCAGCGCATCGAGCGTATACGGGTCCCTGGATCCGGCGTGGAAGAACCAGAGCGGCTCGAACTGCAGCGTACCGAGCGACACGAGCGCCGGCCGCGGATCGGCGCCCTTGTCGACGATGCCGCCCTGCACGAACGCGACGCTGGGCCCGGCGGCGGGATCCGCGAGACGATGCAGGTTCTCGACCGCACCGGCGGTGGGCACCAGCTTCAGCTCGACGCCGGCCCGGGCGAGTATCTCGCGATAGCGGATGCCGAGCTCGGCGTAGGTGCTCCCCTCGGGTCCGGTGAACATCACCACCGTGTGCGGTGGCGCCCGCGGAAAGATCAGCACGGCAACCCAGATTGCCAGTGCCAGCACGGCGGCCGCCGCAACCGCAACGGCGACTACACGCTTCTGACCGCGCAATGCGTGGCTGAACATGGACGACCTGGCCGTGCCTGATCCGCCAGCGTAGCCCTGTCGGGCGGCGCCGATTCGCCGCCGGACGCGCGCCGCGGAACCCCGCGGTCCCCGCAGCGCGCGCGTATCCCCGTCGGGCCGGCGCTACTTCTTCGCGGCCAGCGCCTTGTAGGAGAACTTCTGGCCCGATATCGATGCTTCGTACATCAGGCCGCCCTTCGCGATGACGAACACCGCCGAGCCCTTGTGGTACCCGCCCGCCGTCGCCGCATCACTCTTGCCGCCGCTCGCCGCCGCGTTGGCACCGCTGCCGCTGGCACTTCCCGAGGCGGCCGCGGTGATCACCACCGCACTTGCGTTGGCGCCGAACTCGAAGTTGCCCGACGTGAACTCGTCGAACGAGCGCTTGTCCTGGAAAAAGAGGATCTCGCTGAACGCCTGGCCGCCGGCCTGGAAGCCGACGCTCAGCTGGGTCATCGTGGTGTCGCCGACGTGCTTGCCCTGCTCGTAGACGCGCCCCTCGCCGCGCGCGCCGCCAATGCCAAGCCCTGCCTTGCCGATGCTCGGAAACACGGCGTAGCCGTAGCTGTTGCTGAAGAATGTCGCACTCTGGCCGGCGTTCTTGAACAGGGCCACCGTGTCGCTGTACTTGTCGGCCAGGGCAGGCCCGGCGGCAAGGAGCGTCGCGGCCATCACCATGGCGATCCGTTTCACGATCTGCATGATTCACTCCTCAATCGATGAAGGTCGGCCGGGTGCCGTCAGAGACGGTCACGGGCTCCGTGTATCAGCCGCTTCCCCGGCGCCGAGCAAGGTGGAACCCGTCCGCGCGATCTGCGCGATTATGGGGGCGTCATTGCGAAGAATCCGTCTGCACATCTACGGATCCTCGCAGCCCATCGGAACCGAATTCGAACGGTGCGGTGCCGTGATCGCGGCCGCGGTCGGACGGCGCGCTACCGGGTCGTTGCAACGCGCCGGCACCGCTGCACCGGCGGTCCTCGCTGATGGCCGCGCCGCAGCACAATCGCGCAATGCTGCTCACGGATATCACGGCTGGACGCCCGCCGCCGTGCGTATGCCGTCTGGCACCCCCGCCCGTTCGGCGGTCGGCGTTTGCGGGGCCGCGCTGCCCCGGTCACCGGCCGATGCGGCCGCGAGCCGGCGCCGGCGCCCGAGTTGCCGCAGCGCAGCGTCTGATCCGGCGGGGTCGGGGCGGCGAATTCCAAGCTCCGGCCCGGCGGAAAGCCTTTACCGCGTGCCCGCCCGGGTGCGCAGGCCCGGTGAAGCGAGCCGGCCGCCGTGACCGACCGTCACATGGCACTCGCGGCGGGCAGTGCCGCCATCATCTTCGTGACCACGGCGTCGATCGCCGGTCCCGGGTTCTTGCGCGCTTCCGGCGACACGCGTCCCTCGCCCGTCGCTTGCCACACCAGGACCTTCTTCTTCGCATCCACCAGATCGATCGTCAGCGTCCCTTGCTTGTAGTTGACCGTCTCGATCTCGGTCGCGCCCCAGCCGCCGTACATTCCGTAGCGGTAGCCGTAGTACCCCACCGGCCCCGGCGAGGAGACGATGTCCTGTTTGTCCTGCACGTTGGCGTAGAAGTTGATCAAGAGGTCGGGGGTCGATTCGCTGTAGACATAGCCTTTCGATTCCATCGCACGGCGCGTCGAATCCTTTAGTCTCCCGGTGAATACCGTCTCGTATCCCGCCTTGTCGGTCGCCAGCGGCGATATGAAACCGAACGTCCTGTAGGCGGCAAAATTCGCCGCCGGATTCATGTCGTTGCGGATCTCGGGCCCGGATGCGGCACAGGCGCCGATCACGATGGCGGCTACCGCGATGGCAAGCGCATGGCGCAGGTTCGAGCAAGTGTTCAGCATGATGCCTCCCGGTAGGTCCCGCCCCCATCAGCGCCATCTCGCCGCGACCGAGCGATGGTAACCGATCATCTGCCCCCGCGGCCCCGCCGGATTCGACGCGTGGTGATCGGCCCGGCGTCGCTCGACGGTGCAGCCGCGCACGGCGTGACGCCATGCGACGCGCGAACCGGCTGCCGTACTCAGGTCGTACCGCTTCCGAAGGCACGACCCGAGCCTGCCGGGCGACAAGCTGCGCGCGTCCCTGCATCGCTGCAGCGCCGAGACCGCGGGCTCATCCAGGCCAGCCGTCGGCCGGCAGGTTTCCCGGCGCCCCGGGGCCAGCCCTCTGCGTGGCGTGCGCCGACTCTCGGCACGGCGAGGTGGGGGGAATCCACGATGCGCGCCTTCGGAACAGTTACCTAGAGTCCCCGGGGCGACGACGGCGTTCGTCCGATTGGCGCCGGTCCGCGGCGGCCGCCTGCGGTTCTGCGGCCGCGGCTGGCCCGTATTCCATGGCTTGAGACCCGACTCATGAGGAGGCTCCACATGCGGCTCACCCGTGCCGTCGCCTGCTTCGCGGCAGCGACGGCGATATTCAGCGCTCAGGCTCAGACGCCCGCGCCCGCCACTGCGCCGATTGCCGCGCCGACGGGCCAGAAGAGTCTGGCCGCCACCCTCAACGTCTATGCCTTCCCAAGCGCCGGCCAATCGAGTAGCCAGCAATCGAAGGACGAGGGCGATTGCTACAACTGGTCGGTGCAGAACACGGGCTCGGACCCCTTCCATGCCCAGCAGCAGGTCCAGCAGGCCCAGCAGCAGGCCGCGGCACAGCAGCAGCAGACGGCACAGGCCACTCAGGGTGCCGGGGCGCGAGGCGCCGTGCGCGGCGCCGCCGGTGGTGCGGTGGTCGGCGCGATTGCCGGGGACGCCGGCAAGGGCGCAGCCATCGGCGCCACCGCGGGCGTCATTGCAGGGCGCTCGCGGGCGCGCGGCGCGCAGGAAGCGACCGCTCAGCAGGGGAATCAGCAGGTCCAGGCGGCCTCGCAGGCGTCGGCCGAGCAGACGGCGGCCTTCAAGAAGGCCTTCGGCGCGTGCCTGGAAGGCAAGAAGTACACCGTCAAGTACTGAGACGCAGGTCCCGCGGCGCAGGGCGCACCCGTGGCGCCGCGCGAGGCTCGGGGTTGATCGAGGAAGCGTCATGGGTCTGCGTTCCGTCGCTGTCGCGCTCGCCGCCTCGTCTGTTGCGCTGGCAATGCCGGCGGTGGCAGACGAGGGGGCGCCCGAGTTCACCGGGCGGCTGACCGCCGGGTGGGCCATGCCCGTCGGCGCGAGTTCCGACTACGTGCAGTCCGGCTTCTCGGCCAGCGCCGGATTCGACTGGCGCCCGTATCCCGCGTCGTCCTGGGTCCTGCAGGGGGACCTGTCCTGGAGCCGGTTCAACGCCGAGCAGCGGCTCGTCGACCTCGCGCAATCGGCGGCACCGGACGTCCAGATCGACGAGGGCCTGGTCCGCGCATGGGGGCTGACAGGTGGCATCAAGTACTACTTTCCGTTCTCGCCCAGCGTGAAGGGCCACCCGCTCGGCGCGGCGTTCTATGCGCTCGGTGGTGTCGGCGCGTATCACCGCGAGGTCGAGATGACCCAGACCGTTCTCGTCACCCCCTTGCCCGCGAACTGCGACTGGTTCGGGTACTGCTACCCGGGCTCGCCCGCGGCGGGCGACGTCCTCGTCTACAGCAAGGGCACGACCAAGTTCGGCTGGAACGTGGGGCTCGGCGTCGAGTTCCCTCTGGAGAGCCACCAGTGGTGGTACATCGAGGCGCGCTTCCACCGCATCGAAACCACCAATGCGACCGAGTTCGTGCCGATTTCCGTCGGAGTGAGATTCTGAGCTGGCGCGCCGCGCCTGACACTGCATCGGCAAGATGAGCGCTCGTCGCCCCCGGCCGGTCGCGCGCGGATTCCGTCGCGCGGTCACCTAGAGGAAGGCAATCCCTCTTGGAGTGAGCCTGGTGCGAGCGGCCGAGTGGCCATTGGGGGGCCCGCCCCTCAGCGCTCCGAGCCTCCCGGCCCGCCATCGCCTGCGACGAGTTCCATCGCCGGCTCCGATCCGAGCCACTCCTCGCCAAAGATTTCCACGGGATGCTGCGTACGATCCGTCCCGTTACCGCAACGCAGGTCGTCGGCCGCGCAGTACTTGTCGCACCCCCAGCAGATGCGCTCGGGATGCCGCGGGTTCAGAGGGAGCTTCTTTGGCACGAGAATCCCGCGGGCGGGCTGCGCCGCGGACCATAGACCGCCCGCGTCGCCGCGGCCATACGCGAAGCACACCGCCTTCGCGGACGCGCCCGGCCGCGACACGGCCGAGGCTCGCGTGCCGGGGCGGCACGTCGCCGGGGGCGCGGGTCTCGACCCGGCCGGATGGCGGGCCGGCGGGCCGGCCATCGCTGCGTCAGTGCGGATATTGAGCGAACAGGGCAGCGACCGCCTCGTTGATCTTCACTTCGGCATCGTGGCCGGTGAGGCCGGACAGGTCCTGCTCGACGACGGCGTGCCAGATCGGCTGCCGGTCGCGCGCCTGGTAGAGGTTGATGGCGATCAGGCCGCGCTCATAGACGTATGGTCCGTCCCAGCCCCAGCCGTAAGGCCCCGGCCAGCCCCAACCCCATCCCCATCCGTAGGGATACCCGCCTTGTACGGTCGTCCGCCGCCCGATGCCGTAGCCGACGATACAGGTGGCCGCGGATCCGGGCGCCGCCAGCGACACGCCCTTGGCCTGCAGATTGGCGGCGATAGCGGTTCGCAGGCGGCTCTCGATCAGGGGATTGGGAATGATCGGCGTCTGGCCGCCGGAACTGCGGAATTCACCGGCCCACGCGAAGGTAGCGCAGACCGATGTGCTGACGTCCGGATTGCTGTCTGACACGACGCGAAGCCCGGTGCAACCCGACAGCGCGCTCGCGGCCGCGAGCGACGACAGAAGAATCAGGATTCGCGCTGCACGCATCTTCACGACCTCCGGAGGCGCCTCGCAACCTGGCGCCGCCTCGTCCACCTTTCAATAACGCAACGGCCGCGGTTTGGCTGACGACCCTGCCCCTCGTCGGCCGAGGCGTTCCGCGAGAGTCGTCGCCCCGCGCGCCCCGGCATAAGCATCTGATCCATCAACGGTTGTCCCCGCGGCCGCGGCTCGCGCCTCACCCGCTCAATCGCAGGATGGGTGCGGCGCGCCCGCGCCGAAATAGGTACTGGACGACGAGGCGGTCGGGCCGCGTCCGTGAGCAGGTGAGGGCTGTATTCCCGGCGTCGCGCGCGCACGCACAGGGCGGGCTTGCGCATCGCCCGGACGCCCGCACCGGGAGCGCATCGGGCCGACGCGGCCACCGCCACCGGAATGGGCGGCAGCGCGGCACGCAGCGCGGCGGCGTGCCGAGTTGCTAAAGTGGCAGTCCCGCGCCGCGGCCGAGGCCCGGCGCCCCCGCGCTCGGCCCGAAGCTTCCTGCGGCCATGAAGCCGCCGGTGGGAGCTGCTGCGCGCTCGCATCGGCCGGAGGTTGACGGGCGCCAGGTGTCCCGCCCGGGTAGGAGCAGCCGCGGGCAAGGATGTGGCCGGAGAGATGTCTGTGCTACCTCGGATGATTGCTTGAAGTCCGCACGCTCCGCGGCTCGCCGCCCGCTTGATCTTCGCGCGGCACTCGGTGTCCTCGCGCTCTGTGTCATCTGGGGCGCGCAGCAGGTGATCATGAAGGCGGTCGCTGCCGACGTTGCGCCGAGCATGCAACTCGCGCTCCGGTTCTGCGGCGCCGCGGTCTTCTTCGGCACCTGGGTACTCGCGCGTGAGGGGCGCTCGGCGTTCGCCGACGGCACGTTGCCAAGCGGCCTGCTGCTCGGCACGATATTCGCGCTCGAGTTCATCTTCGTCGGCGAGGCGCTGGTGCATACCACCGCCTCGCACGCGATCGTGTTTCTGTACTCTGCCCCGATCTTCACGGCGCTCGGTCTGCAGTTTCTCCCTGAAGAGCGGCTCCGGCGCACGCAATGGCTGGGTATCCTGGTCGCGTTCGCCGGCATCTCGGTCGCGTTCCTGGGCCACGCCGGCCGCCCGGTGACGGCACTCATCGGCGGCGACCTGATCGCGCTGCTCGGCGGGGTGAGCTGGGGCCTGACGAATGTCGTGCTGCGTCGCGGCCGTGTCGGGAGTTCGTCTATCGAGAAGACTGTCTTCTACCAGGTCGCGATCGGGGCGATCGTGCTGCTCGCCTTCGCGGCAGCGACGCAGCAGACGCGGGTGCTGTTGACGCTGCCGGTGGTGCTGGCGTTGCTGTTTCAGACCGTCGTGATAGCCATCGCGAGCTACCTCGCGTGGTTCTGGCTGCTGCAGCGCTACCTGACCTCGAGACTGATGCTGCTGTCGCTGCTGAC
>Ga0335069_10008040_pt1 | contig 15137 bp, 14 predicted proteins | sample Lox_Sample_11_FD_206714 | JGI IMG/M metagenome (GOLD analysis project Ga0335069, IMG submission 206714) | Soil microbial communities from Loxahatchee National Wildlife Refuge, Florida, United States - Lox_Sample_1.1 | ecosystem: Environmental > Terrestrial > Soil > Wetlands | place: USA... | reverse complement strand
GAGCGGGAACCAGCCCGCGAGCAATGCCTTCAATTTCACAGCCCGCGCCTGCTGATGCGGATTGTCGGCGGTCTGCTGGCGAAAGCGCTCGAGGTCCTTCGGAATCGCCGCGAGCTCGGCATGCACGCGGTCGAGAAAGACGCGCTCCCCCGCGATGCGATAGCCGCGCTCGGCGATTTCCGTCGACTGCACGTCGGAAAGAAGCGTCTGCGCGCCAACGATGACCTGATAGGTATGATCGACAAACGCCTGCGAGTCGGCTTCCGCGCGCGACAGGCGAACGAGCAGCGCTACAATCACAGCCAGGACCAAGAACACCGGGACGGCGAGCACGGCCAGAATACGGGATGAGAACAAGCTGAAAGTTCCCCGACCAATCCGGGGCTCTCGGCCCCTCCGACATCTACGGTGCAGCGTAGTGACCCGAATTATTGGAGAAATTTTGGCGTTTGACCATGGCGCGGGCTGGGAACTTCCGTCGCAACGCCAGCGCGAAAATCCGTTTGTGTGCACCATCTCACGCAGCCGATGGCTCTGGCGAAGGTAGCCCCGGCCAGTTCATAGTGGGAGCGGCAGGGGCAGCAAGGGATGAGCCGATTTGCCTGCTTCCACGGCTTCACCGGTCGCGTGCTTGACGCTGGTCGGCACCCTCGCTGGCCTCCGCTTCGGCTGCGACAGAGCGGAGGCGGAGTCGAAAAGCCGAACGCTTGAGGAGATCCGGGAGCTGCGCCGCCCGGTCCGGCACACCTGATGGGCAACGCTCTTCTTCGCGCGGCCGCCGCTGCCGTTTTTGCTGTGGGCGTGTCCAGCGCGTCTCTGGCAGGCGATGAGCCGACGCGGCGCGCGGGAGACGGCATCGCACCACCGCCCCCGCCCTCGATTCTCTTCGGCGATTTCTTCGCGCGCGTGGCCGAGAGCGGCCTGTTCACCGACTTCAAGTCCTTTGTCGACGCCACGCCGCGCCAGGCGCCCGGGAAAATACTCGGCGATTATCGCGCACATACGCCCCGATCGAATGCCGCGCTCGGGATATTCGTGCAGCGGAATTTCGTGCTCCAGGAGCCCGCGGACACACCGGCGCCGCCTCCCGGCCTTCCCATCGAACAGCATATCGCAGCCTTGTGGCCGATCCTGACGCGGTCGACGCCCGCGGTGCCCGCCTACTCATCCGCCTTGCCGCTACCCCAGCCTTACGTCGTTCCCGGCGGGCGTTTCACCGAGATCTACTACTGGGATTCCTATTTCACGATGCTGGGGCTTGGCCCCAGGGAAGCGACTCTCCGCAACGGTATGGTGGACGACTTCGCCTATATGATCCGGACTTACGGTCACATACCGAACGGCAGCCGCACTTATTATCTCAGCCGTTCGCAGCCGCCGTTCTTTTTCAAGATGGCGGGGCTTGCAGGCGATGGGGATGAAGCGGCCGGGGACGCGCGGTTTCTGCCCGAGCTGAAGGCGGAATATGCCTACTGGATGAAAGGGGAGAACGCGGTAACGGCGGGCCATGCCCTGCGCAATGTGGTCGCCATGCCGGACGGCTCCGTTCTTAACCGCTACTGGGACGAACGCGACACGCCCCGCGACGAGATGTACCCGAACGACGTTGCTGCCGCCGGGAATTCGCAGGAACCAGCTCGGGTTCTTTATCGCAACATCGGCGCCGCCGCCGAAAGCGGCTGGGATTTCAGCTCGCGCTGGCTCAGAGACGACAAGACCCTTGCGACCATCGAGACGACCGACATCGTCCCCGTCGACCTCAACAGCCTTCTCTTTGGTCTCGAGCAGGCGATCGCGCGAGGCTGCCAGCGCGCGAACGATCAGGCTTGCGTCCGGGACTATGCAGATCGCGCGTCGCGGCGGCGTACCGCCATGAGTCGCTATCTTTGGGGAAACGGCGCCTTCTTCGACTATGACTGGGCGTCCGGCACGCGCCGCGACGTGCTGAGCGCGGCGACGCTCTATCCGCTCTTTACCGGCGAAGCGGACCCAAACCAGGCCCGTGCGGTGGCGGATGTCGTGCGCGCGCGCCTCTTAAGACCGGGCGGTCTCGCGACGACGGAAAACCATACCGGCCAGCAATGGGATGCGCCGAACGGTTGGGCGCCGCTGCAGTGGATCGCCGTCGAGGGCCTTCTCCGTTATGGCGAAACGGATCTGGCGAACGACATCGCTACGCGCTGGCTCGCGACGGTGATCGCCTCGTATCAAGCCACGGGCCGACTCGTGGAGAAATACAACGTCGACGATTCCAACGGCAAAGGCGGCGGCGGTGAGTACAAGCTGCAGGACGGCTTCGGCTGGACCAACGGCGTCACAATTGCGTTGCTGAAGCTGTGCCCGCATGCGGCCAGTGACAACCTGAGGCATTGCAGCCAATAAACTCCGACCCGCCTGGCGCGACGTTCTTTATGTTCCGCCCGGTTTTGCAACGACTTCGTAGTAGACGCGGCTGCCGCTGTAGATCGGCTTGTAACGGCCGCGCTTGCGCGACACCGGCGAGTCGTCAGAACGTGATGATGATGTCGGTGTCGGCGAACCAACCCGTGCCGCCAACGACGTAAGGATAAGACGGTCCGCCGACTGGAGAGCGCCAAAGATAGACACCTTGCGTGTTGATGTGCACTTCCGGCCGCGAGAACGGATACCAGTTGAGCCCGACCGAAAAGTCCCACGGATTGCCGTATTGGCCGAGGATCTTCGAGCCGGCCGAATAGGCCTGCAGCTGCTTTGGGATGAGCATCGTCGAAGCCTGGACCTGGAAGCCCTGGTCGAAGAGATGATTGACGGGAAGCGGACCGGTAGCGTTGAAGTCTCCAACCCAGCGCGCGTAGTACTCGCCCTCCAGCGAGAAGCCGCGATATTTCACGCCGGCATTGGCATCGGCCATCTTGTAGGTCGCATCGTTGATCTGCGTGCCGTTGTTGAACGGGTTTGAGCTGAACACCAGCGTCCCGTCGGACAGGCGGATTTGCGTGTTCTCGAACGTGTTGACGTTGGGCTGTTCCTGTTTGTTCTCCGGGCTCTGCGTGTAGTGGATGCCAAACAACGTGGCGACATGTTCGTGATAGGCGTAGTCGCCGAAACCGAGGCCCGGCCCGAACTCGCCCGTGGTCGGCATCCACCATAGCGCGACGGAGTAAGTCGAAAACCGTCCGGACAGCTGCTGTGCGTTGATGCCGAGGGCGGAGAGATTGTTCGCGATCATCGCGCGATATTGGAGATTGTCCGTCAAATTACCGTCGGCCCAGAAGCCGAACGTGTACGAGCCGCGGAAGAACTCGTCCGCGATCGTGCGATTGTCCATCTTCAGCCAGTTTGGATAGGTCCAGTTGGTGCTGCGCGTCGTGGGCATCGGCGCCACGCCGCCATAGAGATTGAGCAGATCGTCGAAGTGATAGCCCATATGACCGGCAACGACGACCTGCGAGGTGTCGCCCATCGCCGAATTCTGCGTCCACACCCAGACGCGATAGGAAAAATTCGGATCAAACAGCCAGCCTTTGGCCGAGAAATTGATCTTGTTCAGAAGAACGTCCTGCCGGCGCGCGACCGTGAAGGTGCGGCCGAAACTGTCCGTGTAGGTCGGCGAAAGATTGAGCTGATTGAGGTAGCGCACATAGGAGATGATGCTGAAGGCAAGTTCGCCGTCCTTGGACCGGACCGCGACGAAACCCCTGCCCGGCTGGTACTTGCCCCACCTATCGTCTTCGCCCGCCGGTGGCGGCGGATAGCGGTCAGGCATCGATATCCCGCCATAAGGCGCGACCCTGATCTGTTCCGTCGTGTTGTCGGCGACCTCTGCCGCCTTATCGGAAGCAGGTTTTACGGCGGCAATCTTTTCCGCGACGGGCTTCGCAGGCGCCTCGACCCGCTGTTTCGCGGCAGCGGACCTTGACTGCACCGCCTGCGCCTGCATCTCGGCCTCGAGCTTTTTGATGCGCGCGTCGAAATCCTGCATGGTGTGCAGCATCTCGCGCCGCATGGCCCTGAGCTCGTCGAGCCGATGTTTGTCGACCTTGCGGCTCTGGTCGGCGGCGGTCTGCGCGTTCGCGTGAGCGGGCGCGACGACGAGGAACGCCAGAGCAAGAAGACCTGCCAACTTCGTTCGCGTCATCGCACCCGCTCCACGCAACACGGCGCTCAGATCTCGAATTTCTTGCCCCAGCTGTATTTGACGGAGAACTGGAAACGGATGTCGTCGCCGGATTCACGGTTGAAGTCCGTGCGCTTTCCCCACAGCATCTCGCCGCCGATCAGGATGTCATCGGTGGGCGTCCATAACAGGTTCATGGATGCATACTGGCCTTTGCGGAACGCCGACGGCTCCTGGAGGTTGGCGTTGTCGACCTGCGTGAAGCTGTAGCCGAAGGCCGAGGTCAGGCAGCTGTTCCAGGCGCGATCGTAATAGGCGACGACGCCGGTGAGCGGCACGGCACGCGGGCGGATCCCGCTCTGGTCGGCCTGCGCCGCAAGGTCGACGCCACCGTCGTTCATATAGCTGGCGATGCCGTTGCCGTAAACGACCTGGCCGATGAGCTTGTCCTTCTTGAACAGGTTCAGGTGTCCGCTGGCATTGATGCCCCAACCGACCTGGGCGCCTTTCGGGGCGTTGCTGGGCGTGCTGAGCGTGTCGTAGCCGACGCGGCGAAGGATTCCCGCGAGCTGCGCATGGCCCCAGTCGTCGTTGTATAGATAATGCGCCGTGAAATCGGGCATCTTCTCGTCGCTCTCGATATTGGCGCCGAGATCGGGATCGACCGTGCGGATCGTGCCCGGATCGATGTCGTTGCCGGGCCGCTCGACCGCGATCGCGAATTGGGCGTGTTCGGTGCGATACGGCGTGTATCGGAGCTGAGGCGTCCGCAAAAACACCAGGCCCGCCGGCCCCCAATAGTCGATGACATTGGGAAAGACGTCGATGTCCATGAAAAGACTATGCGTCTGGCCGGCGAGCAGGGGTCCCCACTCACCGTACGCGTGGCGGAGACGGAACGTTGTCTGGCCCTCGTCGGCGCCGACGCCGAAGAGGTCGAATTCGAACTTGAAGCTGACGTCGCCGAAGCTGGTATCCGTGGGGTGGCTGCCGGACACGCCGAACCGGCTCTGCTTGACGGACACATCGCTCTGTCCGTTGCTGCCGAACTCGCCTTCGGGCACGGCGATCTTCGACGGGCGGAACGCGCTTTCCCAGCTGGGATCAACGCGCTTGCTGTCATAGATGTAGTCCGCCTCTGCGAAACCGTAGATCTTCATCGAGGTGTCGGCGTGAGCCGGGTTGCTCACCGCCGTAAACCCGGCGATCGCCGGAAGGCAAAGAATCACTTGCGCACGCTTCATCGAATACTCCACACGGATGTTCGTGCATTGCGCAGGTGAAGTAGCCCCGCGGCCCCCGCTCGCAACGCTGAACGTATCAACGCGCGCCCACTAAACCGCGGGGTCTTAAGACCAACAATTGCCTTTAGGTCCAATGCGAAGGTGAAGAACCTTAACCAATGCGAAAGGGTGTGAACGCGCTCGCGCTATGCCCTGACGGCGCCCAAGTCATTGAACGGATTTCTGCAGGTTCTTCTTTTCCCAGGCGCGGACGCGAACGCGCGCGGCATCGAACAGGCGTTCGTAATTGGTCTTGCGGATGGCGAGACTGGTTCGCGGCGTTAACTGCGCGAAAATCGGATCCCAGAGATGAAATACGCGCAGCTGCGCCGACTGGTCGGCCGGCGCAACGACGTCGGTGCCGAACAGGAAGCGGTCCGGATATTTGTTGAACAGCGACGCGACGCGAGATTCCACCTGCGGCGAGGCCAATGCATATTTCGCCACCTCGTCCCAGGAAATGTCGAAATAGAGGTTCTTGAAGTCCCAGTCGTCCAGCATTTCGGCCAGAAAGTCGATGTGGTTCTTGTTCCGCATGGGCGTGTACGTGGCCTGCGCCCCGAGCGGCTTCACGACGCGGCCGAGTCCGGTATGCGCCCAGATGATCGTCGTATCCGGATGACGCCTTATGAGCGCCTTCATCTGCGTGAGATAGACGGGCTCTTTGTTGCCATTGTCGAACGGCGTGTCGATATCGCAATGAACAAGAACGAGCAACCCCGCCTCGCCGGCAAAGTCGAGAATTCGATCGAGCGCCGGGTTGGTGAGACTGGCGCCATTGCCGGCGATCTTGGCCGATACGAACTCCTTGTGGATCGAGAACTCGCCGATACCTTCGAACACGCCCGGAAACGTCGCCAGCACACGACGGATGTGATCGACTGCATACATGTCCGCCGGATTGAATCCCGTGATCATCGGGTCGAGACGCGCGCGATCCTTCGGCGGCAGGGAAAGAAATTCGGTGGCGATCACCGCGTCGGTGAAGGAGTAGTAGTAGAGGGGCGCGTCGGACTCGAGATAATAGGTCGGCGCGAAGCTGCCGGAATTCTCATAGGCCCAGGTCTGCTGCAGCGGAATGCCGAAAAGCACCGATCGGCCCACCTTGTCGCCCATGATCGCCAGGTACTGCTTCGCCGTCGGTCCCTTCTGGACGTAGTTGGTGAGATGGAAATGCTCGTCGTTGAAGAGATAGGCATCTTCGGCGAGGCCGCTGCGCGGCCACAGAACTGTCGCGGCCAGCGCCGCTGCGAAGCGTGTCGACCGTCTCACTTGCCGCCATAGGCTCCGCGCATGGACGGCGTCACTGCATAGGGATTTGCGCCGAGTGCCGCGTCGATTTCCTGGATCGCGGCCTGCGCCCTGACGCTGTTGCCGGCATCGTCGAGCGGCGGAGAGATCACCGCGATGCCGTATTTGCCGGGTACGACCGCGATAATGCCGCCGCCGACGCCGCTCTTTGCCGGCAGTCCGGTTTTGAAAAGCCACTTGCCGGCATCGTCGTAAAGGCCCGCCGTCGCCATCACGGCCAGCACTTCCGGTACGTTCTCCGACTTCATCACGATTTTTCCGGTGACCGGATTCTTGCCGCCATTTGCCAGCGTCGCAGCCATCTCGGCGAGATCTTTCGCGTTGGCGCTGACCGCGCACTGCTCCGTATAGATATCGGTGGCGCGCGCCGGATTGTCCTTGATGCGGCCATACGCATACATCAGCGCCGCAATCGCCTGGTTGCGCTGGTTGGTGTCGGCTTCGGATCTGTAGACTTCCGCATTGACCTTGAGCGGGCGTCCCGCGAAGGCGCTGTATTCGTCGAGGATGCTCTTCCAGATTACGGTGCGGTTCTTGCCCTTCACGAGGCTCGTGGTCGTGATCGCGCCGGGATTGACCAACGGGTTCTGCTCGAGACCTTTGTGCTGCTCGATGGCGATGATCGAGTTGAACGGCTGGCCGGTGGCATCGACACCGATATTGTCGGTGATGGCCTTGGCGCCGCTTTGGTCGAGAACCAGCGCGAGCGTGAACACCTTGGAGATCGACTGGATCGACACTTCCGACTTGATGTCGCCCTTGGTGAAGACGCGGCCGTCCACCGTGACTAGCGCCACGCCCAATATGTTGGGATCGACCTTGGCGAGCGCCGGGATGTAATCCGCGTTCTTGCCGCCGGTCGCGCTTAGAGCTTTGGTATAGGCCGCATCGAGCGCCATCTTGATCGAAGCATCCGACGACTGGCCTTCCGCCAACGCTGCGCCCGACAGCGTCAGCATCGCAAGTCCTGCGGCGGCACCAAGCGCACGTGGCATTTTCATGGGGCGGGTCCTTCAATCCGGAATGAGCGGAAGCGCTCGGGAATTTCCAAAAGGCACTCCCGCAGCGACGCTTAAGCGCGGCGCCTTCGTTCCTCAATTAGACCAGCGACCAATAGGTCTTGCGACTTGGACGAAAGTCCAACTGACAGTGCCGAAGCGCGGGACGAAAATCCGTTTCGTATTCGTAAAAGGCCCGCCATGTTTCGATGGAGAGTTCCGGCGCACGCGAAGCTGCGCATCGCCTCGCTGGTCCTTGCCGCCACCGCCTCTTGTGCCGGGATCGCCCGCGCCGACGATCAGCTGAAACAGTCGGGAACTGTGAGCATTTCGCAGACACGCGTTGCGTTCATCTTTAGCGGCAACGCCGGCGGCGGCACGCTTTATTATAAGGGCGGCAGCTATCCCTTCTCGATCGGCGGCCTTGGCATCGGCGGCATCGGCGTCACCAAGCTGGAAGCGACGGGGACGGTCTACAACATGTCGGACCGCGCGCAGTTTGCCGGTGCCTATTCGCAGTTGCGTTCGGGCATCACGGTCGGAGACCAGGGCAATGGCCGGCTCTGGCTCAAGAACGGCCAGGGTGTGGTTCTCAAGCTTCATGGCGCGAGCAAAGGCATCGGGCTTTCGCTTGGCGCGGACGCAGTGACCATCCAGTTCAAGTGAGAAGGGCGTGTCCCATGCGTTCCATCTCGCCTTGCGCTTCTGGGACGAGATGATCGCGCGGCCGACGGATTCCCTTGCCTTCCGCTTTATCCTTCAGCCGGGTGTCGCGGCCGCGCTGGCGATCCGCGACGGCGTCAAGGACGCCCATAATGGTCGCGCGCCGTATTTTTGGACGATCCTTCATGAACCAGGTCGGCGGCGAACGCGGCTGATCGGCGGCATCAAAGCGGTCGGTCAGGTGCTCATCCTGGCCGCCGCCATCGACGTCATCTATCAGCTCGTCGTCTTGCACGGCATTCGGCCCGTGCAAACGGCCGTAGTGGCATTCACGCTGGCATTCGTCCCTTACCTTGTCGTGCGAGGACCTGCGACGCGCATCGCTCGCCGCTTCCTCGAACACCGCCGGCCGCAATCTCCGCGCGGGCGATAGATGTCGGACGCGCCGAGCCATCGCTTCGACGTCTCGCCGTCGGTCGGCAACCATTTGGCGTGGATCAACACGCGACTCGCGGTCGAGCGGACCTTTCTGGCCTGGATCAGGACCAGCATCGCGCTCATAGGCTTCGGGTTCACGATCGTGCAGTTCTTTCAGCGCCTGCAAGACATGGTGCCAGCGGGTGAGCGCGTACGTCCCACCGCGCCGCGCGACCTCGGCCTCGCGCTCATCGCCGCCGGCCTAGGCGCCCTTTCGGTCGCGACGACGCAGTATCGCTGGGGACTCGCTTATCTCTGGAGCGACGAATTCAAAGGCGTCGCAGGTCTCGACGCGCGGCGTCATCGCACGCCCGCAATGTTTTCGGCCATCGTGCTGATGCTGATCGGTATCGCCGCGTTCGCGTCCGTCTTCGTGCGGTTCCCGTGAGGGCGAATGCGGGCCATTGCACGGACCGTGGCGGACTCCCGCCCGTCCGCCCCGTCCGGACCCGCGATTTCTGCGAGGAAATCCGGCGGTTGCGGGCCGCGGGGCCTGTCGTTATAAGACCGCCTCCCGAGGGAACCGGAGAGTAGCTCAGCCTGGTAGAGCACCACGTTCGGGACGTGGGGGCCGGAGGTTCGAATCCTCTCTCTCCGACCAGCCTTACGCCTGCGCCCGCAGGCGGAGGTTGCCGCGCCCGAGCACGATATGCGAGGGCGGGCCGATTGGCGCAAGCTGCGGCTCGGCAAGCCGAGTACCCTGTTGGGGCGTCGCCAAGCGGTAAGGCACCGGATTTTGATTCCGGCATTCGGAGGTTCGAATCCTCCCGCCCCAGCCAGCCTCGCAAGCTCGGCTATCCGCCCTTGGAATAGTCGCTCCCTCGCTGCGCCATCGGCTTAGCGCCTCAGTTGTGAAGGCGGCCGGTCAGCGTTACGCACTGCTTCCTGGCAAAGATGGCAGGCGGTTTCTTCTCGTTGGCGGGCACGTCGCGCCGAAACACGAAATTGGCCCACAGGGGCGTCGGTTTGTCAGAAAAGATGTCTTCCGGCATCTGATGGATTTCGAGGTTGACGTCGATCTGTCCCGGCGGCTCGAGCGTCTGGCCGTAGCTCCACGGCGAATCCGTCTGTCCCGCATGCAGCGTGAAGGTGCCGCTGCTCGGCGAGTTGCCCGTATTGCCGGGATAGACGATGCCCTTGCCGCCGATCGTCCAGACGAAATCCACTTCGGCATCGGAGGAAAGATAGATTTTGAGATGGCGCACATCGTTCGGCTCTTCGCTTTCAATCATCCAGGCGCAAAGCTTCGCGGCCTGCGCGGAGCCTCCGAAAGAGAATGCAAATGTCGCAACAAAGGCGATTGCCGCAATGCGTCCTGTCATTTCGAAAATTCCCCGAGGCAATATGGTTGCATTATACAGAGGGGTAACGATTGGGCTACAAGGCGACAGCTGTTTTCATGGAGTCAGCGATGGCAGAGGCGGTAGAAGAAGGTTTCGACGTATTCTTGCACGATGGCGACAAGGCGGTTGGCGCGGTGCGCGCCGTCAGTCCCAAAGCGATCACGATCTATGTCGAGAATGCCGGAGACTTCGACGTGCCGCGTTCGGCGATCCGCGGCGTGCATGACGAGAAGGTGGTTCTCGATGCAACAAAGCTCGACAGAAAACTAATGGACGCGATCCGCAAGGAACACAATCGCGAGGACCCGACGATCTGAAAACGCCGGGGCAGCTCAAGGATGCAGCTTCGCGCCTTTGGTGATCTTGTCGACGACCTTCTTCTCGGCGCGCAGCGCGAGGCCGACGACCTTTGCGTCGTGCGGTGCGAATTGCGCGAAGACTTCGCGATTGGCGACATCGTGGCCGGTCGCGAACATCTCCTCTACATAGAGTGACGTCTTGACGCTCTGCTCCAGCGAACGGCGATGGATGGTCGCCATCGTCGCGGCGTCGCCCTGCAGCACGACTATCGGCTGGATCGAGAGTGCATTGTACTCATGACCTGCGCGGTCGCGATAAGGTTCGCCGATGATCTCGGGATGCCGGCCGGTGATGCCGCTCATGAGGAACGCGGTAACATTTAGAGCCTGCCATGGCTGCAGCCCCTCGCGCAGGACGATCGCGATTTTCGTGTCGAACATGGCGTTACTTCACGCTCGCCACGCCCGCCGCGTCAATCGACGGCGCCGACATAGCGATTATGCGGCTCAGGATTCCGCGAACTGCTTGAATTCGGCAATGACCGACTTAACCGCGGCCGCGACGATCTTCGCGCCCGCCTCGACGCTCGCCTGCGAAGGGTCCGACCCGATGCGTCCGTCGGGAAAACGGCGCCGGTAATCTTCCGCGTCATAGATGGGGCCGGTCGGTGCGATCCTCGGCGTCATCTCGACCTGCTTCTGGGCTTCGGGATAGCCGAAATAGGTGACCGAGACTTCGGACGGCGTGGCGTGGCTGCCCTCGCCCACCGGAAAGAGCTGGCGGCAGAGCTCGCCCACGCCAGGCAGCTCCCACCAGTTCCGCAGCATGCAGCGCACCGGCGGGTGGTTGGAGCCCGGCTTCTGATCCGTCCCGAAGGTGACGCCGTGATAGATCTCGGAGAAGGCAGCGTTGATGGTGGCAATGTTGCCGCCGTGACCGTTGAACCAGTAGAGCCGCTCGAAGCCGTGATGGGCGAGCGACTGCGCCCAGTCGAGCATCGCGGCGATCATCGTCGACGGTCTGAGGGTGATCGTGCCGGTGAACGCCATGTGATGCTGCGCCTGGCCGACATTGAATGTCGGCGCCACGAGAATGCCCGCCTCGTCGCCGGCACGCCGGCCAATGATCTCCGGGCACAACGCATCGGTTCCCAGAAGCCCATTCGGCCCGTGCTGCTCCGTCGAGCCGATGGGGATCAGGATCGCCTTCGATTTCGCGAGATAGGCTTCGATTTCGGGCCAGGACGAAAGGTGCAGCTGCATGAGTGTGTCTTTAAAATTCCGGGGCGCATCGCTTGCACGGCGGGACGGGATTGTCGAGCCCTGAGTGAGTCCGGTCTCTTGCCGAGCCCGATCCGGCCCGCCAAAATCCACCTCACAAAGCCCCCAGGGAAACGCCGCGCCATGTCCGACGAACTGTTCTCCGTGCCGCAGGATTGGCGCGCCCGCGCCTATATCGATGCCCACAAATACGAGGAGATGTATGCGCGCGCAAACCGCGATCCGGACGGATTCTGGCGCGACGAGGCCAAGCGCATCGACTGGATGAAGCCGTTCACGAAGGTAAAAAACGTTTCGTGGGACCCGGACAATCTCTTCATCAAATGGTTCGAGGACGGCACGCTCAACGTCTCCGTCAATTGCATCGACCGCCATCTGGCCAGGCGCGCGAAGCAGACGGCCATCCTCTGGGAGGGCGATGATCCGAAAGACTCCCGCGCCATCACCTATGCCGAGCTCTACGAGGAAGTCTGCCGCTTTGCCAACGTGCTGAAGCAGCAGGGCGTCAAAAAGGGCGATCGCGTCACGATCTATCTGCCGATGATCCCGGAAGCGGCCTATGCGATGCTCGCCTGTGCGCGCATCGGCGCCGTGCATTCCGTCGTCTTCGCCGGGTTCTCGCCCGACAGCCTTGCGGGCCGCATCCAGGACTGCGCCTCGACCATTGTCATCACGTCGGACGAAGGCCTGCGCGGCGGCCGCACCGTCCCGCTCAAGGCGAACACCGACGTGGCCGTCGCCAATTGTCCGGACGTCAGGACCGTGCTTGTCGTGAAGCGCACCGGCGGCAAGATCGAGATGAAGGCGCCGCGCGATATCTGGTACCACGAGGCCGCGAAAACAGTGCCCGCGGAATGCGCGCCGGTCGAGATGGGTGCGGAAGATCCGCTGTTCATTCTCTATACAAGCGGCTCGACCGGCAAACCCAAGGGCGTGCTGCACACGAGCGCCGGCTATCTTCTCTACACCGCAATGACGCATCGCTACGTCTTCGACTATCACGACGGCGATATCTATTGGTGTACGGCCGACGTCGGCTGGGTGACGGGCCACAGCTATATCGTCTACGGTCCGCTGGCGAACGGCGCGATCTCGTTGATGTTCGAAGGCGTGCCTAACTATCCCACCTCCTCGCGCTTCTGGGAGGTGATCGACAAGCACAAGGTCAACATCTTCTACACGGCCCCGACGGCGATCCGCGCCTTGATGCGCGAAGGCGAAGCGCCGGTGAAGAAGACGAGTCGCAGATCGCTGCGACTGCTCGGCTCCGTCGGTGAACCCATCAATCCGGAAGCCTGGCTCTGGTATTACAAGACGGTCGGCGACTCCCGCTGCCCGATCGTCGACACGTGGTGGCAGACGGAGACCGGCGGCATCCTCATTTCCCCGCTGCCCGGCGCGACCGATCTGAAGCCCGGTTCCGCAACGAAGCCGTTGTTCGGCATCAAGCCGCAGCTCGTGGACAGCGAGGGCAAGGTTCTCGAAGGCGCCACCAGCGGCAATCTCGTGCTCACCGATTCCTGGCCGGGGCAGATGCGCACCGTCTATGGCGATCATCAGCGCTTCGTCGACACCTATTTCAAAACCTATCGCGGCAAATATTTCACCGGCGACGGCTGCCGCCGCGACGAAGACGGCTATTACTGGATCACCGGCCGCGTCGACGACGTGATCAACGTGTCCGGACACAGGCTCGGCACGGCGGAAGTCGAGTCCGCGCTCGTCGCCCATCACAAGGTGGCCGAAGCTGCCGTCGTCGGCATGCCGCACGACATCAAGGGCCAGGGCATCTACGCCTTCGTGACGCTGAAAGTCGGCGAGACGCCGAGCGACGCGCTCGCCGAAGAGCTCAAGCAATGGGTCTCGAAACATCTTTCTCCCATCGCCAAGCCCGACGTGATTCAATTCGCGCCCGGTCTTCCCAAGACGCGCTCGGGCAAGATCATGCGCCGCATCCTGCGCAAGATCGCGGAAGGCGACATGAGCAATCTCGGCGACACCTCGACGCTCGCCGATCCCGGCGTGGTCGATGATCTGGTGAAGAACGCCAAGCGCCCGTAACCGCCCACGCAGCGACGGCGTCTCCGCCGCGATGAACGCCGGATGAACGGCGCGCTCAGCGTCGCTACAGCCCCATCCCGATAGTGTGAACCTGTCGAACGGTCAGCACCGCGAGACCGCTTTGGTTCTTGCGCGTTGTTCCCGCGGGAAGTGGGGGAGCGACGGAGAAGATGATGAAACGGACAGGAATTGCAACTTTTGCGGCCGCGCTGCTTATCAGCGCAACCGCTTTCGCGGCGGACCCGCATCATGACCGTGGTGGTGGAGCCCCGCACGGCGGCGCCCCTCACATGGGCGGTGGCGGAGCCCCGCATATGGGCGGCGGAGGCGCCCCCGCGTTTCATGGCGGCGGATTTCATGGCGCCCCGGGTGGTTTTGCGCGCAGCGCCCCCAGCGTTCCGCACAATGGCGGCATGGCGAGCTTCAGCGCGGCGCCCAGCCATAACTTCAGTGCCCCGCGCGGCGGCATGGCAAATTACAGCCACGCCGGTCCCGGCCGCGAATTCAGCGCACCCCGGGGCGGCTTCGTGCATAACGGTCGCGCATTCGAGGCGGCGCCGCAGGGCCACGCATTCAATGGCGGCATGGGCGGGCCACGCGGTTACGCATCTTACCGTCACGGCGGCGAGACGTTCCGGAACGGCGCGACCATGAACACCAATACGCGCGACTTGGGCGAGCCCCGCGGCTATGGCAGCTTCCATCACGGCAGTGGGTCGTTCCGCAACGGCGCGACCATGAACACCAACGCGCGCGGAATGGGGGCTCCGCGCGGCGGCGCGAATACCGAAGCGTCATACATGCACCGGGAGGGGCGCTACGGCAGCATGGAGCATGGCAATGTCGTAGCACAGCCGAACGGCCAGACCGGGCACTACGGCCGCGATGCGCGCGGTTACGGCATGCGTCCCCGCAACTGGAACCAGCGTCCGCGCAATTTCGACCGCGGCGCTTATCAGCGCGACGTGACGGCGGGCGAGCGCTTCCATTACGGCGCCTATGATCGTCCGCGCGGCTGGTATTACCGCCGCTGGTCGTATAGCGACTATCTGCCCCAGATGTTCTGGGCGCGCGACTACTGGCTGACGGACTGGTGGATGTTCGATCTGCCTATTCCACCCTACGGCTATGAATGGGTGCGCTACGGCGACGACGCGATCCTCGTCAACGTCTACACCGGCCAGATCCTGCAGGTCGATTACGGCGTCTTCTACTGACGCATACACGCCCGCGGCGGGTCCGATTCCCGCCGCGGGCCGTATCTCTTACTCGCCCTCGCCTCTCACATTGTCCGTGCGCTGGATGAATGCCGCCACGTTGTCGTG
>Ga0335069_10008039_pt1 | contig 15137 bp, 11 predicted proteins | sample Lox_Sample_11_FD_206714 | JGI IMG/M metagenome (GOLD analysis project Ga0335069, IMG submission 206714) | Soil microbial communities from Loxahatchee National Wildlife Refuge, Florida, United States - Lox_Sample_1.1 | ecosystem: Environmental > Terrestrial > Soil > Wetlands | place: USA... | reverse complement strand
TGGGGACTCATTCAATATCCGCCACAGGACCGGGTATTACAGCGACACGCCGTTGAAGTAGGACCAGGAACAAGGCACCAGGATAGACAGCACGGTTCGGTTTCGCGCTCCGGACGCAGCATAAGGAATCTCTCCGGTTCCACCCTGTCCGCAACGGCCCGTGGCCGTACCAGCCGGGTTGGATCACCCCCTCACCAGCCTCCAGTCGCAAGATCTTCTCAGCAAAATAGTCAATGAGTGAGAGTTGCGCCAATATCTTCTTGTTATTAGGGTTACGCTCAAGCACGAGAGTCAGAGAATCAGTGAAAAGTGATTAGGGTTTGGTTCTCCGGTTTCCAGTGGTTGTGCGCCGCGGTGCGGAGTTCTCTGTAAAGTTGGGCAAGCGAGGATCAAGGGTTGATGGCAAAGTCAGGCTTCACGGGCTGAGTCTCCTCAACACCGCGGGCCGCGTTTGCAGTGTTGAGGAGAAGGATGCTCCGGTCATTGCACTGTGAGGTTGATCTGGGTGGAGGCGGTGATTGGGCCGGAGACTCCCGTTAGGGTCACGACGTAACTTCCAGCTGTGGTGCCAGGGATTGAGGTCGGAGTTGGCTTGCTGTTGCTACCGCCTCCTCCGCCGCATGCGAGGACTCCGTTTGCGAGAGATCCGAGGAGAAGCATCGATCCGAGGAGGGCGCGCCAGTGGCGACGCTGCGCGGGAATTCCAAAGAGCAGGATACAGGCGAGGGTCGCCTCTCCTGCCGCATACCAGGGGATTCCTCGATGGAGGGGACGGGCGGAGGCGGTTGTGGGGGCTTTGGTTGCAACGGTGAGTATCGCTATGCCGGGATTTGTGGCGGGGATGTTTACAGGACTCGTGAGGCCGAAGCTAAGGGTGGGGAGGTACTGAGCACCGGCAGGACTCGCTGTGATTACTGCGGACAGGACAACGCTGCCCATAAATCCGCCCGCGGGAGTTACGGTGACAGTTGAGCTGCCACCCGCTCCGGGAGCGGCAATGGTCACAGGTGTTCCAGACAGTGTGAAGCTCGGAACGGTAACGGTGATCTGTGTGGATGCTGAGGAGGCGTTGTAGAACGTATCGCCGGAGTAGACGGCCGTCAGCGTGTCGGTTCCGGGAGGCAGCATTCCAGAGCCAATGGTTAGGGAGGCTGACCCAACAGACAGCGGAACTGGTCCAGAATTGTAGGTTCCGCCGGTCAATGTGATCGTGCCGGACGGAACCGGATAGCCAGTTGCAGTGCCCACAGAGATTGCAACCGTAAGTTGTTGAGTGGTTGTAATGCTCGTTGCCTGTGGGGAAACCGTGACTGTAGGCGTGGCTTTAGGAGCGTCGGTCACAGTTACTGTTACCAACGTCGAAACAGAGTTGTAGTTGTAGTCTCCGGAATACGTCGCAGTGAGGGTGTAGGTTCCGGCCGGCGACAGCGTTCTTGCCGGCAAAGTAATCGTAGCGAGGCCGCCTGCGAGCGCGGCAGATGCGAGGTTGTTAGAAGGGAGCGACAGAGTCACTATCCCGCTTGGGACGGGGCCACCGCTCGTCGCTGGTGCGACAGCAACCGCAAAGGTAATCGACTGCACGGTCGTGATGCTGGCTGCGGATGGCATAGCGGTGATTGTCGGGTCCGTTTTCGTCACACCAGTCACACTCACGGTTACGTCATTGCCGAAGGCGCTCGTGTAAGTATTGGAACTTTGTGCGTCGGGGTAGTAACTCGTCTGAAGCCGGTTGTCACCGGGCGGCAGTTGTCCGGCGGCGATATCGAATGTTGCGGAACCGGAGATAAGCGGTGTAGACATCCTGGTGGTCTCGCCCGTGGATGACGAAATAGAGTCAAAATAGGCGTTTCCGGTCGGGATCGGGTTGCCGCTACCGCCGTCTACCGCAACTGTCACGGCCAAGTTCTGTGTGGTGGAGAGATTAGTTGAGGATGGCGATACCGTAACCGTGGGAGTGATCCATCTAACTCCAACTGTGAACGAAGCAGTAGCGGTTCTGTAGGTCGGGGAACTGGCTGCGTCCGGGATGTACTGCGCTGTAACCGTGTCGACGAGACTATTGTCTGCATGAAGGGAACCAGCCGGAATCACGATCGTGGCGCTGCCGCTAACGAGGGTTGTTGTTGCCGACATGTAACTGTCGCTCGTCAGTGTGATCGAGCCGCTTGGCGTCGGGGTGCCGGCGACGGAGACGGTCACGGTCAGTGATTGCGTAGACGTAATCGTTGTCGCTGACGGCGTAAGAGTAATGGCAGGGGCAACCAGAGCGCCGGAGAAGCTGTTGAGGAAACTTGAAACGTCAAGCGAACCGAGGCCGGTGACGAGGTCGTATCCGGTTGTCACCAGGTATCCGGCCTGGCCGCCGGTGAGGCCAGAGGGACCGGGAACGCTGTTGTTGCACATGCTGGGCGTGTTGACACTGCAGTTAGAGACGCCGCTTGTGGCAACTGTGGTGTCGTGGAAGGCCAAAGGCGCTATTGCAGCCATTGTGTAGAGTCCCGGGTTGAGGTTGCCCTGCGCGAATCCCATCTTTTCGTTCAGCAGGGCGGCGACACCGGCCATGCTCGGTGCTGCCGCAGAGGTTCCACAGAAAGCCAGGAAAGAAAACGAGCCGTCCGGGTTTGAGGCGCATCCGGCGCCGCCAGCAGCAAAACAGGCGAAGTAACCGTCGTGACAGGAGGAGGAAAAAGAGATGTCTGGCGTGTAGCGTCCGGTGCGCGCAGCCGGAACGCCAGTTCCGGCTTGCCAGACGGGAGTGGGGATGACGTTGCTGACGCCACCGCCCGATCCTGCGACAACGGGTTTTGAGGTCGAGTCCAACGGTTCATTCCATCCGCCTTCAGGAATGTAGCTCAGGGCTGACGCGAAGTTCGAGTCGTTGGATGATTTCCAGTAGAGGGATGGATTGCTGGTGTCGTTGAATTCCGTGCCGCCGACGCATGTGGCGTAGCTGGAGGAACAGATGTAGTTGGGGCTGATCGGCTGTGCAAATTGGGAGGGGGTGCTGAAGGCGGCAACGCACCCGGCTGCGCCCGAGTCACCGGAAGCCACAAACACCGACATACCCTCGGCAGCGGCTTGCTGGAAGAGCGAGTCCCAGAAATTAACACCGGCAGGGCCGGCCGCTGATTCGCAAGCTCCGTAACTGATCGTCATGACCTGGGCAGGAAGGGGCCAGGTCTGCACGAGGTACTGTGCATCAACTTCGATACCGCCGCTCTGGCTTGTTGCCACTACGAGCAGAAGATTGGAATTGAAAGGAGCTACAGAGCCCGCCCTTGTGACATCGAGCGTAGCTTCGGCCTGTTCTCCAAGGAGGGAGTTGGGGCCTGTTGGCGGCGCCGTGAGCGCAGGGCCAGGATCGATTCCACCAAATGCTGTGGGCACAATCTGCGTTGGATTGTTAAAGAGGGACCCGGTTCGAAGTCGAAAATTGTTGAAATCATCGAAATCGATCCGTGATCGACCGACTATGCCGATGGTTTGATTGTGGCCGAAGGGAAGAGTTCCAGGTGAGAAGTCGTAGATGGTTTGAAAATCGTCTGGGACGATGAAGTGGTATCCGTTTGAGAGGGAGAGATCTGGCGAGGCCGATTGTGAATTGCTCATGAAGTGTGCGGGCTGGTCGTCGATGGTGTAAAGGCCGTGGATGGCCTTGATGACCGGGGCGAGCGCGGCGGGAATCATGGGCTCGGAGGAGACTGAGATACGGTCGGCGCCGTTGACTTTGTAGGCGTGGATCTCGGTTTGGAAGGCCTGGCCGACGATTGAGGCCGGGCCGCCGAATCCGATGAAGGCGCGGCTCGGCGCGACCCAATTCACGCGCATGCCCTGGGACTGGATCCAGTTCTTCACAGTTTCGAGATCCGCGTCGGAGAGGCCAAAACGCTCGCCGATCTCCGTGGGAGTGAGCCAGCGATGGTATTCGGGTGAGGCGGGGTTCTGCTGGTCGGCCAGCAACTGCTCAAACGCTGTCTGCTGTTCGGGCGAGCGCGCGATGACCATGGTGAGCGCCATCTCCGATTTGGCGAGGCCGACACTGTTTTGCGGGTTTGCCCACAACGGATGGTGACTGGGCAATGCGCGCATCTGCGTGAGGTCGACTCGTTCGGGGATTCGGTTGGGGGCCTGAGCCAGGAGGGTCGAACCGGCGAGGTTTGCGGCCAGCAACAGAAGCAAGGTCAGGTTGAATCGCCGAAATGACAAGGACCGAAGAACCAGGCAACTGAGCGAACACCAATCGTCTTTCATTGGCACCCGTTAGGAACACTCTGGAATTTGTGCGACTGCGACGACCATCATACGTATGGAGTCATCCTTTGTCAGTGGCCCGATCGAGGTATAGCGGAACGGGCCGCCGGAGACAAAACAGAGACGTTCACCCACGTGCCCACAGAGAATTCAAGGATCATTCAAACCAGATTCGCAACGAGACTTCCAGGATGGCATGGTTTGTGCCAGGCCGTGGAGGCACTACTTCACGGGCCGGTCTGATAACTTCGACCCGGACCAGACGTCGGGGTATTCGCGAGATGCACGATTCGACACGGAGAGCATCCGAGTCTCGAATGACGGGCTGCGCGTGTACATTTCTGACGAGTACGGGCCTTATGTATACGAATTTGCGCGGTTCGGTGGGGAAAGGCTGCGGACGTTCCGGTTGCCTGAGAAGTTCTTCGTGAGCAAGTTGAGCGCGCAGGGTGCGGTGGAGATCGCGAACAATTCGACAGGCAGAGTCGCTAACAAGTGAATGAAAGGGCTGGCGATCACGCCAGACGGAAAGAAACTGGTCGGCATCATGCAGAATGCGATTATTCAGGATGCTGCGGAGGGTGGCGCTGCAGCCAGCCTGTTGCGGATCGTCGTGCTGGATGTGAGGTCAGGCCGGACGCTGCATGAGTATGGATACCTGCTGACGACCGGTTCGGGTGTGAGCGAGATTGTGGCTCTGAACAACCATGAGTTCCTGGTGGATGAGCGCGATGGAAAAGGGCTGGGCGACGGCAGTAAGGCGAAAGTGAAGCAGTTTTTCAAAATCGATCTTGCTGACGCGGTGGATATCAGCGAGATGAACGGTACGGCAGCGGCGAGCAACGCAGTATCGAAAACGCTCTTTCTCGACCTGGTGAAGGCACTGACCGCGACGGGCATGACGGCCGACCAGATTCCGGCAAAGATCGAGGGCCTGGCGTTTGGTCCCGATGTGGCGGGTCCAAATGGCAAGCTGCACACGCTGCGGGTGGCCAACGATAACGACTTTCTGCAGGACTACAGCGGACCGAACACGAATCCGAAGTATGTGCAGTAGGTGGTGCACGGCTGGGATTTCTGAGGTCAGGCGACAGAGTCTGAGCGACCCCATTTGTGACGCGCCAGGGATGTGATGCCCGAGCTCGTCATGAATGAGGCGCATGTTCAGGTTGATGCACCTGCCCCTAAGTACTGAAGGCGCGCGGGATTTTCATGGCCGGGGAGGGCTGGCCTTGCATCTAAAATGGCACTATGGCTCCAACGGTTCCCTCGCGCCGTCATTCCAAAACTCCTCCACCCGGCGAGACCGGCCACGAGGCGCTCTATTTACGCTCGCTGAGCGAACGCCAGATCTCCGTAGCCATCAAGCTTCGTGGGGGCGAGGTTGTGCGCGGATGGATCGAGTATTTCGACGACGGGATGCTTCGGCTGACCCGCGAGGGTAAGCCAAACCTGTTCATTTACAAGCACCAGATCGAAACAATCACCGAAGCCGGAAAGCGCCGCGAACCCCGCGTTGCGAAGGAAGCCTCGGATGAGAGCGCGGCCGTCTCGTGAGCGAAGCGGGAAGGGCAGTCAACCTGGTAGACACCAGGTGGGTTTCAGAGGCGGCGAAGATAGCGCGCGAAGCGGGCGCGCGGCTGCGCGAATTTTTTGCGCAGGGCGTCGAGACCGAATACAAGGGCGATGTTGACCTGGTGACGGTTGCAGACCGCACCGTGGAAAAGCTCATCCGCGGCCGCCTGCGTGAGGTGTTTCCGGAGCACGGGATCTACGGCGAGGAAGGCACACGGGAAGGGCTGGACCAGGAGTTCCGGTGGTACGTAGACCCGCTGGACGGAACGACGAATTTTGCGCACGGGTTTCCGCATTTCTGCGTGTCACTGGGGCTGGAGCAACGAGCGCAAGGGCTGAAGCCGGATGAGGATGGGAAGCTGGTTGCCGCACTGATCTTCGATCCGCTGCGCGACGACCTGTTCACAGCCGAGGCCGGCAGGGGCGCTCAGTTGAACGGCAAGGCACTACACGTGTCGCGAACGACGGAACTTGCAGAGTCGCTGGTTGCCACGGGTTTCCCCAGCCGCAAGCGCCACAGTAGCCCGAACATCCACTTCTACCAGGAGTTCACGCTGCGATCTCACGGTGTGCGGCGAGCGGGATCGGCCGCGCTCGACCTGGCTTATGTTGCCGCAGGGCGGCTGGAGGCCTTCTGGGAGTTCAACCTGAACCCGTGGGATACGGCGGCGGGAATTCTGCTGGTGGAAGAGGCCGGCGGGCGCGTGACAGACTTTGCCGGGAACACGGTGCGGCTCGCGAGCCATGAGGTGCTGGCATCGAATGGGCTGATCCATCAGGAACTCGTGGGGATGTTTCAGGATATGTTTGCAGGCCGTGACCTCTCGCCGATTCCAACCCCCGAAGAGTGGGCTGCACGGAGAGAAGAACGGATGGTTCGCTGAGGAGTTCCCGCATCGCAAAACGGTGGTGGGATGGGCAGAGTCAGCCGCTGGGGCCGTGTGCTACTATCAGCGTCGAGAAGACTTTACTTCCTCGGAGATAGCCCAGATGGCATACGTGATTGCTGAACCCTGTATCGGCACGAAGGACACAGCCTGCGTGGACGCTTGTCCTGTCGATTGCATCCACCCCAAGAAGGACGAAGCCGGTCATGCAGAGGCCGATCAGCTTTTCATCGATCCGGTTGAGTGCATTGACTGCGGCGCATGCGTGCCGGCGTGCCCAGTATCGGCGATCTTCGCGCAGGACGACGTACCTGAAAAGTGGGCGCATTTTACGGCGAAAAATGCGGCGCACTTTGGCCGCTAGAGAAGTTTGCGCACGTTCGTTAGCATCTCACGCGCCCGCCGTGGCACAGCCCGGCGGGCGTTCGTGCGTCTGGATCAAATTCAAAGGAAGTGGTGCGCACGGATGCGGCGGGCAATCTGGACCTGAAGCGAGGCATCGACGCTTGGAACCTGGTGGTGAAGCAGCTTCAGGTGGCGTTTGGGGAAGAGTGTTCTCCCACTTCTCGAAGTCGGTAATCGGGGAACCCGCGAGCTGGATGCGATGATGGATTCGCATGGGAGTGCTCACGTCAGAGGCGGTGGTGCTGCGCACGTGGCCGGTGCATGAAGCCGACCTGGTGGTGAGTTTCTTTACGCGCGACTTCGGCCGGATGAGAGGCGTGGCGAAGTCGGCCCTGAGATCGCGCAAGCGCTTTGGCGGTGCACTGGAGCCGATGACGGTGGCCCATGCGTTCTTTGTCGAGCGTCCGCGGCAGGAACTGGTGCGACTGGATCAGCTCGAGATCATCCGGTCGCCTTTGTCGACGCCGGTGGACCATGTGCGGATGACGGTGCTGAGCTTTTTCGCAGAAGTGCTGGAAGAAGCGCTGCCGGACCACGACCCGCAGGAGACGGTGTTCAGGCTGGTGGTATCGGTGTTGGAGCAGACGACGGTGCAGCAACCGTGGATGCCGCTGACCTACTTTCAGCTTTGGATGACGCAGCTGATGGGGCTCCTGCCGGATATTGCGCATTGCACTGCGTGCGGCGAGGCGCTGACGGCTGGGGCGACAAGCTTCAACAGCCATGCCGATGGACTTTTCTGCGATGTGCACCGGAGCGGGAATGCCAGCGAACTGTCCTCAGATTCCTGGCAGATGGGGCTGCGGATGTTGCGCTCGCCAGTTGCGGCCTTTGCGGAAGAGCCGTGGCCGCGCAGACGCGGACAGGACCTGCGACTGTTTACACTGCAGGCCCTGGAGCGGCACATGGAGCGGAAGCTGAAGACGGCGGAGGCGCTGGCGCGGCTGTGATCCATTTGCGCCCACCTTGAGCGATGAGGCTGCTCGTGGGGGGCATTCCCGTTTGCGCGGCAGTGAACGTCCAGGTCTCAAAGGCGAGATCTCCACCCCCACGAAGGAAGAGCTAATCTTACCCCAGTCGCTCGATCGTCACACACCGCCCAAGCAACTGACATCTTTGGACTCATTCAGCATCGCTTTTGGACCGGGAGAGGACATTCACTTTGTGGTGCGGGATGGAGGGCGTGATTTTTTATATGCCATGGGGCCTGACGAGACGCAGCCGCGCAAGATGAGGCCTGAACTCATTGTGGACGTAGGAGGGATCTCACCCAACGGCGAATGGCTGCTGGCGGGTGCCAGCCCAGTGTTTGCAACCTCGCTCCGGGGAGGACCCGCGCTCCGCTTTTGCAATTTGCGGTTACGGGTGGTCAGCCGACGGCAGGCTCTTCTATCTGCGATTCCGCGATCTCGGCGAGCTCAACGTCACTGATCGGGAACTTGATATCGGGATATAGCCTCACTTACCGCCGGGCATTCAAACCGGGAGACCGGGTAAAGATCGGCAAATATCTCGAAGACGTACAGGAATCCAAATTGCTGGTCACCTATTTGCAGACCACCAAGAACGAGGTGATAGCAGTGCCGAACTCATCGATCGTGAATACCGCGGTGGTGAACTATAGCTCCCTGGCAAGGACAGAGGGACTTATCTTGCACACAAGTGTGGGCATTGGGTATGAAGCGCCGTGGCGGCAGGTGGAGGCGATGCTGATTGAGGCGGCGGCGAGGACTTCGGGCTTGCTGAGCGAACCGAAGCCGTTCGTGCGCGAAAGGGAACTGCGTTCCTTTGATGTCGACTATGAGATCAACGCTTACTGCGACCAGCCAAACGAGATGAGTTCGATCTATGCCGCTCTTCATCGCAATGTCCTGGACGTCGTCAACGAATACGGTGTGCAAATTATGACGCCGGCCTATGTGTGATCCGGAGGAAGCCAAGGTGGTTGCTCGGGATAAGTGGTACTCCGCTCCGGCGTCACCCAAGCCCGATGGGCTCTGAAGGGGGATTTGGGTGAGCGAGGAAGAGAGAGGCATTCGGCGGGCTGGTAAACTGGCTCCAGTCCCTTGAAAAGAGATTTTGCCAGTGTCTTCAACGGAAATAGCACCCAAGACCAACAATTCAGCGCTGACGTTCCAGGAGTTGCTGTTCCGCCTGCAGGGTTTCTGGGCTGAGCGCGGCTGTGTGTTGCAGCAGCCCTACGACGTTGAGGTCGGCGCGGGCACGATGGCGCCGGAGACCTTTCTGCGCGTTTTGGGGCCTAAGCCGTACAGAGTTGGCTATGCGCAGCCCTCGCGGCGGCCAGCCGATGGCCGGTACGGCGAGAACCCCAACCGCCTGTTCAAGCACACGCAGTTCCAGCTGATTCTGAAGCCGCCGCCAGTGAATGTGCAGGAGCTGTACCTCGAGTCGCTCGAGGCGATCGGGATCGACCTGAGCAAGCACGACATCAAGTTCGAAGAGGACAACTGGGAGTGGCCCGCGGGCGGCGCGTGGGGCGTGGGCTGGCAGGTGATGCTCGACGGGCTGGAGATCACGCAGTTCACTTACTTTCAGCAGTGCGGGGGGCTCGATCTCGATCCGATCTGCGCCGAATTGACGTATGGCATGGAGCGCATCGCGCAGTTTCTGCAGGATGTGGACTCGATCTACGACATTGTGTGGGCACGCGATCTGGAGACAGGCGCAACGGTGAAGTACGGCGAGGTGCGGTTTGCCGAGGAGCTGCAGTTTTCTGTGTACAACTTCGAGGACGCCGACGTGGCGAGGCTCTGGCAGCACTTCAACGAGTACGAGGCCGAGGCGAAAGGACTTTTGGAGAAGGCCAACGCACTGCTTGCGGACGAGAAAGCGAGCGCGGCAGACAAGCGGAGATTTCCATTGCTGCCCACGTATGAGCTCGCGTTGAAGTGTTCGAACCTGTTCAACATACTGGATGCGCGCGGGGCGATCAGCGTGACGGAGCGCGTGGGCGTGATCGGGCGCATTCGCGCGCTGGCGGTGGGCGTGGCGAAGGCGTGTGCGGTGCAAGAAGCAGCGTGAGCGGCTGAGGACTGGTTCGTGGTTTCCCACCCATGCCGCAGGAACAAAGACGCGGCATGGATGGGGCACCCAGGCTCGATGCGGGTACGAGAGAAAGCTTAGAGATTATGGCGGATTTTCTACTGGAGATTGGGTTGGAGGAGGTTCCGGCCCGCATGATTGCCGGTGCCGAGACCGAGCTGGGCCGGCGGGTCAGCGAATTGCTGACGAGAGAGCGACTGCTCGCGCCTGCGTCAAAAGTCACGACCTTTTCTACGCCGCGGCGACTGGCCGTACTGGCAGAGGGAATGGCCACGGTGCAGGCCGACACCGAAGAGCAGATGACCGGGCCGTCGTGGAAGGTGGCGTTCAAGGATGGCGCGCCGACGCCGGCTGCGGAGGCCTTTGCCAAGAAGGCGGGCGTTCCGGTGTCCGGTCTGGAGAAGACGACGACGGCCAAAGGCGAGTACGTCAGTGCGAAAGTAAAGCGCGGCGGCAAGGCTGCGACAGAGATTCTCGCGAACGAACTGCCGAAGGAAGTGCTGGCGATCTACTGGGCCAAGAATATGTATTGGCGCGCGGGAAAGCCGGAGCGGTTTGTGCGCCCGGTGCGGTGGGTCGTGGCGATGCTGGACGCTGCGGTCGTGCCACTGGAGATTGCAGGGATTAGAGCGGGGAATGCAAGCCGCGGGCATCGGGTGCTGAATGGTGAGCACGCCGTGGTTCTGCCGAATGCGAAGGCGTATGCCGACACGCTACGCAAGGCCAGCGTGGTCGTGGACGTGGCGGAACGCAGGCAGAAGATTCGCAAGGCGCTGGATGCGGCGACGCGGACAGTGGCCGGCGCGCGGTGGCGCGAGGACGAGCCCCTGGTTGAAACCGTCGTACACCTGACGGAGTGGCCGTCGGTGATCCTGGGCGAGTTTGATCGCGAATACCTTGCGTTGCCGGAAGAAGTGCTGGTCACGGTGATGCGCGATCACCAGAAGTACTTCGCGGTGGAAGATGCGGACGGCAAGCTGGGGCCTTACTTTCTGGCAGTGCTGAATACTCAGGCTGACGAAGAAGGGCAGGCGATCATCCGGCACGGGAATGCGCGGGTGCTGCGCGCGCGGTTCAAGGATGCACGGTTCTTCTGGGACTTCGACCAGAAGCTGCCGCTGGCGGAGCGCGTGGAAAGCCTCAAGCATGTCACGTTCCAGAAGGAACTGGGAACGTACCACTGGAAGACCGAGGAGAACCTGCACGCGGCTCGCGAGCTTGCGGCGACAGTGCCGGGCGCGGAGTTTGCGTTTGACGAAGCCGCGCTGATGAAAGCTGTCTGGCTCGCCAAGGCCGACCTGACGACGGAACTGGTGAAGGAGTTCACCGAACTGCAAGGCATTGTCGGCGGCTTATACGCACGCGCGCAGGGGCTTGGGGAGCGCGTGGCGGTGGCGATCTACGACCAGTATCTGCCGGCTGGCGCGGAAGACCCGATCCCAGTGTCCGTTGAGGGGCAGTTGCTGGGATTGGCAGATCGGATCCAGACGATCAAAGCGATGTTCGGAATCGGCCTTGAGCCGACGGGATCGAAAGACCCGTTTGCACTGCGGCGAGCGGCCAATGCGATCGTGAAGATCCTTGCGGAGTCAGGATTGCCGCTGACGCTGAGCGCCGTGGCTCTCGCGGCAAAGGGCGACGCAAAAGTGGTGGCGTTCCTGCGTGAGCGGCTGAACTTCTATCTGAAGGATGTGCGCGGCTTCTCGTACGACGTGGTCAACGCTGTGCTCGCAGCGGATGCGGATGATGTGCGTGATGCTATTGCGCGCGCTGAGGCGTTGACTGCGGCGCGGAAATCAGCGGACTTTGAGGCGATTTCGGCTGCATTTAAACGGATCAAGAACATTTTGCGCCAGGCCGAGGAAAAGGGCTTCGAGGTGGGTTCGGCGAAGGGTGCAAAGCTGGCTCCGGAGGCGCAGACCCTCTTCGATGCGGCGGCAGCGCTGGCGCCGCAAGTGGCAAAACTGCGTCAGCACAGGGCCTATGCCGAGGCGCTTGGCTCGATTGCCACGCTGCGGCCGACGGTGGACGCATTCTTTGACAAGGTGATGGTGCTCGATCCTGACCCGGTAGTACGCGGGACGCACCTTGGACTGATTGACGGGGTGCTTCGTGGGTTTTCGGGCATCGCAGACTTCAGCGAGATCGTGACGGGGTAAAGCCAGCTAATAGCCATTAGCCGTTAGCTGTTAACCCTCAGCTCAGATTCAAGGCACCTTGTTCAGATTCAAGGCACCTTGTATTGACGGCCCGCCTGCGGCCCATTCTGTTTTTACATGGCGCGCGTCTACAATCTAGGTGGAATGTCTGACACTCTTTATTTGAGTTTCTGGTACCCGAATCTGCGTCTGGCGGCGATACCCGACAAACTGGTTGCAGTTCTAGAGGCGTTTGCCAGGTACGGAGGAGCGGCACGGGTATATTCAGCCACGGTATGGCCGGTTAGCTGGAGCGAAGCCCCGGTGTTCCAGATGATCTTTGGGCGAGGAGAGCGCGGCCTTGAGCCGAAGCAGGCCGTCGAAGAAGCGACGGAGCTGTTACACGAGGATTACGCCTACGAGTTTCAGATTGGCTGGAGCCTCTGGGATGCGGAAGCATCGGCTGCGGGGCTGGATACGCGCTGGTCGCGCGAGGAGCGCCTGGTGCGGGTCACGGGATTCGGGCCCTTGTTCGAGGAGGGGACGTTCGAACAGGACGGGCATATCCGCGTCGACTTTGGAAGTGACGCGGCCTTTCTTGACGAGGACATCGAACTGGATGCGACGGCAGCGCGACACGTGGAAGAGAATGTGCGGCAACTGGTTGAGCTGACGGCGGCGATTGAAAAGGAGTCGGGCGCGACGGCGCGGCTGTTGTGGAGCGAACTGGGCGAGAGCCTGGCCCAGAGGCTGGCCGCGCGACTGGGGATGGAGAACTAGAGCAGCCATGGCCAAGGTCCCCCGCATGCGTCTCACCATTGAGCGGCTGCGCACGATGGTGCTGGCCGCGGGTGTGCTCGTGGTTGTGGCGCTCGGAGTCTTTCTGTATCTGGCGCGATTCAGGAATCCGTTCAACCGCAAAGACCTGCCGCAGAAGCTGGGTCTCAACATTGCGGAAGAAGCAAATGGATTTGTCTGGTCCCACGAGGTGCGCGGGCACACTGTCTGCAAGATTCATGCCTCCAAGCAGGTGCAGTTCAAGAAAGACGGCAAGCTGATGCTGCAGCTGCACGACGTCAAGATCGAACTGTTCGCAGAAGACGGGAGCCGGGTGGACCAGATCGAGGGCTCAGAATTCGAGTACGATCCTCAAATTGGCCTGGCAAAAGCGGAAGGTCCCGTTGTCATTACGCTGATGAAACCGCAGGTAGCCTCGGCGATTGCGCCCAAGGCGACGACAAATCGCGCACTCAACGATGCGACGTTGAACAGCACGCTTGCCACGGCAGCGCAGACAGCGTCGGTTGGCGAGATTGAAGTGAGGACAAGCGGACTCGTCTTTGACAAGGACAGCGGCGCGGCATCGACGAAAGAGCGGGTCGATTTCTCCGTCGCGCAGGGCTACGGTAGTGCCGTTGGCGCGTCCTATGACGCGCACGCCGGCAAACTGGCGCTCGATCATGATGTAGAGCTGACGACCAGGAATGGGACGGAGCCTGTAAGGGTGAGAGCACAGCATGCCGAGTTCCTGCGTACCGACCAGATGTGCTCGCTGAGGTCAGTCACGGTTAACTATCGCGATACGGTGGCGCACGCAGAGGCCGCCCAGGTCTTCTTTCGCGACGACGGTTCCGCGGAGCGGCTGGATGCGAGTGAGGGAATTTCGATTGCGACAGGGGCCGGTGGGCGATTGGCCGCTCCAGAGGGCACGCTGGAGTTTGACGCGCAAAACCGGCCGAAGATCGGGCACTTGCAGGATGGGGTGACGATCGATTCGGTTGAAGAAATGCGGAACTTGCATGGAGTCTCGCCGACGATGGACGTGTTGTTCTCTCCGGCTGGCGATTTGAAGAGCGCGCACCTGGAACGTGGTGTGCAGATTTCGACTGAAGAAGAGACAGGCGTAAACGGTGCGAACATTCGTACCGGGAGGTCGTGGGAGTCCCCGGTTGTCGATGTCGCTTTCAGGAGTTTGGGCAAGGGAAGGGTCGAGCCTGGCTCGATTCACGGAACTGGAGGAGTGATCGTCACCGCGGCGACGCAACGGGACACCGGACCTGTTTCTCCATCGCGAATGACCGCTGAGGACGTGACAGGCACGTTTGACGCGAAGGGAGGACTGACCGCGATCGAAGGAATCGGGCACGCGAGTATCCAGCAGACGACCGCGGCAGGCGTGCGCCAGACGACGAGTGGCGACAGGCTGGTGGCACGCCTGGCCGCGACGGAGAAGGCGGCAAGGGGAAGCAGGCGCGGACAGCCGTCCAGCAGCATGGAGATTGAGTCTGCGGTTGTAACGGGGAATGTCGTGCTGCAGCAGGAACCGGCAGCCGGGGCCGGCAAGCCTGAGGAGACCGCGATGCGCGCGACGGCAGGGCAGGCGGTCTATGAGGGCTTGGGCGAGTGGCTTCACCTAATGCAGAGCCCGCGCGCGACGGATGGCGCACTGCAGATTGCAGCCGACAAGATTGACGTATCGCAGATGTCAGGCAATGCGGACGCGCATGGGAACGTAAAGGCGACCTGGTCCGGCAACGCACCGGGCGATGCAAGGGAGACGAGCGGGTCGAAGGAGACAGGGATGGCGACCGGCGCCGTTAGCTTCGGCGCGCAGGGCCCTGCACATGTTGTCTCCTCGGAGGCAAGTCTGAACCGGGGGACGGGACAAGTGACGTTCCGAGGCAAAGCGCGGCTGTGGCAGCAGGGGAATTCCGTTGCGGCGCCGGTAATTGTGCTCGACCGGACAAAGCAGACACTGACCGCACACAGCGGCATGGCGGCGGAGCCGGTCCAGGTGACACTGGTCAGCAGCGCGCCG
>Ga0335069_10008038_pt1 | contig 15140 bp, 16 predicted proteins | sample Lox_Sample_11_FD_206714 | JGI IMG/M metagenome (GOLD analysis project Ga0335069, IMG submission 206714) | Soil microbial communities from Loxahatchee National Wildlife Refuge, Florida, United States - Lox_Sample_1.1 | ecosystem: Environmental > Terrestrial > Soil > Wetlands | place: USA... | reverse complement strand
CACCACGTCGGTGGCCTTGCGATCGACGAGCAGGTGCGCGGCGCGGCGGGCGAGGGCGAGCGCCTCGGCGTTCTCGGGCCGCGGCTGTGTGGTCGGCGCGGCGGCCGGTCGGCGGACGGGACGTTTCCGGGGAGCGGCGCGCGGGGCGGCCGTGCGGGGGCGCCTGGTCTTGCTCTTGGCGGGACTCAAGGCGGCGGACCATAAGACAGAGCGCGCGTGCCCGGCGAGTGGTACGAGGCGATCGCGATGGGCAGCGAACGCGAGGCGCAATTCCGGAAGCTGGCGGCCGACCATCCCCGCTCGCCGATGGTGCACTTCTCACTGGGGAAGCTCCTCCTCGACGAACGCCGGTACGCCGAGGCGGTGGAGAGCCTGAGGACCGCGGTGTCGCTCCAGCCCGACTACGCCGCGGCCCTGGTTGCGCTGGGGGACGCGCTCGCCGGCTCCGGCCAGCGAGACGAGGCGCGGCGGGTGCTCGAGGGTGCCCGCGACACGGCGCTCGCGCAGAAGCATCCCTCGCTCGCCGAGGAGATCGACGAACGGCTCGGGGATCTCTGAGCTCCGCCGGCTCCCCCCGGGGGGGGGGCGTCGGGCCGTGTCGCGGCAGGTCGTCGATGGTGACCGCGACACCGAGCCCGCCCGGGCTGCTGCGGGTGCCGGTGCGGAGGCGCAACAGGTCTGCTCGTCACCTCGGTACCGGCACCGCCGCGCGCACCAGCTCCCGGACGCGCTGCTCCACCGGCCACACCTCGGAGACCTTCCCCCGGACCGCCAGGACCCCCACCAGCCGGCGCTCGGTGTCCACCCATCCGGTGAACCCGAAGACGCCCTGGGCCACCACCTCGAGCGCCCGCCCGTCGCTCGCCACCCGGTCCCGGTAGACGCCGAGCCCGGCGCGCAGCGACTCGCGCCCGGGCGCGAGACCGTAGGCCGACTGGGCGAGCGGCACCCCGCCGCTCTGGTCGGCGAGCACCGCCGCACGGAGCGTCGGCCCGAGGAGGTCCGGGCTGGCCCCGGGAAGCAGCTGGCGCAAGGCCCGGGCGTACTCGGCGGCATCGGCCTGCGCGCCGCCGGCGATCCGCGGGTTGTCGGTGCGGCCGAAGCCGGTGCTCCGGAAGCCGAGCGGGTCCATGAGCCGGGTCTGGATCAGCAGCGCCCAGGGCTTGCCCGAGGCGAGCTCGGCTACCCGCCCCGCGACCTGGAACCCCGCGCCCCCGTCGACGAACGCGGTGCCCGGCGCTGCGCGCAGCGGCGTCCGGGCGATCTCCTGCGTGCAGGCGGCGAGCGTCGTGGTGCGAGTCTCGAGACAGGGCGATCGCGCCGGGAGGCCCGAGGTCTGCGCGAGGAGCATGCGAACGGTGATCGCCGCCTTGTCCTTCGGCCAGTCGGGCAGGAGCGCGCGGACCGGAGTGTCGAGCGCCAGCGTCCCGTCCTTCACCAGCGAGAGGATGACCAGGGTGCTCAGCAGCTTCGTCGCCGAGGCGATGGGCACGGCGTCGGCGACGGTGTACCCGCCGTACGCCCGCTCGAAGATGACCGTGTCGTCCTGCTCGACACGGAGGACGCCGCCGCCCCACGCGGGCAGAGCGTGGGCGAGGAGTGCGTCGACTTCCGCGAGATCGGCTGGAGTGCCGGCCGGCGGCCTGGACGAAGGCTGGCTCGCGGCAGGTGCTGCGACGGCGACAGCGCTGGCCAGATCCGTCATCTCGGAGGCCGGTCCCGGGTGCACCTCGGGGGCTCCCGGTCGCTCCGGGGCCGCTGCGCACCCCAGCGCCAGGTAGACGAGGAGTGTCGTGGGTCCCCTCACCAGGGAGCGACCCTAGCGCACCCGCCGGTCGGCGAACGTGCGCAGCTGTTCCCGGTCCGTGAACGACAGTGTTCGTGCGAAGCGGGCCGCCAGCGCGCCGGCGACCGCGGCCACCGCCACCAGCTGGTACATGATGACCAGCTGGTAGCGTACCGCCTGGTCCGGCGCGGTGCCGCTGACGATCTGCCCGGTCATCATCCCCGGAAGCGCCACCAGCCCCACGGTGAGCAGACCGTTGATGGTGGGCCGCAGCGCCGCGTTCATCGCCGCGCGGACGTGCCGATCCACAGCCTGCTTCGGCGACGCTCCCAGCGAGAGCAGCTGCTCCACCGCCGGCGCGTCGTCGTGAACGGAGGCGAACACCCGCTCGAACACCAGCGCCACGCCGTTCATCGCGTTGCTGAGGATCATCCCCGAGATGGGAATCAGCAGCCGGGCCTCGTACCACCGGGCCGGGCGGATGACGAAGGTGAACACCGGCACCAGGACCACCACCCCGGAGACGAACACCGCGATCGTCGCGTAGCGGAACAGCACGCCGGTCCCGGGCCCGTGAGCGATGCGCCGTGCCGCGGTCCACCCGGCCACCAGGACCATCACCCCGATGAGGCCGAAGACGCTGGCCGGATGCTCGTTCCGGAAGACAATGGTCAGGAGCAACCCGACCGCGAACAGCTGGACCGCCGCCCGGATGGTCCCGACGAGGAGGTCCTTCTCCAGTCCCAGGTGGTTCCGGGAGGAGATGGCGATCGCCAGCGCCATCAGCCCCAGCGAGAGCACGAGCTGCGGGATGGAGACCGTGACGTAGCTCATGCCGCGGCCTCCTCTGCGAGGCGTCCCGCGGCGAGGCGGAGGTGCCTCCCGCCGAGCCGCTCGAGCGCGCGCGCATCGTGCGTGACGACCAGGATGCCGGCCCCGGCGGTGGCGAGGTCGCGGAGCAGATTCACCAGGAGGTCCGCCCGTTCGGTGTCCAGCGCCGCGGTGGGCTCGTCCAGGAGCCACACCTCCGGGCGGAGGGCCATCGCCCGCGCGACGGCGACCCGGAGCTTCTCCCCACCGGACAGCGCCCGCGCGTCCTGACCGAGGAACTGCGGCTCGAGACCGGCGCGGACGATGAGCTCGCGCGCGGTCGCCTCGGGCAGCTCCTCGCCGGCGAGGCGGGGCCCGGTGCGCACGTTGTCCAGCACGGTGCCCTGGAACATCGCCGGCGCCTGCGCCACCAGCGCGACCCGGCGGCGGACGGCGCGCGGTGACAGCGTCCGGACGTCGGTGCCGTCGAGCAGCAGCTGTCCGTCGTCGGGCTCGGAGAGGAGTCCGAGGACCCGCAGCAGCGTGGTCTTTCCGCCGCCCGACGGCCCGCTCAGGGTGGTGATGCCGCCCGGCCCGAGCCGGAGGTCGACCCCGTCGAGCAGCACGCGGCCCTCGTAGCTCTTGCGGAGATGACGGGCTTCCAGAGACACGGGCATCTGCTGGACCCCCGAGGTAGGACACCCGGTGAGAGAACGCCAGGGTCTCGTGAGCGAGGCAGGAACCGTGGGAGCATCCGGCTCCCCATGGACCACCTGGACGCGCTGCTCGACGCCGTGGTGCCGGCCGACGACAAGGAGCGGGCGGACCTCGCCCTAATGCAGGCCCAACGGGCGCTGCTTCCCGAACCGCTCTCGCGCAGCCAGCCGGCCGCGCACTTCACCGGGAGCGCCGTGGTGACCGACGGGACGCGGGTGGCGCTCGTCCACCACCGCAAGCTCGGGCGATGGTTGCAGCCCGGTGGGCACGTCGAGGCCGCCGACGGGGACGACCTGCTGGCCACCGCGCTGCGAGAGGCCGAGGAGGAGACCGGGTGCCCCGTGGTTCCACACCCGACGGCGCCACGGCCGCTCGACGTCGACGTGCATCCGATTCCCAGCCGCGGAACGGAGCCGGCGCACCTGCACCTGGACGTCCGGTTCCTGGTGCTGACCGAGCGGCCCGGGGCGCTGCGCGTGGATTCAGAGGAGAGCAGCGGCGTCCAGTGGTTCGACCTCGACGAGGCGATGCACCGGGCCGGGACACCGGAGATGAAGCGGCTGCTGTCCAAGGCCCGCGCGGTGCTCGGCGTCTGACCCGACCGGGCTGATGGCCGGGGCGCGAGGCCTGCATCCTCCGAGGGCGCCCCGTCGCTGACCGGATGGGGGCCGCGGCGGCTCCGGACGTGCCGGACGTCCACCGCTCGCGCAGCCTGCACCTGCCCCCCCTGGTCCCGGCGGCGTCGCCTCGCCGCGGTTGGCCCCACCCGGGCTGTGCCGCCTCCATCGCCCCTGAACTGCGCCCGTTCCCCTTGCCCTGCGTCGCCCGGTGACAAACGCTGCGCTGCATGGGCGAGACCCGGACGCTCCTCCGACCGATCGCGGTCCTGCTGGCGCTGTGCGCGGTGGCGTTCGGCTTCCTGGAGCTCGCCGGCGAGGTCCGGGAAGGTGAGACGCAGCGGATGGACGAGTGGGTGCTCCGCTCGTTCCGGACGCCGGGAAACCTTGCCGTGCCGCGCGGTCCGAGCTGGCTCCCCGCGGCGGCTCGGAACCTCACCGCCCTGGGGAGCTTCCCGGTGCTGCTCCTGGTGGTCCTGGCGGTGGCCGGGTTCCTCGCTCTGGCCCGCCTGTGGCGGACCCTAGCGCTGGTGCTCGGCGCCTCGGTGGGTGGGCTCGTGCTGATGCTCGTGCTGAAGCGGACGTTCGACCGACCTCGCCCCACGGTGGTCCCGCCGCTCACGCTGGAGACGACGGCCAGCTTTCCGAGCGGGCACGCGATGATGTCGGCGGTCGTCTACCTGACACTCGGGATGCTGGTGGCCCAGCTCTGCTCGCGGTGGCGGGAGCGCATCTACGTGATCGCCGTGGCCGGAATCCTGACCCTGGTGGTCGGTCTGACCCGGCTCTACCTCGGGGTGCACTACCCGACGGACGTGCTTGGCGGCTGGTTGGTCGGCCTCTCCTGGGCAGTGGTGAGTGGCCTGGTCGCCCGAGCGCTCCGGAAGCTCAGCCTGGGGCTCCGTTCCGAGGTCCCGGACGCCGAAGGCGCCGAGAGGACCCCGGGACCGGGGTAGCACCGGACGACCCGAGAGTCGGCAGCTCGCGACGGCCGCGCCGCCGGCAGTCGTGCCCACCGCCCGCGGCCTCACCCCGCTGTACACTGGGGCGAGATGGGAAGCCGCGACCGACAGGACCGGGCCGAGGACGCGTCCGAGCGCGAGTCGGCCGACCCGCTCGTCCAGCTCGAGCGGAGGCTCCGCGACGGAAAGTCGGTCGACGTCCAGGACGTCCGCAAGGCCTGGCGCGTGACGTGCTACCCCCGGGCGATGATCCAGGTTCTGGCGCAGCGCCGGCGTTCCGACCTCGCCGTCCGGGCGGCCTCCCTCGTCGGCATCGAGGTCGATACCTCGACTCCGAGCTGGCGGGAGGACCTCGATGCCCACCTGTTCGAGCGCTTCTTCGGGATGACCTTCAGCGAGACCGACGCGCTGGCCGACGCCATCCGCCGTGCCATCCCGGACCCGTCGGCCTAGTCACGGGGGAAGAGCGCCTCGAGCGCCTCGCCGAGCGTCTCGACCGGGAGCAGCTTCACCCCGCGCGACTCCACCCGCCGCGCGCTCCCCTTCGGCAGCACCGCCCGAACGAAGCCCATCTTCGCGGCCTCGGCGAGCCGGGGCTCGATCTGCGCGACGGCCCGCACCTCGCCGGCGAGGCCGACCTCACCGAGGACCAGCACGTCCTGGGGCACGGCGAGATTCCGGAGCGACGAGACGAGCGCCGCGCACACCGCCAGGTCCGCGGCCGGCTCCGACAGGGTCATCCCGCCGGCGACGTTCACGAAGGTGTCGCAGCCGGTGAGCGGCACGTCCTCCTTCTTCTCCAGCACCGCTGCCAGCAGCGCAACCCGGTTGCCGTCCACGCCGATCGCCGTGCGCCGCGCGGTGCCATACCCGGTGGGGGCGACCAGTGCCTGCACCTCGACCAGGAGCGGCCGGGTGCCGGAGAGCGTGGCGGTGACCGCGGAGCCAGGCTTGCCCGCTGGCCGCTCGGCGAGGAACAGTGCCGAGGGGTCCGTGACCTCCTCCAGCCCGGACCCCTTCATCTCGAACACGCCGATCTCGTTGGTCGAGCCGAAGCGGTTCTTGTGGGCCCGGAGGATGCGGAAGGGGTGTCCGCGCTCGCCTTCGAAGTAGAGCACCGTGTCCACCATGTGCTCGAGCACGCGCGGGCCGGCGATGCTCCCGTCCTTGGTGACGTGCCCGACGAGGAAGGTCGGCACGCCCGAGCGCTTGGCGTGCGCCATGAGCCGCCCCGCCACCTCGCGGACCTGGCTGAGCGTCCCGGGCGCGCTCCCGAGCTCGGCGAGGAACATGGTCTGGATCGAGTCGACCACCAGCGCCACCGGGCGGAGTGACTCGGTGGCGGCCAGCACCTTCTCCGCGTCGGTCTCGGCGAAGAGGTGCACCGCCCCGGAGCGCACGCCGAGCCGGTCGGCCCGCATCTTGGTCTGGCGCAGTGACTCCTCGCCAGAGACGTAGAGCACCGGACCGGCCGCGGCGAGCCGCTCGACCGCCGCGAGCAGGAGCGTCGACTTCCCGATGCCGGGATCTCCACCGAGCAGCACCAGGGAGCCGGGCACCACCCCGCCGCCCAGGACGCGGTCCAGCTCGCGGATGCCGGTGCGCCGGCGCTCCTCCGCCTCGCCCTCCACGTCCACCAGCTTCACCGGGCGCGCCGAACCGCCCGAGGCGCCCCAGGCCGGACGGCGATCCTCGACCGGCGCCGCCTCCTCGACCAGCGTGTTCCATCCGCTGCAGTCCGGGCAGCGGCCGAGCCACTTGGCGGCCTGGAACCCGCAGGACTGGCAGGTGAAATGCGTGCGTGGCCTGGCCATGAGCGTCCCCACAATGCCCGGTGCTGCTGACAGCGGACGTCGCCGAGCACGAGCAAGGGACACGCCGGCCTCGCCGGCGGTCGGCCCGAGAGTGCTTGCGCGCCCGCCGACCCGCCGAGCACCGTGGTCCTCCCGCCAGGCGGCGCAGCCGCGAAGTCCTGACGTCTTGACCCGCCGGGCGGAGGGCTGCGAGACCCGGGGGCCGTGCGCCGCTCCGCCCTCGCTGCTGCTTCCGTCACGCTGCTGCTCGCCGCCTGCCAGCGGGGCCCGCAGTACTGCATCTTCGACGGGACGGTGATCGGCGCCGCGCCGGTGCCCTTCGTGGCGATGAATTCGGATGGCACCGTGCACGAGACGCCGAACCGCTACAGCTGGCGCGAGTTCGTCTGGCCCACCGATCCGGCGTGGACCCACGTCCGCCCGGACCGCGGGGCGTGGCTGTTCGAGGGCACGACCGAGGGAAGGCCCTGGAGCTTCCGGGGCACGTTCTCGGCCGACGCGGGCGGCTCGTTCGTCCGCCTCGAATCCAGCGGCTCGCCCCCGGCAGTGCAGGTGGTCGGTGCGGGCAGCAAGCCCTCGCTGCTGGTCTACCGGCTCCGTCCGTGCCGCGAGTTCGAGGGGAGCCGGACCGGCGTCCGGACGTGCACCAAGTGGGGCACCGAGGTGAACGCCCGGACGAAGCTGACCTGCGAATGACCGTCCCCGCCCGCGGACGGGGAGTCCGGCGACAGAGCTCGTCAGAGGTGTTTGACACCTCGTTCGGTCGAGAGCCCGTCACGAGGTGTCTGGCACCCGCACCGGCGCCCGCAGAGTCCGCCGCGCGAGAGCTGCGATCCTGCCTCCCGCGCGGGCGCCGCGACCTCAGCGGCGGGTCGCTGCGGGCGCCTCGAGTGGGTGGTCGATCTTCGGGCCGGTGGCGAGATCGGCCAGCGTCTCGGCGAGGACGTGCATCCCGCGCTCGAGCGAGCGGATCGGCATGTTCTCGTCCGAGTTGTGTCCCGGATAGACACCGTCCTCTCGGAACCACATCCCGAAGGCGATGGCGTTGGTCATCCGCCGCGCATAGGTGCCGCCGGCGCTCACCACCGGCTGGGCCGGGTGCCCGGTGGCGCGCCCGTACGCAGCCAGCAGCCGCCGCACCAGCGGCGCGTTGGCCGGAACCACGAAGGGTTCGTAGCCGAACTGGCCGCCGAGCTCGAACCTGGCCCCCCGCGCCGCGGCGAATGCCTTGGCGTGCGCGTCCACCCGGGCCTTCAGCGCCTCTCCCCAGAGCGCGGGCGCCGAACGCAGGTTCACGCGCAGCTCGAGCCGGCCGCTCTCACCCCGCTTCAGCCGCCCGAAGTTCGTGTCCACCGCCCCCCAAAGCGGATCGTCCAGGGTCAGGCCCAGTCCCCGTCCGCGGGTGTCGGCGCCCGCCACGCGGGTGTATTCCAGCAGGTCCGCCGCCGCGCTCGGAGGGAGCCGCCCACGCACCGCCACCGCCAGCGCCACCAGTGCATTTCGCCCCCGCACCAGCCCGACACCGGCGTGAGCCGCCCGCCCGCGCGCCAGGAGCACCCGCTCGGGGCCCTGGCCGGAGATCTCCAGCGACGTGTCGGGTGGGAGTCGGGCCGCACGCACCGGTGCGAGCCACCGGTCCCAGTCCGGCGTGCCCGAGCGCCAGCGCAGGGTCAGCGACGCCCGATCCGGGACGATGCTCACCGCCGTCCCCGCCACGACGTCCACCACCTCCACCGGACCCGCGGGCGGAGCGGAACGCTCGTCGGCGGTGACGATCCACTCTGCCCACGCCTTCTCCCCGGTCACCACCGGGAAGTCGCTGTCGATCACCAGGCTGAGGTCGGGGAGCGGGTTCGCTTTCTTGTAGGTTTCGAGGTCGGACCCGCCACCCTCCTCGTCGGTGCCGACCAGGAGCCGCACGGTGTGCGTCCGCACCAGGCCCGAGCTCCGCAGCGCCGCCATCGCGAGCAGTGCCTGAACGAGGGGCCCCTTGTCGTCCGCCGAGCCGCGGCCCCAGATCGCGCCGTCCTTCACCGTCGCGGCGAACGGGGGCACCGTCCACTCCGAGGCGTTCACCGGTTGCAGGTCTCCGTGCACCACGAGCCCGAGCACCGGTGCGCCCTCGGGGCCAGGGAGATCGATCTCGGTCATCGTCTCCCGGTCGCGCACCACGAAGCCAAGCTCGGGCCCGATGCGGGCGAGCCACCTTCGCTGGGCAGTGAGCGCCTCCTGGTTCCCGTGCACGGTGGGGAAGGCCATCAGCTCGGAGAGCAGCGGTTCCAGCCGCGGGCGCCAGCGGGACTGCAGCTCGCTCCACACGGTCTCTCCGGGGGTGGCGACCAGAGAGAGGGCGACAACGGCAGCGATCATCACGGGGCCTCCGGAACGGCATTGCCGACGCTGACCCGCGTCCGCGAGGTGACCAGCACGCATCCCACCACGAACAGCGCCGCGAGCGCGGTGCCCGGGTCGATGCGCTCACCGAGCAGCAGCGCGCTCCACACCAGCGAGCACACCGGCTGGGCGAGCTGGATCTGGCTCACCCGGGCAATCCCGGCCTCGGCCATCCCCCGGTAGAAGGCGAAGAAGCCGAGGAACATGCTCAGCACCGAGACATAGGCGAAGGCCAGCCAGGCCACCGGTCCCGCCGAGAGACCGGTGCGGGCCACGGTCCACGCGGTCGGCAGCGCGAGGAACGGCGCGGCGAGGACCAGCGCCCAGCAGATGACGTGGGCCGGCGGCATCTCACGCGCCAGGAGGCCGCCCTCGCAGTAGCCCACGCCCCCGAGCACGACCGCGGCGAGCGCCAGGAGATCTGCCTGCGCGAGCCCGTGCGCTCCGCGGGTCGAGGCGAAGACGAGGATGCCGAGCAGCCCCGCACCGCTCGCGGCCCAGAACGCCGGGGAGGGTCGCTCTCCGCCCCGGATCACCGCCAGCACCGAGGTGGCCATCGGCAGGAGGCCCACGATGACCGCCCCGTGGGCCGCGGGCATCGTCCGCAGGGCCAGGGTGATGAGCCAGGGGAACCCGACCACCACCCCGCCGGACACCAGGGCGACTGGCCGCCACTGCTCAGGGGTGGGCCACGGTGCGCGGCGCGCCCGGAGCACACCGGCGGCGAGCACCGCCGCGACCAGGGCACGGCCCAGCGCGATGAAGGTGGCGTCCAGCTCGCGCACCGCGAGCCGGGTGGCGACCACCGTGCCGCTGAACGTCAGCATGCCCAGCCAGCCGAAGAAGAGCCCGCGTCGCGTTCCCACGGAGGGACCGTTGTCTAACCCGGCGTCCCCCCCTCCGGGAGCACAAGGCCGGTCTTCGCTCACCGGAACACATCGTCAACCCGTGGTCCCTTCCAGGTTGACAATGGCGCCCCGCCCGTCGAGCGTCGCCCCGGCGAGCAGCCCGCAGGAGGTGTCCACGGTGTCGAGCGTCCCGAGCGTCCACGCCAGGTCCGAGGTGGTGATCCGTCACGACTGGACCCTCGCCGAGGTGCGAGCCATCCACGACCTCCCGCTGCTGGATCTCGTCTACCGGGCCCAGACGGTCCACCGGGCCACCTTCGGTGAGCCGGAGGTCCAGCTCTGCAGCCTGCTGTCGATCAAGACCGGCGGCTGCCCCGAGGACTGCGCCTACTGCCCGCAGTCGGCCCGCCACGACACCGGCGTCAAGGCCGAGCGGCTGATGGAGACCGGCGATGTGCTCGAGTCGGCGCGCCAGGCGCGGGCCGCCGGCGCGACCCGCTTCTGCATGGGCGCGGCGTGGCGCGAGGTGAAGGACGGCCCCCAGTTCGACCGGGTGCTGGCGATGGTGCGCGGGGTCCGCGGGCTGGGGATGGAGGCGTGCGTGACGCTGGGGATGCTCACGCCCGACCAGGCGCGCCGGCTGAAGGAGGCCGGCCTCTCCGCCTACAACCACAACCTCGACACCAGCCCCGAGTTCTACGGGGAGATCATCTCCACCCGCGACTACCAGGACCGGCTCCGCACCCTGGCCGCGGTGCGCGAGGCGGGCATCTCGGTCTGCTCGGGCGGCATCCTGGGGATGGGCGAGTCGGTGGACGATCGGTGCGAGCTGCTCCGGACGCTCGCCAACCAGGAGGTGCATCCCGAGTCGGTGCCGATCAACGCCCTGGTCGCGGTGCCGGGAACGCCGCTGGAGAAGCAGCGGCCGGTGTCTCCGGTGGAGATGGTGCGCGCCATCGCCACCGCCCGCATCCTGATGCCGGGCGCCATGGTGCGGCTGTCCGCCGGGCGCATGCAGATGAGCCAGGAGGCCCAGCTGCTCTGCATGATGGCCGGCGCCAACTCGCTCTTCTTCGGCGAGAAGCTGCTCACCACCGGCAACCCCGAGTACGACGCGGACATCGCGCTGCTCGAGGGCGCGGGCCTCAAGCCGCTCGAGCCGAAGATCGAGACGCCCGGCGGCCCGTGAGCACCATCGCCGACGCCTGGGCGCGCGAGGAGCTGGCGGAGCTCGGCGGCCACGGGCTCCTGCGCACCCTCGAGCCGCTCTCCTCCCCGCAGGGCCCGGTCGTCCGGATCGGCGGGCAGTCGCTGCTGAACTTCTCCTCCAACGACTACCTCGGGCTCGCGGCCGACCCGCGGTTGACCCGGGCGCTGGCCGCCGGGCTCGAGCGCTGGGGCGTGGGCGCGGGGGCCTCGCGGCTGGTGGTGGGCGACACCGAGGCGCACCGACGCCTCGAGGCGCGACTCGCGGCGTTCGAGGGGACCGAGGCCGCGCTGGTCCTCAACGGCGGCTACCCCGGGAACCTCGGGCTGGTGCAGGCGCTGGTCGGGCGGGGGGACCTGGTGGTCTCCGATGCGTTGAACCACGCGAGCCTGGTCGACGGCTGCCGGCTGAGCCGCGCGGAGGTGGCGGTGGTCCCCCACGCCGACGTGGACGCCGTGGCCCGGGCGCTCGCGCGGGAGGGGTTCCGCCGCAAGCTGGTGGTGACCGACGCGGTGTTCTCGATGGACGGGGACTCCGCGCCGCTGCCGGCGCTGGCCAAGGCGTGCGCCCGTGCCGGGGCGGCGCTGCTGGTGGACGAGGCCCATGCGACCGGCGTGCTCGGCGCCCGTGGATCGGGTCTGTGCGAGGCCACCGGGGTCCAGCCCGACGTGCGGATGGGCACACTCGGCAAGGCGCTCGGCGGCTTCGGCGCGTATGCCGCCACCACCCGTGCGGTCGCGGACCTTCTCTTGAACCGCGCCCGCTCGGTGGTCTTCTCCACCACCCTGCCGCCGGCCCTCTGCGAGGCGCTGGTCGTCGCGGTCGATGTCCTGGAGCACGACCCCGTGCTGCGGCCGAGGCTCTGGCGGAACATCCAGCGCTTCGTCGACGGGCTCCGGCGCCTCGGTTTTCCGGGTGAGCCGCGCAGCGCCATCGTCCCGGTCGTCCTCGGCACTCCTCAGCGAGCGCTCCGGGCCTCGGCGTTTCTCCGCGAGCGCGGGCTGCTGGTGAAGCCCATCCGTCCCCCCACCGTTCCCGAGGGCACCAGCCGGCTGCGGTTCGCCCTCTCCGCCGCACACACGGAGGCGCAGATCGACCGCGCGCTCCACGCTCTCGAGGAGGCACGCGCGCATGGACTCGTCGCGGCATGAGCGACTGCTCGCCCTGGACCGGGCGCACCTCTGGCATCCGTTCACCCAGATGGCGGTCTGGCCGTCGGACGATCCGCTGATCATCGAGCGCGCCGAGGGCAACGAGCTCATCGACGATCTCGGGCGCCGCTACCTCGACGGCGTCAGCTCGCTGTGGTGCAACGTGCATGGGCACCGCAGGCGGGAGATCGACCAGGCCGTCCGCGCGCAGCTGGACCGGGTGGCGCACTCGACGCTCCTCGGGCTCGCCTCCGTCCCCTCCATCGAGCTGGCCGACGCCCTGGTGCGGATCGCGCCCGAGGGGCTCACCCGGGTCTTCTATTCGGACTCGGGCAGCACCGCGGTCGAGGTCGCGCTGAAGATGGCGTACCAGTACTGGCAGCAGCGCGGCCGGCCGGAGAAGACGCGCTTCGCCGCCCTGAACGAGGCCTACCACGGGGACACGGTCGGATCCGTCTCGGTCGGCGGGATGGCGCTGTTCCACGGCATCTTCCGTGGCCTGCTGTTCGACGTGGAGCGCCTGCCGAGCCCGAGCCCGTACCACTGGAGCGGCGGCGGCGACCCGCTCGCCGGCGCCCTGCGGGCAGCGGAGCGGCTCCTGGAGGAGAAGGGCACCACGCTGGCCGCGGTGGTCATCGAGCCGCTGGTGCAGGGTGCGGCGGGGATGTGGATGCACCCGCCCGGGTACCTCCGCGGCATGGCCGAGCTCTGCCGGAAGCACGAGGTGCTGCTCATCTGTGACGAGGTGGCCACCGGCTTCGGTCGCACCGGGACGATGTTCGCGGTGGAGCAGGAGGGGGTCCGGCCCGACTTCCTCTGTCTGGCGAAGGGCCTCTCGGGCGGCTACCTCCCCCTGGCCGCCACCCTCACCACCGAGCGGGTGTACGATGCGTTCCTCGGCGAGTTCGCCTCGGCGCGCACCTTCTTCCACGGGCACACCTTCACCGGGAACCCGCTGGCCTGCGCCGCTGCGCTCGCCTCGCTGCAGCTCTTCGAGACCGAGCGGGTGCTGGAGCGCGTCCGGCGGATGGCCGAGGTCCTCCGGCCGAAGCTGGCCGCCATCGCCGAGCTCCAGCACGTGGGTGACGTCCGCCAACGGGGTCTGATGGTGGGCATCGAGCTGGTGCGCGACCGCCGGACGAAGGAGGCCTACGACTATGGCGAGCGCATCGGGCACCGGGTCTGCCTCGCGCTCCGCGAGCGCGGCATCCTGCTGCGGCCGCTCGGCCCGGTGGTGGTGATCATGCCCCCCCTCTCGCTGAGCGAGGCGGAGGCGGTGCGGCTCGGCGATGCCTTGCGCGAGGCCATCGTCGAGGTGACCGAGGGGTGAGGGGCGCCGCGGGCGGGGGAGGCCGACTGGAAGGGGACTCTGCGCGGGGAGGCGCAGCGGGTCGAGCCGCTGGGCGCCCCGCGCGGGGAGGTGCCCCCCGCACCGCCGCTCCCTTCCGGGTGTTCGTGACCGGCACCGACACCGGCGTCGGGAAGACGCAGGTCGCCGCCGCCCTTCTCTCGCTCCTCGCCGACGCGGGGCTTTGCCCGGCGCCGTTCAAGCCCTACGAGAGCGGGTGTGCTCGGCCATGGCGGCCCGCCGATGCGCTGGCGCTGCGTGCCGCGGCCCGCAGCACCGATCCGCTGGAGGCGGTCTGTGTGCACCGCTTCCGGGCTCCGCTCGCCCCCGGTGTCGCCGCCGCGCGGATGGGCCGAGCCCCGGCCTTCCGGCCCGTCCTCGCGGCGTTCCGCAGCTTCGGAGACCGGCCGCTCGTCGTCGAGGGTGCGGGCGGGCTTCTGGTGCCGCTCGACCGGCGGCGGGAGGTGATCGATCTCATCGAGGCGCTGGTCCTCCCGGTGGTGCTGGTGGCCCGGGCGGGCCTGGGGACGTTGAACCACACCGGGCTCTCGCTCCGCCTGCTCGAGTCGCGCGGCATCCCGGTGCGCGCGGTGGTCCTCTCGCGTGGCTCTCCGGTGCGCGATCCGTCGGTGGAGGACAATGCGGCGTGGCTGGCCGAGCGCCACGGAGTCCCGGTTCTCGGGCCGGTGCCCTACATCGAGGATGCAGTCCGGCGGCGGCGCGCGTTCCGGACCGTGCTTCGGCCGCTGCTCGACTCGCCGGCGGCGAGGTGACCACGAGACCGAGACGGTGGCGCGCGTTCCAGGGCCGTGCTTCGGCCGCGGAGGTGCCGGTGCTCGTCGGCGGCAAACTCGACGCTCGCCCGGGAGCGTCACGCGCGTCGCGCGTCTCGTCTCCGCACCCGCGCGGGCGACGTGCGCCTGCCGTCCCCGGTGTGTGAACTCCCCCCCGGATCGCCGCACGCGCTCCGCCGTCGGTCGGCAACACGCTCCGGAGCGGGCACGCAAGTTCTCTCCACCCGCGCCGCACGGGCTTGTAGCGGCGCCTGCTGGCTCCCCGTCACCGAATTGGACGGGTCGGGGGATCCGCGCGACAAGAAGTCTCGACACATGGGAGACGTCATCGACCTGACGCTGGTGAGCGATGCCAGGCGTTACTTCCAGAAGCTGCTCGACACCCGAGGCCTCAACTACTTCCTCCGGAAGGACGGTGGACGCCTTTTCCAGATCGAGCAGAGCAAGGTCGAGATGATCGTCCGCACCGCCGCGCGGAGCCGGCCCTCGCACCTGCCGCGGCCTCCACAGCACGCGGTGGACCACTGCCGGAAGGAGATCCGCCGCGAGCTGATCCGCCGCGTGGTCGAGGCGATGCTCCAGACCGGGCTCTGATGATGACGGCGGAAACCACGCTGGTCGATCGGCCCTCGCTTGCCCTCGCGGCCGATCCGTCGTCGCGCGGCGGTTACGGGCCACCAGCCCCCCGCCCT
>Ga0335069_10008037_pt1 | contig 15143 bp, 9 predicted proteins | sample Lox_Sample_11_FD_206714 | JGI IMG/M metagenome (GOLD analysis project Ga0335069, IMG submission 206714) | Soil microbial communities from Loxahatchee National Wildlife Refuge, Florida, United States - Lox_Sample_1.1 | ecosystem: Environmental > Terrestrial > Soil > Wetlands | place: USA: Florida... | reverse complement strand
GAATCACTAGGCGTTGTATCTTCCACCCGCGATTGACTTTTATCTTTTGGGGGCCGATCCATCAGATGTTGCCGAGCTTTTTGCTGACTCCGCCGATGTGCTCCGCAAAGTTACTAAACGCGGGGAATTCTAGGCTTTCAATTGGCTATTAGCAAGCAAAGAGAGCGAAATAAAGTGAATTGATCCAGGCTGAGACATTGAGGACTAGGGCCACTGTGTGACCACTAGACGGGCATCTTTCGTGCGGATGGCGTCAAGGGCTACGGAGACACGAATTAACAGATAAGGGGTTGCCAATGACTCTTCTTTCGAGAAAAAGGCGGAGCTGGTGGTTGCGGAATTTAGGGGAATAATAGCGACTTACCGACGCTTGGGCTCGGGCTTCTTGTTCACCAGCTTCCTTCTAATATGGGCTGCTGCTGCACGGCTCCGAGTCTTACCGGCACTGCAATGGATCAACACCGGCGGTTTCAGGTTCTTGAACGCCTTCCAAACTTGCTTGCGCTCGTTCTTGGAGAGGACGGGTTTTTGCCCGCTACGGACTGGTACGTGCTCGACATGGAATCCGTGCAATCGGTAATAGTCAACTAGTTCTGGCAGTAAGGAGTAAAGCCTGAGCTGACTTCGTCTGAGCAGGCAGATGATGGATCGGATTCCAAACTTTGTCTTCGCCATTCGAATCCACGTCGCAACCTCGGACTTCGGGACTTGACGGATTGCTTTCCCATCGAATCCTGGGCGCGGTCCAGTCGCGACTTGGCTACGAATTACCCACCGAAATTCACGATCCCTAGGCTGCGACTTTTGGGGGAGAATGTTCAAGCGCGGAGAGTCTACATTCGCGACCCGCCGACTGCAACCTTTGGTCTGCTACCGGGATCGCGGCAATTTCTAGGGTGGTGGACACAAGCGGATTGCCTGCCAATTCAATGCGCTGACAATTGGTTTTTGGGTAAGCACAGAGGACGAATTTCTTGTCAGTATTTCCGCCCCGCCTCCGGCCCTCCTAAGCGAATTCTCGAAATCGCGCCTATGCGCGGGAGAATCTGCGCGGCTGCGCTAGATTCCAGGCTTCGAAACTGATTTCTACATCCTTATTATTACCCCAACTTTGTATGTGATCGACGACGAGCAAAAGCTGGTAAGGCGCGTGCACTAAGGATGGGCGGATTACGTTGAGTAAAGGATATCAACTGTTTCAGACAACACGTGAAAACGCCAATTATCTGATCGTGAGGACGCCTTAAGGCTCCGCAGTCTCGGCGCGATTCTTCTCAATAAATCGACATTACGCTCATTAATACCGACAGTTTGTGGACTAATGGAGGGGTTTGTAGCAGACCTCTACGCTGACAGAGCATTCACCAAACTGTGGATTAGCTCCTGAGTTGCTGACGCTACAGAAAAGTTTCATCCCGAACTGATACCGCGTCACCTTCCCATTAGAATCTCTGTCCATGGCTTTGAGCTCTGGTTCGCTGACAGCCCAACCCTGCTTGTAAACATCATCGCTAGTTCCGTAAGGGATAATCAAAATACCCTTAGGTATATCCTCGGCCGACATGCTGGACTTCGCGCCGTTCCTACCATTCGTGGACCGTACTTTCTTCTGCTGAAATGATTCGTCAATAGTCGCATCTTCTGGAAGCCTGAGGGACACTTTCTTACTAAACGGTTCGGATGCGGCTCCTGTGCCGGAAAGAGTCCCGGCAGATGCGAATCCTTCGGGACAATTGCTCTGTGGAAATGCAAGAGATGATAGAAGAAGGATGAGCACTAACGTTCCGATGATGAATACCTTCCTGTGCCTCATGGATACCTCCAAGCGAGCCGCTGACTATATTGTTTTCAGGGCGAATTGCACTTCAACTGCCAGAAGTGACAGTGATAGCGAACGAGCTTTTCGACTATCTCCCTTCCCGTTGTGATGCAGGACACAGTGAACAGTATAGAATCGAGACAAGCTGTCTCCATGTGAAACGTTGGGTGCAGACTGGAGTTGCTTTATGGCTTGCAAGTGTTGTAATTCCGAAAATCAGAGAATCTTCAATTGAGACATTGCCATTCATTTTGGCGGGCCCAAGATCTGGATAGACCGGTCGTCTGGGTTTTTCCAAAAGTGGTTGTCTGTTGTGCTTGCGGTTTCACGGAGTTCATAGTCCCCGGGAAGTAGTTGGCCATACTTAAGAGACGGAGTGCCTGTTGAAGGTTCCCTAGTATCGATAGGTTAACCAATCACTTCTCTGTGGTTCGCCTCCGTTTTTGTCAGTAAGGAGTTTCTATATGCCTAAACTTAAATTTGAAAAGCTCGACGTTGGCGGTACGCTGTCGGCCCGTGTAAGCAGGACAAAAATCCCGGGAGGATGGCTGTTGATTGTCACCTCAAGTTCCGGTGGCGGGCTTACCTTTTATTCCGACCCGCAGCATAGGTGGGACGGGAATTCTCTCCCGGACGAAGCTCCAAAGGCTGCTCCTACCGCCGCTCGGGCAAGTTGAGTTCGGAACGCGCCTTTTGTTCCCGGTGAAAGTTGTTGGCTTTACGAGGTTGAAAGAATAGGAACGCGAGCATGGATCGTGGTGCCACGCTTTGGTTGCGAAGTGATTGAAAGCTCGCCACCCACTAACCTCAGGCGCTCGCGCATGCTAATCAGCCCTAGTCCTCGACGGTTCATGGCTTCTTGCGGCTCAAATCCGGCTCCTAAGTCGCTCACCGTTAGGTGGATCTCCTCCCCAGTACTACGCAGTTCGACACTGAAGTGCCGGGAACCGCTATGCTTCACGGCATTCTGGAGCGCCTCCTGCGTCACTCGGAAGAGACAAAGCGAGATCTCGGCGGGGACGGTGTCCGGTATATTCGAATGAATGAAGTTCACCACTACCTTATGGTGTTCAGACAGCTCCTTGCAGAAGCTCTTGATTGCCGTCACAATCCCGAGATATTCGAGCTTCGAAGAATGGAGACGGTGCGACAGCGCTTGAATATCTCTTGACAATTCCGAAAGGCGCTGGCAGGCGTGATGGATATGACCGTGGAGGTCAACCGCCGACTCGGGAAGTTGCTGACTCCAACGTTGTACCTCGATCGCCAACAGCGCCATTCGTTGGTTAATGTCATCGTGAAGCTCTCTCGCAATCCGGGTGCGTTCTTGTTCCTGTGCTTCCAACAGCTTTCGGGTCATGCCTGAGAGCGCCTCTTCTGCTCGTTTACGCTCGGTGACGTCTCGCAGCGCCGACTGCGTACCGATCCGATTGCCGTTCTCATCCGTTACTGGAACCACGTCTGCCTCCAGCCACATCCGTTTTCCATCGCGCCGAAAGCCTTCGTATTCGAAATGGGTCGGCACCGCTTCGCCGCGAACGCGTTGGTCGTGGCGATCACGCAATGTTGCACGATATTCCGGTGCAACATAGTCCTCCAGCTTGATGTCCGGCAGTTCCTCTCGACTATAACCAAATAGGTTTAGGAACCGCTCATTCGCGAACACAACCTGCCCCTCAAAATTGTCTACGAACAGAGCATCTCCAATGTGTTCCACGACCCTTCGGAACTTTTCTTCGCTCTTGCGCAGTGCCTCCTCAGCGCTGTTTCGCTCGGTGACATCTATGTGGACCCCAACAACCCGTGCAGGCCCGCCAGACTCGTCCGCAAAGGTCTGCCACCGTGCAGCTATCCAATGAACACTCCTGTCAGCCCAGACTGTTCGCCACTCCCCGTGCATCGGACACCCAGTCTTCAACGTCTCGTCTATCAACTGGCGAACTTTCGGAAGGTCATCGGGATGAACCAGATTTTCGAAAGCCGTCTGTGTCCCACCAAACCCACCCGGCGGCAATCCATATAGTGACTCCAGTTCCGGTGTCCAAGTATTCACTCCCGTTCGAAGATTCCATTCAAAGGTTCCTATTCGAGCGGCTTGCAGTGCCAACCGCAGCCGTTCCTCACTTGTGCGAAGCGCCTCCTGCGTATCGCGCAGTTCCGTCACGTCAGTATTGGTGCCGAACCAGCCGACCACACTTCCTTTGGAATCTTTGACTGGTGTGGCCCGCGTTAAGAAAGGATGAAACTCCCCGTTGGCAGCCTTTAGTGGAAGCACCATGTCGAACGGCTCGCCTGTCGCGATTGACGTTTTCAACCGCTCCAGAACAAGCGGTAATATTTGGGGATCATGCACCGACTGCCAGCCCCAGCCCTCCATCTGTTCCGGTGTGGTGCCCGTATACGTGTACCAACGCTGGTTGTACCAAAATCTGTGTCCGTCGCCGTGTGCCATCCAGCACAACTGCGGAATGGCTTCTGCGAGAGTTCTAAACCGCTCCTCGCTCTCCCGCAGTCGCTCTTCCGCCAGTTTACGCTCGGTGATGTCAACTGAGATGCCCACCACCTCCTTTGGCCGACCATTCTCAATAACGACATTGACAATGTTACGCAGCCACACAGTTTGCTCATCGGCTGAGATCATGCGGTATTCGAAATCATGACTTCGTCCCTCTTCTGTGGCTTGCGCTGTAAACGCCAACACCCACTCGCGATCTTCCGGGTGTATGCGATTTATCCACAAGTCGGGCTGGACAGTCCAAGCCTGAACTGAATAGCCCAGAATAGTCTCCACGTGTTTGCTGGTGAAGATGGTCTGAAATCCGGGTAATTTAGCTCGCCACAGAATTCCGCGTGCGCCGTTCAAAATTACGGCGTACTCGTCCTTAGCTTTCTTAAGTTCCGTGATGTCGGTGTGATACACAACTGCCCCTCGGTGCGGTTTCGCAAGCGGTTTGGTCATCAACTCAAACCAGTAGGTCTCTTTGGGGGTATTGCACGTATATTGAGCACGAAATTGCGGGATAGCCTCGTCAATGACAGCCCGAATACCAGTCAGAATTTCTTCTACTTCCGGCGCTGCTCCTCGTGCGCGGCACACGGCAAAGTAGTTCGCGCCCACGCCCGTGGAGGACGGCAATGCGCCCCTCTCCTCCGAGAACCGAGCCCATGCTTCATTCACATGGGTAATGTTGCCATCACCGTCCAGCACCGCCACATTGCTGTGAAGTGCATTGAGGATTTCCTGTACTGACAAGTCGTGGTAAGTCATCGGAATGGGCTTCGGAAAAATCGACTGTTTAGAGGTCTCTTCATACAAGAACCATCTCCAGAATTGCGGTGCGCGGCAAATGCCAAGATTCTAGCGCATCCGAATTACAGGAGCGAGTGATTTGGAAGAGGACTGTGCTCACCTTCGGAGTCCTGACATGCCGCACTGTTCGCATTTGTGAAACTGCCGGATAAGGTAGCAATGTTGCAGCTTGCAGACCTTGCTTTAGGCCAACCTCAAAGAGCTATTGCTGCAGTGGAGGCGGTTGAGAAACTCTCCAGGAAAGTTGAAGAGCCGCCCAGGCTTCGCCGCGCCGGCGTTGAAGCGGCGGATGTGAACGCCTCGCATGTCCGTGTGACGACTGATTGGGCGGCCTATTTGCCTGTCTGCTTGAGATCCTCGGCGAGGAAGTGGTCCATGACCTCGGGGTGTTTGTCGAAAACGTCCTTTTCAGCAGCGGAGCAAAAATAGTAGGTCTTACCGTTGTGACTCGATCGAATCGATTTATCGGCATCCATCTGGCACACCGGGCAAATCGGATGCTCGTCTGTGGAAACTGCCAATGTGGAGTAAGCCTGGTTGGAGTTGGGATCGAGCCAGCCTTTCCCCTGGTACTCCATTCCGTCGGCCACCTGCATCGCTGCTTCTCTTCCGAGGTAGCGTTCGACAACCCGAATCGCAAGGTCAATGCCCGAAGAAATTCCGCCCGCCGAGGCAAGATTTCCGTCCTCGACAAAACGTGCGCCGCGCTTCAAGTGGACATCAGGAAATTCGGCCGCGAAACGAAAGTAGCCGCCGTGATGCGAGGTTGCCGACTTGCCGGAGAGCAGGCCGGTCTTGGCGAGCACAAAAGAACCGTTGCATACCGACATCGTGACATCCGTGGCCTTTGATGCGCTGCGGATCCAGTCGTACATCTCAGGAGAAGCGGCGACTCGATCCATTGCCGGAATCACGATGACCTTGGGTTGCGGCGCATCCTTGAAGGTATGGTCTGGGATGACCTTCATGCCGCCGCCGACGGTGACCGGGTCTTTGGTTGCGGCGACCATGTAAGGAACGAAGAGGGGATTTCCATCTTTGGTCGTGGCATCAGTGAAGACCTCGAGAGGGCCACAAAAGTCCAGTACGACCGCTTGCGGCCCGAGTACGAATGCAGCGGGTAGCCTGCCCGAGTTTGGATCTGGCAGAGGTGAGGGACGGTTATCAGTGGCGCCAGACACGCTTTGCGATTGCTGGGATTTATTGTCGGCACCCGTAAGAGCGGACAGAGCTGGAATTCCGCAGCCATGCTGACAAGCGCGGATTGTTTGAGTAAGTCACGTCTATTCATTGCGAGCCTCCATAAAGTTCTACTGCCAAAACTATTTGAGTCGGCAACCACGTGGGGTTGGTGTACGCAGGCCGTCTCCATCAGTTCAACGATGAATCAGCAAATCGTCTGCGATATTCGTTGGGGCCGACGTGCAGAACACGGAGAAAAGAACGGCGCAAACCCTGCATCGACGCCAGACCACAATCGTCGGCAACTTTTTCTAGCTTGTCGTTCGATTCTTCGAGGCGGCGGCGGGCGGCCTCGACGCGTAGGCGCTCCAAGTAGCGGGCCGGGGTTGTGCCGGTCTCCTTAAGAAATACACGGGCGAAATTGCGTGGACTCATTCCAGCTTTAGCTGCCAGGTCGGTGACCTGCAGGGCCTTCTTGAGATTGTCGCAAGCCCACGAGCGGATTTCTTCGATCTGCTTACGATCCGAGGCTTGCAGCGTGAGTGCAGTGCTGAACTGCGATTGGCCACCTGCGCGCCGCAGATAAAGGACTAACTCGCGTGCAACTTGCAGCGCAACTGAGGAGCCAAGGTCGTCTCCGACCAGGGCTAGCGCGAGGTCCATGCCAGCAGTCACACCGGCCGTCGTATAGGTGTTGCCGTCGCGAATGTAGATGGGGTCGGGATCGACAACAATGTTCTCGAATTTCTGGGCGAGCTTGTCGGCCCACTTCCAATGCGTAACGGCGCGTTTGCCTTCAAGCAGTCCGGCAGAGGCAAGCAGAAACGCACCAGTGCAAATAGACCCGACGCGGCGGACGTGCAGCGCAGTGCGGCGAAGCCAACGAATCAGGTCTTTGCTGTGACCGGCTTTTTCCACGCCGGTTCCCCCGGCGATGAGAAGAGTATCGATGGTACCGCGAAGAGAACCAAAAGTATCGGTTGCGTTAAGCACGAGACCGCAGTTGGTGGTGATGGACTTGTGCTTCGTGGTACTGGCCAGCAGAACCTTGTAGGGCGGCCGTTTTGCGGGGTGCTCGCGCACGAAAATTTCCGACGCCCGGACAAAAACCTGAAAGGGGCCAGTTACGTCAAGAATCTGCGTACCGGGAGCAGCAAGAAAGACAATTGTCTTCGTGTCAACGGAGGAACTCGGCTTTCTCGAACGACTCATGGCACGATGCTAGCGGCTTCCAGGAGATGGCAGCAATGACAAAGATAGATCATTGTCTGCTACTCTTCTTCGTCGATCGTGATCTAACAGCGAAAATTACACTGGACTGTGGACTAGACCTTCATTGGTAAGTCGGTCGCCGTGGTGTGAGAGCGTCGAGTTCGCAATATCCAGTTCTTCCCGACAACCATTCCTAGCGGATGGGCAGAGAGTAGTATCTGCATGATGCGGAGTTTCTGAGGCACTGGAAAACTTCAAGCTCCTGCGAATCGAATAGCCATACCCATCAGGGCAATGCCAGCCACCGTGGCCACAGAGACGGCATAGCTGGGAGAACGACGGTGTGCGTCAGGCAGTAGATCACCAGTCGCCGTAAAAAGGAAAAATCCGGAAGTCACTCCAAGAAACAGTGCAAGCTGGTGCGACGAAAGGGGCGAGAGAAGGATGAGTACGCCGCCAACGATGGGCGCCACCGCATCTGCCGCGAGAAACACAATATCTTTTCTCTCCGCGCGCTCGCCACGAGTGATCAGCAGGATCGTATTCAACCCGTCGGTAATGTCGTGCGCGATAATTCCAATGGCGACCACCAAGCCTATTCGCCAGGAAACCAAGGTTGCAGCTGCAATTGAAGCGCCGTCGATAGTGCTGTGAGCGATCAACCCCAAAGCACTCATGCGTCCCACGTGGCGGTCGGCCTCGCAATTGCCGTGTGGGCATGCTTGTAGCGTGAGGACTCTCTGGCCCAGATAAAACACCAGAAAACCGACCACTGTCAGTGCCAGTACTCCCCGATCGGTCCAGCCCCGCGCGCTTGCCGCCTGAATGGCTTCTGGTAGCAGATCAAAGAAGGTAGCTCCGAGCAGCACACCCGCTCCAAATCCCAGGAGCAGATGGACGTGTTTGCGAGCCCGAAGAGCGAGCCAGCCTCCCACTAGAGTCGAAAGGCTTGCCAGAGAAGTGAGTGTCAATATTTTCATGAATCAGTAAGTCCAGCGAAAGTGAACCCGACACATTTTCGGCAGAGAGCCTGTAATATTCTTGACCACGACACGCAACAGGGAAGTATATACGGTACCCGGTATTGTATTATTTATGGGGCATCAAGAATGAGCCATACTGTTGAAAATAAACAAGAGTTGTTAATGCGTGCCAAGCGCATTCAAGGGCAGGTTGAAGCCTTAGTACGGGTGCTTTCGGAGGAGCGGGATTGTTCTGAAGTCTTACAGGTGATGAGCGCTGCACGGGGGGCAATGAATAGTCTGATGGCGGAACTGTTGGAAGGCCACATCCGCAGCCACGTGCTCAACGGAAAGCAAAAACCCACTTCGAAACAGATTGAAGCCGCCGACGAAGTGATCAGCATGGTCAAGTCGTATTTGAAGTAAGGCCTTAAGAGAGGTCCCATGGGAGCTCCGAATCTCGCGCACAAGCGGCAAGATGAAGCCCGTCAGCCTCAGGCGAGCAAAGCACAGTTGCGGGAGGCAAGTCAGCTTGGGAGCAACGGAGAACCTGACGAACATAGCCACAGAATGGACTGGCTTTCCCTGACTCGAATTGCCCTGGTTGCCATGGCTGCGGCAGTGGTGTGGTTCCGAGTTTGGGAGCCTTACCCTCGGGTCAGCCTGATTGGAATGCTTGCCACGCTAATCGGCGGCTTTCCAATTTTCAAAGAGGCCTTCGAGAACATCGTCGAACGAAAGATGACGATGGAGCTTTCGATGACCATCGCTCTTGTAGCGGCGTTGGCCATCGGAGAGTTCTTCACTGCTCTGGTCATAACCGCATTTGTGCTCGCAGCCGAGGTGCTGGAAGGTCTCACGGTGGGCCGGGGGCGGCGCGCGATTCAGGATCTGCTCGACTTTCTCCCTCGCACCATAAGTCTCCGGCGCGATGGTCAAGTAATCGAAATTCCTGCGGAACAGGCCAACGTTGGGGATTCTGTGGTGGTAAGGCCGGGTGGCCACATCCCAGTGGACGGAATTGTCCTCGACGGCCGTTCGTTCGTGGACCAGGCCGCTATCACCGGAGAAGCGATGCCCGTTGAGAAGTTTCCTGGCGACGTGGTCTATGCAGGAACGATCAATCAGTCGGGTGCACTGGAGATTGGTGCGCAGAAATTGGGCCGGGACACGAGCTTTGGAAAGATCGTCGATGCGGTGGAACGGGCAGAAAGGTCGCGTGCCCCCATTCAGAAAACGGCAGATCGACTGGCTGGCTACCTGGTCTACTTCGCATTGGCCGCCGCCGTCCTAACCTTTCTCGTCACCCGGAATGTCCGGTCCACGATTTCTGTGATCATCGTTGCCGGTGCCTGCGGAATCGCAGCCGGAACGCCTCTTGCCATACTGGGTGCGATCGGACGGGCCGCTCGTCATGGAACCATCATTAAAGGCGGTCTGTACCTGGAATCGTTGGCAGCAATCGACACCGTGATATTAGACAAAACCGGCACACTGACCTTCGGGACTCCACAAATTCGGGAAGTGGTTTCAAGCGATGGTTTTGCGCTCGAAGAGATCATTGCTGCGGCCAGCATCGCGGAGCGCAGGTCGGAGCATCCGCTGGCCAAAGCGATTCTCGTGCGGGCGGCTGATCTGGGACTATCGGCCGTTGAGCCCGAAAAGTTTACTTACACGCCTGGCCGAGGTATCCGAGTGACCTATCGAGATGAAGAGATCTTAGTTGGAAGCCGGGCATTTCTCATGGATCGCGGACTCAAACGAGTCTTGCCGGTCGACGGCCAAGATGGAAACGGTTCAACTCAGGTGTATGTTGCACGGGGTGGACAAGTACTAGGCAGTATTCGAATTGCGGACGTCCTCCGCCCGGAATCCAAGAACGCCGTATTGGCTATGCGACAGATGGGTTTGCGAATTGTATTGTTAAGTGGGGATACACAGGTTGCGACTGAGTCTGTCGGACGCGATCTCGGCGCGGACGAAGCTGTGGGAGAGTTGCTGCCACTGCAAAAGGCCCAATGGGTGCGTGCGATTAGGGGGAAGGGAGGCAATGTCGCCATGGTCGGGGATGGCATTAATGACGCGCCCGCATTGATCGAGGCGAACGTGGGCATCGCCATGGGTTCGGGAACGGATGTCGCCAGGGAGAGCGCCGATGTGATCTTGATTGGTAATGATCTCGCTAAGTTCGTGGACACCTTGCAAGTTGCCCGACGCTGTCGCGGCATCATTTTGCAGAACTTCGTTGGCACATTGGTCATCGACAGTGTGGGAGTTGCCCTGGCCGCGTTCGGAGTCCTGAATCCGCTGCTTGCCGCCTTTATTCATGTGAGTTCTGAGCTGGCGTTCATTCTGAATTCCACGAGGTTGCTGCCTGGCACGATGGTTCGAGACTAGTCGTCCGAGTTTTGCGTTTGTCGGCCTCTCGGGCGTGCCGCCATGCATCTAGGCTATAGGGAGAAGAAGCACGTGAACGCTCCTTGGGGCATGATCGCAGTCCTCACTATTGGTGGACTGGGCTTCGTCGCATGGGTTGTTTTCTCTGATCAACTCCAGGAGTTGTTTGTCGGGCTTCATGGCTCCTTAGATTGACTCGGAATCTTACCAGTGAGTAGCCGAGAGGAATACTGAAGAGGAGTGTATGGCGAACACAGGCACTTATCGAGTTCCAGTTCGGCTCCAGGTGGCTTTCTGGGTTTTGGTCTCAGTGCCTGGCTGCGCCCAAGTCAAAAAAGAGGTCCGGTTTACCGTTGGACAGAAGCCGGTCATCTCGATCACTAACAACTACGGCCCGATCACGGTTAAGCCATCCGGAACTAATCAGGTCGTAGTCACGACGGTCTCCTACTCCGACGAAGTGAGCTTTGTTAACGAGCAACATGGAACTCGCATCGAGCTTCGGGCAGAGGCGAAACGAGCGGGCAGAGATCTTGCGGAATACAGCGTCCTGGCACCCGCCGCGTCGACCGTCATCCTGCAATCGCTCGATGGCGCGCTTTCCGCACAGGGTTTGCGAGGTGACGCTGTGCTCAGAGGAGCGACCGCGACGGCAGAGGTATCGGACGCTGCTGATGCCCATATCCACATAAACATTCTCAGCGGTTCTGCCCGCTTCAAAAACATTCGCCATAGCCGGCTTTATATCAATTCTGTCATGGGAAATATCGATATTCTGAACGTCACTGAGTCTTCAATCGAGGCGCATTCCACCACTGGTCGAATTACCTATGACGGAGATCCGGGCACATCCGGCGAGTACAAACTGACTAGCTATACCGGTGACCTTGATGTCTCGATTCCAGGCGGCGCAATTGTGCAGATCGATGCACATTCATTCACAGGTGTTGGTGATCCGCCTACAACCTCAGATACAACCCAGGGAAGCAGCCAAGGCAATTGGTTCCTCAAGTCCGGGCCGATGCGAAGCGGGTCGCGTTTTGTGCTCCGCTCTTTCCGGGGCAAGATCCACCTCAAGCGGCCTTGATCGGATTGCAGAAGGTTGGAGCACGATACACGTCGGCAAGTGCAGGATTCTAGGTTCTCTCATGTTGCTGTGGCGCTCGACGCAGGTTTACCGACAGGCGACCCGGCAAAGAGATTCGATGAAGGCGCCTACACCGTCTCGCCGTAGTTACTTTGTGTTTAGCACGACAAAGATCGATTTACGATAGCACCGACACGGTGCGATCCTAGACAACTGTGGCTTAGTTTGTTTTGCCGTAGTCAGGAGGCACGGTTATCTGGGCAGGTACCGTCGTTTGGTTGCAATGATCATAAGTTTCAGTGTAGATTCAAAACACCCACGGTGGGGCAAGCCTACATGCGCTCATGGTCAAAACGCATAGCGTGGCTATGTCTGCTGCTGACGTTAAGCGCAGCTTATTCTCTTGCTGCGCACAACCATACTAATTCGATCGATGCGGCCAAGTGTACCGTCTGTGTTGCCGCTCATTCTGCTTCCCCCGTCACTACTGCGCGATTGCCGCATGCGATTTTTGTTCCGCTCCGTATTATTTTCGCGGCGGAGCCGGTAGCCGCCAAGCAACGTCTGATCGCGTTTGCTCTCTTCGTTCGCCCGCCTCCGGAAAATTAGGCTTCAGCAGGATCAATCCAAATTTCTAAGTTCGATTCACTCTGAAACCTTAATTTCCTTGGGAGGAATCATGCTGGCTTCTATAAAGAAGTCGCGACTCGCGGCTTTTGTGGTGATCTTCATTTTTGCCTTCGGCGTTTGCGCTCTCGCGCAGTCAGGTGGAAGTTCAACATCGGTGACAGGCACGGTGAAAGATCCGACCGGTGCCGTGGTTACGAACGCGACCGTCGAGATTCGTAATCCGGTCAGTGCGTTTGAGCGAAGCACTTTGACCGATAGCGCGGGACGGTTTACGATCCCGAACGTCCCTTTCAACCCGTATCACCTGGCGGTGACCGGTCAGGGATTCGACGCTTACGTTCAGGACATCGACGTGCGATCGGTTGTTCCGATCAGTCTCAACGTTAGCCTGAAGGTCAAAGGTTCTTCCGAATCTGTCACTGTCGAAGCCGCTGCAGATCTCCTTGAGAACGATCCCACGTTCCACACGGATGTGGACCGAGGGCTGTTCGACAAGTTACCGCTCGAGAGCCAGTCATCATCATTGAGTTCGCTGGTCACGCTTAGCAGCCCTGGAATTGCTGCCGACTCCAATGGCCTCTTTCACGGTCTTGGCGACCATGCGGAGAATTCCTTTTCTCTGGACGGGCAGCCGATCACCGATCAGCAGAGCAAAGTATTCTCGAATCAGATTCCACTCGATGCTGTTGAATCTCTGGAAGTCATCTCCGGCGCGCCACCGGCCGAGTATGGCGAGAAGTCGAGCGTGGTTATCAACGCTACGACCCGTTCCGGCCAGGGCCTTACCACACCGCATGGGTCAGTAACGGCTTCCTATGGAAGCTTTGGGACATCCAATGCGGGGGTCGATTTCGGATACGGCGGCAAAAACTGGGGTAATTTCCTCTCGGTGAACGGGTTGAACAGCGGGCGTTTCCTGGATCCGCCCGAATTTACGGTCATGCACGCGAAGGGCAATGAGGAAAACGTATTTGACCGCGTCGATTTTCAAGTTTCTAAGGAGGACTCGGTCCACATCAATCTTGGATTCACCCGCTCGTGGTTTCAGACTCCCAATTCCTTCGACCAGCAGGATGCCACGGCTTGGAGTGGTTTGGTCGTAGACAACGGTGGTTTGGGTCCGGACGGTATTCCTGTCGGCCCCGCGGACCAGCGCTCCCAGATCAAGACGTTTAACATCGCACCTTCGTGGACGCGTCTGATCAACAACAACACGGTGTTCACCCTGGGTGCCTTTGTGCGCAGAGACCAGTTCAACTACTATCCCAGCGGCAATCCATTTTCCGATCTGGCGCCGGGTCTGCAACAGGAAACGTTCAGCCAGGACCGAACGCTGACCAACGCCGGCCTCCGTTCCGACATTTCCTGGGTCAAAGGCATCCACAATCTCAAGGCAGGGATCACGTATCAGCAGACGTTTCTTGACGAAAGAAATCGTTTCGGCATCGTGGATCCAACGCTGAACCCCGTGTGCTTTAATGCCGACGGCAGCCCAGACACTGACCCCACGCTGACCGACCCGGCTGCATGCGGTGGAGCACAAAATCCCGGAGGCAGCGGGAATCCGGATTTCAACTCCCTCTTACTGCCCGTCGACCTCACGCGGGGTGGAAGTCTCTTCCCGTTTAACGGGCACACCGACGTCAAGTTGCTGTCAATGTACGTGCAGGATGCGATCACCAAGGGGGACTGGGCCATCAATCTTGGGCTTCGTAGCGACTTTTACAATGCCCTGACCTCCCACAAGGAAGCCGAACCTCGGATTGGTGTGGCTTACAACGTCAAGAAGACCAACACCGTTCTGCGCGCCTCCTATGCGCGAGTCCTGGAAACTCCGTTTAACGAGAACCTAGTACTCTCCAGCAATGGTTGCGCGGATCCGGTGCTGAATCCGCTTCTGGTGTGCTCGTCCAATGCAGCTACTCCGTTCAGCCCCGGTTGGCGCAATGAATTCCATGTCGGGCTGCAGCAAGCACTCGGGAGGTATCTGGTTTTTTCGGGTGAGTACATCTGGAAATACACGCACAACGCATATGACTTCGGCGTGTTTGGCGCCACGCCACTTACGTTTCCGATCGAGTGGCACAATTCCAAGATTCCCGGAATTGCTGGCCGCGTGAGCGTGCCCAACATTCACGGGTTCTCGGCTCTGTTTGTTTTTTCTAGCGTTGCCGCGCGCTTTTTCAACCCACAACTTGGTGGCGCTGGTGCTGTTCCGCCGGGCACGACAACCGGCAGTGATATCACGCCCTTTCGCATCGACCACGACGAGAAATTCAATCAGACCACTCACATCCAGTACCAGCCCTGGAGGAGCGGCCCGTGGTTCGGCTTCAACTGGCGTTATGACAGCGGGTTGGTTGCGGGCGCCGTTCCTTTCGCAACCGACACCACCACGCCGGTAGATTTGACCGGCTTGACGGCTGACCAGCAGATCCAGGCCGGCCTGTTCTGCGGGAGCGTGTTCCCCACCTTGAGTTCTCCCCTGACCACGTGTGCCCCATCGCAATACGGCTCGACGCGAGTCACCATTCCCGCGCCGGG
>Ga0335069_10008036_pt1 | contig 15143 bp, 17 predicted proteins | sample Lox_Sample_11_FD_206714 | JGI IMG/M metagenome (GOLD analysis project Ga0335069, IMG submission 206714) | Soil microbial communities from Loxahatchee National Wildlife Refuge, Florida, United States - Lox_Sample_1.1 | ecosystem: Environmental > Terrestrial > Soil > Wetlands | place: USA... | reverse complement strand
GCTTCCAGTCGTTGCGGAAGCCGGTCAGCGCGCGCGCGTTCGCGCGCACGTCGAGCTCGGTGTAGCCGCGGCCGGCGCCGAGCGTGAACAGCTCCATCATCTCGCGGCCGTAGTTCTCGTTCGGCGAGTAGCGCGAGTTGTCGGTGCCGTTCAGCCAGAGCAGCATCGCCGGGTCCTCGGTGACGCGGACGAGCAGCTCGTGGAAGTTGCCGAGGCCGTGCTCGCGGAAGAGGTTGTTCTGGCCGATCATCAGCCGCTGCGATCCGACGCCCTGGTTCGAGGTGGCGAACCAGTCGTGCCAGACGAGGCTGATGCGCTCGACGAGCGGGCGCGACGTGCGCACCATCCGGTCGAGCCACCAGACGTGGTCCTGGCCCCACGCGTCGTACGGCGCGAGCGGGTGTCCCTTGTCGTCGTGCGGCTCCGGCCCGACGAAGTGCTCGCGGCCCGGGTAGAGGAGGGAGTGGACGGCGCCCTCGAGGCCGAGCTTCGCGAGCGCCTCCGCCTCGTTCTTTCGCACGCCGAAGCCGGCCCTCCACAGCAGGCGCTCTGCATGCGTCGGTCCGAAATGTCCTCGGTACGCGGCAACCGGCGGCACGGTTGATCTCCTTGATCGGCCGCTGCCGCCCGAGCGGAATCCCCTGAGTCAGGGAAGGCTAGACCGCCGCGGCGGACGGTACGACCCCCACCGGGGTGGTTTTACGCTCCCGTGACATTCACGTATTCGGGCCTGGCCCCGGTCGTCACGAGAGTGATACCGGCCCAGGAGCGATGCGCCTCCGCATGCACCGACCGGGGCCAGGCCCCGTGACGGAAGGCTCGCGGAAACGTGACGACTACCGTCGGGCCGAGGGTGCGGCCTCGGCGAGGCGCCGGTCGATCGCACGCCGCGCCCGCTCCATCGGCGCCGCGCCCTGCACGGCGACGAACTGCGCGTTCGCGAGGAGGAGGTACGCGTCGACCTCGAACGCGAGCTGCTGCGGGTCCTCGGCCGGGTCGATCGCGTCCTCGGCCTGGGCATCGCGGACAGCCGTCTCGAGCTGCTGGAGCCACTCCATCGAGCACGCGATCGCCCGGTCGCGGACCGGGCCGGGGTGCGTGTCCATCTCCGCGGCGACCGAGGCGAAGAAGCAGCCGCCCGGGTAGACGCCGTCCTCGACGTGGAGGAGGAACCGCTCCGCGAGCGCGCGGAGCCGCCCGATCCCGGTCGGCTCGGCGAGCGCCGGGCCGACCACCTGCTCGTCGAAGAGGGCGGTCGCGGTCTCGATCGTCGCGAGCTGGAGCTCCTGCTTCGAGCCGAAGTGGGCGAAGAGCCCGCTCTTGCTCATCCCGACGGCGTCGGCGAGCCGGCCGATCGAGAGCCCGCCGATCCCCTCGACGGTCGCGAGCTGGGCCGCCTCGCGCAGGATCGCGCCCCGGCTCCGCTCGCCGTCGCTCCGCCGCTTTCGCTCCTGTCGCATCTCGCTTGACAAGATAGCACGACCGTTCGTATTGTTTCAAGATCGAACGATCGTGCTGACTGGAAAGGCAGGCTGGACATGGCAATCGCAGTGACGGAGCCCACGGCTCGTTCCGGGCCTTCGATCGCGGCCACGGAGGCGCGGCCGGTGATCTTCCTCGTCTCGTCCGACGCCGCGGTGCGCGGGGCGCTCGCGACGGACCTCGACCGGCGGTTCGGAAACGACACGCGCATCCTCGGCGCGAACGGACGGGCGGCCGGCATCGCCCACCTCGAGGAGCTGGCGGACGGCGCCGAGCCGGTCGCGCTCGTGATCGCCGACGAGGAGCTGGACGGAGCGACCGGGGTCGAGTTCCTCGCAGAGGCCCACGCGCTCCACCCGTCCGCGAAGCGGATCCTGCTCGTCGAGCGGGACTACACCGCGGCGAACCCGACCGTGACCGCGATGACGCTCGGCCAGATCGACTACCACCTCGTCAAGCCGTGGTTCCCCGACCAGGGGCTCTATCCGGCGGTGAGCGACTTCCTCGCGAGCTGGGCGCGCGCCGAGCCGCACCGGTTCGCGCTCTTCCGCATCGCGGCGCCGGAGAACAGCGCGCGCAGTCACGAGATCCGCGATCTCCTGTACCGCTTCAACGTGCCGTACACCTTCGAGCCGACCGACGCGCGAACGCCGACCCTCGTCCGCCACGACGGCCGCGTGCTCGTCAACCCGACGAACCGCGAGCTCGTGGAGGCCGTCGGAGGCGGGACGCGCATCGCCGGCCACGCGTACGACGTCGCGATCGTCGGCGCCGGGCCGGCCGGTCTCTCCGCCGCCGTCTACGCCGCCTCGGAGGGGCTCGAGACGATCGTCCTCGAGCGGCGCGCCTCCGGCGGGCAGGCGGGCGCGAGCTCGCGCATCCGCAACGTCCCCGGCTTCACGTGGGGGATCGGCGGCCACGATCTTTCGTACCGTGCGTGCGAGCAGGCGTGGCTGCTCGGTGCGAACCTCGTCTTCGCGCAGGAGGCGACGTCGCTGCGCACCGCGGGCGACCTGCACGTCCTGCAGCTCGCGGACGGACGCGAGGTGAGCGCGCGCACGGTCGTGCTCGCCACCGGCGTCACCTGGCGGCGGCTCGGGATCCCGGAGCTGGAGCGCCTCGTCGGCGCCGGCGTCTTCTACGGCGCGTCGGCGAGCGAGATGCAGGCGATGCGCGGGCGCCGGGTCGCGATCGTCGGCGGCGGCAACTCCGCGGGGCAGGCGGCCGCGCAGCTCGCGAAGCACGCCGGCGAGGTGACGCTGCTCGTGCGCGGCGACTCGCTCGCGAAGAGCATGTCGGAGTACCTGATCACGGAGCTGCGTGCAACGCCGAACGTCTCCGTCCGGCTCGGAGTCGAGATCGTCCGCGGCGAGGGAGACGAGCGGCTCCGCGCCGTCGTCGTCCGCGACCGTGCGCGCGACACGCTCGAGCGCATGGCGCTGGACGGGCTGTTCGTGATGATCGGGGGCGAGCCGCACACCGACTGGCTCGCGGGTGTCGTCGAGCGGGACGAGCGCGGATTCGTCCTCACCGGCAGCGACGCCTCGGACGACGGCGACCGCGAGCCGCTGCTGCTCGAGACGAGCGCGCCGGGCGTCTTCGCGATCGGCGACGTCCGCCGCGGCTCGGTGAAGCGCGTGACGACGGCGATGGGCGAAGGCGCCACCGCCGTCCATCTCGTCCATGAGGCGCTCGAGCGGGTGCGGGCCTAGGCCGACAGCGCGGCGGCGATCCGCTCGACGAGCTCCGGCGTCGCCGCCGCCGCGACGCGCGAGCGGCCCGCGAGGTCGAGCGGCGCGTCGCCGAACGGCTCGTCGACGTCGAACAGGTCGATGGCGAGCCCGAGTTCGCGGACGAGGAGCTGCCCGGCGGCGATGTCCACCGCGCGCGCGCCCTTGAGCGAGACGACCCCGTCGGCGCGGCCCGCCGCGACGTGGCAGAGCGAGAGGGCGAGCGAGCCCATCACGCGCAGGCGCTCGGCGACGCCCACCATCCTCGGCGCGTCGCGCGCGATCAGCTCCGTGCGCGTCGCCTCGAAGAAGAGGAGGTCGAGCGTCTCCTTCGGCCGCAGCGCCCCGAGCGGCTCGCCGTTCAGCCACGCACCCTCGCCGCGGCTCGCCGTCCATTCCTCGCCGGTGCCGAAGTCGTGGACGAAGCCGAGGAAGACGTCGTCCATCGTCTCGCCGCCGGCGACCGCGATCGAGATGCTGAAGAACGGGATTCCGCGCTTCGCGTTGATCGAGCCGTCGATCGGGTCGACGACGACGACCGTCGCGCCGTCACCGAGCCGGCCGACCTCCTCGGAGACGATCGTCACATCGAGGTCGCGGAACCGGGCGAGGATCGCGTCCTCGGCCGCGCGGTCGATCGCCGTCGTGTCGTCGCCGCCGAGGCCCGCGCCGACGACGGGCTCGCGCTCGAGCCGCGTCGGCAGCGCCTCGAGCACGCCGTGGACGTCGTCCACCGCGGAGCGGCAGACCGCGAGCCAGTCCGTCGTCACCGGCGCCGTCACAGCGGGAGGAAGAGCAGGCCGGAGGTGAGCTTCGGGTAGAAGAACGTGCTCTTCTGCGGCATCACGGCGCCGCGGCCGGCGACGGCCCAGACGTCCTCGATCCGCGTCGGCCGGAGCAGAAAGGCGGCCTCGGCGTCGCCGCGGTCGACGGCGGCGACGGCCTCGCGCGCGTGCGGCGTGTACGTGACGCCCTCGGGCGCGAGCCGGTCGACGGCCTCCGGGTCGAGGCCGTCGGACTCGAGCAGCTCGTAGCCGCCCTGCCGGTAGAGGACGAGTCCCGGAAGGTCATCACCCGGCCGGTCGATCGGCGTGCCGGCGACACCGTTGACCGAGCGCGCGACGCGGTGCGTCGGGAAGATGGTCAGCCCCTCCTGGTCGGTGGGGACGATCACGACCATCAGCCACGCCGAGGCCTCCGTCCCGTCCTCGGCGTGGAAGGCGAGCGCCGTCTCGTAGCGGTGATGGCCGTCCGCGATGAGGAGCTGCGCGTCGCGGAGCTCCTCGGTCAGCGCGTCGCCGAAGTCCGCGTCGAGCCGCCAGAGCCGCGCGGCGACGCCGGACTCCTCGACGGCGAGGTCGGGCTCGCCGAGCCCGTCCACCTCGATGGTTCCGTCCCACAGGAGGAAGATCGGCTCGAGGTGCGTGCGCGTCGCGCGCAGGAGCCGCAGGCGCCCCTCCTTCGGGCCTGCGTGCGTGCGCTCGTGCGGGAGGACGACACGGTTCTCGTACGGCTCGGCGCGGAGCGCGGCGACGAAGCCCTCGCGCCGCCGGGCGACGCCGTCGGGACCGGTGTAGTCCTGCGAGAGCCACCAGTACGACGGCTCCGGCTCCTCGCGGAGGACGCCCCCCGCGCGCCACGCGGCAAGGTCGCGCGCCGCCTCGATCTCCGAGTCGGGCAGCGTCAGGTGCACGACGTTGTGCGGGTCTCGCGCGAGGTAGTCGAGCCGCAGCGCCGGCGAGATCACGTCGTACGGCGGCGCGACGAGCCGGTCGAGCGGGCCGGCGACGGCCTCGTCGAAGCGGAGCGCGCGGAACGGGCGGATCTCGGCCATCGGTCCTGACGATAATCGCCGGATGCGCATCCGCGCCGCGGTCCTCGAGGAGTTCGGCTCGCCGCTCGCCGTGCAGGAGCTCGACCTGGCCGAGCCGCGCGCCGGCGAGGTGCTCGTCCGGCTCGCCGCCTGCGGCGTCTGCCACACCGACCTGTACACCGCGTCGGGCGCCGACCCGTCCGGCTACGCGCCGACGGTGCTCGGCCACGAGGGCGCGGAGCGGATCGTCGCGGTCGACCGGTCGGAGTCGCGGCTCGAGCTCGCGCGCGGGCAGGGCGCGACCGACGTCCTCGCCGCCGGCGAGGAGACCGTGGCGCGGATCGTGGAGATGACCGGCGGCTTCGGCGCCGACTACACCTTCGAGGCGACCGGGCTCGTCGCGGTGATGCGGCAGGCGGTCGAGTCGGCGCGGATGGGCTGGGGGCTCGCCACGGTCTGCGGCGTCGCCGGACGCGGCGAGACGCTCGACGTCGTGCCGCGCTTCCTCATCACCGGTCGCCGCGTCGCGGGCTCGTCGTTCGGCGGCGTCAAGGGCCGCGACGGCGTCCCGGCGCTCGTCGACCGCTGGCTCGCCGGCGAGATCGACGTCGCGCCGCTGATCTCACACCGGCTCACGCTCGACGACGTGAACCGCGGCTTCGAGCTGATGGAGGCCCAGGACGGGATCCGCAGCGTGATCGCGTTCGACGTCTAGGAGGGTCTCGTCGAGGCGGCGCGGCGGTGCACGACGGTCCGGTCGAGCAGCCACAGGCAGGCGAGGATCGCGGCCGGCACCGCGACGACGATCCAGTCGCCCGGCTGGAAACCGCTGAGGATTGCGAGGACGAGCGCGACGATCGTGATCGGGATGAACACGATCGCGAGCGGACGAAGCCGCGACGACGACCGCCTCGGCCTCTTCGTCTCGATCCGGCGGCCGGCACCGTAGACGCGGAGCCCGATGAGCACGACCGAGACGAGCAGGGCGAGCACGCCGCCGGCCTTCGGCACGAGGAACAGCAGCGGGATCCCGAAGATGAGCAGACCTCGAGCCAGGGCGACCGCGGGCGTCCGCAGCTCCGGCCGCTTTCTCGGCGGCGGAGGGGCCGTCCGCACCTCGGCGCTCTCCGGCTCGGGCGCCTCGCGCGGCCCTTGCGCCAGCAGCTCGTCGTGGCGTCCCATCACGCCGTACGCCTCAGACAGAAGCCGACCAGCGGGAGCATCGCCTACGTGATCGTCAAATCGCTCCCCGACCTGGAGACCCGCGCGGGGTCGGCGTCGCGCCGATCCGCCGGACTACGCCCAGGGCAGCGCGGCCAGCGCGTCCGGCCGGCCGAGTCGCCACGACGGGAACGGCGCATACGCTTCCCGCGGCCTGCTCGTCGCCGTCTCGACGCCCGCGCCGTGCGCGAGCGCCGCGTCGGAACGCGGATACTCGATCGTCTTGCCCGCGACCCGCGCGCCGATCATCAGGATCACGCACGGCTCGCCTTCGCCGCCGACGAAGACGTGATGCGTACCCGCCGGGCAATGGACGAAGTCCCACGCGCGCAGCCGCCGCTCCTGCTCCTCGATCACGAGCAGGCACTCGCCGGCGAGCACGAGGAAGTCCTCCTGGGCCGACTCGGTGTGGTACATGCCGGTCGGCTTCCCAGGCTCGAGCACCGCCAGCGTGTAGCCGATCTCCCGGAACGGCTGCGGCTCGAGGTCGGGCCGGTCGCCGAGCACCCGGTCGTCGCTGTCGAACTTGCAGCGCCATCCGAACGCGTCGTTCCGGATCCAGGCAGCCTCGCCGGCGTTGACGACGAACCAGCCCGCGCTCACCGGCGCAAGCCCCGAGCCGGCGTCCTCCAACCGCGCTTCCTCGACCATGGCGTCCTCCTCGTGACGGGATCCCGACACCCTAGACTCCGGGCGATGACCGCGATCGCGCAGCTCGAGGAGAACCGCACCGTCGAGGGCGTCTACGCGGTCGCGAAGAAGGCGCGGCTGCGCACGCGGAACGGCGCGTCGTATCTCGCTCTCGAGCTCGTCGACCCGAGCGGCCGCATCGACGCACGCGTGTGGAACGACGTCGAGCTGCTCGACACGCGCTTCGCCGAGGGCGACGCGGTGCGCGTGCTCGGGCGGGTCGAGCGGTTCCGCGACCGGCTGCAGCTCGAGGTGCGCACGCTCGAGCCGGCCGAGGGCGTCGACCCGGCGGCGATGGCGCCGGCGATGCGCCGCGACGCGGACGAGCTGGAGGGATTCCTCGAGTTCCTCGCGGCGGAGATCCACGACGACCGGCTGCGCGGGATCGTCGCGCGCGTGCTCCGCGAGGCGCCGCCGTTCCGGCTCTATCCGGCGACGCCGGACGGCCACCACTCGTACGCGGGCGGGCTGCTCGAGCACACCGTCGGCGTCGGGACGATCTGCCGCGAGCTGGCTCAGCTCCATCCGCGTCTCCGTGCCGACCTACTGCTGGCGGCCGCGCTCGTGCACGACGTCGGCCGCACGCGCGAGCTCGGGCCCCCGCCGCTGTTCCAGCCGACGGAGGACGGGCGGCTGCTCGGGCACGTGCATCTCGGCCTGCGGACGCTCGAGGACGCGGACGCGCCGGCGGAGCTGCTGCACGCGGTGGCGTGCCATCACGACGCGCGCGCGGCGCGCACGGCCGAGGCGGCGGTGCTCTACCACGCGAACCAGCTCGACGCGGTCGCGGCGACGCGGCCGGTGCCCTCCGACTAGTGCTCTCCGCGGCGTTCGCGCTCGGGGCCAGCCTCGCCTGGGGGTTCGGCGACTTCCTCGGCGGGCTGAAGAGCCGGGTCATGCCGGCGCTCTCGGTGATCGCGGTGTCGCAGCCGTTCGGGCTCGTCGTCCTCGCGGTCGCGGTCGCGGTGCGCGGGACGGCACCGCCGAGCGGCGACGTCTGGTGGGCGTGCCTGTCCGCGTGCCTCGGGACGCTCGGGCTGTTCGCGTTCTACCGCGGCATGGCGGCGGGAGCGATGAGCGTCGTCGTGCCGATCGCGTCGCTCGCGGCCGCGTTCCCGGTGATCTGGGGGCTCGCGTCCGGCGACAACGTCACCGCTGTGCAGGAGCTCGGCTTCGTCGCGGCCATCGGCGGCAGCACGCTCGCCTCGATCGAGCGTCACGAGCACGGGACGCGCCTCGCAGCCGGCGTCGGCTGGGCCGCCCTCGCGATGGTCGCGTTCGGCGGCTACTACGTCCCGATGCATACGGCGGCGGCGCAGGACTGGCTGTGGCCGTCGTTCCTCTTCCGCTGCACGTCGGTGACGCTCGTGTGGTCGATCGTGCTCGTCCGGCGCACGGTGCCGCACGGGTTCCGGCCGCATCTCCTCGCGCTCGCGGCGGTGGGGCTCCTCGACACCGGCGGCAACGTGCTGTTCGCGGCGGCGTCGGTGCACGGGCTGCTGAGCGTCGTCTCGGTGCTCGCGTCGCTCTACCCGGTCGTGACGGTGGTGCTCGCCCGCATCGCCCTCCACGAGCGGGTGCAGCTCGCGCAGGACGTCGGCATCGTCGCGACGCTCGCCGGCGTCGTGCTGATCAGCGCGGGCTCGTAGCCCGCCGCGACGAAGCTGCGAGCCTTCCGTCACGGGGCCTGGCCCCGGCCTTTGGCTCGCGGAGCCGCATCGCAAGCGGGACAGCGTCTCGGGCCTGCACGACCGGGGCCAGGCCCCAATACGTAAGTGTCATGAGTTCCCGGCGGCGACCGCGGAGCGGAGCGCGTCGATCGCCTCGGAAGAGGTGGTGTAGGCGCAGGTGCGGCGTCGGCACGCCACCCCGCCGTGCCTCGAATGGTCAGACGTTGAAGCGCACGTTGAGGACGTCGCCGTCCTCGACGACGTACGTCTTGCCCTCGAGCTTCTGCAGACCGGCGCGGGCGACCTCCGCGTGCGAGCCCAGCCGGACGAGGTCGTCCCACCGGATCACCTCGCAGCGGATGAAGCCGCGCGCGATGTCGGTGTGGATCGTCGCCGCGGCGTCGAGCGCCGTCTGACCGCGCCGCAGCGTCCACGCGCGCGTCTCCTTCTCGCCGGCGGTGAAGAACGTAATCAGGTCGAGCGTCTCGGCGAGCCGCCGCACGACCTCGCCGAGCGCCGACTCGCCCGCGCCCCGGAACTCCGCGGCCTCTTCCTCCGGCAGCTCCGCGAGCTCGGCCTCGAGCTTCAGGTCGATTCCTCCGGGCCCGTTCTCGATCGCGATCAGCGGCTTCGTCGTCAGCGGCTCGAGCTCCGGCGGCGGCTCCTCGCCCCAGTCCGACAGCGTCTTCCCGGCGTCGAGATGCGCGAGCAGCCGCTCGAGCGTCTCGGCCTCCTTCTTCAGCTGCACGTCGCCCGACTTCGCCTGCTTCGCGACGCGCTCGAGCCTGCGCTCGACGTGGTCGCGGTCGGCGACGAGCAGCTCGAGCTTCAGCGTCTCGAGATCGTCGGCGGGGACGTGCGTGCCGGAGAAGCCGTCGAGCACGACGAGCAGCGCGTCGACCTGGCGGAGGTTGCCGAGCAGCGCCGGACCGGTGCCGCGCACCTCGACGACGCGGATCGCCGCGGGCGTCACCTTTCGCGCGTCGACGACCTCGGCGAGCTGCGGAAGCCGCGGATCCGGGATCGCCGCCATCCCGACCTCGCCGTGCGCCCTGGCGCCGGTCAGCGCCTCGAACAGCATCGACTTGCCGGAGCTCGGCAGGCCGACGATCCCGACCTCGAGGGCCACCGCCGCGGGCTACGCGAAGCCGACGCGGCTTGCGCGGCTGAAGCGCCGGAAGTACGCGACGCGCGGCACGACCACGTGGTACGGCCCGTCCTCGCTCTCGAGGACGACCACGCGCGGCCCGTCCTCGTGCAGCGCCCGCTCCAGCTGGTCGGCAGACTCGGCGTCGACGAATCCGCCGATCACCTGCCCGCCCTCGAACCCGACCTCGACGCGAACGCGCTCGCCGTCAGCCACCTGACACCACCTCCGAGAGAACACCGTGGACCGAATCCGGATGGACGAAGGCGACCTGGAGCCCGAACATGCCCTGCCGCGGCTCCGCGTCGATCAGCTGCGCGCCCGCGTCCGCGAGCTCCGCGAGCGCCGCGCCGACGTCGGCGACCTCGTACGCGACGTGATGCATGCCGGGCCCGCGCTTTGCGAGGAACCTCCCGACCGGCGTGTCCTCGCCGAGCGCCGCGAGCAGCTCGACGCGGCTGTCGCCGATCCGGATCGACGCCGCCTCGACGCCCTGCTCCTCGACGCGGGCGCGATGCTCGAGCCGCCCGCCGAACAGCCGCTCGTACGTCCGCACCGCCTCGTCGAGGTCGGCGACGGCGACGCCGACGTGATGGATGCCGCTCGCCTCCACGGCGCCGATGCTATCCGGACCGTGCGCCACACTCCCGGACATGCGGAAGGCGGGCCTCGCCGGACTCGCGGCAGCGATCCTGCTCCTGGCGGGCTGCGGCGGCTCCTCGTCGAGCGGCGAGGCGCAGAAGAGCGCCGCGCAGATCCTCGCGGACACGAAGGCTACGGCGCAGTCGGCGACGTCGGTCCACTACGTCGGCACGATCAACCAGAACGGCAGCAGCCTCCACCTCGACATGCAGCTCGTCGCCGGCAAGGGCGGCAAGGGCACGATCACGATCGGCGGCCACAAGATCGACGTCGTCCGCATCGGCGGGAAGGTCTACTTCAAGGGTGACGAGGCGTTCTACCGCCAGTACGCCGGCGCCGCGACCGCGCAGCTCCTCGCCGGGAAGTGGATCGCGGCTCCGTCGGCGAGCGGGAACTTCTCGTCGTTCACGCCGCTCACCGACATCGGGAAGCTGTTCGGGCTGATCAAGACGAAGGGGAAGATCTCGAAAGGCGCCGCGTCGACGGTCGACGGCCAGAAGGTGATCGCGCTCACCTCGTCCGGCCCCGGCACGGGCACGATCTACGTCGCGACGAGCGGGGAGCCCTATCCGGTCGAGCTCGCCGGGCCGTCCAGCAAGGCCGGCTCGCTCCACTTCAGCGACTGGAACGGCACCGTCACGCTCGTCCCGCCGAGCGGCGCGATCGACCTCTCGAAGCTCGGCGGCTAGAGCGGCCGCGGGCGCCGCGCCGCGACGACGCGCGGGACGCCGACGGTCTCCGACGCGCGCGACTCGGGCTCGACGTCCTCGACGAGCGCGAGCATCTCGTCGCGGACGAGCGTCTCCTTCTCGAGCAGCGCCGCCGCGATGCGGTCGAGCGTCGCGCGGTGCTTCTGGAGCAGCCGCACCGCCTCCTCGTACGCGGAGTCGGTGAGCCGCGCCTGCTCCTCGTCGCGCAGCCGCTTCGTCGCCTCGGAGAGCGCGTAGTTGTCTGCACGCATCGTCCGTGACGAGACGCTCTCGGCCATGCCCCATTCGAAGACCATCGCCCGTGCGATGTCGGTGACCTTCTCGAGGTCGTTCGCCGCGCCGTTCGTGACGCGGCCGAAGACGACCTCCTCGGCGGCGCGGCCGGCGAGCGCGACGATCATCCGGTCGACGAGCTCGTCCTTCGTGTGGAGGTAGCGGTCCTCCTCGGGGAGATAGAACGCGTAGCCGAGCGCGTCGCCGCGGGAGACGATCGTCACCTTCTGCAGCTCCATCGCCGCGCCCATCAGGTGCGCCATCAGCGCGTGGCCGCCTTCGTGGTACGCGAGGATGCGCCGCTCCTTCTCGGTCAGCACCTTCTTCTGCTGGAGGCCGGCGACGACCCGCTCGATCGCGGAGTCGAAGTCCTTCGCGTTCACGTACTGGTCGTTGCGGCGGCCGGCGAAGATCGCCGCCTCGTTGCAGATGTTGGCGAGCTCGGCGCCGGTGAGACCGGAGGTCTGGCGCGCGATCTGGTGGAGGTCGACGCCCGGGCCGAGCGGCTTCCCGCGCGTGTGCACGCCGAGGATCGCCTCGCGTCCGGCGAGATCCGGCGGCGCCACGAGCATCTGCCGATCGAAGCGGCCCGGGCGAAGCAGTGCGGGGTCGAGGTCCTGGATCCGGTTGGACGCGCCCATGACGACGACCTGCTCCGCGCCCTCGAAGCCGTCGAGCTCGACGAGGAGCTGGTTCAGCGTCTGGTCCTGCTCGCGGTTGAAGCCGTGGCCGGTGCGCTGCGCGCCGACCGCGTCGAGCTCGTCGATGAAGACGATCGCCGGCTGGTTCTTGCGCGCCTCGTTGAAGAGCTTGCGGATACGCGCCGCGCCGAGCCCGGCGAACATCTCGACGAACGACGACGCGCTCGCGGAGTAGAACTTCGCGCCCGACTCGAACGCGACCGCCTTCGCGAGCAGCGTCTTCCCCGTGCCCGGCGGCCCGTAGAGGAGCAGCCCCTTCGGCACCTTCGCGCCGAGCCGCTCGAACCGCCGCGGGTCGCGGAGGAAGTCGACGACCTCCTCGAGCTCCGCGCGCACCTCCTCGACGCCGGCGACGTCGCTCCACGTGACGCGCGACCGGGCGCGCGAGTCGACGTTCGTCGGCTTGACGCGGGGCATCATCCCGACCGTCTTCCAGAGCAGCCAGGCCGTCATCACGAGGATCAGGAAGAACGCCAGCGGCAGCCAGGTGGTGGCGAAGTCCGCCAGGCGGTGGAAGAAGTCGCTGATCATCCCCCGACCTCATCGGCAGCCGAGGGGGAATCCCTTAGCCGAGGGACGCGTCCACGTCGTCGACGGTCGTGAACACGGCTCCACGCTCCCGCCAGACGGCCTTGCAAGCGGCTTCGCGGGCATCGTCGAGACCCCGGGCCGCGTCCTCGACGAAGCGGACGCGGCGGCCCCGCTGGAGGAACCCGAGGATCGCCGCGTCGTCGCAGACGTCGGTGGCGACGCCGAAGACGACGATCTCGTCCGGGTCGAGTGCGGCGAGCAGCGGCTCGGTGTTCGGGTTCGTGAACACGTCGAAGGTCTTCTTCAGGAGCAGGATCTCGCGACGGCCCTCGATCAGCGACGGGAGCAGCCCCGGCGGGTACGGAACGAGAGTGAGCGGCAGCGGATCGCGCTGTTTCGTCTCGAGGATCTTCTCGGCGCCGCGCGTGCCGCGGAGGCAGTGCGGCGGATACGTGTTGCGGAAGTCCGGCCGGTCGGAGATCTCGGGATCGGTCAGCTCGTGGTCGTCCGCGGAGGCGACGTGCACGATCCCGGCTGCGCGGGCGAGATCGACGAGCCGCTCCATCGCCGGCGCGACCTCGGCCGCACGCGGGACGTAGAGCTTGCCCGACGGCTCCATGAAGTCGACCTGGGTGTCGACGTCCCAGAGGATGGCCCCTGCCACGCCGTCATTGTTGCCCAAGCCGCTCGGCGAGACCCGCGTGCAGCAGCTCGATCCCGCGCTCGAAGGCGGCGTCGCGTGCGCGGCGGCCCCGCTTGGGCCCGGGATGGAGCTCCGGCGCGATCAGCGCGAAGACCATCCCGCTCAGCTGGTCGTGCAGCTCCTGCGCCTCACGCGGATAGAACCCGGCCCGCTCGAGCGTGCCGAGCAGCGCCTCGCCGACGTGCAGCGAGTGCGGGCCGGAGAGCGGCCGCGAGAAGAGCGGCGCCGCCTCCGGATGCCGGAGCAGGACATGCCGGGTCGAGCGCGCGAGCGCGGCGAGCTCCTCCCACCAGTCGCCGCCCGGCGCCGGCACGTCGAGCTCGGCGTAGAGGAGGTCGGCGATCCCGTCGAGCAGGTCGTCCTTTCCGGCGACGTGGCGGTAGAGCGCCATCGGCGTCACCCCGAGCCGGTCGGCCACCCGGCGCACGGTCACGGCGCCGAGCCCGCTCTCGTCGGCGACGGCGAGCCCGGCGCGGAGCACCGCGTCCCTGTCGATCCTTGCCATACGTCGAGTATACGGTGTACACTTCCAGGTGTACGTTGTATACAGAGGAGCGCACGGTGCTCGGAGAGCTCGCACGAGAGCGGTACATCAGCCTCACCACCTTCCGCCGCGACGGCAGCGCGGCGTCGACACCCGTGTGGGTGGTGAGCGACGACGGCGAGCGCCTGCTCGTCTGGACCGGGGCGGACACGTGGAAGGTGAAGCGGATCCGGCGCAACCCGCGCGTGCTCGTCGCCCCGGCGACGATGCGGGGCCGGGAGCTCGGCGAGCGCGTCGAGGCGCAGGCGCGGGTGCTCGGGCCCGAGGCGGAGGGGCTCGTCGCCCCGCTGCTGCGCCGGAAGTACGGCTGGCAGCGGCGGGCGCTCGAGCTGCAGGCGGCCCTGCAACGGTTGCTGCGGCGTCCGCCCGGGCCGGGCGCCGCCTACCTCGAGATCAGGTGACGAGCTCGAGCCGCGGGTTGTCGCGGTAGACCCGCCCGACCTTCCCCGCCGGCTTCCCGTCGGTCATGACGACGTCGGCGGTGAAGTCGTTCGAGCCGCGGATGAGCGAGGAGCCGACGCCGTACGCGTCGACCGGGACGCCCTTCTCCTCGAAGTCGCGGATCTTCTCCGCGGTGAAGCCGCCGGAGGCGACGATCCGCACCCGCTCGTGGCCGGCGGCGTCGAGCGCGTCGCGCACCTTCCAGACGAGCCGCTCGTTCACGCCCGTCGGCGTGAAGTCGCCGAGCTCGCCCCAGAGCGAGCGGTCGACGAGCGACTCCGAGGTGTCGAGCCGGACGCCCCAGAGCCGGTCGCCGAGCTCGTCGGCGACGGCGAGCGTGGTGCGCACCGAGTCGTTCTCGAAGTCGACGAGCACGGTCACGTTCATCTCCGCGGGCGCCCAGTCCGCGAACCTCCGCGCAGCGAGCACGGTGTCCCCGCCGTACGACGCGATGAGCGAATGCGGCACGGTGCCGATCCCGCGCCCACCCCACCACGAAGCCTGCTCGTCGGTCGTCACGCCGATCTCGGCGCCGACGATCCTGCCCGCGACGTAGGCCGCGTAGCCGTCTCCCGTCTGGACGCGGTGGTGGTCGTGCCGGGCCGGCATGAAGATGATCGGCTTGCCGTTCGCCGCCTCGAGCACGTGCACGACGTTCGATGTGATCAGCGTCCGCCGCGCGAGCGTCCCGAGGTAGGCCGTCTCGAGGTGCGCGAACGACGTGTAGTCGCCCTCGATCGTCATCACCGTCTCCCACGGCTCGATCCGGTCGCCGTCGTAGAGCGCGCGGATCTCGAGCCCGTCGCTCTCGTGCGCGCAGAGCTTGAGGATCGCGATCGCCTCGT
>Ga0335069_10008035_pt1 | contig 15144 bp, 14 predicted proteins | sample Lox_Sample_11_FD_206714 | JGI IMG/M metagenome (GOLD analysis project Ga0335069, IMG submission 206714) | Soil microbial communities from Loxahatchee National Wildlife Refuge, Florida, United States - Lox_Sample_1.1 | ecosystem: Environmental > Terrestrial > Soil > Wetlands | place: USA... | reverse complement strand
GCACGACGACATCGATGTGCCGCTCGACCTCCTTGTCGGTCGGCGCACGGGTCGGGTTGAACAGGGCGCGGTTGAACAGGCTGCCGCGCAGCGCACCCAGGAAATATTCGGCGAGCTCGTCCGGATCGTCGGCCTCGAGCAGACGGGCCGCGGCGCAGTCGCGGAAATATTTGGCGACCGCGGCCTGGGCTGCCTGCGGGCCCAGCCGGAAGAAGATGTCGCCGGACTCCGGCATGCGGGCGCTCTCGCTCACCATGGTGCGGAACATCGCCAGCCGCTTCGAGTTGAGCACCACCTTCATGTACGCAACGGCGATACGGCGCAGGCTGTCGGGCAGCGAGGTGCAGACGTTCACCGTGCCGATCGCATTGGCGAATTCCTCCGCGCACTCGGCCGCCGCGGCGCTGAACAGCCCCTCTTTGTTGCCGAACAGCGAGTACACCGTGGCCTTCGAGCCGCCCGAGCGCTCGACGACCGCATCGATGCTCGCATCCGCGTAGCCACGCTCGAGGAAGACCTCGGCGGCCGCCTTCAGGATGGCCTTACGGCGTTCGTCGGCGGTGTAGCGCTCGCGCTTCGCTGCGGAGCGAGGTTCAGGCTCGATGACGGGACTACCGGTCATTGTTGTTCCTCCCGGGCTGCGCTCTCCCTTGCCTGCAATATATGTACCTCTCGGTTTTGTGTCCAGGAAGCTCCGCGGTTTTTGCGCGGCTGCCGCCTCTGAATGGCATGTTCTCGAAAATTTTTATTTACATTCAGCAACTTAATACAAATGTAATATCAGGTACACTCTTGACCTGCTTCCCGTGCCTGCCTATGTTCATCAGCGTAATGTACTGTTCGTTACAGTTCATGAGCCTTCTGAACACCAGGAGAAACCAAATGTTGAAATCCGTTTTGGCCGCTTCGGCGGTTGTCCTCGCTCTGGGCTTTGCCGGCAGCCCGGGATCGGCGCAGGCGCAGACCCAGAACTGCGCCGCGGCGGCGGTCCGTGCGAACGACAACATCGCGCTGCGCCTGCAGCAGGCGGGGCTCGGCGCCGAGAACCGCGAGAGCGCCAAGGCGCATATCGCGATGGCGAACAACGCCGCAGCGTCGGGCAACGAAGCCGAATGCTGGCGGCAGTTGCAGATCTCCGGACTGTTCGTGGCGACGCCCAGCAACCCTGCTGCCCCACAAACCGGCGTCGCCGGAGTCGGCGTCAACAGCGGCAAGTAACCACCATCGGCATCGGCGCCCGTCGTGGGGTCGGGCGCCGATGCGCAACTCGGACATAAATCATGCGTACGTTTCTACATTCCCCATTCGAGCAGTTTTCGACCGCCCCCGGGGACGTCCTGGCCTTTGCGGCCAAGGCACTCAGCCTGCCGACCCGGCTGCTGAGCGCGCCGGTCGCGGCGCTCAAGCGCAGCCGCCAGGACGCGCAAGCGCAGGCGGAATTCGCGGCCCTCAACAGCCACGTGCTGGCGGATATCGGACTGCGGCGGACGCCGGCCGATCACTGGCACCCGGTCAACGGGCCCTGCTTCTGAATCCGGTCTCGACGCGACGGGTGTCGGGCGCTTAGAGCTCGTGCCCGTCGCGGTCGAAGAAGACGGCGATGATGAGGATCATGTCCACATCGACGCCGTTGCTCGCCAGCGGCAGGAATACGCGTTCCATGCCCGTGCATTTGTCGATGTAGCTTGCGAAATGCGGCGGGCCGCGCCGCCATTGCGGCTCGCGCTTGCCGACCACCAGCTCGTATCCCGGAAACTCCGCTTTGCGGCCGGCTTGGCTGTGCGCCTCATCGAGCCATTGCCCGGTCAGGTCCTTGCCGAGTGCGTCGACCATGCGGGTGCCGATCACCCGGTAGCGAAAGCGCGGCGGCCGCCCCTCTACCTCGAGCAGCATGATATGCGGCAGGAGCTGCGGCACCGCCATCGGGTCGAAATCGCGCCGACCCGGCAGCTTGCCGCCGCCAGGGTGGATCGACAGCCAGTGCTCGTACAGGGCACGGACCTTCGGATTCCAGGAGGACAGGTTCGCCAGCGCCATCAACCCGACTTTCCCCTTTTCGCCGGGGTCGTCAACCCCCCATAAAGATGAAGCGCCTGCGATGCTCGAGGAATATTCACCCGGCCGCCGGTGTCTGTTCTGATGTCCATGGAGGCACGGATGAAAACGACTGCACGCGCACTGCTCACCGTGGCAGGGCTGGCCGCCGGTTCGCTTGTCAGCGGCTGCAGCGATCTGCCGTACAACGAGGAGGTGCGCCAGAAATGCGCGAACGTGCCCGCGGACCAGAAGCAGTCCTGCGAGGATGCGGAATACAAGCGCTTGTACGAGATTGAGAGATATCGAAACCGGCGGATCGGCGGTGACGGCTAAGGATTCGCCCGGGCGAACGGCGGCGGGCTATAGTCGCCGCCTCTCATGTCGAGTCCCCTGGAGTCACCGCAGCGGGCGGCACGGCGCGCCGCGGAGCGCCCGCCCGCCCTCGTCGCCGGTGCGGCACAAGCCGGCTGGCTCAGCCCCGACGGCGAGATCGAGCTGCTGACGCTCGCCGAGGCCGCGCGCCACGCCGCCGCGGCACCGCCGCTCCTCGTCCATGCCCCGGCAACCGCGCGCCGCCTGGGGCTCGACCGGCTGCGCGGCTACGATCTGCTCGAGCTGTTTGCCTTCGTCCGTCCGGCGCAATTCTGCCGCCTCACGCCGCGCGGCCTCGCCCAGGCGCTTGGATTTGAAACGCCACACGGGCTCGAGGCCGAGGCGGCATGCCTTCCGGCACTGGCTGATGCGCTGCTGGCCGAGCTCGCGCAGGCTGTTGCGCGCGATCCCGACCTCATCGCCACGACGCGCGCCATGACGCGCGGCGGCTGGTTGTGGGGTGCTCCGGTGCTCGCAGCGCTGGGCGATGATCCGGCGGCGTTCGCGCAGCATCGCTCGACCGCGGGCCTGGAGCCGTGGCGGCAACTGTCCGAATGGGCCGAGCACGCGCCCGAGCCACCGCCGGGAAGCGAGCCGGTCGAGCCCGCCGAGGCGCGCGCCCGGCTCGTCCAGCTCCTGGGCGAGGGTGCCGAGGCGCGGCCGCAGCAGGCCGACTATGCCTCGGCGGTCTCGCAGGCATTCCTGCCGCGGGCCATGCAGGACGTGCCGCGGCTGGTCCTGGCGGAAGCCGGCACCGGCGTCGGCAAGACACTCGGATATCTCGCTTCCTCGACGGTGTGGGCGGAGAAGAACGGCGGCGCCGTGTGGGTGTCGACCTACACCCGCAACCTGCAGCACCAGATCGACCGCGAGCTTGACCGTCTCTATCCCGACCCCGACGAAAAGGCGCGGCGCGTCGTGCTGCGCAAGGGCCGCGAGAATTACCTCTGCCTCCTCAATTTCGAGGAAGGGGTCACCGGCCTGAGCTCGCGGCCGCAGGATGCGCCGGCCCTCGGGCTGATGGCGCGCTGGGCCCGCGCGACGCGCGACGGCGACATGGTGGGCGGCGACTTTCCGGCGTGGCTGCCGGACCTCGTCGGCCGCGCCCGGACGCGCGGCCTTGCCGACCGCCGCGGCGAATGCATCTACTCGGCATGCCCGCATTACCATAAGTGCTTCATCGAGAAGAGCGTGCGCCGGGCCAAGCGCGCGCAGATCGTGATCGCCAACCACGCGCTGGTCATGCACCAGGCGGCTTTGGCCAATATCGGGGTGGGCGGGGCGGACGACACCGGTACTCCGCAGCGCTACGTGTTCGACGAAGGGCATCACGTCTTCGAGGCGGCGGACGCGGCGTTCTCCGGCCTCTTGTCGGGCGAAGAGGCGCACGACTTGCGGCGATGGATCGTCGGGCCCGAAGGCGGGCGCCGCTCGCGCGCCCGCGGGCTCAAGTCGCGCGCGGGGGACCTCGTGGCGGGCGACGGGGTAGCCGAGCAGGCGCTGGAGACGGCCCTCGCCACCGCACGCGCGCTGCCTGGCGACGGATGGCTGGCGCGCATTGCGGCGGCACCGCGGCTGCGCCAGCCGGTGGGTCCCGCCGAAGCGTTCCTCGCCCTCGTGCGCGACCAGGTCTACGCGCGCGCCGCGGATGTCGACGACGGATACAGCCTCGAAACCGAGCCGCGCCCGGCCGACGCCGCCCTCCTTGAGGCGGCTGCTCGGCTCAACACCGCGCTCGGGCGGTTGCATGCGCCCTTGGTCGAGCTCGCCGGCAAGCTGGCGCAACGGCTCGATGACGAAGCGGCCACGCTCGACAGCGCCACGCGCGCGCGCATCGAAGGCGTGGTGCGCGGCCTGCGCCGCCGCGCCGAGACGATCGTGGCCGGCTGGCGCGCCATGCTGAAGTCTCTGGGCGATACGCCGCCGCCGGAATACGTCGATTGGTTCGCGGTCGAGCGGATCGAAGGCCGGGACCTCGACGTGGGCTTCCACCGCCACTGGATCGATCCGACGATCCCGTTCGTGGCCGCGGTGGCCAAGCCCGCGCATGGCCTCGTCATGACGTCGGCGACCTTGACCGATATCTCCGAGCAGCCCGCACCCGCCGGCGGCGCGGGCGGCGACGGCGTCTCGCCGATCGAAGCCGGCTGGCTGGCGGCCGAGGCGCGCACCGGCGCCCGCCATCTGCCGGAGCGCATGCGCGCGCGAGTCCCCTCGCCCTTCGATTACCCGGCGCGCACGCGGGTCCTCGTGGTGCGCGACGTCAAACGCGACGACATGACCCAGGCGGCCTCCGCCTATCGCGAGCTGTTCCTGGCCGCGGGCGGCGGCGGCCTCGGGCTGTTCACCGCCATCCACCGCTTGCGCGGCGTGCATGCGCGCATCGCGGGACCGCTCGAGCAGGCGGGCATCTCGCTCTGGGCGCAGCACGTCGACGGGCTCGATACTTCGACCTTGATCGATATCTTCCGCGCCGACCGCGATTCCTGCCTGCTCGGCACGGATGCGGTGCGCGACGGCGTCGACGTGCCCGGCGAAAGCCTGCGCCTCATCGTCTTCGACCGCGTGCCGTGGCCGCGGCCCGACATCCTGCACAAGGCCCGCAAGGCCGCCTTCGGCGGCACCGCCTATGACGACATGATCACCCGGCTGAGGCTGAAGCAGGCCTATGGCCGGCTCATCCGGCGCGCGGACGACAAGGGCGTGTTCGTGATGCTGGATTCGCGCCTGCCCTCGCGGCTCTGCGGCGCGTTCCCGGCCGGAGTCGAGATCCAGCGCCTCGGCCTCGCCGACGCGATCGGGATCGTGCGGGAGTTCTTAGGCAGCTAGCCCGGCGCGCTGGTAATCGAACGCGATCGGCTCGATCTCGCCGCGATGGATGGCCTCGATGCGCGCGGCCGACAAGGGCTGGCCGAACTGGCCGTTGCGCATCACGATCCGCTGGCGCAGCTGCTCGGCGACCAGGTTTTCCATCAGCGCCCAGTCGGCATCGACCAGGCCCTCGCTTGCGATACCGGCGATGCCGTCGAGCATGTGGCCGAACTCGTCCTCGTAGACGAAGGCGCAGGCGGCGGCGATCTTGTCGTCGATGCCGCCGCGGCCTTTGAGGGTCATGCCGGCACTGAACAAGGTGCAGTAGCCACCCTCGGTGAACCGGCAGGCGCGCAGGCCCACCGCGCCGTGCTGGTCCTGGTGGCGATAGCGGATGGCGGTCAGCGCATCCTCCTCGGGCCAGCTCTTGAGCACATGCGGGTTGAGCTTCGGCGTGCCGGCCGGGCGCAGTTCGTCGTAGATGTCGGCGAACGCGCAGTAATGCGAGAACTCCGCCTTCAGCCCCTCGACCACGTCGAGCACATCGTGGCGGTCGAACGTCAGGTCGATCTCGGGGGTCTTGGCGACCAGGCTCTTGAGCACGCCCAGGAACACGCCGCCGCGGTCGTGCTTGCTGGTGCCCGAGCCCCAGAACTCCTTGAAGCATTGCCGCGCGAGCCAGGCGAGATCGGTCTCGCGCGTGCGCTGGGGCGAGGAGAAATAGGTGCGCACGACCTCTGCCTCACCGGCCCAATACGGGGCGGCGACCGAGATCAGGTGCTGGACGCGTGATGAAGCCCGCATGTCGTCCTCCGTGCAGCCTTGTAGTGTACTGCTCGACGCCGTTGGCCGTGAGTCACCCGCGGCCACGGATGTGGCCGCGCCGGCGAGCGTGTAGGGTTGGTGTGGCGGCTACACGCGAGCCGGTCAATAAACGAGCCAGATCGCGGGTCGACAGCATGCGCCGGCCCGCCTCGGCTTCCTCGTCGCGCGCCAGGTTGCGGATCATTGCGAGCAGGGTCTGGCGGGTGATGGCGATATGCTCCGGCGCCACGCCGCGAACCGCGATGTCGTTGACCGCTTCGGCGAGCGGCACCAGCTTCGCCTTGAGCGCCGCACCCTTGGATGTCAGGAACACGTAGGAGTTCTTGCGGTTGTCGGCCTTCTTGCGCCGCGTGAGATAGCCGAGCTTCTCGAGCGCCCGCAGGGCGGCCGCCGTGGTCGGCTCGCTCATGCCGACCTCCTGGCTCAGTTCGCGTTGCGTGAGGCCGTCGCGCTCCCACAGCACGCGCAGGAACGCCCAGTGGCCGAACGACACCGCATGTGCCGTCAGCCGCATTTGTAACGCGCGCACGAGCCCCCGGCTCGTGTCCTTGACGAGATGCGCGAGGCGATCGTTGGGCACGGCCTCCAGCCAGTGCCGCAGCACGATCTCGTTTTCGAGCGGCATAGAGCTGCGCTTGCGGCTCATGCGCCTTCGCTCCCGGAGGAGCTTCGGCGCACGGGGCTTGCCCGCCGAAGCTTTAGCGAAGGCGGGCTCATGCTGCGGGCGCCTGATGGCGGAGCTCGATCTCGCGCCCCTCGGCGGCCGAGCGCAGGATGGCGAGGCAGACTTCGAGCGTCGCCATGGCCCATTCACCGGTATGCACCGCAGGCTTGCCGAGAACGACCGTGTCGTAGAGCTCGTCGATGGCGCCGCGGCGCGGGATATCGGGTTTCGCGAGCGGCCGCAGCTGCCGCTCCTCGTCGCCATAGACCATGACCCCGTGCGGCAGCGGTCGCAGATCGGCCCTCTCGCAGCTCGCGACCAGGAATCCGAAATGCTCGTGCACGCGGCCCTCGACCGGCGGCGGCGGCACGTAGTTGGCGCCGCCGTAGCCGCGGTCCATCTTGAGCGCCCCTTCGTCCCGTGCGGCGGCCGTCGCGAGCGCGCGGCGCACCGCGCCGTAGCGCTCGGGGTCCTTCTTCGTGCCGGCTTCGCTGATCCAGCCGCACAGCTCGTCCGAATCGAAATGGTTGTAGCCGCTATAGGTGATGGTCGCGGCGGCGCCACCCGCGAAGCTCAGGAATGCGGTATAGGCGCCCTCGCTGCCGCGGCGCGGATCGAGATCGGCCGTCGCGGCGCGCACGCTCTTGGCCATGCCGCCCGCGAGCATCCGCACGATCTCGATCTGGTGCGCGCCCTGGCTGAACACCACGCCGCCGCCTTGCGCGGTCACCAGCTCCTCCGGGCGGCGCGGGCGATACATGAAATCCGTGTACTGCGCCGCCGTGATCAGGCCGAGGCGCCCGAACGCGCCGCTCGCGATCAGCTTGCGGGTCTCGACCACCGGGGCGTCATAACCGTGGCTGGGACCGGCCAGAAGACGCACCCCCGCGCGCTTCGCCGCCTCGATCATCGCCTGGCAGTCGTCGAGCGTGATCGCCAGCGGCTTCTCCACCAGCATGTGTTTTCCGGCCTTGGCGGCCGCGAGCGCGTTCTCGGCGTGGACCTGGTGCGGAGAGGCGATATAGACCGCCTCGACCTCGGGATCGCGGCACAGCGCCTCGGCGCTGTCGTAGGTGCGCGCGCCGAAATCGGCGGCAAAGCGGGCACGCGCCTCGGGCCTGGGATCGGCGCCGGCCACGATCTTGAGCTTCGGATGCATCGACAGGGTCGGCAGCATCAGGACGAAGCCGCGGCTCAGGCCTATGACGCCAAGTCGGAGCGGGCGTTCGGTCATGAGGGGGCGGTCATGAGGGGGCGGTCATGCGTGCCTTCGTACCACCGCAAGGCCTGGGCTGGACAGGTCCTGCCGGCTCAATATATTATTCTTAGCGATCTAAGCAAAGGCCGGACAGGGAGAACGCCGATGGCCTACACCGCGCAGGATTTCGAGCTGCTGGCCCGCGTCGAGGGCGACGCGCCCATGGGCCAGATCATGCGCCGCCACTGGATCCCGGCCTGCATGTCCGAGGAAGTGGCCGAGGCCGACGGCACGCCCGTGCGTACCCGCCTGCTCGGCGAGGACCTCGTGGTGTTCCGGGATACCGAGGGCCGGCTCGGCGTGCTGGACGAGCACTGCCCGCATCGCGGTGCCTCGCTGGCCTTCGGGCGGAACGAGGAGTGCGGCCTGCGCTGCCTCTATCACGGCTGGAAATTCGACGTCGACGGCAACTGCACCGGCATGGCGTGCGAGCCCGACGCCCCGCGCATGATGCCGCACGTGAAGCAGAAATCCTATCCGGTGCGCGAAGGCGGCGGCTTCGTGTGGATCTACATGGGCTCGCGCGCCGAGATGCCCGAGTTCTCGCCGCCGGCCTGGGCGCCGACACCCCAGACGAAAATCGCCATCGTCAAGATGCACACCGCCTGCAACTGGGCGCAGGTGCTCGAAGGCGCGATCGATTCCGCGCACAGCTCCAGCCTGCATTCGACCGATATGCCGTCGATGGCGGTGGACGGCGCCAAGGCGACCGAGACCAACTGGCCCCGCCCCTCGACCGACAAGGCGCCGCGCCTGCAGGTGCAGCAGACCGCGTTCGGCTTCCGCTACGCGGCGATCCGAAAGCCGATCCTCAATCCCGACACGCACGACTACGTCCGCATCACCCTGTTTGTGGCCCCCTTCACCGTGCTGATCCCGCCCAACGACCAGTACAAGCTGGCGCAGATGCTGATCCCGATCGACGACGAGAACTGCATGTTCTATTGGGTCGCCTGGCACGAGACCAAGGGCATCCCGCAGGAGCAGTGGCGGGAGTTCTGCGGCGCCCGGGTCGGCATCGAGCTCGACGAGAACTACCGCAAGCTGCGCACGTTGGAGAACCGCTTCCTGCAGGACCGCAAGGCGATGAAAGCCGGCGACTGGACGGGCATCAAGGGCATCCCCGCGCAGGACATGGCGATGTGGGAATCCATGGGCCCGATCTCCGACCGCAGTCGCGACTACCTCGGCGCCAGCGACCTCGCGGTCGCGCAGTTCAGAAAGCAGATGATCGAGGCGGCCAAGCGCGTCCAGTCTGGCGGCCCTGCCATAGGCACGACCGAGCCGCGCATCCCGCAGGTGAAGCTCGCGTCCTTCGAAGGCATCGTGCCCAAGACCACCAGCTGGCGCACCCTCGCGGTAGCGCCCGAAGAATTGGCGCTCGGCGGCACGCAACGCGTCGCCTAGCCCGCCGTTTCAGAGTAGAGTGCTCCCACCTGGTGCCCTGACGACGGGGCGCTTGGCACAAAATTCGCACCCGCTTGACGCGGTATGAAGCGGTCACTGGGGAGGCTCATATGAACATGCTCCGCCTTCGGGCGTTCGTGGTGGCGTTAACGTTCTGTGTTGCGGTGCTGGCCGGACGCGCGAGCCTTGCCGCCGACGAGGCGCATACGCTCAAGCTGCGGCTCGAGTGGCTGACCTCCGGCTATCACGCGCCGATCTACCTGGCGCAGGCCAAGGGCTGGTACAAGGACGCCGGCCTCGATGTGACGACGATCGCGCCCGGCAACGGCACCAACACGACGATCCAGCTGGTGAACGCCGGCAATTACGATCTCGGCGAAGCCGCCATCTCGAACGTCGCGATCGCCCGCACCAAAGGCATGCCGGTCAAGGCGATCGCCACCTGGTTCCGCAAGGGGGATCTGGCGCTCATGGTCCCGGCCGATGCCGGCATCAACGGGCCCAAGGACCTCAAGGGCAAGAAGATCATCTATTCGGCCGCATCGTCCGAAGGGCCTTTTCTCGAGCCGTTCCTCGCCAAGGGCGGCCTCACGCGCAGCGACGTTCAGCTGCTCAACATCGACCCCAACGCCCGCATCTCGACCTTCGCCAACGGTCAGGCAGACGGCATCTTCGGCAGCCCGGTCGGCACCGGGGTCATCATCAACGACCTGCGCCACACGCATAACATCCTGTTCGCCGATTTCGGCCTCAACATGCCGGGCTTCGGCCTGTTCGCGACCGACGACATGCTGAAGAAGAAGGCCGATGCGCTGCGGAAGTTCGCGAGCGTTTCCGCCGGCGCCTGGACCTATGCCAAAAGCCACCCCGACGAGGCCGTGGCAGCGCTGATGAAGGAGCGCGGCGAGCAGGACCGCGTCAACCCCGACCAGATCAAGAAGCAGCTCCTCGAATCGTTCCAATTCCTCTACTCGCCCGCGTCGGCCGACCAGCCGGTCGGCGTGAACACGGAGAAGGACTGGGCCGAGGCACTGGCGACCATGGTCGCCGCCAAGGCGATCGATGCGGGAGCGGTCGGCAAGCCCGCCGAATACTTCACCAACGAGTGCCTGGACCCGGCGATCATCAAGAAGATCGGCGGTTGACCGGCCAAGCTGACCAGATGGTCAGTTAACGCATCGTGGCTTGATTTCTCCGGGCCGGCAGCCCCTAATGACGGGGCGCGCCCCGCGCGCGGCAGCGTCGCGCGCCAGAGGAGGACCGTCTTGAAGCCACGCATGCACCTGACCTTCGACCTGTCGTACATCCAGCTCGACGGACGCTGGCGCAACCCCGGCTCCTGGATCGGCCGCACCTATCCCGACATCGGCATCTACGAGGAGATCGCGCGCGCCGCCGAGCGCGGCTGCATCGACATGATCTTCTTCGGCGACGGGACCGGAATCCCGGACACCTGGAACAACTCGCTGGAAGAAGCCGTGCGCTGGGGCATCCAGTGGCCGCGCCTCGACATGAGCCCGTGGATCACCTGCATGTCGCGGGTGACCAAGCATATCGGCTTCTGCCTCACCTACTCCTCCACGTTCATGCATCCGTTCTACGTGGCGCGGCTCCTGAACTCGCTCGACCACATCACGAACGGCCGCGTGGCGTTCAACGTGATCGCGTCTACCCGCGGGGCCGATGCCGCGAATTATGGCTTCGACGAGCTGATGGAGCATGATGCCCGCTACGACCGGATGGAGGAGTTCATCGACGTCTGCAAGGCGCTGTGGGACAGCGTCGGCCGCGATGCGTTCGTCTGGGACCGCGACACCGGCGTCGTCTGCGACCCCAAGAAGGTGCACGCGATCAACCACAAGGGCCGGTTCTTCAAGGTGCGCGGGCCGCTCAACGTGGTGCCCTCGCCGCAAGGCCGGCCGGTGCTGGTCCAGGCCGGTGCCAGCCCGCGCGGCATCAAGGCCTCGGCCTATTTCGCCGATCACGTGTTCGGCGCCGGCAGCGCGCCGTTGAAAGTGAAGATCGCGCACCGGCAGGCCCTCGACGCCGAGCTCAAGGCGCAGGGGCGCGACCCGGAAAGTGTGGGCATCCTGTGGGGGGCGTCGCTCATCATCGGCGAGACAGAGCAGGACGCGATCGCCCGCCGCGAAGGCCTCCTGAAGATGATCCCGCGCGAGGGTGTAGGGCCGTATCTCTCGCACAACATCGGCTACGACTTCTCGAAGCTTCCAGCCAAGTTCACCCTCGACGATCTCAACAAGGAGATCGCGGCCCGGCAGGCGTCGCCCGTGGGCTTCGTCCACCAGCTCGCGGTCAAGCTCGGCGGCAGCACCGAGATCACGCGGGAGGAGTTCTTCGAGCACGGCCTCCGGAACGCGACCGGCTACGACCGCACGGTGGTCGGCACCGCGGCCAAGGTCGCCGACCAGCTCGAAGAGGTGTTCGAGGCCACGGGCAGCCGCGGCGGCTTCATGTTCGCGCACCCGAACGCGGCGCCGCGCGACCTGCTCAACGTCGTGGATTTCCTGGTGCCCGAGCTGCGCCGGCGCGGCCGCTTCCGCGAGGCCTATGAGGGCAACACCTTGCGCGAGAACATGCGGCTCGGTTGAGCCGTCTTACATCGACTCGCGCGCAGCACCGTGGCTGCCGCGGATATGCCGCGGGACCGCGAGGCTTTCGGCGACCTCGATCAGGAGGTAGAAGCCGACCCCGAGCACCGTCAGGCCGACGAGCCCGGCGAACAGCAGCGGCGTATCCATGCTGCCGTTGGCGACCATCAGGAGGTAGCCCAGCCCCTTGTCGCCGCCCACGAACTCGCCGACCACCGCACCCACGACCGCGAGCGTGATCGCAATCTTGAGGCCGCCGAAGATCGACGGCAGCGCGTTCGGCAGGCGGATCTTGAAGAACGTCGCCGTTGCCCCGAAGCCCATCGAGCGCGCGAGGTAGATCTTCTCGGGCTCGATCGAGCCCAGGCCGACGGCCGTATCGATGACGATCGGGAAGAACGCGATCATGAACGCGATCAGCACCTTGGGAACCAGGCCGAAGCCGAACCAGACGATGAACAGGGGTGCCACCGCCACCTTCGGCATCGCCTGCGAGGAGACCAGCAGCGGATAGATCGATCGCGCGAACGGCGGCCACAGGAAGATGGCAAGTGCCAGCGGCACGCCGACCACGATGCTGAGCGAGTAGCCCAGCAGGATCTCGAGCGACGTCGCCCAGCTGTACTGCAGGATGAGCGGCCAGTGCGCGGCCAAGGACTGCGCGATGACGCTGGGCGGCGGCAGCAGGAACGCCGGCACGCCGAACGCCCTCGTCCCCGCCTCCCACACCGCGAGCACCGCCGCCAGCACTACGATCGGATAGAAGATCGCCGAGCGCCGGGCCCGCGATTCGCGGCGCGCCAGGCTCTGCTGGACGCTCGCCTCGACGTCCTCGATGGTCAGCGCGCGGGATTCGTCGGCCATGGCTCAGTGCTCCCGCAGCACGCCGCGCGCCAGGAACAGGTCCAGGATCTCGCGGTTGTAGTCGGCAAAGCGCTGGGTTTCGCGCATGGCCAAGGTGCGCGGCCGGGGCAGGTCGATGTCGATCACCCGGTCGATCTTGCCCGGCCGCGGGGTCATCACCACCACACGGTCGGACAGGAACACCGCCTCCGCGACGCTGTGGGTGATGAACAGCACCGTCATGCGGGTCTCGTTCCACAGCTTCTGCAGATCGAGCACCAGCTGGTCGCGGGTCAGCGCATCGAGGGCCCCGAAGGGCTCGTCCATCAGCAACTGCCGCGGATTGTGGACGAGCGCCCGGCAGATCGAGACCCGCTGGCGCATGCCGCCCGAAAGCTCGTGCGGGTACTTGTCCTCGAATCCGGCAAGCCCGACCGACGCCAGGAGCTCGCGCGCACGCCTCTCGGCCACGGCATGGTCGAGCTTCTTGGCCTCGGCCTGCAGCATCACATTGCCGAGGGCGGTCCGCCATTCGAGCAGCACCGCACTCTGGAACACGATGCCGATGTCGGTGCGCGGCTTGTCGACCACCTGGCCCTCGACGAACACGACGCCGCTCGACGCCGGGATGAGGCCGGATGCGATCATCAGCAGGGTGCTCTTGCCGCAGCCGCTCGGCCCCAGGATGGTCAGAAACTCGCCGCGTCGCGCCTTGAGCGATACCTGGTCGAGCGCCCGCACCGGGCCATCGCGCGTCGCGTAGACCTTGCTGAGATTGTCGACCCGCAGATAGTCCTGGTCCGCCGCACCCGATGCCCGTGCGGCCGCGCGTGCAAGCCCGAGATCAGTCATCGCCCGCCGCGGCCGTGCGCAGCACCGACGCTTCTTGCCAGCACCCCATGATCTCGGCGGCCGTGACCACCGGACCGTAGTCGCGGTCGAAGCGCGCCAGCGCCCCGATATGGTCCTGCTCGTTGAACGCGCCGCAGCAATCCTTCACCAGGGTCACGTAGTAGTCGATGAAGTAAGCGTCGCGCGCCGTCGATTCGACGCAGGTATCCGTGGCAACCCCCGTCATCAAGAGGCTCTTGATACCGTGGCGCTTCAGGACGGCGTCGAGCTCGGTGTTGATGACGCCGCTGTAGCGATGCTTGATCACGATCTCGTCGCCCGGCTTGGGCTTCACGCGGTAGAAATCCGCCCCCCAGGTGCCGGTGATGCAACGGGGCATGTCTCTGTTCTTGCGCAGGTTCCGCTCGCGCATCGGTGCCGACACGTAGGGCGGGTCGTAGATCGCCTGCACGAACACGACGAGCACGCCCGCCGCCCGCGCGGCGTCGATCAGCCGCTCGAGCGTCGGCACCATGCGCTGGACCGCCTTCACGTCCGCGCCGAGCTTGCCGAAATAGCCCTCATCGGCGCAGAAATCGTTCTGCACGTCGACCACCACCAGGGCTGCGTTCTTCGGTGCGGCCTTCTGCGCCAAGGTGATCAGCAGGTCATCGGTGCGGGTCATGGCTGGTCCTCAGGTCTGGGGCGGCACGAACTCCGCACCGGTCGGCACGAAGTCGTTGGTGTAGATGTCGGCGGGGGTGAGCGGTGTGGTGACGCCGCCGTATTGCTTGAGCACGTCGACGGTCGCCTGCCAGTCCTTTTCCGACATCCACCCGAGCGGTTTGCCCGCCGTGTTCGGGGTGACCCACGTGGTCCACGAGATCTCGAGCTCGCGGCGGGTGATCGCGAGGTCGACCGCCTCGGAATAGCTCTTCACGATCTCGCAAGTCTCCTCCGGATGCGCGCGGTCGTAGAGGAAGCCCTTGATGCTCGCGGCCACGAAAGCGCGAATGAGGCCGGGGTCCTCCTTGATCAGATCGGGATGCACGATGATGCCGTTGCTGACCGCGGTCACCCCGCAATCGGCGTACCACAGAATCCGCGCTTTCTTGTTGCCGCGGATCTCGACACTTGGCACGAAGCCCTGCGCGAAGCCGCCGATGCCGTCGACCTTGCCGGTGATCAGCGCCGGCGGCGTGCCGGCGGGATCGGTGTTGACCACCTTGATGTTGCTGGTGTCCACGCCGCAGCCCTTGGCGAAGGCAGGCCATTGCTGGAAGCCGGCACCACCGGTGGGGATGGCCAGGGTCTTGCCTTCGAGGTCCTTGGCCTTGGTGATGCCGGAATCGGCGAGCACTACGATCGCGGTCGGATTGCGGCGGTAGACCGCACCGACCATCTTGATGCTGGCGCCCTTGGAAATCGCATAGCCGACGCTGAACCCGTCCGAGAAGCCGAACTGCGTCGCCTTGGTGGCCACCAGC
>Ga0335069_10008034_pt1 | contig 15144 bp, 13 predicted proteins | sample Lox_Sample_11_FD_206714 | JGI IMG/M metagenome (GOLD analysis project Ga0335069, IMG submission 206714) | Soil microbial communities from Loxahatchee National Wildlife Refuge, Florida, United States - Lox_Sample_1.1 | ecosystem: Environmental > Terrestrial > Soil > Wetlands | place: USA... | reverse complement strand
GTGGCAATATTAGGGCAGCCCGGGTAGTCGCAGAGATACTCGGTGAGTTTTTCTTCTTGGCCGTCTGGCGACGTCAGCCCCGTCTTAATGGTTACCCAAGGCGTGGTAAACCTCTAAACCAACTTCCCTAATTATGCTCCGAATCGAGGGGTGCTGTGCAAGTGACTCTTGAAGCAACTCCAATCGTACCGGTGCGATTGGCAATTGGCGCAAAACAGGTCATTTGTGTCCAAGGTTGAGAATCAGGCCGACACCGACCTTCGGGCATACCTTAGTTTCGCCGCCGACATGAGTGATGGATGCGGTGACGTCAAACGCCCGGAGCGTCCACCGGTGGCCGAGGTCGTAATCGAGTCCGCCACCCAACTCTGTAGCAAAACCATGGTCCGTCTCGCCCGACGCCGATTTCTCGAAGGCGACACCGAACAAGGCATAGCCGACTGGCGTCCATTTTTTGCTCTTTCGCAGGGAAAACTCCGGGCCGAAGGTAATGCCGTGCTCGCTCTCCCGTCCGGTATAGTGGCCATCGAAATCCGCTGCGAGTCCTAGCCAGGAATTCACGTTCCCAACAACCGAAGCTTTCCACCCGTTGAAGTTAGTGTCCGAGGAGCGGAGGTAGGAGTACCCTCCCAAGAGCTCCACCTTGGGGACCTCGCGGTCTTGCGACCATGCTTGGCCCACGCCACACAGCGCGAAGACGAGCGCCAACAGTGCCCGAATTCGTATCACTCTCAGCGCTCCGATTCCTAACGCGCATGCGGATCGCCGGCGGCGTACGGGCTGCGCGGGCAGTTCCCGTGTTGTGCCCAAAGTTCCAGCAAACATCTGAGATGAAATCGAACAATTCATAATTTCACCATCTGCGCTTATTTCATCCCAAAGACGGTCACGTGGGCTTTGCCCTTCAAAATTCCTTTCGTGTCGTACCAAAAATCGACCCTGCGGACTCTGCGCTTCCCGGCGCCTGGCAAATCAATCTGCCGGCTCTCCCCACCTTCGGGAATGCTATGCCGGACACCTATCGGCTCTGGCACGCCGCTATCGTAGGTGATCAACAGACGCTGCAGGTTCAAGGGGGCGCCTGTCACTTTGAACTTGATCCTGCGGAAATCGTTGAATGGGCCCTGCACCACAATCCCGTCGTGGTCCGCCTTGAACGCGGCATCCGTTGTCCCGATGACTCGCCAACTCGCGGCAGGACCACCTCGTGGTGCAGATCTCACCTGCGGGTGCGCGGAAGCAGAACACACAACCACGATCACCGCGATAGCCGCAGCCAACGCCCGCATTCTCAGCCATGCGTTCAATCCGGTCTTATTTGTGTTATTGACCTCGTTCATTTCTCCGACTTCGCTTCTTCGGTGACTCTTGGTCTCGCACGTATTTATTGCCGCGACAGCAGGGATTGATTTGGCCTATCGCTACCCACACGCGCCAGCAGCGATTCCTTTTCGACGGCTGACATCTGCATGATTTCGTCAGCGAAACGTCCACCGCGCACCAGGCTTGTCATAATCTTCATCGTCCCGTCGATGTGATTGAAAAATGCCTTGTACGCGGCACACAAATAATTCAACCCATCCTCGCCATCAGGCGTCTTGATAAAGCGGTTCTTCGGACACTCACCATGACAGGCAAAGCGCACTTCGCACTCGCGACAGTAACGAGGCAGAGTATTCTTCTTGTCCTGACCAAACTTGATCTGCTGGGGAGACGACAGCAGCTGGATCAAATGATTCTCCCGAATATTTCCCAGCTTGTATGCAGGTTCCACAAAATGATCACAGCTGTAGAGATCTCCGTTGTGCTCTAGAGCCAGCGCTTGCCCGCATGTCTCCGCGAAGATGCAAACCGCGCCGGGCACCCCTACCCAGTTGGCCAGTGCCGAGTCAAAATGCTGGACATAAACTCTCCCGACATCTGTTTTTACCCACTCGTCAAAAATGGCGATCAGAAACTTTCCATAGGCCTGCGCATTGACGGACCGTTCCGTGACCTGGTTGCCTTCAATTGTATAAAGCGGACGGTCTCCGCCCGGACGCTCGCTCCACCCCTCGTTGGCAATCGGCAACATGGAGGCGCTGACACGCTCGATGATCGGAATGAACTGGATGAATTCCGCGCCCAATTCATCGCGAAAGAATCGGTACACCTCCAAGGGATGGCCTTGATTGGCGGCATGTACAGTGCAGAGGATGTTGACGTCGACTTTGTGCTTTTTCAGAAATTCGAAGCCGCGCATGACTTGATCGAATGAACCTGCCCCACCTTTATTCATTCGATAGACATCATGGAGGACTTTTGGTCCATCCACACTCAACCCGACAAGAAAGTTGTTCTGCTTGAAGAAGGCGCACCATTCGTCGTTGAGCTGCGTGCCGTTGGTCTGGATCGTGTATTGGATTTGCTGACTGGGACGCTTCAGTTTGTTTACAAACGCAACCGAGCGCTCGAAGAATTCGAGCCCCATCAAGGTCGGTTCGCCACCTTGCCATGCCACATCCACCTGCGGCGCTCGATGACTCTCCAATAGCTGCTTGAGATAGGTCTCCAGAAGATCTTCGGCCATCTGAAAGCGGCTGCCGGGATACAACATTTCTTTTGATAAGAAGAAGCAGTATTTGCAATCGAGATTGCAGATTGCGCCCGTCGGCTTGATCAAGACATGAAATAAAGGTGGAGCGTTGGCAGGGAAAGTAAGGCCGCCTTGTCGAATTGTGGTTGGAGTCGTCATGGTTTCTTTCGGAGTCGCAAAACTCGATTTGTTGGGTCCGCCAACAGAAAATGAGGGGCGTTCGCGGATGCGAAGCTCACGTCGCCAGCCACTCCTTTATTAATCTGCTATTAATCTGGGCTGTGCGGTAGAGTCTTTCCTGCAAAATCGGCTTGCAGATCTGCTTTCGGGTAAAGACTAGGGCCAGGCGACCCCGATCGCATACTGTCAAAACATACAGGTCACAGTTGGCATTGGCGTGACAAAGATTTGCCTGAGGGGCGACGACATCGCTCTACGCTCATTCCAAAGGATCCGTTTCCTACCCTCATACTGGCAGAACTGACAGTTCTCACCCAGTCCCAACCTCGACATTCTGTAGCCAGCCCGTACGACAACTGCCGGGATCGGCAGAGGATTGTTGCAATTCTTCGATCGCGTACAAGCTAGACGGTGCCGAGGGAGTTCTTGATGATGCCCGAAGAGACCACGAATAGTATCTCTGCCCCTGGTCGTCCTACGCCCTTGCCAATTTGGTTGAAGGTACCGCGTGCGGTTGGAAAGGTAATTGGGTGGGTTGTTCTCGCGCTCCTGACCCTGTGGGCGATGGCAGCTCTCCTTGTCGATTGTCGGATTACTGCCTTACGCATTCCCCTAACTCTGATCTATGTTATCGGAGCCATCACGGTTTTCGTGAAGTTCAGACGAGGTGGTTGGGCTGCAGTTGCCTATATTGCAGGCTTTTGTTGTGTACTTGCATGGTGGTTCACGCTCAAACCATCGAACGAGGGCAATTGGCAACCCGACGTTGATCGAACCGCCTGGGCTGAAATCACCGGGGATCGGATCACCATTCACAATCTGCGCAACTGCGATTATCGCTCCGAAACTGACTATTCGGATTGCTGGAGCGATCGCACTCTTGATCTTTCACAGATCCGGGCCGCCGACCTATTCCTGACCAACTGGGGAATCCCTTTTGCCAGCCACCCGATCATCAGCTTTCAGTTCGGGGACAATGAGCACGTCGCGTTTTCCATTGAGGCGCGTTACAAAGCTGGCCAGGACTACTCGACAGTTCTCGGATGTTTCCGCCAATACGAACTGATTGTTGTCACCGCTGATGAGCGCGACCTGATTCGATTGCGCACCAACTACCGCAAAGGTGAAGAAGTGTCCATGTACCGGTTCCAAGCACCCCCTGTAGTAGCTCGAGTTATGTTCCTCACTTATGTCTCTTACCTGAACTCATTGAAAGACCATCCAGAATGGTACAACGAAGTCACAAGAAACTGTACAACCGCGATCGACAGCAAGCTTGGTGCGGACCTTAACAACACGCAACCGTGGAACTATCAAGTCCTGCTGAACGGCACGCTGGATAAGTTGCTATACGACCGGGGGAGACTGGTCACTGGCGGGCTCTCCTTTCCTGAGTTAAAGCAACGTGAACACATTAATGCCGCGGCTCAAGCGGCGAACCGGTCTCCCGATTTCTCGGCGCTGATTCGGACGGGGCGCGTCGGATTCTGAATAGCACCATCGATTGAAAGACGAAAGGTCGCCATGAATAGTATTTGGACATCTGAGAGAACACCCAGGAACTCATATCTTCTGTCATTGGTAATCGGGCTTGCACTGCTCATCACACTAACAACGTCTGCGCATGTCGCTCTTGCCCAGGAGGCCTCGCAAGCTCACAAGCGGCCGACCGTTGGTGTTGCGCTCGAAGGGGGTGGTGCGCTCGGACTGGCCCACATCGGAGTTCTCAGGTGGTTTGAACAGCACCACATTCCCATTGACTATCTCTCCGGAAACAGCATGGGCGCCCTGGTGGGAGGGTTATACGCGACCGGCAAGAGCCCGGATGAACTCGAACGCATTGTAAAGCATGTGGACTGGCCGTTCGTGCTTGGGGGCGGAACCCCCTACTCCGATCTCTCTTACCGCCGCAAAGAGGATGCGCGCGCAGCTCAAGACGACCTCGCCGTTGGCTTTAAGCACGGGCTATCGCTTCCATCGGGACTGAGCGCAGGACATCAGATCAACCTGATCATTGACAGGGAAACGCTGGCCTATTCTTCGGTGAAATCATTCGATGAGCTGCCGATTCCCTTCCGCTGCGTTTCCACTGAGCTGATTTCAGGAAAGCCACACGTCTTTTCTACCGGCCCGATCGGTCTTGCCATGCGATCCTCGATGTCCCTGCCCGCAATCTTCGCTCCCGTTCGCGATGGGGACCGCATATACGTGGATGGTGCCCTGGTTGATAACCTGCCTTCAGATCTTGCGCGCCAGATGGGGCCTGACGTGGTCATCGCGATTCATCTCCAGGTAGCTCCCACTACCGCAGATGAAATCCAATCCCTTTTCAGCGTGCTCGGCCAGTCGATCACCGTGGGCACAGCGGCTACCGAAGTCCGTGGGATGGAAGCAGCAGACATCGTTGTCAAAGTTGACGTCCAGAAATTCACCGCTTTGGAATTCGACAAGGCGGACGCACTCATCCAGCAGGGCATGCAAGCGGCACAGGAGAAGGCCAGAGTCTTACAGCCTTATGCTCTCGATCAGGCTGCATGGGACGAATACGTGGCACGGCGCGATGCGCGCAAGCAAAATGCTGTGGGCATTCCAGAATTTGTCAGGGTAGAGGGAACCAGCGACGAACTGGACCAGAAGATCCAGAAGTTTCTCCAGCCGCTGGTTGGCAAGCCGATCGACACTCCGAAACTGGAGACTTATCTCACGCGCTTGACCGGAGCGGGAAGATTCGAAAGCGCCACCTATGGCTTGACTCAGACTGACGGCCAGGTCGGCTTACTGGTTACGGTCCGGGAGAAGAATTATGCGCCCCCTCTTCTGCAGCTCGCTTTTGACGTCAATGGTACGCAACCCGACGACGTCACGTTCGCAATGGGAGGACGATTAACGTTCCTCGATGTTGCGGGATTTGGTTCGGAATTGCGCATGGATTTTCAGTTAGGACACGTCTACGGGATTGATGCCGAGCTTTACCAGAGACTCAGCCCGACCTCGAGGTGGTTCGTCGCGCCACACGGAACAGCCAGCAGCAGTGCGCAGTGGTTTTATAGCAACGGTGATCCTAAGGCCGACTATCGCATTGGACGAGCGGTAGCTGGGATGGACGTCGGCTATGCTCTGAACCGGTTCAGTGAAGTCCGTGCAGGCTATGAAGTCGGCTACCTGAATGCTCGTCTGAAGCTGGGTATTGAGCAGTTCTCATCGGTCGAGGGGCAGGTCGGTGCTTCGCGATTTCGCTTCAATATTGACCACCTGGATAACCCTGTCATTCCGCGTTCGGGTTGCGCGGGGCAGCTAGCCTTCCATTGGGTGGATACCAGCCCCGGGGCGCCGGAGGCATTTCCAAGTCTTGAACTCACAACCGAATTCTTCAAACGCGTCTCGGCGCCGGGTTCGGTTTTCCTTGTCGCTCGAGGGGGGTCAACCGTGGGTTACGAACAGACTGGCATTCCGCAATACTTACTGGGGAGCACGGCAGGATTGTTAGCTTATGGCCCGAATGAGGTACGGGGAAACCAGTATTATCTGTTTCGGGCTGGATATCTACACCGTTTGTTGACCCTTCCGCCCATTATCGGGGGAGGCCTCTATGCTGTCACGATGTATGAGGTTGGGAAAATGTACAACGCTCCGGGAGTGAGCAAACTACCCACTGACGGCGCGGCCGGACTCATAATGCAGACCTTTCTTGGCCCCGTATTCGTAGGCGGAAGTGTCGGAGACACTGGACACGCGACATGGTTCTTTTCTCTGGGCCGCGTGTTCTAGAACTCAATGGTTTTATGAGAGAGATGAAGAGAAATCGTCAGAATTGCTAAGCACGGCCGCTCTCTTTGTTTAATGGAAGGGGTGCACTGCACGAGCCATCAGCGTCTACGCCCCTGTTTAACCTAACACAACGATGAGCACAAGGGAGTAGGCTGCCGCAGCCAACACAAAAGGCAAGAGGCGCCCTCCACGTCCCTCGGGCAATTCAACCACCAGGGTGTTCATGAGCACTCCTCCGCAGACGAAGCCCGTGATCCTCGCCAGCCATTGCTCGGGTATCGACGTGAGGACCGCAACTGACCATCCTGCCATGACCGCCAAGGCTAGTATCCACCGTCCGCGGCCCTCATAGAGGGCATGACGCTCCGCAGCAAGCGAGTGGTCCACGAGCAGCAGGTGAAACGCCATGGCCAGGGCATAGAGTCCCAACGATGGAGCGTCTTGCCAGGTATTGTGGACAAGGAGATAAGCGATAAGACCGCTATACAAGGCAAAAGCCGCGATTTGGACGGAGAAGAATACGCTGCTCGGCTCGTCTTCTTTGGACGGCGATGCCGCCACCATGTATTCCAGTCCGTAGAAAAGAACAAATCCCACCATCGCCGCCAGGTAGATGGCTTGCTCCGGGAAAAGGGCTGCGCCGTGATGAATGCCGGTTGAGAACTTTGCTTGGCTTTCAGAGATTTCGGGCAGGAGGTCGACGAAGATCGTGGCAACAGATACGCCGGCGGCAATCGAAACCCAGCGACGGTGGTGCGAGTTCGCACGCAGCCTGCTGCCGAAGACGTAGACACTGGACAGCACCAGCGCTGCCGCTAGAGTGTATGGATAAGGCAAGAGAGCCACCTCCCTTCACGTCAAGTCGACCTTGAAAATTCTCTCGCGTCGGCTAAAACGGCCCACTGCGCAGCAGGATACCGTAGAACGCGATGGCTCCAATCAAGATGACAAAAATGGCTATCACAAATGAAATGGACCAGATGTGCCGTTTCTGGGACACTCCAAGCTCATTCAGAAAATGGCGGTGGTTCCAAGCAGCGGCCGCCAAAGCCAGAGTCCCCAGAGCAATCAGAGTCATTCCCAGATTGCGGGGCGCCTGGGGACGGCGCACATTACCAGCCGCGAGTTCTGCCGGCATGTATTGAAAGAACTTGTAAATGGTGAAGCCGAACCCGATCATCGAAAGCGCGGTACGTATCCATGCCATCAGCGTCCTTTCAGACGCGATGATCGTGCGATGGAGAGCCAGATCGGTGCGCTCTTCGGCGAGAACTGTTCCTCTGTCTTTCTTAAGTAGTGCGACATCTTCCATAGGACTATCCCCCAACCTTCGCGGCTCACACCATCGAAGCAGTTCGCACACTCATCCTCTCGGCGGCAACCGATGTGCCACCCGCTCGGCCGTTGTGAGCCGAAGCTGTCAGTGAACTGAGGCTGGAGCGGTTATAAGGCTCGGACGGCTGGTGCGACTACTGTCAGAACTTACAGGCTTTGTTCAACGTGCCCCTCTAACATCGCGCGGCCGGCTGGGTTGCTCCGGCGCAGCGCGGTCAGCTCCCGAACCAAGAGACCGCTCCCGTTTGTTAGCAGAACCTTCAGTCCCCAAAGGCAATCACCGTGCTGCGCTCAAAGCAATCTTCGAAGCTGCCGTTTTCTGGCGCGAACATTTTTCAAAAGCCTGTTAACTCTGACAGTTTTCCGTTTCTCTGTCGTCCGGTACGGTGAGGCGTTACGGAGCTACTGACGCACAAACCGAGGGTTATCGGATCGTTATAAGAAGGAGTCATTCATGAAGGCCCACAAAGTACAGAGGTATTTTGCTATCGGAATCATTGGGATGTGGATCGCGCTCAGCGTCGCATCTGGTTGGGCACAGGGTCCCGCAGACACGACAGAGGCAACGGAGGGACAATCAACCCCTCAGGGACAGCAACCTGCCGCCGCAGTCGTAACGGATCAGGCCGCTCTGGATAGAGCGCGAAAAGCCTCTCAGAACCCCATCGCCAGCATGATCAGCGTTCCCTTTCAGGAGAACTGGAATTTCGGCATCGGCGGCTCTAACCGTGTGCAGAATGTATTCGTCATTCAGCCGGTCATTCCGGTCAGCCTCGGCTCACACTGGAACGTGATCACGCGCTGGGTTACCCCCATCGTCTACCAACCTTATGCCGTAACGCTGGAAGATGGGTCCCTGCACCAAACCGGCGCCTACGGCTTGGGAGACATGCAGCCCCAGTTTTACTTCTCTCCCAAGAAACACAGCGTGGTGACTTGGGGCGCAGGACCGATTTTTCTGGTGCCCATGGGTACTCCCTACCGCTATATGAGCCAGGGAAAATTCGGCATGGGTCCGACTTTTGTCGCCCTCGCACAGCCGAAGTTTGGGACAATTGGCGTGCTCGTCAATAACATCTGGTCTGTGGCCGGTCATAAAGATAGGCCCGATGTAAACCAGTTCTACATTCAACCGTTCCTCAATTACAACTTGAAAAAGGCCTGGTATCTCTCCCTTCAGACTAGTGGCATTACGGCCAACTGGGAAGTGAGCAAAAACCGATGGGTCGTGCCCATCGGCGGTGGTCCCGGGCGCGTCTGGAAATTCGGACACCAGGCGGTGAACGTTCAGACATTCGTGTTCGGCAACGCCGTTCATCCACCGAACGCCTCTGCTTGGACATTCAGGATGGCTTTCACACTTTTATTCCCAAAGCCGCGCTAACGACAAAAGCTCTGGCAGAACATCGCAGGCAGGCCAGGAATGAGTGAGAGGTAAATCGCGGCTCAGCTGTTGGTGAGTCGTTGACTAGTGGATGGCGCAGCCCCGACTCCGACGCGCGCCACGCTCTCTACGACTTAAGGAGGCACGCAAATGAAAATTAGGTGCAAGCAAAACAGCGTGGCTGCAGTTCTCGCAGCGCTCATACTCGCGGCCTGTGGAATGCTGACGGCGCAGACTACGACTGCGGCCACCGGCGACAACTTTATTGCTATTGACGTCCTGCTCGAGCCAAATCAGGCGATGTTAGACAAAGCCAATGCCAGCAATGCTCGCTTACGCGACGACTACCCGGCTGGCTACGCCTTGGATGCGACACACGCGCCGCATGTCACGATGCTGCAGCGCTACGTGCGAGTGAAAGACCTCGACGCAGTAACGACAGCCCTCACCAACCTTCTTGCCACGGAGCGACCCACGGAGTTGCAACTGAAGGCGAAGGGATACGAATACACGGTCTGGTCAGGAGGGGCCGTAACAATTTTTGTTGTCGAGCGCACCCCGGAGTTGGCGCGCCTACAGCAGAAGGTAAGTGACACAGTGGCGCCGTTCTCCGTCAGCGGCGGAACCTCAGCGGCTTTCATCGACACTCCGAGCAACTCTGAAATCGTCAGCTATGTCGAGCAGTTCGTTCCCAAGTCCAGCGGGGAGCGCTTTTTCCCTCACGTAACGTTGGGCGTCGCACATGAAGAGTTTGTGAAGCAATTGAAAGCCGAGCCGTTCGATGCCTTTACCTTCGGGGCGCGAGGGGTGGCGATCTATCAACTTGGGAATTTTGGTACAGCGTCGAAGAAACTCTGGGAGTATCAGGAAAAGCCATTGGCCTCTTGGAACGAGGGCGCGGCGAAACAAGCCATCATTGATTTTGTGCATCGCGTTACGACCGAGGGCAGTCCGGATTTTGTTCCTGTGCCGGAACGCATTGCCACGTTTGATAACGACGGCACGCTATGGTGCGAAGAGCCTCTTCCTGTCCAGTTGTTCTTCGTACTGGACCGCGTGAAAGCGCTCGCGCCACAGCATCCAGAGTGGAGAACCACAGAACCATTCGCCTCGGTACTCAAAAACGATTTGAAAGGAGTGGCGGCAGGTGGTGAACGCGGGCTCCTGGACATCATCATGGCCACCCACACGGGCATGACCACGGTCGAGTTCGAGCAGATCGTCACCGATTGGATTGCTACAGCGAAAAATCCCAAGACCGGTAAGCTCTTTGCCCAAATGACTTTTCAGCCGATGCTCGAGCTCCTCACTTACATGCGCGTGAACGGGTTTAAGACCTACATCGTTTCTGGGGGCGGCGTCGAGTTCATGCGTCCTTGGGCGCAGCGGGTTTACGGCATTCCTCCGGAGCAGGTTGTCGGCAGCAGCGTAAAAACAAAGTTTGAAATGCGCGACGGCAAGCCGGTACTTGTGCGGCTGCCGGAGCTGAACTTCAATGACAACAATGGCGGCAAAGCAGTTGGTATCAATGAGTACATCGGCCGCCGCCCCATCGCCGCGTTTGGGAATTCCACCGGCGACCAGCAGATGTTGCAATACACGCAGGGTGGCAGCGGAGCACGCTTCGAACTATTGGTGCTGCACGATGATGCGACGCGTGATTTCGCCTACGGTCCTGCCCGCGGTTTGCCCAGCGACCCACTGGTACATTTCCCGCCCGAACTGGACGAGTACGCGAAGCAGAATGGCTGGACGGTCGTCAGCGTGAAGAATGACTGGAACCGTATCTACGCGTTTGAAGGGGCAAAATAGGCCGTTCGTTAAGAAGAATGGGGCACTCTTCAGACAGAAGCCGAACGTTGGCCGGCCATGAAGTGAAAAGCGCGGAACACGATGATTGCCGATATGTGATCAGGAAGGGGTAAGAAGAATGTCCACTACGGGAGCCCGCTCTTCCCATAGTTACGACGCTGATACGACGGAATGTCTTACCTCGGGGTCAATGCGTTTCCTGCTTGGGGCCGCTTGTGTCGTGATTATATCGGCGGGTATCAAGGCTGCATCCGACGTCCTCTCGCTCGTCTTACTTGGCTTTCTTCTCGCTTACAGCGCTCTTCCCTTGCTGAAGTTTATGATGCACCAATTCCATCTGCGCAAAACCGTGGCTTTGGCATTTGCGGTCGGTCTGGTGGGCACCTTGCAAGTGGTCTTAGTGGTTCTGTTGGGCGAGAGCGCAGCAAGCTTGAAACAGAAACTCCCGATCTATGAGGAGCGCTCGCACTACCTCTACCAGCACGTTGCGATTTTCTTGCAATCTCATGGCGTCAATATCACGAACTTGTTGGCGACGAACTTGTCCACCTCCAGCGAGATTGTCAAGTTCGCGAACCTGATCCTGCCGGAGGCAGGCCGCCTTTTCTCGGATGGTCTGGTAGTCGTCCTGCTGGCCGGAGTTCTTCTTTCGATGATAGCGGAAGATACGGAAAGGGCCGGGACCCGGCTGATTTTGACCCACGTTCAGAAGGACGTGGCCAACTTTATCGCGGCCTCGGCCACCACGGGAATTCTGACGGCGCTCGCCGACCTCGTGCTGTTGGTGGCCTTTGGCGTGGATTTCCCGCTGGTTTGCTGCGTCCTGTATTTCTTCCTGAACTTTATTCCCAGCATCGGCTTCGTTCTCGCCCTAGCGACGCCGAGTTGCCTGGCGCTCCTCATGCTGGGTTGGAAGAAGGCTTTACTGGTCTTGGGAAGCTTGGTGGTGACCCAACTGGTATCGGAATACGCAATCTCTCCGCTGCTCCTGAAGAGGAAGGGCGTGAAGGTCTCTTCCATAGAGAAGACGCTTTCTCTGCTGTGGTGGGTGTTTCTGTTTGGTCCGGTTGGCGGCGTTCTGGCGATTCCGTTGACTTTGGCAATGAAGAGGTTCGTTCCCGACTTCTTCGTTAGTGAAAGACGGTCCGTGGCGTCCGCCTCAGAATGACCCGGGAGTCATCGGAGCCGGTGAGGGCGACGAAACTTACACGGATCGCGAAACATTCCGACCGAATTCGGTCCAGCGCGGATGGAGACCGACCGAATCGAGAACTTGAGTTTAAGGAGGGCGCCATGATGCGAAATCTATCGGTAACAATCGTCATGATCGTATTGATTGCCGAAGCTTTGGTACCCTGCCCTGCCCAGACAAATGCAGAGCTAGTCAACTATCTTCAACAGGACGTCAAATTGAGTAAGGACCAGATGGCAGCCCTGGACAAGGGACAAGCAGTGGCTGAGAATCTGGCCTCCCGCATTCCGGATGAAGTTATCTTATTCGGCGTGGTTTACATCAATGCGAATCCGGAAAGCTATGTCAAGGTCGCCTATGACTTCGACCGTCTTCGCAAGTTGCCGAACTATCTGGCCCTCGAGAAGTTCAGCACTCCACCGCAACTTTCCGACCTGAAGGGTTTCGCGTTGGACAGCCAGGACATAAAGGACCTCAAAGACTGCAGACCCGAACACTGTAATCTTCAGATTCCCGCCAGCACCATTGCAGAGGTTCATCAAACCATTAATTGGTCGGCTTCCGATTTTGAACAACAAGTAAATCAGTTGGCGCAGAAGAAAGCGTTGGAGCACCTTCTGGCCTACCAACAAAAAGGGAATCAGGCGCTGGGAGTCTTTAACGACAAGCACGGCCCAACCCAAGCGCCGGAACAGTTCAAGTACATGCTCAGCTATGCCAAAGTTCTGCCGAAAGCGCTGCCGGATTATTACAGCTACCTTCTCGACTATCCCAATGGCAAGCCCGCCAATGTGGAGAACATGTTTTATTGGGAAAAGGTGAAATTTGGTCTTAAGCCGACTCTGCGCATGGTGCAGGTCGTGACCATGAAGGCAAACAATCCGGACCAACCAGCTTACACAATCGCTGAAAAACAAATTTATTCCAGCCACTACTTTGAGACGGCCCTGGACCTTACCTATTGCATCCGCAGCGACGATCCAAAACAGCCGGGCTTTTACCTCATCATGATCATGGGATCGGAGCAGGCGGGGCTGACCGGTTTCAAGGGCTCGATCGTGCGCAGCCACGCCGTGGGACGAGGGGCTTCCAATCTGCAAAAGTCGTTGACCACGATCAAGAACGCTTTGGAGAAGAATCAATGAGGTTCCGCCGGAGGCCGGGGCGGTGACAGACGCATGGGTCTTACGCCGCTGACTAACTACAGGTTAGTGTGAATCTAGAGTCGAAGAGAGACCGGGTAGATTGACCGCTGAGTTCCAGCAGACATTTCCTGGAGAGACGGAGGTGTGCAACGCAAATTTCCAACCGGGAAACGACGCGATACGCAAGCGCGGCGGATTTGTGTCTGATCTTCACGAAAGACATGGACCCATTGTACTTGCTGTCGTTTTTGCTCACGGGTGAGCACTCACTGGCTGAGCAGTGTTTTGTCCGCGGCTTCGAGGAGTCGCAAGAAGGCAATCCTGTTTTCAAGGAGTGGGCACAATCAAGGGCTCGACGGACGATTATTCAAGGAGCAATCCAAACGATCCGGCCGCGGCCCTCACACAACCCCACCTCAGGCCCTAATTCAGAAGGCAGATCGAGCGATCCCACGCCGCCAGCGCAGATTGCAAATATTGTTGGGCTCCCGCAATTCGAGCGCTTCGTTTTCGTGATGTCCGTGCTTGAGCACTACTCATATCAGGAGTGCTCGCTTCTCCTGAACTGCACCCGGAAAGATGTAGCGGCCGGGCAAGTTCGGGCGTTTCAGCAGATCGCAATCGTGGCGGAACTCCCCTGCAAGGTGGTAAGCATTGATTCGAATGAGCAAGAGCGATCCCCGACAGCCATGGGTTCCTCTCCCCAGCCGGAGGCCGCGAATGGCGTAGAATCCGGACTTCACTGGAAAGCATCGCCGCGCGACGAAGGTCAACGGATATAACCACGCAGCTTGGAGCGAACTTTTACCGCGTGCACGTCCAACCCAATGTTGGGGACAGTTGAAGATGTCACCGAACTCGCGCGCACGCTGGCGTGATGTCCGAGGATCCCGACGATGCCATGAATGAATGGCGGCGAGGCGTTCCCCATTCAACTTGCTGTTGGTCCTTCGACTGCTGCCGGAGTCTCCGCTTTCTTCATGAACTTCGAAGCCAAGGTGGTCACGACGCCGCTGACGATCAAATAGATAACAACGAGTGGCCCGACCAGTTTCTGATCCGGAAAATTAGCATGCGCAATTGCCACGGCAAGGGCGGGATGGCGAGAAGCGGTTGCCAGGGAGAGCACAGAACGGTGCTCGGGGTCCGGCCCGCCGAATAAGTAGCCGACGAAGTAGCCAATCAGCGCGAAAGCAGCAAGGCTGAGAAGCGAACCGTCGCCAATCAAGGGCAGAATGTTCCGGATCGAAACAAAAAGCACCGGTATTAATACCAAGATCAAGAGCACCCCGGCGAAAATGCCGATGGGTTTCACTACACGGTCGGCAAACGATGATGCAACGGCGCGCACCACAATACCCGCCAACAGGGGCGTCAATGCGCTTTTGAAGACTATGGTGGCAACCGAGAGGGGCGACACGGACAACGGCACGCCAGACACCCTTTGAAATATTTCCATAGTGACCGGTATGGTAACAATGGCGAGCACTACCGTCGCCACCAGGAGACCGATCGTGTAGTCTTCTTTGCCGCCGGCCTTGAGTGCTTTCTTTGGAAAGAAGGGCGGAATCGGGGAAACCGAAAGGGCAACCAGGGCTATCTTCACCGCTGGGTTAAGGTGGAGTGTCATGACCAAGACCAGTGTAACCAAGGGCATCACTACGCTCATGGAGAGGAATCCGCGAATTAGTAGCCGGGGCCGCCGGAACAGGAAGGTTGCGTCGGCGAAAGTCGCTTGCAATCCCAGCGTGAA